>ERZ773075.91-NODE-91-length-77689-cov-49.1492_pt1 | contig 77689 bp, 62 predicted proteins | sample MGYA00580614_ERZ773075 | MGnify/ENA primary metagenome ERZ773075 (study PRJEB29015, sample SAMEA2738021) | human oral metagenome | biome: human oral; feature: human-associated habitat; material: dental | place: China | collected 2043 ...
CTACATTTAATTACTAGTTTACTCCAAAATTCGGTAATTGTCAAGTTGGACTAGCATTTAAAGCCTGATAGAATGGGATTCAGGCATATTTCCGATTGATATTCCCTCATCTGACACTCATAAACCTATATTATTCGCTTTTTTAAACTATTTTCTCAAATTTGAGGAGAGAGATAAGTTTATCTCAATCCCTTACTCTAAGCTTTCCAATACCTATTTCAGTTGATAAAGAGACATGTTTGATAACTCTTTTCAAAACAAAAGGCAGATCCACTTTAAGAATCTGCCTGTAAGCCTAGTTTAATCTTCAAATTTTTCATGATTCTTGTCATAAAAATCAATCAAGCCTAGGGCTGTTTCAAATGAAATATTTTTCACTTTTGCACGACCTTGTGCCAAAGCAATAATTGACATTTCACGCGCATTTGTTTCCTTAGAGATACGGTAACCTGTGATTTTCTTATCACGAACCCAGCCAACAACTGATTCTACTTTTTCAAAGTTTGATTTAGCCATGTTCTTCTCCTATTTCATTCTTTACGATGTTGAAATATAGCCATTTTGAGGACTATCCATTAAAAAAACATCTACTTATTGAAAACAAATAATGAATTGCTATTACTTAGCTTTTAAAGCTGACAATATGCTTGTTCGTATATCTTCAACCCCATCAGGATTTGCTGGTAGGAAGATGGTGTTATTGCCCTTATTGTCTGCGAAATTATTCAAAGTATCCAAATACTGATTTGTTAATAGAATAGACATAATCTGGGCTTCCGTGAGTTCAACATTGGCTCCTTTTAATTCTTGAATAGAATCAGCAAGTCCGTCAACAATAGCCTTACGCTGTTCTGCAATCCCTACCCCGTGTAGGCGATCTTTTTCTGCCTCGGCTTCTGCCGCAGTCACAATTTTAATCTTATCTGCTTCTGCAAGTTCTTGCGCAGCGACTCTCTTACGTTGGGCAGCATTGATTTCATTCATTGATTGTTTAACTTCAGCGTCAGGCTCAACCTTCGTAATCAGTGTTTTTACAATGATGTAACCATATGTAGACATTTCTTCTGCTACTTGTTTTTGAACTTCTAATGCGATTTCATCTTTTTTCTCAAATAGTTCATCCAAGGTCAATTTCGGTACGGACGAACGCAAGGCATCCTCGATATAGGATTTGATTTGAGCTTCTGGTCTCATTAGTTTATAGTAAGCATCTGTGACGTTGTTCTCATTCACTCGATACTGAGTTGCCACATTCATAGTTACAAAGACGTTATCCTGCGTTTTTGTTTCCACGACAATCTCACTTTGTAATAGGCGCAACTGCACTCTGGCTGCAATTCTATCAATCCCAAAAGGAGCTCGCACATGAATCCCACTGTTACTCAACTTTTGGTATTTACCAAAGCGCTCAATAATGGCGACAGACTGCTGCCTTACAACATACACAGAGCTGATAATAATCACTGATGCAATCAGCACTAGAATTAATAGAATAAATAAAACATGTAAAACCATGGGAATCTCCCCCTTTCGTCATCCTCATTATAGCATCATCATATTCATTATGCAAATAATATGTTAGCAAATTTATTTTAGACTAGCATATTATATAAAGTCTCATTCCCATTCAAATTAATATATGATGGGTCAAACTTCTCCATTCGATGAATCAATCCAGCATAATCATGCTTATTGGCAAGAGCTACCCCAATCAATACAGGACCTGTCCCCTTGCTTGCTCGTTTGATATATTCAAAACGAGTGATGTCATCATTTGGCCCCAAAATGTCATTTACAAACTCTCGTAGAGCTCCTGGACGTTGTGGGAAATTCACTACAAAGTAATGCTTGATTCCATCGTAAATCAAGGCACGTTCTTCCATCTCTGGCATACGGTTGATATCGTTATTTCCTCCAGAAATGATACAACAAATCGTCTTTCCTTTGATGTAGTCTGATAGAACTTCCAAGGCTGCAACGCTAGCAGCTCCGGCTGGTTCTGCTACAATACCTTGTTTGGAATAAAGATCAATCAAGGTTTCAGAAATCAATCCCTCATCCACTCCGATAAGCGTTTCAACATTCTTACGAGTCGCTTCATAAGTTAATTGTCCAACTTTTTGTACAGCTATCCCATCAGCAAACTTATCAATTTCTTTGAGTTTAACTGGTCCTCCAGCTTCAAAGGCAGCCTTCATCGAACGGGCACCATTGGCTTCTACACCAATTACTTCGATAGCGGGATTGGTTTCCTTAATATAAGTTGAAACCCCTGCAATTAATCCGCCACCTCCTACTGGCACCAAGACTGTATCGAATTCGATTGACTCTTTACGGGCTTCTTCAAGAATCTCATAGGCTACAGTCCCTTGACCGGCCTGTACATGCGCATCATCAAAAGGATCGATAAAGGTTCTATTTTCTGAAACGGTGAATTCTTGAGCCGCCTTAGCCGAAGCGTCAAAAGTATCTCCAACCAACTTGATGGTAACGAAATCTCCACCAAAAAAGCGAACCTGCCCAATTTTTTGTTGTGGTGTAGTGATAGGCATAAAGATTGTTGCAGGAATCTTCATCTCATTACAAGTATAGGCAACACCTTGAGCGTGATTCCCCGCAGAGGCACAGACTACCCCACGCTCACGTTCTTCTCTTGTTAGTTGAGAAATGGCATAATAGGCTCCGCGAATCTTAAAAGAGCGAACTCGTTGGGCATTCTCCTTTTTTAAATAGATTTTAGCTCCATATTTCTCTGATAAATAATGATCATATTCTAGCGGTGTATTGACTACTACACCACTTAAAACTTTGTGGGCTTTCACCACGTCTTTTGCACTTAGCATTGTCTCCTCCTCAAATACTTTTCAAGATAAAAGGCGAGTCAGGTACCCCCAACTCGCCTTCTGTTCTTATTCTCAAGAATTAGTTATAGATTTTGAATGCGTCGTCGTCATTTTTACCAACGAATGGCATTGCTTTACGCAATTCTGCACCAACTTTTTCAATTTCAAGGTTAGCTGCTTGTTCACGGTAAGCAGTGAGTTTTGGACGTCCAGCTTTATAGTCATTTACAAAGTCATTTGCAAATTTACCATTTTGGATATCTGCAAGAACTGCTTTCATGTTTTCTTTGACTTGCTCAGTAATCACACGTGGACCTGATACATAGTCACCGTATTCAGCAGTGTTTGAAATAGATTGACGCATTTTCTTGAATCCACCTTCATAGATCAAGTCAACGATGAGTTTCATTTCATGAAGAACTTCAAAGTAAGCCAATTCTGGGGCATAGCCTGCTTCTGTCAAGACTTCAAAACCTGCTTCGATAAGGGCAGTCAAACCACCACAAAGTACAGCTTGTTCACCAAACAAATCTTCTTCAGTTTCTTCTTTGTAAGTTGTTTCAAGCAAACCAACACGAGCAGCCCCAACACCTTTACACCAGTCCATAGCAATGTTTTTAGCATTTCCTGTTGCATCTTGGTAAACTGCGTAAAGAGCTGGCACACCAAATCCTTCTTCGTAAGTACGACGTACCAAGTGTCCTGGTCCTTTAGGTGCACACATGAACACATCTACATCTGCAGGAACTTTGATAAATTCAAAATGGATGTTGAAACCATGGGCAAATCCAACTGCATTTCCAGCTTCCAAGTTTGGAGCGATTTCTGCTTCGTACAATTCTTGTTGGATTTCGTCTGGCGCCAAAATCATGATAACGTCAGCCAATTTAGTTGCTTCTGCTACTGTGTAAGTATCAAAGCCATCTTCCTTAGCCTTGTCAAAAGATTTACCTGGACGCACACCGATGATGACATCACGACCTGAGTCACGCAAATTTTGCGCATGCGCATGTCCTTGTGAACCATAACCGATAACGGCGATTTTTTTACCGTCAAGCGCTGCTACTTTAACATCTTTTTCGTATTCCATTTGAACTGCCATAGTTTTTCTCTCTTTTCTATTTTTATTGCCTTGTAGGCTGGTTTAACAAATTTAAGTTATTTTTTATACTCATTGAAAATCAAAAAGTATTAGTCGCGGGTAAATCCAGTTGCACCCGTACGAGCGATATTTTTAATACCGTATGGTCGAATCACTCGCAATAAAGCTTCACTTTTTTCAGCATTTCCAGTCATCTGAATAGTGATGGAGCTTGGCGCCACATCAACTACCGTTGCACGGAAGGGTTGAATAATAGCCAAGATTTCTGCACGCTTTTCAGCTGGTGCTGCAATCTTCACCAAGATAACTTCTCTTTCCAAGTGTGGCTTATCCGTGATATCTCGAATGCGAATCACATCAATCTGACGATTCAGTTGTTTAATGATTTGCTCTACTTCATCATGAGATGCTACATCAATAATGATGGTGATACGAGATACATTGGGGTTCTCTGTCGCACCAACTGAGATACTCTCAATATTGACTTGACGACGAGAAAGGACACCTGTAAAACGATTGAGGACTCCTGAACGATTTTGTAGTTTTGCCGTTAACATTCTACGCATGGAACTTCACCCCCAACATCTCATGATTGCTCTTACCAGCTGGTACCATCGGTAAGACCTGTTCCTTACGAGAAATATCCACCTCGATAAACATGGGCACATCTTCCAGAATGACTTCTAAATCCTTCTCTATCGTCTCTGGATTATCAAATTTATAATTTTTGATGCCGTAAGCCTGTGCCATCAGCTGGAAGTCTGGAAGTGTATCAAAGACTGATTCGGAAGTTCTACCCTCATAGAAGGATTCTTGCCACTGACGAACCATTCCTAGTGAATGGTTATTCAACATCACGACCTTAATCGGCACCTTGTAGATGTTTAGGATAGCCAGCTCTTGGTTGGTCATTTGGAAACCACCATCGCCGACAAAAAGGATGACCTCTTTTTCTGGATTGGCAATCTTGGCTCCGATAGCCGCAGGAACTCCGAACCCCATGGTACCCAAACCACCTGAAGTGACTAACTGACGTTCATTTTGGTAAGGATAATACTGAGCCGTCCACATTTGGTGTTGGCCAACGTCTGTGACAACAATGGCATCTCCATTCGTCAACTCGCCGATGCGTTCAATAACAGCCTGCGGTTGAACCACACGTTCTTTCTTATCATAAGAACGAACGCGATTCTTGTCCTTGGTGACTTTGTCAATCCACTTTTCAGTATTGTTATGAACAGTTGGTTCTGCTAAAAGCATCTGCAAGGCTTTCTTAGCGTCCCCAACCACTGGAATATCTGCACTGATAATCTTACCAATCTCAGCTGGGTCAATGTCAATATGAGCAACCTTAGCATTCTTAGCAAAGGTCTTAGGATTGCCAGTCAGGCGGTCATCGAAACGGCAACCAATACTAATCATAAAGTCCGCTTCGGTCATTGCAATGTTGGCCGCGAAAGAACCATGCATTCCTCCCATTCCAAGAAAGAGCGGATGGCTTGTCGCAATCGTACCTTGCCCTAAAAGACTGGTCACCACTGGAATTTGATAGCGTTCAGCAAATTCATTGAGCTCGGCAGCTGCTTCTGCATAACTAATCCCACCACCTGCCAACAAAACAGGTTTCTTGGCTTTTGACAATTGCTTCAAGATTTTCTTGATTTGCATGTCATTCGGATCAAGCGTCGGTTGATAACTTGGTAAATTCACCTCTGGTGAATAGATGAAATCTGTCTCTAGAGCTGATACATCCTTTGGCAAGTCAATCACAACAGGACCTGGACGACCTGTCGTTGCAATATGAACAGCTTCCGTAATGATACGAGGAATATCTGCTGTCTCACGAACTTGGTAATTGTATTTGGTAATGGGCATGGTAATACCCACGATGTCTGCTTCCTGAAAGGCATCTTTCCCAATCCCAGCTCTTGCAACTTGCCCTGTAAAGACCAAAAGGGGAACGCTATCGCTCATGGCATCCGCAATCCCTGTAATAGCATTCGTTGCTCCCGGTCCACTCGTAACGACGGCAACGCCCAACTTTCCAGTTGATTTGGCATATCCTTCAGCTTCGTGCAAACAACCTTGCTCATGGCGTCCTAGGATATGGCGAACACCTTTGAAATTATAAATAGCATCATATAGAGGCAAAACAGCACCACCAGGATAACCAAAAATGGTATCAATCCCTAAGTCCCGAAGTGTTTCCAAAACTAGATCCGACCCTGTCTTAGGAGAGTCTAAACTGATTTTCTCCATTGTTCCCCTTTCTCTTCTCTTAAAAATAGCTTGTTACTATCATACCATTTTTTCAAAAATTTTCAAGATAAAAGAATCAATTTTCTGAATTTTCTATCTAAAAGTGTTTTTATGAATATTTTCCTCATTTTTATTTATACATTATCGAAATTAGGAATCTTTAACTACTTTAATTTATCAAATGAATGTGTTTTCTTTGTGAATAGAATTAGTATTTTCAGAACCTACATACTAACAACACCTTACGTGTATAAGGCAAAGATAGAAAAAAGGAAGCCACTAAGTGACTTCCTTCTATAGTGAGGACTGATTAGTCTTCACCTTTGTTTTTCTTAATGATTTCTTCTTGTACTGACTTAGGTACATCTTCGTAGTGGTCAAATACCATCATGAAGGTACCACGTCCTTGAGATGCAGAACGAAGAACTGTTGCGTAACCGAACATTTCAGCAAGTGGAACGTAAGCACGAACGATTTGGCTGTTACCATGTGCTTCCATACCATCTACACGTCCACGACGAGCAGTTACGTGACCCATAACATCACCAAGGTTTTCTTCTGGAACAGTGATGGTTACAAGCATCATTGGCTCAAGGATAGCTGGTTGTGCAGTCTTAGCAGCTTCTTTAAGGGCAAGTGAAGCCGCGATCTTGAAGGCAGTTTCAGATGAGTCGACATCGTGGTATGAACCATCGTAAAGCTTAGCTTTAACGTCAACCATTGGGTAACCTGCAAGAACACCGTTAGCCATAGATTCTACCAAACCTTTTTCAACCGCTGGGATAAATTCACGAGGAACCACACCACCGACGATTGCGTTTTCGAATTCGAATCCTTTACCTTCTTCGTTTGGACTAAACTCAATCCATACATCACCAAATTGACCTTTACCACCAGACTGACGTTTGAAGAATCCACGTGCTTGAGTAGAAGCGCGGAATGTTTCACGGTAAGATACTTGAGGAGCACCTACGTTCGCTTCAACTTTGAACTCACGACGCATACGGTCAACAAGGACGTCAAGGTGAAGTTCACCCATACCAGAGATAACTGTTTCACCAGTTTCAACGTTTGTTTCAACGCGGAATGTTGGATCTTCTTCAGCCAATTTTTGAAGGGCAATACCCATCTTATCTTGGTCTGCTTTAGATTTTGGCTCAACCATCAACTGGATAACTGGTTCTGGAACGTGGATTGACTCAAGGATGATTTTAGCTTTTTCATCTGTCAATGAATCACCAGTAGTTGTATCCTTCAAACCAATAGCAGCTGCAATATCACCAGCATAAACGGTTTCGATTTCTTGACGACTATTGGCATGCAATTGCACAAGACGTCCGATACGTTCACGTTTACCTTTAGAAGTGTTCATTACGTAAGAACCTGATTGAAGAACACCTGAGTATACACGGAAGAATGTCAAACGACCTACGAATGGGTCAGTCATGATCTTGAAGGCAAGAGCTGCGAATGGCTCTTCGTCAGATGCTGGACGAGTTTCTTCTTCGTCTGTATCTGGGTTGATACCTTTGATTGCTGGGATATCAAGTGGGCTTGGAAGGTAGTCGATAACTGCATCAAGCATCAATTGAACACCCTTGTTCTTGAAGGCAGATCCACACAATACTGGGAAGAATTCAACGTTGATAGTTGCTTTACGGATAGCAGCTTTCAATTCTTCGTTAGTGATTTCTTCACCTTCAAGGTATTTCATCATCAAGTCTTCATCAGTTTCAGCGACTGCTTCAACCAATTTTTCACGGTATTCTTGAGCTTGGTCAAGGTATTCCGCTGGAATATCTTCTTCAAGGATATCTGTACCAAGGTCATTAGTATAGATTTCAGCTTTCATCTTGATCAAGTCGATGATACCGCGGAAGTCATCTTCAGCACCGATTGGCAATTGGATTGGGTGTGCGTTTGCTTGAAGACGGTCGTGAAGTGTGCTTACTGAGTAAAGGAAGTCAGCACCGATTTTGTCCATTTTGTTGGCAAATACGATACGTGGAACTCCATACTCAGTTGCTTGGCGCCAAACTGTTTCAGTTTGAGGCTCAACACCTGATTGTGAGTCAAGAACGGTAACCGCACCGTCCAATACACGAAGAGAACGTTGTACTTCGATTGTGAAGTCCACGTGCCCTGGTGTGTCGATGATGTTTACGCGGTGGTTGTTCCATTGAGCTGTTGTCGCAGCAGATGTGATAGTGATACCACGTTCTTGCTCTTGCTCCATCCAGTCCATTTGTGACGCACCTTCGTGAGTTTCACCGATTTTGTGGATTTTACCAGTGTAGTAAAGAATACGCTCAGTAGTTGTTGTTTTACCGGCATCGACGTGAGCCATGATACCGATATTACGAGTTTTTTCAAGTGAAAATTCGCGTGCCATGAGGTTAGTTTCTCCTATTTTTTATTTTACAATCTATTATAACATTATTTAGAAAAAACGGATAGGCAGGACCTACCCGTTCTCAATGTTTATCTTGTTTTTGTTGGTTTCAACTTACGAGATGGTAAGTTGAATTGAACTCGGGCTAGAAGCTCAAGTTGGCTGAGTTGAACTCAATTGAACTCGGGCTAAAAGCTCGGAAAATAGATAAGCTTTCCTAGAACCTTTGATTCTGTGTCAAGCTTCCTAATTTTCAGTCGCTTTTTTAACGCCCTTAGTATCTTATTCTTACCAACGGAAGTGTGCGAAGGCACGGTTAGCTTCAGCCATACGGTGAGTGTCTTCACGTTTCTTAACAGCTGCACCTGTATTGTTCGCAGCATCCAAGATTTCTTTTGCAAGACGGTCTTGCATTGTGTGTTCACCACGAAGACGAGCGATGGTTACCAACCAACGAAGTCCAAGTGTTGTACGACGTTCTGGACGAACTTCAACTGGGACTTGGTAGTTAGATCCACCAACACGACGTGCACGTACTTCAAGTACAGGCATGATGTTTTCCATAGCTGTTTCAAATACTTCAAGTGCATCGTTACCAGTAGCTTCTTTGATTTGCTCAAAAGCACCGTAAACGATTGAAGCAGCTGTACCACGTTTACCATCAAGCATAACGCGGTTGATAAGACGAGTAACTAGTTGTGAATTGTAAAGCGGATCTGGCAATACATCACGTTTTGGAGCTCTATTTTTACGACTCATTTCTCTTTATCCCCTTTCCTTATGCTTTTGGACGTTTAGTACCGTATTTAGAACGGCCTTGTTTACGATCGTTAACACCTGCAGTATCAAGTGCACCACGGACGATATGGTAACGTACCCCTGGAAGGTCTTTTACACGTCCACCGCGAAGAAGCACCACGCTGTGCTCTTGCAAGTTGTGTCCGATACCTGGGATGTAGGCAGTAACTTCGATAAGGTTGCTCAAACGTACACGAGCGAATTTACGAAGGGCTGAGTTAGGTTTTTTAGGTGTCATTGTTCCAACACGAGTTGCAACACCACGTTTTTGTGGTGAAGAAACGTTTGTTTGAACTTTTTTATGACTGTTGTAACCAACGTTCAAAGCTGGTGATTTAGATTTTTCTACTTTTGATTTACGCGGTTTGCGAACCAATTGGTTAATTGTAGGCATCTACATTCTCCTGTGTTTTTTTATTTTTGGTGATGATACACTTGGTGACAGCTACCATCTGTGTGTACTTTTGCAACATTTGTCAGCACGTCCCTGTACACTTTTGAGAGACCAAAAGTAAAAAGTACCGTCTATTATTGTAACACAATTTTTCCTTCATTGTCAAGATATTTTTCATTTTTATTCTGATCTTTTAACTCTTTGACACTAGCTTTCACCGCTTTTCTAAACCAGAAAAGGAGGCAATTTGCCTCCTCCTTTCTAGTATGGATTTCCTTCGATTCAAGTTATCGTTTCGGAATTTTTTAACCCTTCTTATCAAAGCCAACCAGATTCTTTTGCGATGTTGGCTGCCTCTGTTCGATTACCAGCATCTAGTTTCGAAAGAATATTGGTGACATAGTTTCGGACGGTTCCATTTGATAGATAGAGTTGGTCTGCGATTTCTTGGTTAGACAAGCCCTGAGCGATTCCCTTTAAAACAGCGATTTCTTGCTCTGTTAACGGGTTAGGATGCGTCATCACCACTTCCATCAATTCAGGCGAATATTCCTTGCGCCCTTCGAGGACAGTGTGCAAGGTTTGCATGAGATCTGCAATGCTTCTTTCTTTCAAGACATAAGCATCCACTCCAGCCTTAATCGCACGTTCAAAATAACCGGGGCGCTTGAAGGTCGTCACCACAACCACCTTTGTTTCTGGCTTTTCTGCTCGAATCCACTCCAAGACTTCGAGGCCTGTCTTAACAGGCATTTCTACGTCAAGAATGGCGATATCTACTGTCTCTTTTTCTAGGAGTTGGATTGCTTCTTGGCCATCCTTGGCTTGTAGGACAATCTCTACATCTGGTTGAAAGGTAAGCAACTGGCACATAGCATCTCGCAACATACTTTGATCTTCTGCAACAAGTAGTTTCATCTTAGTTTCTCTCCTTATAAGGTAGCCGAACTTGCACTTCCGTTGGATGCTTCTGACTGATCACCTTTACTTCTCCAGAAAATGGAAGGATACGGTCTCGAACGGTATGGAGCTCATCTCCTTTTAGAGAAGCAAAGCCACAGCCATCATCTCTCACTGTTAGAATAAGTTCTTTCTCAGTTCGTTCTAATTTTAAGTAGGCTTTCGATGCTTTGGCATGTTTGATGATGTTGGTCACCAACTCAAGCAAAATCATGGAAGCCGTTGATTCTAATTCCTGAGTTAGACTAGCTGTATCTAGTTGGTGATTGATTTCCGTTTCAATTCCTGCAATTTCCAGCATTTTTTTAACAGTCGCAAACTCGGAGGCAAGGGTTCTGGTTTTAAGATTTTCAATGATAGTACGGACTTCATTCATGGATTCCTTACTGATCTGATGAATTTCTTTTAATTCTTTTTCCACTTGAGGATAAGCCTGCATTTGAAGAAGCTGGAGGGCAAGGTCCGTCTTCACACTCAGCATGGCAAAAGTATGACCTAGGCTGTCATGGAGGTCCTGACCGATACGACTGCGTTCATTTTCAGCTAAGAAAAGACTGAGCTTAGCATTTTGTTTCATCTTTTCTTCTTTTATCTGTTCAGATACCTGAATCCGATAAAGACCGAAGGTCAAGGCATCAGAAACGATAAAGGTCACCAAGAAAAAGAGGAGGTGCCAGGGGCTAACTTGACCAACCATAGAGATTCCAGTTAAAATCATCGGTTGTAAGACAACAAAACTGACAAAACGCCAAGAGTGGAAAGAAACCTCATCCAGCTCATAAATAAGGAGATTAGATAAATAAAAGATAAACCAAGCGAAGCTCGCATTTAGCCAGATGGAACTGTAAAAAATGTAGGCAAGCATGATCCACCAAGCTAGCCACTGCACGGTGCGATTCTGACTGACTAAAACCGAATAGAAAGCTAGGACAAAAAGTAGAGTCCATAACAAGGTTAAAAGCGGGTACTCTCCAACGATGACACCCGCTATAGGAAAGATGATAAACACTGTTGAAATATGAAACATATAATGAGTGTTTTTTAATTTTTCCAACATAGATTTATTTTACCTCGATCCGTTTTTTCAGCTGGATTACCAGTACACCAAAGAAAACCGTATAAACTAGTACAACCAAGGCAGCAAGAATATTAAACTCGTGGCGCTCCAAATAAGCAGAGACGACCTGCATCAGTTGATAGGTTGGAGTCAGTTTTCCAATGGATTGGAGCCATTCTGGGAAGGAACTTAAGGGGAACCATAGTCCACCTAGGACAGCCAAAGCAATATAGGCAATATTTCCAATAACCGTCATCAATTGAGCACTGGGAAGTAAGCTCACCAAGACACCCATGCTGATAAAGACCACGCTTCCGACCAGCAACATAACTCCGATCACCAACCAGTCAAGCCAAGGTAGAGTTACTCCACGAACAAAATGACCAACTGAAAAGACAACTATAATTGATAGAAGGAAAGTTAGTAGAGTACTAAACAGTTTTGATACATAATATTCTATCATAGATACTGGAGAATGTTGAATCAATTTTTGCCAGTTATTCGTCTTGTCGGATTCGAGTGTGCTAGGGATACTGAAAAAGGCGCTTGACATGATACTAAAGAGCGTCATGGCAAAAAGATAGGCTTGAAGAGCAATTTCTGGAATATCTGACCCTGACATCATACCAGAAAAAATAAGGTAAAACACACTTGGAAGTCCGATGGAAAGCAAGTAGTAGACTGCTTGCCGTTTCATCAGAATGATTTCCACTTTCATGAGACTTGTCATATTTTTCATCGTCAATCTCCTTTAGTCTTGAGTCGTTTCGAAGATACTGTCTAAGAGAGTTCGATTGCGAACTTCAATTTCTTCGATCGTGCAGCCCTGTTCTTGCAAGACTTTCCATACCTGGCTGGCTTCTTTGGTTGTGAAGGAAAGAGCATTTTGCTTGATTTCAAGCTCTTGAACCATAGTCAGGGTACTGACAAAATCCTGATAGGTTAGAGGTACCGTAAAATGTTTTTCTTGTTCTTCACCACGCATAGCATAAGGCGTCGTATCGCGAATCAATTCTCCCTTGTGGAGAACCAAAATGCGGTCAGCCGTATGCTCCACCTCTTCGATATAGTGGGAAGAATAGACAATGGTGACACCATTTTTCTTTAATCGATTGACAATTTCCCAAAAATGCTGACGTGTCGAGGTATCCATAGCAGCAGTTGGCTCGTCTAAAAATAGAATTTTCGGACGACCTATTAAAGCCAACACAAAAGAGAACAAACGTTTTTGCCCACCAGACAACTTGCCCGCTAGCTGATTTTTCTGCTTGTCTGAGAATCTTAACAAGTCATCAATTTCTTTGTCTGAAAGGCTGTCGGGATAAAGTGACTTGAAAAATGATAGAAGTTCTTTCACTTTCAAGCTTTGGACAACTGCATTTTCTTGAGGCAAGACAGAAATAAGCTGCTTTAATCGAGGATCTGTTGGCGCAAAGCCTTGAATGGCTATCTGACCTGAGCTCATGAACTTGTCGCCCAAGAGGCAATCAATCAAGGTTGTCTTCCCTGCTCCATTAGGCCCAATCAAGGCGACACATTCACCATCGTTGATTTCAAAGGAGATGTTCCGCAAAATCTCCTTGTCTTTTATTTTCTTACTCAATTTCTCAACTTTAATCACAGTCATGAGATTCTCCTTTCAACCACTTCATTCCCATAGGGAAAACAACGAAAACCATAAATCCAAACCCCCAAGCACCACGAATGAATTGGCGAAGCAAGGTTTGGTCAAACCAACCAGTGAACATTTCCACTAACCATACCAGGAGTGACAGGCCGATAAAGAAATAGATGATTGCTTTTTTCATTCCTCAAACTCCTTTTTCACATCTCTGACTAATTTCAAACCTTCTCTAACAAGCCAAGACATCATTCCAAAGCCAGCAAAGAGCTCCCAAGGAAAATGATAGAAACCCTCGTCCAATCCTGAAAACATGAGATAGGTCATAACTCCTGCTGCTACTAAACTCACTGCGATAATCATTTTATTTTTCATTTCTTCTTCCTCCAGTTCCTACTTCAATTATAGACTTTTGAAGTTAGTGGAGCTAGATGCTTCTGTCACTAGGAAATATGACAAATGTCATAAAAAAAGAAAGTTGAAGAATCAACTTTCTTATTCAACGATATTTTTATACAGCAGAGGTCGTACTCTCTTCTTTGAAGCCTTCAACTTTTAATCCAGCGATGAGAATGTTAGGTTTTTTAAAATCTTCTACGTCCTCCAGAATATCCTTCAAATAATAAGTATTTTTAATCTTATCTACATCTGCCTTTTCAAAATTAAGACTAAGTATCGCTTTCCAGTTTTTGTCTTCTGTGACAAAATACTTCACAGAAACCCCTGGCTCATCTTTAATTTCTAAATATTCTGTATTAGTAGCCAGTTGCTCACGCAGAAGAGCTTGCATTTCCTCTGCACTCACTTCGGCAGGGATCTCATCTCCAAAATTACGCATCAGTTCTATCGTAAATTGTTTGACAACATCTGTGTAAACAACCGTTATACGAGCGTCGGAATCTTCGACTTTTCCTACAAGGACTTTGGTTGTTTCCTTGATTTCTTCTTTTACCTGACTGGCCTGACTAGATGAATCAACCGAACTTGCTGAACTACTTGACTCTGTTGTTGCGGTGTTGGTTTGACCACAGCCAGCAAGAGCAAGTAATGCTACAAAAATCAATCCTAAAACTTTTTTCATAAATCTCCTATTCCACACTGAAAAGATATGGATATACAGGTTGTTGACCTTGATGAATCTCTACTTCAACATCTTCAAATTCTTCTGCGATTTCTTGGGCAATTTCATTGGCAAGTTCTTCGCTTCCGTCTTCACCGACATAGAAAGTCACGATTTCACTATCTTCGTCCAACATATGTTTCAAAGTTTCAGTCAAGGTTTGGTGCATGTCAGGGTTTGACACAAGGATTTTGCCATCTACCATACCAAGATTGTCATTTTCATGGATTTCCAAACCATCGATAGTTGTGTCACGAACGGCAGTCGTTACACTACCGCTGATGACATCGCCAAGAGCTGCAGTCATTCGTTCTTTATTTTCTTCGATAGACTTGCTTGGGTCAAAGGCAAGGAGGCCCGTCAAACCTTGAGGAAGAGTACGAGCTTCTACCACAACAGCAGGTTGTTCAAGCACTTCAGCCGCAGACTGAGCTGCCATAAAGATATTTTTGTTGTTTGGTAAGAAGATAATGTTGCGAGCATTGACTTGCTCAACAGCCTTGATAAAGTCCTCTGTTGAAGGGTTCATCGTCTGCCCGCCTTCGATGACATAATCCACACCTTGGGCACGGAAGATATCTGCCAATCCTTGACCAGCTACTACTGCGATAAGGGCATACTCCTTCTCTTCAGCTGGCTTGCTGACTTGTGCTGCTTCTTTTTCAACTTGTGCTTCGTGTTGGTTGCGCATGTTGTCCACTTTAACCTTGACCAAGCTACCATATTTAAGCCCTTCTTGCATGACAAGACCTGGATCTTCTGTATGGACGTGAACTTTGACAATTTCATCATCGTTGACAACAAGGAGCGAGTCCCCAAGTTCATTCAAGTAGTTACGGAATTCATCATAGTCAAAGTCCTTAGAATAAGTTGGTCCTTGTTTGAGAGCAACCATGATCTCCGTACAGTAACCGAAGGTAATATCTTCTGTTGCCACATGTCCAGCAACTGACTTGTGGTGCTCTGCATTAATCATTTCACTCATGTTGGCAGGGGTCGCTACAAAGTCTTCAGAAGCACTGTATTCACCAGTGAGTGCTGAAAGGAAACCTTCGTAGATGAATACCAAACCTTGACCACCAGAGTCCACGACACCAACCTCTTTCAAGACTGGGAGCATTTCTGGTGTCTTAGCCAGAGCTCTCTTAGCACCTTCCAAGGCTGCTCGCATGACCTCAACAGCATCATCTGTCTCCTCGGCTTTTTTCTTAGCCCCAATGGCTGCACCACGAGAAACTGTCAAAATAGTTCCCTCAACTGGTTTCATAACCGCCTTGTAGGCTACTTCGACACCAGATTGGAAAGCAAGAGCCAAGTCTTGACCTGTTAATTCGTCTTTTTCCTTAATAGCTTGGGAAAATCCACGGAAAAGCTGCGAAGTGATAACCCCTGAGTTTCCACGCGCACCCATCAAGAGCCCCTTAGCAAGAATGCTAGCCACTTCTCCGACTGTAGAAGCTGGCTTGTCTGCTACTTCTTTGGCACCATTCTCGATGGTCATTCCCATGTTGGTCCCAGTATCTCCATCTGGAACTGGAAAGACGTTTAATGAATTGACATATTCAGCTTGCTTATTCAAACGAGTTGATGCAGCCTGCACCATCTCTTGAAATAAGCTGGTAGTAATTTTTGACACGATTATTCTCCTACAACTTTGATATTTTGAATGTAGACATTCACAGTCTGAGCAGTGATTCCTAGTTGGTTTTCCAAACTAAAACGAACACGCTCTTGGATGTTTTTTGAGACTTCACTAATCTTTGTTCCGTAGCTCAAGACGGTATAAACATCAACTGCAATGCTGCCATCTTCGGCTGCCTTCACGACAACACCTTTTGCATAATTTTCCTTACCAAGGAGGGCTTGGAAATTATCTTTGAGGGTATTTTTGCTAGCCATACCGACCACACCAAAAATCTCAGTTGCTGCACCACCTACAACGGTTGCAATCACTTCATCTGTCAGTTCGATTTGACCATCTTTTGTATTAATTTTTACAGTCATTTTTTTTACCTCAACTAGTTGATACTCTATTTTATCATATTTCATTCCAAGTGTAAAAGCAGAATGCTGTATCGGCAGATATTTACTCTATTTTTCAAATGGTTTTATCTATAGAGCAAAAGAAAAAGACCAGTTAGGTCTTTTCATTTTTATTAAACGCGTTCAACTTTACCTGATTTCAAAGCACGAGCTGAAGCCCAAACTTTTTTAGGTTTACCATCAATAAGAACAGTAACTTTTTGAAGGTTTGGTTTTACGGCACGTTTTGTTTGGTTCATCGCGTGTGAACGGTTGTTTCCAGATACAGTCTTACGACCTGTAAAGTAACATACTTTAGCCATTATGTTTTCCTCCTATTAGATCTAATATAGCGGATGTGCTAGCACCACATACCGTACTATGTTATCACACTTTCTTGAATTTATCAAGAGAATTAAAATATTTTTTTATTTGACGTAAACAACACCAAGTTTACCAAAAGCGACTTCCCCACGGATAATCAAGGTTTTATTCGTTGGTGCCACAGGAGCGTCCGCCTTGGCTGCACCAAAGGATGTTTCTACTTTCAAGTCTACACGCCAGTGTTGCGGAACATAGACGGTTGCATTACCAAAAGCAACTTCGATATTTAAAGTCGCGAAATCACCTAATATCTCTGCATTGTCATAATAGATTTTAGCATCTCCAAAAGCGACTTCCACTTGGTCGGCTACAAGATCTTGATCTTGTTTATAGAAGGTCCCACTACCAAAAGCGACTTCCTTATCCGTGATGACTGTTCGCTCACCGTTGTACCACCATTTTTTGCCATACCAAAACTTACTTGAGTGAGTGAGATAGCCGACACCCAGCACTGCTAGGATACTAGCCCAAAACAAAGACTGGTTTGGGATTGGCAAAATGTTATAAAAATGATTCGCAATCATTAAGGCTACTAGAGCGGTAAAAACTGCCGATGTCAGATGACGACGAAGCAAAGCTTCGACTGATTGGTAGGCAAAAAAGACGATACCAATCAAAGGCCATACCTTGCCATCCAAAGAAGGAATACCAAAATTTCCTTGCAGCAAAATCCAGGCCGCTAAAACCAATAAAACAATACCAAATGCTTTCTTTTTCATGTTTTTCACCTCATGTTTCTTAGATTTTCTTTTAGGAGGGATTGGTAATGCCGTGAGACATGAACCTCCTTGTGCGTCTGATAAAAGGAAATGGTGCCCGTTCCTGAAAAGGACTTGTCCACTGAGTAAATCTGACGGATGTTTGCGATAGTTGACTTGGACACTCGACTAAAATATCGAGGCAAGATGGACTCCAACTCATAGAGCTTGAGACGAACTTCATAGGCTTCCTTCTGGTTATGAGCGTAGATCTTGCTCCCTTCTGTCTCAAAGAAGAGAATTTCTGACAGGTCTAGATAATATTCACCTGTTCCCTTGTAAAAAGTCAACCTCGGAGCCTTTGACTCTTCCAAGAGTCGTTGCAAGTCTGCAATTTCATCTGTCAAAGTGGGTGTCTTGATGACAATTTCAGTCTCCTCTAAATTGCCGTCAATCTCAATTCGTAACTTCATCACATCTCCTTTCTGACTCTACTATATCAAAGCTAAGATAGGAAAACAAGAGCAAAAAAGCAAGTGGTCAATCTGAGCCTGTAAGTGGTTGTAGGACTAGCTTAACTTACATATCAGAATAGGAAGAAAAGAAACCCCCACATGAGTCCACAGGCATACCCAACCAGCACATCCTTGGGATAATGAACACCCCCTAAAAACCTCACCAACCCCAGCAAAACTGAAAAGAGCAAGCATGCCAAGCCAACAGGTAGACTAGCATGCAGACAAGCCATGGAGATGATGGTTGCAGAAAAGACATGGCGACTAGGCATAGACTGTCCCGAACTATCCTTATCAAGCAAGGGATGGATGTCCCAAGTTTCATAAGGGCGCGGGTGGTTGATTTTCTTACGAAAAAGAGACAAAATCACAAAACCTGATGCAGGAATAAGCACATAAACCCCAACTTGCTGACCCAGTCCTAGCTGCAGGTAAGCAGTGATTAGCAAGGTCAGGTAGACCATGGGCATGGCGACTGTCATCAAGCGATTGAAACTGCGTAACAGAAATAAAAGAGTGGGATGGCTGGTGAGCCTGGAGCTGATATTTCTATACCATTCTTGATAATTTTTCATTAAATTTCTCATTCATTACCTTGTTTTTGTCTACTGGTGAGACATTTGTCTTCTAGTATAGTGCAGAAAAAGAAGGCCGTCAAGCCTTCTTTTGATTTATTCTTCTGCTTCGTCTTCTGTAAATTGACTATTGTACAAGTCAGCGTAGAAGCCACCTTGCGCCATCAGCTCCTCATGGTTGCCTTGTTCGATGATATTGCCATCTTTCATGACAAGAATCAAGTCGGCATTACGAATAGTTGACAAGCGGTGGGCAATGACAAAGGAAGTTCTACCCTCCATCAAACGGTCCATGGCTTTTTGAATCAACTCCTCTGTACGTGTGTCGACTGAGGATGTCGCTTCATCCAAAATCAAGAGCGGTGCATCTTTGAGAAGGGCACGAGCAATGGTCAAAAGTTGTTTTTGTCCAACAGACAAGGTTACGGTGTCATCCAAAACAGTATCGTAACCATCTGGCAAGGTCATGATAAAGTGGTGGATTCCCACAGCCTTGCTGGCTTCCATCATTCGTTCATCACTGATGTCTGTCTGATTATAGATCAAGTTCTCTCGAATCGTTCCTTCAAAGAGCCAAGTATCTTGCAAGACCATTGAAAAGGCATCGTGTACTTCTGAGCGTTTCATGTCCTTAGTATCCACGCTATCGATGCGGATACTTCCCTTATCTATCTCATAGAACTTCATCAAAAGATTGACAATGGTTGTCTTACCAGCTCCAGTCGGTCCAACAATCGCGACTTTCTGACCTGCATGAGCTGTCGCAGAAAAGTCATGGATGATGGTGCGCTCTGGTGTATAGCCAAAGGACACATGATCAAAGACTACTTCCCCTTTCATATGGGCCAATTGTCTTTCCTTATGAGATTCATCCTGCATCTCTGCTTCAGCTAGAAATTCTAATACACGAGTCATGGCTGCACTCGCTTGTTGCAGGCTCGTAATCCCTTGGGCAATCTGTGACAGAGGTTGGGAGAAGGTCCGTACGTAAACCATAAAGGCTACAATAATCCCTATCGTGATATGTCCTTCTAACGCCAGCGCGGCACCAACGATGATGACTAAGACATAACTAAAGTTCCCAACAAAGAACATGGCTGGCATCATGATACCAGAGATAAACTGAGATTTCCAGATACTGTCATGCAAGTCTTGGTTTAACCCTGCAAATCTCGCTTTGGAGGTGTCCACTGCGTTGTAGCTGGTCACTACATTATGGCCAGAGTACATCTCTTCCACATAACCATTGACGGCTGCTAGATTATTTTGTTGGGCTTTAAAATAACCCTGTGACTTGGCCATGATTACGGAAACCGCTGCAAAACCAACAAGCGTAGAGACCACTGTTACGAGAGCTAAAATCCAGTTCATCCCAAACATGGTCACCAAGACAGCAATCAACAAGAAACTAGCTGAAAGAACTGTCCCTAGACTTTGGTTGAGAGATTGCGCTGCTGTATCCACATCATTGGTCACGCGCGAAAGGGTGTCTCCTTGTGAATGACGGTCAAAATAGCCAAGTGGCAAACGATTAATCTTTTCAGCGATAGCTGTCCGCAAGCGTTTTGAAAAATGCTGAATGCTCGTTGAAAAGATATAGGCCTGTGTATAATTAAGGATAGCTCCAAACACATACAGAACAACCAAAAATCCTGCAATGTTTGACACAGCCACCAAGTCGATTTCTGTAGCCAAACCATCTGAAATCAAGTTAGTAATTTCTTTAATCTTAGTTGGCCCATAAACGGTGATGATACTTGAAATGACTGCAGCCACAACTGCTAGTAGGAGAGGGACTTGGAGGCCTGCCATATAAGGTTTGCACTGTTTCCAGACCGACACTTTTTTATTTTCCATGTTCCAATTCCTCCTTCGATAGTTGTGAGTAGGCAATTTCTTGGTAGACTTCGTTGGTAGCTAGAAGTTCCTTGTGGGTGCCTTGTCCCACGACTTTTCCTTGATCCAAAACTAAGATCAGGTCGGCGTTCATAATGGTAGAAATCCGTTGCGCTACGATGAGCTTGGTCATGGATTTTGTTTTCTCAGCTAGCTCTTGGCGTAGGACACGATCAGTCTTGTAGTCCAAGGCTGAGAAAGAGTCATCAAAGATGAGAATCTCTGGTTTACGAGCCAAGGCACGCGCAATGGTCAAACGCTGTCTTTGACCTCCTGAGAAGTTGGTTCCACCTTGGGCTACTTCTGATGCAAGACCTGCTTCCTTGTCCTCGATAAATGCTTTAGACTGGGCCAATTCAAGAGCTTGCCACATAGCAGCCTCGCTTAGAGGAGTTTCTTTGCTCTTACCAAAGTCCAAGTTCCCCTTGACATCTCCTGAGAAGAGAACTGCTTTTTGTGGAATATAGCCAACCTTATTGCGCAAATCTTCCAAGTCATAATCTTGCACATTGACACCATCCACTAGGATTTCTCCATCTGAAACGTCGTAAAAACGTGGCAAAAGATTGACAAGCGTGGACTTACCTGAGCCAGTCGATCCGATGAAAGCCACGGTTTGACCCGCTTCTGCTTTGAAAGTGACATGTTCCACGACTGCTTCTGAGTTTTTAGAGTAGCGGAAAGTCACATCACGGAATTCCACTTGTCCTTGAACTGAAGGGTCCGCTGTCTGTGCTTGACTAGGATTTTCAATAGAAGAATGCAAATCCAATACTTGATTGATACGTCCTGCTGAAACCAAGGTACGAGGAAGAACGATAAAGAGTGCTCCCATGAGAAGGAAGCCCATTACCACCTGCATAGCATAGGACATGAAGACCACCATATCACTAAAGAGTGGCAGACGTTCTGTCAAACTTGCATCGTTGATGATATAGGCACCGATCCAGTAAATTGCTAAACTTAGTCCACTGGAAATCGCCATCATAATCGGGTTCATAATCGCCATCAATCGATTGACAAAGAGATTGAGGCGCGTCACTTCATCATTGGCTGCTTCAAATTTTTCATCTTGGTAATCCTCGGCATTGTATGCGCGAACAACTCGAATCCCAGTCAAACTTTCACGAGTGATACTATTGAGTTTATCTGTCAATTTTTGGATGACAGATTGTTTAGGAAAGGCCAGAGTCATGAGAACAGTGGTCATCAGAACATTGACAATAACAGCCACCACTACTGCCCAGAGCCAGTATTCTGATTTCCCAAGGATTTTTCCAATGGCCCAGATAGCCATAATTGGCCCACGAGTGACCACTTGCAAGCCCATGGTAAAGAGCATCTGTACCTGGGTAATATCATTGGTCGTCCGAGTCAAAAGACTTGGGATTGAAAAGCGCTTGATTTCTGTCTGCGAAAAATCCAAAACCTGATGAAATACATCTCTACGTAGATGGGTTGTATAGGAGGCTGCAACGCGAGCAGCAAAGAAACCAACCATAACAGATGAAAAGAAAGCCAATAAAGACAAACCAATCATCTTCGCAGCTGGTGACCAGAGTGCATCCATCTGTGTCCCTGACGTTCCGAGTAATTCTGTAATTTGCGAAATGTAGGTCGGTACCTCTAACTCGAGATAGACCGAGAAACAAGTGAAAAGAATCGTAAGGACAATCATCCCCCACTCTTTTCCTGTAATACGTTTAGCGAGTTTCTTCATTCTCTCCTCCTATCTTCTCAACATTTTCTTGTAACTGACTGAGGACCTTTTCAAAGATTGCCAAGTCTGACTTTGAAACACCCTCTAGCAGACTCTGATCAATCCGATCAAAAAAGGCCTTAACTTCTTGCATCTGCGAACGCGATTTGTCGGTCAAACGAACAAATTTTGCTCGTTTATCACTTGGACTAGCCTCTAACTCGACCAAACCATTTTGTACCATACGCTTGACCAAGTTACTTGCCACAGACTTAGTAATATTGAGTTCCTGCTCGATATCCTTAATTAAGACTAGTTCCTCTTTTTGTTCACGATAATCTAAAAAACGCAGAACTTGCCCTTGCGGCCCACCCATAAATTCAATGCCACATCGCTTGGCTTCTTTCTGTACCATCAGGTGAACCTGGTGCCCAAAACGTTTAAACGTCAACATCGGCTTGTTCATGATTGCTCCTTTCTCACGATAAATATAGTTCTCTGGAGAACTAATTAAGTTTCTATGAGAACTATTCTATCACTTCCAGAAGAAATGTCAAGAAAAAAGTTTCCAAGAGAACTATTTTAGTTTAGATTGACATTAGGCAATATCTTTTATATAATAAGCACTACTGTGGATAGAAATCCATTCACTTAATAAAGGGAGAAAACTTTCAAATGAAACCAGAAGAACAAAGAGTTTTAGGAATTTTAGCAACCATTTTTGGAGCCATCGCACTTTTAGGATCCTGGATCCCGTTTATTAACTATCCATCGTTGTTCATCGCCATCGTCGCATTTATCTTGGGGATTATCGGTCTTATCGTCAACCTCAAAAAACGAAAAAAAATGGCTATTATCGGAACATCTCTGGCAGTTGCCTCTGTTGTACTTTTCTTTACGACTCAGGTACTATACGCTGATGTCTACAAAGAGTATGCCAGGGAGTTTAACCGTTCCTACATGGATACGAGTGCCTCAATGGAACGCGAAGAAAAAAGCGGCTCGACAGACGATACCTTTACCTGGACCCAAGAACAGTTCGACGCCTTAATCGAAGGTGACCTTGACAACAAAGGAAAAGGTGGTACCAACTACAAGGATATTATCAACAAACACGGACAGCCAGATTCCGAGTTTGACTTCACTCTTGAGGGTTACAATACGAAAAAAATCACCTATATCTCTATTGGAGACAAGATTAAGACTATTACCTTAACTTTTGCAAAAGATGACAATGGACAGCTCTTGCTCGTCCAAAAACATCAGTCGGTCTAGGTCTAGAAAAAAGCAAGCAACAAAACGATTCTGAAACCAGATTCTAAGTTCAAATATCAAAAAAACGAACAGCTAGTAAAACTGTTCGTTTTTCTATTAGAATCCATCTACGTTTGTGTAGATCTTTTGCACATCTTCGTCGTCCTCAAGAACGCTGTAAAGTTTTTCAAAGGTTTCAAGGTCGTCACCTGACAATTCTACTTCTGACTGAGGAATCATTTCCAATTCTGTCACTTGGAATTCTTGGATACCTGACTCACGAAGGGCAACGATAGCCTTGTGAAGGTCTGTTGGAGCTGTGTAAACAGTGATTGTTCCTTCTTCCGCTTCTACATCATCCACATCAATATCTGCTTCAAGCAACAATTCAAAGATAGCATCCGCATCATCACCAGGAAATACGATAACACCCTTGTTGTCAAAGAGGTAAGAAACAGAACCTGAAGCGCCCATGTTCCCGCCGTTTTTACCAAAGGCAGCACGGACATTGGCTGCGGTACGGTTGACGTTTGAAGTCAAGGTATCAACGATTAACATAGAACCATTTGGTCCAAATCCTTCGTAACGTCCTTCTGTAAAGGTTTCGTCTGTGTTTCCTTTTGCTTTATCAATCGCTTTATCGATAACATGTTTCGGCACTTGGGCTTGTTTAGCACGATCGATAACGAATTTCAAAGCAGTGTTTAATTCTGGATCTGGCTCTCCTTTTTTAGCTGCTACATAGATCTCTACACCAAATTTTGCATATACTTTAGAGTTAGCTCCATCTTTAGCCGTTTTCTTGGCTACGATATTGGCCCATTTACGTCCCATTAGGAATCTCCTTTTTTCACATTTTAATCTTTCTTATTATAACACAAGTCTATCTGATTTTCACTAGAGGAAATGGATTTTATTCAGCAAATCCAACTAGGATTGTCCTTTGGCTGCCAAGATTGCCTTGCCTTCTTTTATCAGGGGATGGCGGAAAAGTGAAAAGTACAGTTGGATAGTCATGGCAACCCAGATAAGGGGTTCGCAAAGGATGACTCCCCTATAGCCTGCCCAAGGAATAATCAAAACCACAAAAACGATTTTCCCGATTAGTTCTATAAAACTGGAAACAAGTGGTAAGATTTTCTGCCCCAAGCCCTGTAAGCAATTGCGATAAATCAGCAAAAGGCTTAAAATCGGATAAAAGACTGAACTGATTTGCAGGTAGAGGCTACCGTTTTCTACCAAGTAAGTATCTGTCGAACTGGCCAAGAAGGAAACCAAGCTAGGACTGGCAAAAAAGAGGAGAATACAAACAAAAACTGCCCAGGACATGCTCAAACGACTCCCAATACCCAGACCTTGAACTATGCGGTCTGGTCGCTTAGCCCCGAGATTTTGAGAGGCAAAGGTCGTCATAGCAGAAGAAATAGCCGTCATCGGAAGGAGAGCAAAAGCCATAATGCGTCGAGCTGCTGTTTGGGCACTAATAATCACAGCTCCAAAAGTATTGACCGAAGACTGTAAAATCACACTACCAATGGACACAATCGAACTCATCAAACCCATGGCCAAACCTTGCTCCAATAGATCCGCGTACAGAGACTTGTTCCATTTAAAATGCTTGAGTTGAGGGAGCAGTTCTGGAACACTCTTGCGGATATAGTAAAAACAGAGAACCGCTGACAAGCCTTGCGAAATGATGGTAGCAAGGCCCGCAGATTGAACTCCCAGATGCAGTTGCGTAATAAAATATAAATCTAGCACCACATTGACCAAGGCAGAGAAAATCAGAAAGCCAAGGGCTGCTAGACTGTCTCCAATGGACCGCAACAAGCCGGCAAAGAGATTATAAGCGAAGCTGACGCCTACACAGGTCACAATCATAGAAATATATTGATAGGATTGAGGAAGGATTTCTGCAGGGGTATCTAAATATTGCAAGAGTGGATATAGACCGACAAAGCCCATCAGCATGACCACAATGCTCAAAAGAGCACCTAAAATCCAAGTGGCTGCTACTGCTTCTTTAATTTTAGTGAAATTACGAGCCCCATAATAGCGGGCAATGACAATCCCCATGCCATTTCCAACACCAAGCGTAAAACCTATAATCAAGTCAAAAATGGCCGTTGTCGCACCCACTGCTGCCAAGGATTCTTGGCCAAGGAAACGCCCAACAATCAAGACATCAGCTGTATTATAAAGCTGTTGGAAAATATTTGACAGCAAGATTGGAAAGGCAAAGCTTAACAGCGCAGGAAGAATAGGACCATGTATCAAGTCCACAGATCGTTTCTTATTCATAAAGCTATTATATCAGCTTTCTAAAGGAGCGACAAGGCTCTGTCACTAAGTTTGCAATCAATTGCTTACAGAGAGACAATTTGCTATAATCAAGAAAAGGAGGTCACTTATGAGTTTGACCAGTCAATTAATAACCGATGCATTTCCAGATCTTGATAAGGTTGAAAAGCTAAACAAGGAAGCTTTCCCCGAGGAAGAACGAGTTCCTCTTTCAGAGTTTTTACGCTATCAGGACCGAGATGATGCCCACTTTTTTGCTTTTTATAACCAGGAAGAGTTTGTCGGCTTTGCTTTTGCCATCTCCAATCCAAAGGCCTTCTATATCAGTTTTTTTGCCATCATGCCCCACTTGAGAAGCCACGGGTATGGAAAAGAAATCATCGAAAAGCTGACTGATTTTTACCAGCGAACCATGTTGCTAGAAGTTGAACGTTTGGATGAAGAATGCGATAACTTGGAGCAGAGAAAGGCCCGCATGGATTTCTATCGACAAAATGGCTTCAAAACAGCCAATGCTTTTCTAGAGTACGAAGGTTTGAGTTTTGAAATCCTCTACCGTGGCGATCATTTTGACGAGGAAGCCTATCGTGACATCTTCCAAAAGTTACAGGATGAGCATTATTTTGACTTTCATATCGAGTATCGTCGTTTTAGTGATCATTAGTTCTTTCATCTGAAACAAACATAAAAAGTAGCAGTTCATTATCTGCTACTTTTTATGTTATTCTTCGATTTCGATTTCAAGTCCATCGCCTAGATCAAGCGTTACTTCTTGGTTAGGTGCTAAATCTTCAACTACAGAAGTAGGAGTTGTCCCTTCTTCATCTTCAATCAAACCGTATTGAACACGAACCTGATGATCAATGGCATCAAAGATTTCTGGGTGATCCGCCAAGTATTTCTTAGCATTCTCTGATCCTTGTCCGATTTTTTCACCCTTGTAAGAGTACCATGCTCCTGCTTTTTGGATGATATCGAGATCACTTGCGATCTTCAAGAGTTCACCGGTCTTAGAAATCCCTTCTCCGTACATGATTTCAACAAAGGCTTCCTTAAATGGTGGAGCTACCTTGTTTTTCACGACCTTGATCTTGGTTTCCTTACCGACATTGGTATCTTTTTGGTCACCAGTTCCCTTGATTTGTGTGCTTCCACGAACATCCAAACGGACTGAAGCATAGAATTTCAGAGCACGTCCACCAGGTGTTGTTTCTGGGTTTCCAAACATGACTCCAACTTTTTCACGTAATTGGTTGATAAAGATGGCAATTGTTTTGGTTTTATTGATAGAAGCTCCGAGTTTACGCATGGCCTGGCTCATCATACGAGCCTGCAAACCAACGTGGCTATCTCCAATATCCCCATCAATTTCTGCACGAGGTACAAGGGCCGCAACTGAGTCAATAACGATGAGGTCAACTGCACCTGAGTCAATCAATTTTCCTGCAATTTCAAGACCTTGCTCACCTGAGTCTGGTTGTGACAAGAGCAACTCATCAATATTTACACCAAGGGCCGCAGCATAGGCTGGGTCAAGAGCATGTTCCGCATCGATAAAGGCAGCAATACCGCCTTCTTTTTGCGCCTGCGCCACCGCATGAAGGGCAACCGTTGTCTTACCAGATGACTCCGGTCCATAGATTTCGATGATACGTCCCTTAGGATAACCACCTGAACCAAGAGCAATGTCCAGAGCCAATGATCCTGAACTCATCACTTGAACTTTTTGCTCCGCGCGCTCACCCAAGCGCATAATTGAGCCTTTACCAAAGTCTTTCTCAATCAATTTAAGAGCATCATTCAAGGCTTTTTCACGATCAGCTCCAAATTTTTTACCGATTTCATCTAATTTTTTTGTTGGTTTTTTCGCCATTCTATTCTCCTGTATTCTAATAGTCCTAAGACCTATCTACTATTATATCAAAAGTTAGTCACTTAATAAAGCCTTGCGAACTAGGTTAAAGGCATGCATGACCGCAATCTGACGAACATCTGCTCGGCTTCGTCCTGCGATATTAGCCTTGATAACTTCTGTCCCTTTTGCATGTGCCAGTCCAATAAAAACTGTCCCAGCTGGATGCCCCTCTAAGCTATCTGGCCCAGCCACACCCGTCAAACTGACTCCATAATCAGACTGAGTCTTGAGCCGTGCCTGCTCTGCCATCTTTTGAGCCGTAAACTCTGAGACGACCCCATGTTTTTTAAGCTCTTGCTCGGAAATATCCAGCATCTTAGACTTTTCTTCTAGGCTGTAAGTGACAAACCCTCCATTAAAGATAGCTGAAACGCCTGAAAAGTCTGCCAATGTCGCTTGAAAAAGGCCTGCCGTCAAGCTCTCTGCTGCAGTAATGCTTTTCTGTCTCTTCTTAAGCTCTTCTACAACAACACTTGCTAGGCTGGTCTCCTCCCCATATCCATAACAGATGTCTCGCAGTGACAGTCCCTCGAAAGTCTGGCGATCCAAGATTTGATTTTCTAGGATATCCAGTGCTTGATCAGCCTTTTCTTGACTGACTGCTTTTGTAGACAAACGCAAGGTCACTTCTCCCGTTTTGGCATACGGAGCCAAGGTCGGGTCGGTTTGATTATCAATCAAATCCGCCAAAATGGTCACCAACTGACTCTCCCCAATACCAAAGAAACGGAGCACTCGTGAGTATAACTTGGTCCCAGTCATTAACTTGGGTAAGAGTTGGTTTAAGACCATGGTTTTCAACTCACTTGGTGGTCCTGGAAGGACCACATAGGTCACGCCATCCGCTTCCGACACCCCTCCTACTGCTAAACCTGTCTCATTTGGCAGTGGAGTTGCCCCTTCTACAATTTGGGCTTGGCGCTCATTATTCGGTGTCCGAGCATAGTCAGGTCTATGAGCAAAGAAAATATCCAGTTTCTCTTGCGCTTGAGGATCAAACACTAGATTTTTTCCCAAAAATTTTGCCAGGGTTTGTTTGGTCAAATCATCCTCAGTTGGTCCCAAGCCCCCTGTCAAAATGACTAAACTGCTACGCAAACTCGCAATTTCTAGCAAGGACATAAGGCGCGCTTCATTATCTCCCACAGCTGTTTGGAAGTAGACATCTACTCCTATTTCTGCTAACTTTTCTGATAAAAACTGAGCGTTGGTATTGACGATCTGCCCTGTCAAAATTTCCGTTCCTACAGCAATAATTTCTGCTTTCATATTTCCTCCTACCTATCTATTCGAATTTTTTTGAAAAAATCGCAGGAAATTTCCCACGATTTGATTCTTAGTTTTATTCTATCTCTTCGTTTGAAGCATTTGTGGAAGGTGCTGTTCGACCATAAAGATTTTCATACAGAACAGCGTTGGTCTCCAGCTCCGTCACATCTTCTCTCCCTAAGGAACGACGCAAGAGATTTTGCATTTCTAGCATATGCTCTCTCGTTACGATTTGGTAAGAGATTCCCTGTAATTCTTCGCCTTCACCACGAAGTTGAAGTGTCTCAATATTTTTAAAAGAATCTTGATAACCAAGTAATTGAGGTACGCTTTTCGCTGAAAGGTCTATGTTGGTCTGCATATTTTCACTGAGCGCTTTTAGGATTGCCTGATAATGACTAATGCTATTCAAACTCAAGACTTTTTCCACAATTTTTTGAATGACTTCACGTTGACGTTTTTGACGACCATAATCCCCTTCAGGATCTTGATAACGCATCCGTGAGTATACCAAAGCTTCCTCACCATTCAAGGTTTGTTCTCCAACACCAATAGAAATCTTATTAAACTCTTCTTGGTCAGTAATGGAAATTGGGAAACCAAGTGTGTTATTTACTGTGATTCCCCCAACTGCATCAACTAGCTGTTGCAATCCCTTCATGTTAACCATGACATAACGATCGATATGGATATTCATCATTTTTTGAATAGTTGAAATAGCCAACTCTGCACCACCATTGGCATAGGCAGCATTGAGTTTTGCTTCCTGAACTTGTCCTTTCCCAAGATCAATCTTAGTCAAAATATCCCGTTCCAAACTCATCATAGTGGTTTTCTTGGTTTTGGGATTGACTGTCAAGAGAATCATGGAATCGCTGTTCCCTACCCAAGGATCAAGACGTTCCTCATTTCCCGTGTCCACCCCCATCAAGAGAATAGTTAGAGGTTCTGTCGCTTCAATAACGTTGGTTTCTTCACCAATTTTCTTATAAGTTTTTTTACTTAAGGTTTCAGTTCCTTGATAATAAATAGTATAGGCATACGCACCTACACCTAAAGCCGTTACTGTTAGAAAAGCTAGTAGCATTCCGATTATTTTTTTTACCATCTTATCATTTATCTATCAGTCTACCCATCAGGTAAACGTCTAAAAATATCCCTTCTTTTAAATAGGCTCCTCTTTCTTGTAAGCCTTCTGTAACAAATCCAAGTTTTGAATAGAGGTGGATAGCTGCCTCGTTGCGCTTTTGTACACTGAGCTGCAAACGACGCAGAACTCCACTGGTTTTAGCCCACTCAATTCCCTCTTCAAGGAGTACGCTTCCTAAGCCATGATTCCAAAACTTCCTTTGGATGACCAAAAAGATATCCCCGATGTGACGAATCCGTATACGTTGCTCTGCCGTGATGTTCAAAACACCTGCAATTTCATCATTCAGGAGGGCTAGGAGAGTGATTTGATTATCTGAAGTCGCTTGCTTTTCAATAAAAAGCGCCATTTCAGATTCTGTCATCAGGATACCATTTTCATCCAAACTGGTGAAATCTGTCTCCTGACCAACTAGATCCAAGAATGCAACCAAAGCAGCGGCATCATGAGCTTCAGCCTCACGAATACAAAGTTCATACTCCATCTTGAAGCTCCTTAATCAGTTGTTCAGCACGAGAACCCTGAGCGGTAAAATAGAGGCGACGACCCTCAGCTTCTTTCAAGAGTTCCAACTCCAAATAGGAATCTGGTAAATCCTTACCTAAAAGATGGCCCCACTCAATAACGGTCACACCACCACCGAAGAGAAACTCATCCAAGTCAATAGAATCAGCATCCCCCTCAATCCGATAGACATCCAAGTGGTAGAGCGGAAGGCGACCCTCATACTCTCTCACGATGGTGTAGGTTGGACTTTTGATCATCTGACGAATCCCCAAGCCCTTGGCAAGACCCTTTGTAAAGGTTGTTTTACCAGCACCCAATTCCCCAGACAAGATCAAAACATCATTTTTTTGGAGCAAGGTCCCTAGGCGTTCTCCCAGATTGATCAGCTCTTCTTCATTTTTTGTGTACATGCTACTATTATACCAAAAAGTTCTATTTTATGTAAATTTTCTTTACAAACTTACTATAACAAATTTGGTGAAATAGGGAATTTTTATTGATAGAAAAGCGTTTTTAGAAGAATATACACATGGCGCTAACAAGTAAAATATCTCGGATTACGTGCCCGTAAAAGGAAAATTCTCTTCTCATAGATTTTGGAAACAGAAAACGAGCAAAAATGAATCCCAAACCGACATAAAAAACAATGGATAAGACTGTTATTGGATTTCTCAAGAACAGCAAGGTTGCCAGAACTGTCAGGACAACTGTTTTTTTCTTATTGAGAGTGTTTTTCAAATCTCGGCTGTACTTTTCAAATGGTAAAAAGACAAGTAAATCAATGCCAAACAAGAAAAAGAAGGAGGGCAAGAAAAGATCTACTAACTCTTGCTGAAAAGCTGTCTGTGTAAAAATAGTCTCCGACAATACCAGACAGACACCTGCTAGGTTTAAGACCAACAAGATACTATAAAATAGCTTCACTTTTTTCTGACTGTTTAAGATACTATGGACATCCTGATCTTGGGTATAAAAGAAATTCATCCCCACGCACAGACCTGATGCCAATACGATAAACACTAGAAAATAGGCGCTTGACTGCTTTAAGGTTAAGATGGCTCCCTTCCACAGCAAGCAGCTACTCAAACTAATCTGGATCAAAGCTAATAACAATAAGATGCGAATTGATTTTATCATTTTCAGTTCTCCCTTCGTATACATGATTATACTCTGCGAGAAAGATAAAACTTCCCCTCTCTTCTCAAATGTCCAATTTTGACGCTCAACTGACAAAAATATGAAAAAGCAAGTCATTAAGCTAGGTTTTCTAGTTAATAATTACGATAAAGATGCAACCGTTCAATCAACTCTTTTCAGAGGTTACATGTTCTCATTTTTCTAAAATTCGCTCTCATTTTCGTAACTTTAACAAGTTTATGATTCGTAAACCTACTTTTCCTAAACCATCAAAAAGGGAAGACCAGACTGGTCTTCCCTAAGGTTTCAATAGAAAATACGAACATTCCCTTTCAAATAAAAAGAAAGGATAAATGACAAGGAATTATATACAATCTCCTCATTCAGATACAGACCGAAATCTGTCCCTTCAGCGCCTACTTGTTTCTTTTGTTTATCAATGTCAATTTTGATAAGTCTTGTGTAGTGCTACTAAAGTCAAAAGTCGTTTTATCAGTTGCTGACTCTGAAGCCACTAAATCAGTTGAGACTTCTTGGCTAACGCTGAGAGATTCTGCTATCACCAAACTTTGAGAAGACGATTCAGAAGCAGATAGACTAAGGGAGTGCTCAAGCGACAAACTTTGGGACACCGACTCCAATACAGAGAAACTATGCGATAAGGATGCCGCTTGGCTTAGGGACTCTTCCACATAAACACTGTGCGAAGCTGAGGCTGAAACGGACAGACTGTGGGACAGAGAAGCCTCTTGACTTAGAGATTCCCCTACATAAACACTGTACGAAGCTGAGGCCGAAACGGATGCTCTATAGGAGGCTGATTCCGAAACGGACAGACTGTGAGACTCTGAAGCTGCTTGGCTTAGAGATTCCTCTACATAAACACTGTGCGAAGCTGAGGCTGAAACGGAGGCTCTATAGGATTCTGATTCCGAAACGGACAGACTGTGAGACTCTGAAGCTGCTTGGCTTAGAGATTCCTCTACATAAACACTGTGCGAAGCTGAGGCTGAAACAGATGCACTATAGGATTCTGATTCCGAAACGGACAGACTGTGAGACTCTGAAGCCTCTTGGCTTAGAGATTCCTCTACATAAATACTGTGCGAAGCTGAGGCTGAAACAGATGCACTATAGGAGGCTGATTTCGAAACAGACAGACTGTGAGACTCTGAAGCCTCTTGGCTTAGAGATTCCTCTACATAAACACTGTGAGAAGCTGAGGCTGAAACGGACAGACTGTGGGACTCTGAAGCTGCTTGGCTTAGAGATTCCTCTACATAAACACTGTACGAAGTAGAAGCTGAAACAGACAAGCTAGTGGATGCCGACTCTAAAACGGATAGACTGTGAGACTCTGAAGCTGCTTGGCTCAGAGACTCTTCTACATAAGTACTGTATGAAGTAGAGGCTGAAACAGATGCACTATAGGATTCTGATTCCGAAACGGACAGACTATGAGACTCTGAAGCTGCTTGACTTAGAGATTCCTCTACATAAACACTGTGCGAAGCTGAGGCTGAAACGGACAGACTGTGAGACTCTGAAGCTGCTTGGCTCAGAGACTCTTCTACATAAACACTGTACGATGTAGAGGCTGAAACAGATGCACTATAGGATTCTGATTCCGAAACGGACAGACTGTGAGACTCTGAAGCTACTTGACTTAGAGATTCCTCTACATAAACACTGTACGAAGCTGAGGCTGAAACTGATGCTCTATAGGATTCTGATTCCGAAACGGACAGACTGTGAGACTCTGAAGCTGCTTGACTTAGAGACTCCTCTACATAAACACTGTGCGAAGCTGAGGCTGAGGCTGAAACAGAAAGGCTAAACAAGTGAGAACCATACTGACTTAGAGATTGTTCAAGAAAGGCACTTTGTGATTCGAACTCTGAAATAGCAAAACTAAGAGATTCTTCAACTGATGAAGGCTGTGGTTCCACTTGAGAAAGGCTGATTAATTCGGTTTCTGAAACGGATGCACTTAGAGAGGTTGCAGCCTCGGCGCTCAGTGATTGTCCCGCTGAACGGCTAGCTGAGGCTGACTCTGAAAAACTAAGAGATGTTTCGCGAGATAAAGTCTGCGACTCTACTTGAGAAAGACTAGCTGAGTCGGATTCTGAGATAGAAACACTTAACGATGCTGCAGTCTTAGCGCTCAGTGATTGCTCTGCTAAACGGCTGGCTGAGGCTGACTCGCGGGATAAAGTCTGTGACTCTACTCGAGAAAGACTAGCCGAGTCGGATTCTGAGATAGAAACACTTAGCGATGTTGCAGTCTTAGCGCTCAGTGATTGCTCCGTTGAACGGCTGGCTGAGGCTGACTCAAGAACAGATAAACTACTTGATGTTTTTTTGTTTTCGAGGCTTAATGATAGTGAAATGGAGTCTGCTGTACTCTTCAAGCCTTTTGTTTTTCGAGAATCTGTAGTTTTAGAGAGGCTAGTTTCCAAAGAATGTGATGCACTAACCGTTTGACTCTTAGCTGGTTCTTTTTCTTGAGAAAGACTAGAGTCACTTTCTGGCAATAGAGATTCTTCGGAACTGCTTTCCTCACCTATATTCATCACATCCAAACGATCGTAGTACTGAATAGACTCTAAAGCCTTATCAATAAGAAAAGTTTCACTTTCTTCAGGAGATATGCTTTCTCCTACTACTTCTGTATCCTCGCCCTCATTTTCTCTTGTAGCGGACAACTCTTCCTCTTGATTTCCTCTTTTTATGAGACGCTTAAAACCATCTAAAAATTTACGAAACGTACCTTTAGCGTTTTCATTGTTTGACATAAATATTTTCTCCCTAATTTTAATGATAATACTATTATAAAGGCTTGTAGACTATCTGTCAAAACAATTTCATCAAAATAGTATTTTTAAAACAAATTCTTTAGATTGGCTAGTTCCTCGCTTTAAAATCAAGTGCTTACTCTAAATTCTAAGTACTCCCAAAACTCGAAAATGTCTATCCAAACGTGTAGAATAAGAGAGATTCGTTCCAACTCTTTTTGTACCTCAATTTTTTCTCCTAGTAAGATAATGCAAGCCCCCAATCACCACTGCTAGGATGGCAACATAGAGCATTTGAGTGGCTTCTAAAGGCACAAAAGCCCCTTGCAAGATAAAGGTATTGGCAAGTACGCCAACAAGGGCGGCAAGGCTCAAAAACGTGAGCAAGAGCAACTTATATCGATTAAATGGTAGACTGACTTTGGCAACTAGACACAGACCATTGACCAAAGCGAGAAGGAAGCAAATAAATTTGACCTGACCTGGGACAGTGATAAAGAAGTTAGTCAGGAGAATACTAGCAACCAGAATGCCACCCCCAATCGCAGCATTGGTCAAAATATCTCGCATAAAATGGGTGCTAACCTTCTCTTTATTAGACTCAAAAGTTAGGAAGAAGGATGGAATCCCAATCGTAATGGCTGAAATGATTGTAAATTGAATGGGGATAAAGGCAAATTCCAAACCAAAAATCACACTCAAAATCGCAAATACGATGGAGAAGAAGGTCTTTGTTAGAAAAAGAGAGGCTACCTTTTGAATGTTATTGATGACACGGCGACCTTCCATCAAAATGTCATAAAATACTGCAAAGTCATCTGTCAGGAAAACAATATTGGATACACTTTTAGCTGCACTCGTAGCACCATTCATGGCGAAACTAATATCTGCTTTCTTGAGAGCTAGAACATCATTGACCCCATCACCGCTCATGGCAACAGTCTTGCCAGCATTTTGCAAAATAGATACCATCTTTTGTTTCTGTTCGGGTGTCACGCGTCCAAAGATATCGTATTCCAAGACCACTCTTTCAAAGTCATCATCGCTCACCTTGGTCATATCAATCGCCCGTGCTTCTTCCTTAAAACCTGCTTTACGAGCCACCCCATATACAGCCACATGATTATCACCACTGATAATCTTCACTTCAACACCTTGAGATTCGAAATAGTCAAAGGTTTCCTTGGTATTGTCCTTAATCTCATCTGACAAAACGACGTGCCCTAGTAGTTCCATATTGGCTGGACTCGTGATGTGGTCCTTACTATGGGCAAGTGTCAAGATTCGAAAACCTTGCTGTTTTAGATGTTCATAGTAGGTATCCATCGGTTGGGTAAAGCCTAGGAACTCATAGGCTCCGAAGAAATAGGTTCCACCCTCTTTTACTTGAACAAAGGAATACTTGTTTTTGCTTGAAAAAGCACCGACTTCTTGAACTTCCCACTTTTTCTCACAGGTTAAGTAAGTCTTCAGAGCCCGCGATGTCGCATTTTCATCGTCAAAATAGGCCAGATAAGAAGACAGTTTCTCTGCTAGCTTCGCATCCATTTCTTGAACCTTCATATTCCCCGTTGTGATGGTACCTGTCTTATCGAAACAAAGAACATCTACACGTGCCAAGGTCTCCACACAGTATAGCTCCTGCACCAGAACCTTCTTTTTGGCCAGCTTCATGGCAGCTACTGCTAAGGATACGCTGACCAGGAGAATCAACCCCTCCGGAATCATACCGACCAAGGCACCAGAACTTCCTAAGACGATCTCAACATAAGACCGTCCTAGACTAAAACCTCTGACATAGAGCAGAATGGCAACTGGCACCAGCAAGATAGAAACGATTTTTAAAATCTTATCCATGTAATCGCGTAGTTGAGAAGGGTATTTTTTGAATTCCTTGCTGGATTTTGCGAGTTTGTTAATATAGCTATCTGGACCCACAGCCGTTGCCATAACCAGACAAGTACCGCTGACGACATTGCTTCCGCTCATCAGCTTGTCACCAACTGTTTTAAAGACCGAATCACTCTCACCAGTCAGCAAGGACTCATCAACTTCAATATTCCCTTCAAGGACTTCTGCATCTACAGGCACCTGATCCCCCAGATTGAGATGCAGGTACTCACCCAGAACGATGTCCTCTGGATCAATCTCGATTGTTTGACCATCTCGATTGACCCTGTACTTACTTTTACCAAGCAAACTCAGCTTTTCTAAGGCATTTTTTGAACGCACTTCTTGGAAAATCCCAATGGCTGTATTGATAGCAATCACACCTAAAAAGAGCATATTTTCAAATCGCAAGGTTGTGGCTACCAGAACTGCCAGAGCCAAGTTCATGGCATTAAAGAAGGTAAATATATTTGAAACGACAATTTCCTTGGTTGTTTTGTAAGGTTTAATGTCGCTGATGTTTCGTTGACGATCCTTGATGTCTTGGCTACTTAAATACTTCATTTCTACTCCGATATCCTTTTGTACTACTATAATAACACATATCTTTTTCTCTGTCACTTAAAGACTCAAAATAAGGAGAACTCACTTGGCAGGCATCATCTATTGCCACTTTAAGATAAACTTAAAAAGAAGCTAGGATTTCCCTAACCTCTTTTCTTTATGCTTTATTCTGCCAAGGCTCCCATTGGATCCCATGGTGCAAGTACGATTGGTTCTGCTTCATAAGCAGCTCGTTCTTCTGCTGTCAGCAATTCCTTACGGACAACGATTTGGTAAGTGTATTCATCCATCCAAGCGTCTGAGGCAACGAAGTAACCATCTGTGCCGACCTTGTCTCCCCAAGAGTTTTCAACCTTCCACTTGGTTGACTTGCCATTTTCGTCCAAGTCCACACCTGTCAAGACCATGGCGTGGGTCATCAAGCTTTCGCTGTAGTCCAAACGTCCAGCTTTGTCTTGAGTGAGTTGGATATCCATGCTTGATTCGAAATCATAAACATCTGTCGCAAGGATTCCAGCTTTGCGGTTGCTGAGCTGGCCGACATCTGAACCAAACCAAACAGTCTCACCTGCTTGCATTTGGGCAATCGCCAATTCCTTCAAGCGTTCCATTGGGACGTTGATGTAGCGAACTGCACGGCTACCAACCACATTTCCTAACATCTCAACTGTGTAAGATTTGCCGTAAGGCTTGTCAGCAGTCGGAGCATTGATAACAGAAACATAATCTTCTAGAGGAAGGTCGACATATTTCTTGTAAAACTCTTGTGGTGTGATGCCCTTTTCACTTTGGTAGTTATCATCCTTATCACGATAAGCAAAGTCAAATTTACGTGGTGGAAGTCCTAGTGACATAGCAAGGAAGTTAAAGATTTCTTGCAAGAGGTCTTCTTTCTTAGCTTGAACAGTCGCTTGGTCTGCACCAGAAGCAAGCAAATCACGCAAGATTTGAGCATCTTGACGAAGCAATTTGTTAAGGATTGCATTGAGCTCACGGCTATTGCTAGATGAAACTGACTCAGGATAAACAGACTTAGGAACGACACCGTATTTCTCAAAGAGGGCAACCACCATATCCCATTGACCACCATCTTGTTGTGGAGTTTGGAGTAGGAAGCTAACCTTGCGGCTCGTCAATTCTTGGTCTGCAGTCGCAATCACTTGCTCCAAGAACCAGTTGGATTTCTCGTACTTGTCCCAGAAGAATGTGTGGGCTTGTGACAATTCAAAGTTCTCCAGTTTGTATTGAGAGATGAGTTTGTGGCGGAAAGTATTGAGTGCTGCAAACATCCAGCAACGACCAGAGGCTTTCTGGTTAGTAACCTTGTCCTTGGTCAAATCCAATGAGAAAACAGGTGTATTGTCTACATGGCTTTGGCGACGTTCTAGGGCTGCAAAAATTCCGTTATGGCTGGCAGCATTTTCAATCGCTTGGTATTTGACATTTGCTTCATAGTTGGCAAATAATTTATCTGTAAATAATTCTTGAATCGCGTTCATAGATTCCTCCTTTTATTCTACTGTCTATTATAACTCTTTTCACAAAGGAAGCAACCGAAAAACTTAAAAAGGCAAGGACATTCTCCTCACCTTTTCTAACATAATCCAAACTAAGCAATACTAGCAAGGAGAACTTCTAACTCCTCCTTGGTCAAGCGACGCCACTCACCGCGTTCTAAGTTCTCGTCCAAGACTAGAGTTCCCATAGTCAAACGTTGTAGGTCCACCACTTCCTTGCCGCAGTAGGCCACCATTCGTTTGACCTGATGGAACTTCCCTTCTGCAATGATTACACGAACCAGACTTTGATTCTTTTCTGCATCAATAGACACAAGCTCCAGCTTAGCTGGCTGGCAAGTAAAGTCCTTGAGCGGAATGCCCTTGGCAAATGTCTCCACATCTTCTTGGGTCATGATACCCTTGACATAAGCCAGATAGGTCTTATCCACATGACGTTTAGGTGAAAGAAGAGCATGGGCAAGCTGGCCGTCATTAGTCAAGAGTAGAAGACCATGCGTGTCAATATCCAAGCGCCCTACTGGGAAAACTTCCTTGCTTCGAGCCACATCATCCAACAAGTCTAGAACCGTTCTGTGCTTGGGATCCTCGGTCGCTGAAATGACTCCTTGGGGCTTGTTCATCATGTAGTAGACAAACTCTTCGTACTCTAGCACTTGACCGTCAAAGCGAATCTCATCTTTTTCTTCATTTATTTGCAGTTTTGCTGATTTTTCTTTTTTACCATTTACCGTCACGCGCCCAGCCTTGAGCAAGTTTTTGACCTCCGTCCGACTTCCTACTGCGCAGGTAACTAAAAATTTATCTAATCTCATAGAACTATTATATCATACTCAAAAGGAGGCTGGTACAATGACCAACCTCCTTTTCTTTTCATACTCTTCAAAAATCTCTTCAAACCGCGTCAACGTCGCCTTGCCGTATAGATGTTACTGACTTCGTCAGTTCTATCTACAACCGCAAAGCAGTGCTTTGAGCAGCCTGCGGCTAGTTTCCTAGTTTGCTCTTTGATTTTCATTGAGTATCAGATTTAAGAAATTAACTTCCTCGTCTCCAGAAAATAGCTAAGACAACCATAGCACCCAACACAGCTGGAACAATAGCTATCCCCGCTAGGTTTGGTCCCCAAGTTCCAAAAAGTAGGTGACCCAAAGAAGCACCAATCCAGCCGAGAAACATTTTTCCAAAGCATCCCATGCTCTCTCCACGATTGGTCAAAGCACCTGCCAAGAGTCCCACTAGGAGACCAACAAACATACTTCCAAGCATAGCTTCTCCTTAAATAGCCCAATCTCCATTGCGGAAGAGAGGTACGCGCGTTCCATCCTCACGGATACCATCGATATCCATTTGATTCGAACCAATCATAAAGTCCACGTGAACATCTGAACGGTTCAGTCCCGCAGCTTCAAGCTCTTCTTCGCTCATCTCTGCACCACCAACAACGCTGGTCGCATAGGCTGCACCGATAGCCAAGTGGTTTGAAGCATTCTCATCGAAAAGGGTGTTAAAGAAGGTAATACCTGACTGAGAAATTGGGCTTGGATCTGGTACCAAGGCACATTCACCCAAGGCACGCGCGCCCGCATTTTCAAAGACAAGATCTTTCATGACCTGATCACCCTTCTCAGCTGTGATATCTACGATTTGACCGTCTTTGAAGGTTACTTTAATCCCTTCGATGATATTGCCATTATAGCTAAGTGGTTTTGTAGAGGTTACATACCCATCTGCACGACGGAAGTCAGGCGCTGTGAAGACTTCTTCTGTTGGCATATTGGGCAAGAATTCTTCGCCCTGCGCATTGATAGCACCAGCTGATTCCCAAACGTGATTCTTAGGCAAACCAAGTGTCAAATCTGTCCCTGGCGCTGTGTAATGAAGGGCTGAAAATTGCTCTTTATTAAGCATTTCCGCCTTGCTCTTGAGGATGGCTGCATGCTCTTCCCAAGCCTTAACAGGATCTGCTTCGTAGACACGGCAAGTTTTGAAGATTTGGTCCCAAAGGAAATCGACTGCTTCTTCATCGCTCGCAGCATTTGGAAAGACCTTTTTAGCCCACTCGAGTCCAGCAGCGGCAGCCACTGTCCAGCTAACCTTGTTGGACTGAGTTGCGATACGCATTGGCTTCATAGCAAGTCCCATAGCTTTGGCAGAAGCTGAAAGCTTATCAGCATCGACTCCGTTCAAGGCACCTGGATCAGATGAACGGACCCCGAGACGGCTAGCCTTGTTCTCCAAGAGATAGTTCATCTCAGCAATCTTGTATTCTGGCACATTGTCCAAACGGTCCATTGGTGCATGGAGGAATTTCTCGCGATTGATCACATCATCTGTCCACTGAACGATGACCTCATGCGCACCCAAGGCATAGGCTTCCTTCACGATCAAATGCGCCAACTCACGCTGCTCCACATCGATAGAAAGAGCCAAGGTGTGACCAGGTTGCACATTAATTCCATTCGCAACCAACAATTTCGCATATTTTTCTAGATTTTCTTTAAAATTTGGTAAAACCATTCTATTCTTCCTTTTCTTTTCTTTTGTTATTTTTCCTTCAAAGCAGAAAATAATCCTGCTAAAGCAATGGCACCAGACAAGAGCGCTGTCGATAGGATAATTGTTTCATCTGCCAGCTCTAGCTGATAGTCAAAAATCTTTTCAGCAGGTTTATCTTCCGCAAAAATCCTAAGCTTCATCTTGAACTCCTTAAAATTTATTAAAATAAATCGCTATGACTGCCTGTCCTCAGCAAGTTTAAAATCAATTCCGACTTGTCTACTTTATAGACCAAAAGCCAATCTGGTTGGATATGACACTCACGAACTCCTTGAAAGTGCTTGGATGCTGCCAGTTGATGATCTCGATATTTGTCAGGAAGTTCTTTTTCTCGAACCAGAAAATTCAAAACTTCTTCTAATAATTCTGCCCTCAAACCACGCTTCATAGCCAACTTAAAATCTTTTTTAAACTGTTTATGATAACGAATCTTAAGCACGCAAGTCCTCCATCAAGTCTGAGACTGATTCAAAAGGCTGACTCATATTACGATTTTGGTCTAAATCCGTTAACACCTCAAGTAACTTCCGATTTCCGTCTAGTCTAACATCAAAAGGTAAACCCTGATATTGAATAGCCTGACGAAGGAAAATATTGATAGCTGTGGTCATATCCATTCCCAGATTATTAAAAACCTTTTGGGCCTGCTCCTTGACCTCACTATCCAAACGGATACTCATGCTCGTCTTTGACATATTCTCACCTTCTTTCTATAGACTATTTTAACAAAAATGGCAAGCGATGTAAATACAAAATACATACAACGGACATACAATATCCTTCGATAGACAAATAGAATGAGATCCCCTCTTCAAATATATTGACATAAAAAAGCTGATGTGCTATTCTTTATAAAATACCCAAAAATACATAGGAGCAAAAAGATAATGGACGAAAACTTTAACAATGAAATTGCAAAACAAGTTACTAGTACTATTCTGAATAAATGCTTTTCACCTATTATTTCCAAAACGACTGACAAATTTAAAACGCTCTACAATGAGGCAAAAATTTATCTAGAGATTCCTTTCCAAGATTATTTAACAAATTCTTATGAAAAATATAGTAAAATCAAAACGATTATCTACGGAATTGAGCCCAAAAGACTGTATGATTTTTTTGAAGTTCCTTTTTTAGAAAAAGGCTCAGACATCATCAATCCCACTACAACAAGAGTACTAACTGGTATCTCAAAATTTTTAATCATTGAAGGTTCTGGTGGAATTGGTAAATCCACTCTCATGAAACATCTTTTTCTAAGTGAATTAGAATTAAAAGACTATATTCCTATTTTTATTGAATTAAAAGATTTCAACGACGAGGAGCATTTAGACCTTGAGAAATTACTGCTAAAAAAACTAAATCAATTTCACAATACATTCCAAGAAGAATATTTAGATTATGCACTTCAATCTGGATGCTTTTTATTCCTATTGGATGGTTATGATGAATTGTACAGCGAAAACCAAAAAGAATTTTTCAAAAAGTTAAATGATTTTTGTGACAAATATCCTGAAAACCATTATATCCTTTCTTCCAGACCTTATAGCAAATCCGAATTCATTGAATTTCAACGTTTCACAGTTTTAAAAGCTGTTCCTTTTACTAAGGAACAAGCTATAAGTCTTATTACTAAAATTGAATATCCAGATGAGGAACTCAAAAATAAATTTATTCGTGATCTAGAGAGTGGTTTATATGATAGACATGAATCCTTTGCTTCCAATCCTCTGTTACTAAATATTATGCTCTCCACTTACAATGACTATGCAGAAATCCCGCAAAAATTACACCTATTCTACTATCAAGCCTTTGACACCATGCTCTCGAAGCACGATGCTACGAAAAGCTATCGACGAAAAATGTTATCAGATTTAAGTTCAGATACTTTTAAAGAATGTTTTGCAATCTTCTGTTTTCTAACATACCAAAAAGCAAAAACAGAGTTTACCTTCCCAGAGATTGAAGACATTTTTAAAAAATTTCCTCCTCGAATTAAAAACGTTCTCAATATAGGCAATTTTATAGACGATTTAGAAAACCGCCTATGTGTACTATACATGGAAGGAAACAGATACAAGTTCTCCCATCGTTCCTTCCAAGAATATTTTGTTGCTTACTTTCTAAATATACAAACAGATAGTAAAATGCGTGACTATAGCTTTCATCTAATAGAATCAGGAAAATTTAGCTCTGGTGCAGATTCAGTATTCCCTATGTTAGAGGACATGAGTACCCAACGCTTTAATAATAATATTTTAATTCCTTTATTAGATAAATTTGAAGAATCTAAATCTAAAGACGAGGGCTTATTTGAATATTACATTCTCAATCTTCCAGTAAAAATTATTGTTAGTTCTGCTTCTAGAAACACACCTTTTTATTTAAGATTCTTACACACCCAAGGTAACCTTGAGAATTTTATTTATTTTTTTTCAAACAATACTATTGATTATACACCCTACCGTACAATAGATATCCCCCTAATATCATTTTGCAAAGATAACCATTTAATAGGACAAGTTATAGGACCAGAAGACCTCATTGAAGATAAAGAATTATTGGACTTATTTAAAAAATCTTGGGTCGGCCAAAAAATACTTTCTCTCACTCATTACAAGCAGAAACTGATAGAAGACCTAGAAGAAGAGGATATCGTCTTAGAAGATTAGTAATCTAGCCGTTATATATTTATGTTCACTATAAAAAAATAACAGGATTGTTTAATATCCTGTTATTTTTTAATTATCAAACATCTCTATTCTATCGGTGGTAGCCTAATCTATTAAAACAACTCATCAAACAAACTCAACTGGTTATCCTCTGGCATATTGCCGAGAATCCCCATTTCATCCATCTTCTCAACCAAGGTTGATGAGAGTCCACCACGTTTGCGTAGTTCTGTTTTAGAGAGGAATTCTCCCTCTTCACGCGCACGCACCAACTGCTTGGCAACGTTCTCTCCTAGACCATCCATTGCTACAAATGGTGGGATAAGGGTATTCCCATCAATGATGAATTCAGTCGCATCACTACGATAGAGGTCTAACTTGCCAAACTTAAAGCCACGTTCCCACATCTCATTGACAATCTCAAGAGTGGTATAGAGGTCAATTTCCACATTAGAGGCTTCATTATTCTTCCGTTTTTCAGCGATTTCTGCCATTCTGCGCTTGATGGCATCCAAACCCGCACCCATGGTCTTGATATCAAATGCCTTGGCGCGGATAGAGAAGTAAGCACAGTAATAATAAATCGGATAGTGAACCTTGAAGTAGGCCACACGCAAGGCCATCATAACGTAGGCTGCCGCGTGGGCTTTCGGGAACATATACTTGATTTTCCCACAGGATTCGATGTACCACTCGGGCACCTTATTATCCTTCATGGCTTCGATATAGCCATTTCTCTCCTCTTCGGAAATCTTCAACCACAATCCCTTACGTACTCGTTCCATGATGGTAAAGGCCATCTTAGGTTCAAGACCCGCATGCATGAGGTAAACCATGATGTCGTCCCGACAACCGATAACGGTTGATAGGTCCGCAATTCCTTGCTTGATCAGATCCTGAGCATTTCCCAACCAAACATCAGTACCGTGGGACAATCCAGACAACTGTAGCAACTCCGCAAAGGTCGTTGGATGCGTCTCGTCTACCATTCCACGTACAAAGTTAGTTCCAAACTCTGGAATCCCCAGCATACCCGTCGGCGTTCCTATTTGCTCAGGCGTCACCCCTAAAACTTCCGTTCCAGAAAAGAGAGCCATCACGCCTTCATCATCCATAGGAATTTCATTAGGGTCAATACCAGACAAGTCCTGCAATTTCCGAATCATGGTCGGATCATCATGACCCAGCACATCGAGTTTGAGGACGTTCTCATCGATATCGTGGAAGTTAAAGTGGGTCGTCTGCCATTCAGCCGTCACGTCATCTGCTGGATACTGAACAGGCGTAAAATCGTAGACATCCATGTAGTTAGGAATAACAACGATTCCCCCCGGGTGTTGTCCCGTAGTCCGCTTGACACCAGCTGCTCCTTGAGCGAGGCGTTCCACCTCTGCATCACGATAAAACTTTCCATAGTCCCGCTCATAGCCCTTGACAAAGCCATAGGCAGTCTTAGCAGCCACCGTACCAACCGTTCCTGCACGGAAGGCATATTCTTCACCAAAGATATCACGCACATCCAAGTGGGCGCTAGGCTGGTCTTCTCCCGAAAAGTTCAAGTCAATATCGGGAACCTTGTCTCCATCAAAACCGAGGAAGGTTTCAAACGGAATATCCTGCCCGTTTTTGCTGAGTTTATGACCACACTTTGGACAGTCCTTATTGGGCATATCAAATCCTGAACCGTAAGAACCATCGGTGATAAACTCACTGTACTGACACTGACCACAGACATAGTGAGGAGAGAGAGGATTAACCTCCGTAATCCCAATCATGGTCGCAACGAAACTAGATCCGACAGATCCACGAGAACCCACCAAGTAGCCCCGTTCATTGGAACGTTGTACCAACATCTGAGATGCCAGATAAATTACAGCGAATCCATTCCCCAGAATAGAAGTCAATTCTTTTTCAATCCGCAAATCAACGATATCTGGCAACGGATTTCCATAAATTTCAAAAGCTTTCTTATAGGTCAACTCAGCAACCGTTTCTTCAGCCTTATCGATGAAAGGTGTGTACAAGTCACCCTTAACGACCTCAACAGGCTCAAAGATTTCTGCCAAGGCATTGGTATTTTCAATAACTAGCCTGTGTGCTAGCTCCTCTCCTAAGAAAGCAAATTCATCCAACATCTCATTAGTTGTTCGAAAATGAGCCTTTGGCAAAGGAGCTGGTTGGGCATGTTCACCGTGACCGATGGTTCGGTTAATCATAGCTCCCTGACCCAAACTACGGACGATAATTTCGCGATAAATCTCCTCTTCTGGTTCGATATAGTGGACATTTCCCGTAGCTAGAACAGGCTTGCCAAGACGGTCTCCAACCTCTATCAAACTCTTGATAATGGTCTGGAGTTCCTCCATATCCTTGACCTGCTCCTTGGCAATCAAGGGAGCATAGATAGCAGGTGGCATTACCTCGATAAAGTCATAATACTTAGCCACCTCAACCGCCGCATCCACACCTTGGGAAACGACTGCGTCAAAAACTTCACCCTCTGAACAGGCTGATCCTAAAATCAAGCCCTCCCGATGGGCATCTAGAACCGTTCTCGGAATTCTTGGCACTCCTTCAAAGTACTTGGTATTGGACAAAGAAACCAGTTTAAAGATATTTTTTAGACCTACTTGATTCTTGACATAGATAGTCGCATGCTTGATCCGAGCTTTTTTATAAGAGTCTGGACTGATTAGATCAATATTTAACCTAGCTAGATCGGTCACACCATGTTTTTCTGCCACCTCTTTGATAAAGATAAAGAGCAAACGGCCAGTAGCTTCCGCATCGTAGTTGGCCATGTGGTGGTGTTCCAGTGCTACACCAAAACGCTTGGTCAAAGGCCCCAAACCATGACGTTTATATTCAGGATAGAGGTTCCTAGCAAACTCCAGCGTATCGATAACTGGCTGGCTAATCTTAGGCAGACCATGACGCTCATAGTTGGCATCCATAAAGCCAACGTCAAAGGTCGCATTGTGGGCAACTAAGACGGTATCCTTACAAAATTCCTGGAATTCTTGTAAAACTTGTTCCAGTGGTTTGGCATTTTTGACATGATCATCTGTAATACCAGTCAACTCAGTAGTAAAGGCTGACAAGGGATGCCCAGGATTGATAAATTCATCAAATTCGGCAATGACATTCCCCTTGTACATCTTAGAGGCCGCAACCTGAATCAAGTCATTATAGATGGCTGAAAGTCCCGTCGTTTCCACGTCAAAAACCACATAGGTCGCTTCTGACAAGTCCATTTCCACTTCGTTATAAACGATAGGAACGCGGTCCTCTACAATATTGGCTTCCATTCCATAGATCAGCTGAATTCCAGCTTTCTTAGCTGCCTTATAGCCGTGTGGGAAGGACTGGACATTGCCATGGTCCGTGATGGCAACCGCCTTGTGTCCCCACTTAGCAGCTGTCTCAACGATTTTTTCTACTTCTGGAAGAGCATCCATAGTCGACATATTGGTATGAGCATGAAACTCAACCCGACGTTCACCTTCTGGCATTAAATCCTTGCGTTCATAGTGAACAACTTCCTGCACATCCTGCACGTTCATGGTCAAATCGCGTGTAAAGTTATTCATCTCTACATTTCCACGAACACGGAGCCAAGAATTTTTCTTGATGAGGTCAAATTTCTGAGCCTCTTCTTCATTCTTAACCCATTTTTGCATAGAGAAGCTTGAACTATAGTCCGTCATTTTAAAGTTGATCAAGACACGACCTGTTCTGGTCACTTTATGCTCGACGTCAAAGACTACCCCTTCAAAGACCAAACGATTTTCCTCAGTCGTCACGTCAATCATCTGGGTAACTTCAGCCTTATCTAGTTTAGGCTTAGCCGCAGCTTTTTTAGACTGAAAATCAAAGGTTGGTTTCTCTTCTACTGGAGGAGGAGCCATTTGTTCTAGTTGTTCCATAGCACGCAAAGCCTCTTCATTGGCAGCTTGAACGATCTGCTCATTCTCCGTATGGAAGGCTTCCTCCTGCTCTTGTGTAAGGGCATCATTCTTTTCTATCTGGCAGACAAAAGCTGGGAAACCAAATTTTTCAAGTTGCTTTGCTAAATTAGGAAGATGATTTTTCTTAAAGTGTTCCTTATCAATCGCCTCTGAACCTTCAATAAAGAGCTGATTTCCCTCCGCACGAACTTGCAGGTTCTGATAAAGAGACTTAAATCCTTGGCTAGCACATGGACCTTCAGAAAAAGCCTCCCTATAGTAGGCCTGCAAGAGTTCATTTGAAAATTCCTGAGAGAGAACCTTGATTTCGAAAACAGCTTTATTCCCAGTCTTAGAAAATTCCTCACTCAACCCTTTCTTTAACTCTAAAAAGTTTTCAATCGGTAAAATATTAGAAAATACAAAATGAAATTCCCAGACCTTACTAATTTTATGAACCACAACACGCTCAATACTTGCATCAACAAGAGCAGGATCCTGTCTTAGCTGATCAGAGATTCCTAGTTGATTCATTAAAATTTCAAACTTACTTGACATTCAATTTCCTCACATTATTCTCTTACTATTTTACCATAATTAAGATAATTTTATCGATAGTATTATGACTCCCCAACAAGAAGATTGGCTAGCGAGTTCGTCAGTTCCATAATGTTTATAACTATTCTAAACCGAGAATAGTTATAAAGTAAAAGAGCCCCTATTCAGAATTTTGGATTGTTACAGAAAAAGAGAGACTGCTCTCCATCCTTTTGACAACAAAAAGGAGAAGACCTAACTGGTCCTCTCCAAAATGTGACTTTTCTCAATCTACTACAGTTGACAAAAAGTTTTTATTCTACTGTTTCTTCAACTTGGATTTCCACAGTTTCATCTACAGGTGCAAGTTCTGCCTCTTCTTGTTCTGGAGCCAGATATTCTGCTTCATTAATGGCTTGTGGTTCAAGGTTACGGTAGCGAGCCATACCAGTACCCGCTGGGATGATCTTACCGATGATAACATTTTCCTTGAGTCCAAGGAGATGGTCTTTCTTACCACGGATAGCCGCATCTGTAAGAACACGAGTTGTTTCCTGGAAGGAAGCCGCTGACAAGAAACTGTTGGTTTCAAGTGAGGCTTTGGTGATTCCCATAAGGACTGGTCGACCTGTCGCTGGCACTCCACCTGCGATAAGAACATCCTTGTTAGCATCTGTAAAGTCGTTGATATCCATGAGAGTACCCATGAGAAGGTCTGTATCACCTGGATCCATGACACGAACTTTACGGATCATTTGACGAACCATTACCTCGATGTGTTTGTCACCGATTTCTACCCCTTGGCTACGGTATACTTTTTGTACTTCACCGAGAAGATAAGTTTCAACTGACAAAACATCACGAACAGCAAGGAGACGTTTTGGTTGGATAGAACCTTCTGTAAGAGCTGCACCGCGAGAGACTTGGTCTCCAACTTCGACACGCATACGTGCTGTAAATGGTACCACGTACTCACCTTCGCCAGTTTCACCCTTAACGAAGACTTTCTTAGTACGAGTTGAAGCATCTTCTTCGATAGCTGTGACCTCACCCTTGACTTCAGTGATGACCGCTTCCCCTTTAGGATTGCGGGCTTCAAAGATTTCTTGGACACGAGGAAGACCCTGAGTGATATCGGTATTAGAGGCAACCCCACCCGTGTGGAAGGTACGCATGGTCAGCTGTGTACCAGGTTCCCCGATAGATTGGGCAGCGATAGTTCCGACTGCTTCACCGACTTCAACCGCATCACCAGTCGCCAAGTTGATACCGTAACAGTGACGGCAGACACCATGACGAGTGTTACATGTAAATACGGAACGGATAGTAACTTCTTCCACACCAGCATTGACAATCTCACGCGCCTTGTCTTCTGTAATCAATTCATTTGGACCGATGATCACTGCACCAGTTTCTGGATGTTTAACAGTTTTCTTAGTGTAACGACCATTGAGACGTTCTTCAAGAGACTCGATCATCTCTTTTCCTTCTGCGATAGAACGGATCAAGAGACCACGGTCTGTTCCACAGTCGTCCTCACGGATGATAACGTCTTGGGCAACATCAACCAAACGACGAGTCAAGTAACCTGAGTCGGCTGTCTTAAGGGCCGTATCGGTCATACCTTTACGAGCACCGTGAGTTGAGAAGAACATTTCGAGTACTGACAAACCTTCGCGGAAGTTTGAAAGGATTGGCAATTCCATGATACGTCCGTTCGGAGCGGCCATCAGACCACGCATACCGGCAAGCTGTGAGAAGTTTGAGATGTTACCACGGGCTCCAGAGTCCATCATCATAACGATTGGGTTCTTAGGATCTTGGTTGGCAACCAAACGTTTCTCCAATTTTTCACGGGCTGCACGCCATTCAGCTGTAACAGCGTTGTAGCGCTCATCGTCAGTAATCATACCACGACGGAATTGTTTGGTGATTTGTTCTACACGTTTGTGTGATTCTTCGATGATTTCAGCCTTGTCTTCAACCACTGGAATGTCGGCGATACCCACCGTCAAACCAGCAAGAGTTGAGTGGTGGTAACCAAGATCCTTCATACGGTCAAGTAGGGCAGAAGTTTCTGTCGTACGGAAACGCTTGAAGATTTCAGCGATGATATTTCCAAGGTTCTTCTTCTTGAATGGAGGGTTGAGTTCAAGATTGCTGATTGCTTCCTTGATATCTCCACCAAGTGGCAAGAAGTATTTAGCTGGAACACCTTCTGTTAAATTGGCATTTGTTGGTTCTTGCAAGTAAGGCAGACCCTCTGGCATAATGTCGTTGAAGAGGATTTTACCAACTGTTGTCAGCAAGACCTTGTGTTTTTGCTCTTCAGTCCAAGGTTTGTTGAGGCTATCTGTTGCGATACCAACACGCGAGTGGAGGTGAACATAGCCATTGCGGTAAGCCATAACAGCTTCATCACGATCTTTGAAGACCATTCCTTCACCTTCACGACCAGCTTCTTCCATGGTCAAGTAGTAGTTACCCAAAACCATGTCCTGAGATGGAGTAACAACTGGTTTACCATCTTTCGGGTTCAAGATGTGCTCAGCAGCGAGCATCAAGATACGAGCTTCTGCTTGGGCTTCTTCTGAAAGCGGTACGTGGATGGCCATTTGGTCCCCGTCAAAGTCGGCATTGTAGGCTTCACAGACAAGTGGGTGCAAGCGAAGGGCCTTACCATCAATCAAGACTGGCTCGAAGGCTTGGATACCCAAACGGTGAAGGGTCGGTGCGCGGTTCAAAAGTACTGGGTGTTCTTTGATTACTTCTTCAAGAATATCCCAGATACGTTCGTCTCCGCGTTCTACCAAGCGTTTTGCTGCCTTAACGTTTTGCACGATGTCACGGGCAACGATTTCACGCATGACGAATGGTTTAAAGAGCTCGATCGCCATTTCACGTGGCACACCACATTGGTACATCTTAAGAGTTGGACCAACGGCGATAACGGAACGTCCTGAGAAGTCAACACGTTTACCGAGCAAGTTTTGACGGAAACGCCCTTGTTTCCCTTTAAGCATGTGGCTCAATGATTTCAGTGGACGGCTACCTGGTCCTGTAATCGGACGACCACGACGACCGTTGTCAATCAAAGCGTCAACCGCTTCTTGAAGCATACGCTTCTCATTTTGAACGATGATACCTGGTGCATTCAACTCAAGCAAACGAGCCAAACGGTTGTTACGGTTGATGACACGACGGTAAAGGTCGTTCAAGTCAGATGAGGCAAAACGGCCACCATCCAACTGCAACATTGGACGGAGATCTGGTGGAATAACCGGAAGGATGTTAAGAATCATCCATTCAGGTTTGTTTCCAGACTTGTAAAAGGCATCTAAAACATCCAAACGACGGATGGCTTTGACACGTTTTTGTCCAGTAGCTGTTTTCAACTCTTCTTTGAGTTCAGCAATTTCTTTTTCAAGATCTACTTGTTTCAAAAGGTCTTGGATGGCTTCGGCACCCATTTTGGCAACGAATGATCCATAACCATACTCACGCAAGCGCTCACGGTATTCGCGCTCTGTCATGATAGACTTGTGCTCAAGTGGTGTATCCTTAGGATCAATCACCACATAAGCCGCAAAGTAGATAACCTCCTCGAGGGCACGAGGACTCATATCAAGGGTCAAGCCCATACGGCTTGGAATCCCCTTGAAGTACCAGATGTGAGATACAGGAGCTTTCAACTCGATGTGCCCCATACGCTCACGACGAACTTTCGTACGCGTTACTTCAACCCCACAGCGGTCACAAACAATTCCTCTGTAGCGAATGCGTTTGTACTTCCCACAAGCACATTCCCAGTCTTTTGTAGGACCAAAAATCACTTCGTCAAAGAGTCCTTCACGTTCTGGTTTCAACGTACGGTAATTGATTGTTTCAGGTTTTTTGACTTCTCCATAAGACCATGAACGGACTTTGCTTGGAGAAGCTAGGGTGATTTGCATACTTTTAAAACGATTTACATCAACCACTATTTCTTCCCTTTCTATTCTAAGTGAACTGCTTATTCTTGTTCAGCAGCTTCTTCTGTTGCTTCCGCTTTTGTTGCTTTCTCAACTTCTTCTGCTTCAAAAGCTGCTTTAGCCTCTTGGGCTGCTTTTTCGCGGGCTTTTTCAAGGTCATCTACGTGGATGACATCTTCGTCCATTCCTTCATCCAAGTCGCGAAGTTCCACTTCTTGGTCATCTTCATCAAGGACACGCATGTCAAGACCAAGAGATTGCAACTCTTTTACAAGAACTCGGAAGGATTCTGGAACACCTGGTTTTGGAATTGGTTTTCCTTTTGTGATAGCTTCATAAGCTTTCAAACGTCCGTTAATATCGTCAGACTTATAAGTCAAGATTTCTTGAAGGACATTTGACGCACCATAGGCTTCAAGAGCCCAAACTTCCATCTCACCGAAACGTTGTCCACCAAACTGAGCTTTACCTCCGAGTGGTTGTTGGGTAACGGTTGAGTATGGTCCGACTGAACGCGCGTGCAATTTATCATCAACCATGTGGTGGAGTTTGATCATGTACATGACACCAACTGATACACGGTTGTCAAACGGCTCACCTGTACGTCCATCGTAAAGGATTGTCTTAGCATCGCTGTCCATACCTGCTTCTTTAACAGTGTCCCAAAGGTCTTCAGAACTTGCTCCGTCAAAGACTGGTGTTGCGATGTGGATACCAAGAGTACAGGCTGCCATACCAAGGTGGAGCTCCATAACCTGACCGATATTCATACGTGATGGTACCCCAAGTGGGTTCAACATGATGTCGACTGGAGTTCCGTCTGGAAGGTAAGGCATGTCTTCTACAGGAACGATACGAGAGACAACCCCTTTGTTTCCGTGACGTCCGGCCATCTTATCTCCGACCTTGATCTTACGTTTTTGAGCGATGTAGACACGAACCAGCATGTTAACACCTGATTGCAACTCATCTCCATTTGCACGTGTAAAGATCTTAACATCACGAACGACACCATCGGCACCGTGAGGTACACGAAGAGAAGTGTCACGCACTTCACGAGACTTGTCTCCGAAGATAGCGTGCAAGAGACGTTCTTCAGCTGAAAGGTCTTTCTCACCCTTAGGTGTGACTTTACCTACAAGGATGTCGCCTTCTTTAACCTCAGCACCGATACGGATAATCCCCATTTCATCAAGGTCTTTAAGGGCATCTTCCCCAACGTTTGGAATTTCACGAGTAATTTCTTCAGGCCCAAGCTTTGTATCGCGTGTTTCTGATTCGTATTCTTCGAGGTGGACAGATGTGTAGACATCGTCTTTCACCAAGCGTTCGCTCATGATAACGGCATCCTCGAAGTTGTAACCTTCCCAAGTCATGTAGGCAACGATTGGGTTTTGTCCAAGCGCCATTTCCCCTTTTTCCATAGAAGGTCCGTCAGCGATAAAATCGCCTTTTTCAACGACATCGCCAACTTTAACGAGAGTGCGTTGGTTGTAGGCAGTACCTGAGTTAGAACGGCGGAATTTTTGGATATGGTAAACGTCCAATGAACCATCTTCACGGCGAACCTCTACCTTGTCCGCATCTGCGTAAGTAACTTTACCATCATACTGGGCAATGACCGCTGCACCAGAGTCATGAGCTGCTTGGTATTCCATACCAGTACCAACGTAAGGTGCTTTGGGATCAATCAAAGGCACAGCCTGACGTTGCATGTTGGCACCCATGAGGGCACGGTTGGAGTCATCGTTTTCCAAGAAAGGAATACATGCAGTCGCAACGGCAACTACCTGTTTTGGTGACACGTCCATGTAGTCAACCACTTCTGCTGGATACTCTTGGTTGACCCCTTGGTGACGTCCCATGACAACCTTCTCAGCAAAAGTACCATCTTCGTTGAGGCGAGAGTTAGCCTGCGCTACAGTAAATTCATCTTCTTCATCGGCTGTCAACCAAACGATTTCGTTGGTAACAACACCTGTTTCACGGTCAACCTTACGGTATGGTGTTTGAACAAATCCATACTTGTTCAAGTGTCCGTAAGATGACAAGTTATTAATCAAACCAATGTTAGGTCCTTCAGGTGTCTCGATTGGACACATACGACCATAGTGAGTGTAGTGCACGTCACGGACTTCATATCCAGCACGGTCACGAGTCAAACCACCAGGCCCCAAGGCTGACAAACGGCGTTTGTGAGACAACTCAGAAAGCGGGTTGTGTTGGTCCATGAACTGTGACAACTGTGATGAACCAAAGAATTCTTTAACCGCAGCTGTTACAGGACGGATGTTGATGATTTGTTGCGGTGTCAAAACTTCATTATCCTGAACAGACATACGTTCACGGACATTACGTTCCATACGAGAAAGTCCAAGACGTACTTGGTTGGCAAGCAATTCACCAACTGCACGGATACGACGGTTTCCAAGGTGGTCGATATCATCCACACGTCCGATACCTTCTGCCAAGTTAAGGAAGTAGCTCATCTCTGCAAGGATATCCGCAGGAGTGACAACACGAACCTTGTCGTCTGGATTGGCATTTCCGATGATGGTTACGACACGGTCTGGGTCCGTTGGGGCAACAACCTTGAATTTTTGAAGCACAACTGGTTCTGTCAGAACAGCTGCATCGTTTGGAATATAAACGATCTTGTTCAAGTCGCCATCTAAGTGGCTCTCGATACTTTCGATCACGCTACGAGTCATAACGGTACCAGCTTCTACCAAGATTTCACCAGTTTCAGGGTCTACCAATGGCTCCGCAATGGTTTGGTTGAGCAAGCGTGTTTTAACGTTGAGTTTTTTATTGATCTTGTAACGACCAACAGCTGCCAAATCGTAGCGGCGTGGGTCAAAGAAACGAGCCACAAGCAAGCTACGTGAGCTTTCAGCGGTCTTAGGTTCACCTGGACGAAGGCGTTCGTAGATTTCTTTCAAAGCTTCGTCTGTACGAGAGTCCATTGGATTCTTGTGGATATCTTTTTCAACAGTATTGCGAACCAATTCGCTGTCACCGAAGATATCAAAGATTTCATCATCACCTGAGAAACCAAGCGCACGAACCAAGGTTGTAAATGGAATCTTACGGGTACGGTCGATACGAGTATAAGCGATGTCTTTTGAGTCGCTTTCAAGTTCCAACCAAGCTCCACGGTTAGGGATAACAGTAGAACCGTAGCCCACTTTACCGTTCTTGTCTACTTTGTCATTAAAGTAAACACCTGGTGAGCGAACCAACTGAGAAACGATAATACGTTCACCACCATTGATGATGAAAGTACCCATTTCGGTCATGATTGGGAAATCCCCAAAGAAGACTTCCTGCGTCTTGATTTCACCAGTTTCCTTGTTAATCAGACGGAAAGTCACAAAGATTGGCGCTGAATAGCTAGCATCGTGGATACGTGCTTCTTCGAGCGTGTATTTTGGTTCCTTGATTTCATAGCCAACAAATTCCAACTCCATTGTGTCTGTGAAGTTTGAAATTGGCAATACATCTTCAAACACTTCCTTAAGACCATGGTCTAGGAAAGCTTTGAATGAATCTGTTTGAATTTCAATCAAATTTGGTAAGTCAAGAACTTCTTTGATTCTTGAAAAACTACGACGGGTACGATGTTTCCCGTATTGAACGTCATGTCCTGCCAAGATGATTCTCCTTTGTAAATAAGTTCCAAGCCTTATCAATCAGGCTTTTCTAATCGTCATATGGTTATAAAAACCTTATCACCATGTCCTTCTGATGAATTTTCAGAATCTTTAAATCTTTGTTACAAGCACTCAAAAACCTGAAAAAAAGCACAAAAAGAGCAGCTAAATCTGACTTTTTCAGAAGATTTAACTGCTGTGAGTCTTGTCTGGACAATATTTCAGACAAAACCTACGACAAATGATTACTCATATTATACCTTATTTAGCTAGATTTTTCAAGGTTTTTTTACTATTTTTTAAACAATCTTTTCCTATATATTATTTTAAAATTTCAAGAGAATGAAGCATTATATTTTCTCTCAAAAATTAGGAAAACGCTTGCACTAATGTTTACCTCGTGCTATACTGATAGGGAACAACTATACAAGGAGAATTGTGATGAAAAAGATCCCATCTCAAACTGAGAAAAAAATGATTTATGGTATCCGTTCCTTGAAGAACGGAACTGGTTCTGTCCTTATTGGTGCCAGCATTGTCTTGCTTTCTGCTGCAATGCCAACTATTTCGGCCAACGAAAACCTTCCTCAAACTCAGGAAAATACCAGCGCTGTGACCAAGGCCCCTACTGAGACTGAAACGAGTCAAACTCAAAAGGAAACGCCTATTTCTGAACAAAAGAATGCAAACGCTTCCCTTGATTCTAAAAAGGAAGCTCCAGCTGCGGAAACTACTACAGCACTAGAAACACCTAAAACAGAAGATGCTACTACAAGCCAGACTAACAGCAAGGAAGAGAAAGTAGACGCCAGCACTTCAACGCCAACTTCAGATCAAAAACCACAAGCTGACACATCTTCTGAAGAACCCATCGCAGATAATCACTTCCGTATCCATGTAAAAAAACTCCCTGAAGAAAACAAAGATTCTCAAGGTCTTTGGACTTGGGACGATGTTGAAAAGCCGTCTGAAAACTGGCCCAATGGAGCCAAGTCCTTCAAGGATGCCAAGCAAGATGACTACGGCTATTACCTAGATGTCAAACTCAAAAATGAGCATGCCAAGAAAGTCAGCTTCCTTATCAACAATACCAAGGGGGATAACCTGACAGGAGACCGTTCTGTAGAGCGCCTCTCTCCAAAAATGAATGAGGCTTGGCTAGATGAAAACTACAAGGTATACAACTACCGTCCTCAGCCAGCAGGAACTATTCGTGTCAACTACTACCGCACCGATGGCAACTATGACAAAAAATCTCTCTGGTATTGGGGCGATGTTAAAAACCCAAGCAGTGGAGAATGGCCTGACGGTACTGACTTTACTGCAACTGGAAAGTATGGCCGCTACATTGATATTCCACTCAATGAAGCTGCAAGAGAATTTGGATTTTTATTACTAGACGAAAGCAAGAAAGGCGATGATGTGAAAATCAGAAAAGAAGATTATAAATTCACAGATCTAAAAAATCACAGTCAGATTTTCCTCAAAGATGATGACGAAACCATCTACACTAACCCCTACTATGTGCACGATATCCGCATGACTGGTGCCCAACACGTGGCTAAATCTCGTATCGAAAGCAGTTTTTCTACCCTAGTTGGGGCGAAAAAAGACGATATCCTCAAACACTCCAGCATCACTGATTACCAAGGGAATAAAGTAGCTATCACAGACGTGGAAGTGGATGAGGCAGGTAAAAAAGTGACTTACATCGGCGACTTCTCTGACACTCAACACCCTTACACTGTCAGCTACAATTCAGACCGATTTACCACACGTTCAAGCTGGCGCCTCAAGGATGAGTCCTACAGTTACGATGGGCCACTCGGCGCAACTCTAAAAGAAGATGGCAAGCGTGTTGACCTCACCCTCTGGTCTCCAAGTGCTGATAAGGTTTCCGTTGTTGTCTATGACAAGAAAGACCCTGAAAAAGTAGTTGGAACTATCGCACTTGAAAAAGGAGAAAAAGGCACTTGGAAACAAACTCTGGATGAAAACTCAGGTCTCGGAATCAGCAACTACACTGGCTACTACTACCACTACCAAATCGAGCGCCAAGGTAAAACTGTCCTCGTTCTTGACCCTTATGCCAAATCATTAGCGGCTTGGAACAGTGACCTAGCAAAAACAGATGCCGCTCATAAGGTCGCTAAAGCTGCCTTTGTTGATCCAGCGAAGTTAGGTCCGCAAGACTTGACCTATGGTAAGATTCGCAACTTCAAATCGCGTGAAGATGCCGTTATCTATGAGGCTCATGTACGTGACTTCACTTCGGATCCTGCCATCGCAAAAGACTTGACCAAGCCATTTGGTACCTTTGAAGCCTTTATCGAAAAATTAGACTATCTCAAAGACTTGGGTGTGACCCACATCCAGCTCCTTCCAGTCTTGTCTTACTACTTTGTCAATGAATTGAAAAACCATGAACGTTTATCTGCCTACGCTTCAAGCAACAGCAACTACAACTGGGGATATGACCCTCAAAACTACTTCTCCTTGACTGGTATGTACTCAAGCGATCCTAAGGATCCAGAAAAACGTATCGCAGAATTCAAAAACCTCATCAACGAAATCCACAAACGTGGCATGGGGGCTATCTTGGACGTGGTCTACAACCATACTGCCAATGTTGACATTTTTGAAGATATTGAGCCAAACTACTATCACTTTATGGATGCAGACGGAACTCCTCGTACCAGCTTCGGAGGCGGTCGTTTGGGAACTACCCACTACATGTCTAAACGTGTCTTGGTAGACTCTATCAAGTATCTGGTTGAAACCTACAAAGTGGATGGTTTCCGTTTCGATATGATGGGTGACCACGATGCAGCTTCTATCGAAGAAGCATACAAGGCTGCACGCGCCCTCAATCCAAACCTTATCATGCTAGGTGAAGGCTGGAGAACCTATACTGGTGATGAAAATACGCCTGTACAACCTGCTGACCAAGATTGGATGAAGAAAACAGATACTGTCGCTGTCTTTTCAGACGACATCCGCAACAACCTCAAGTCTGGCTATCCAAACGAAGGGCAACCTGCCTTTATCACAGGTGGCAAACGAGATATCAACACCATCTTTAAAAATCTCATTGCCCAACCAACTAACTTTGAAGCTGATAGTCCTGGAGATGTTATCCAGTATATCGCAGCCCATGATAACTTGACCCTCTTTGACATCATCGCCCAGTCTATCAAAAAAGACCCAAGCAAGGCTGAGAACTACGCTGAAATCCATCGCCGTTTGCGACTTGGAAACCTCATGGTCTTGACTGCTCAAGGGACTCCGTTTATCCACTCTGGTCAAGAATACGGACGTACCAAACAATTCCTTGATCCAGCCTACAAGACTCCTGTCTCAGAGGATAAGGTTCCAAACAAGTCTCACTTATTGCGTGACAAAGACGGCAAGCCATTTGTCTATCCTTACTTTATCCATGACTCTTACGACTCTAGTGATGCTGTCAACAAGTTTGATTGGACCAAGGCTACAGATAGCAAAGCATATCCTGAAAATGTCAAGAGCCGTGACTACATGAAAGGATTGATCGCTCTTCGTCAGTCTACGGACGCCTTCCGACTCAAGAGTCTACAAGATATCAAAGAGCGCGTCCGACTCATCACTGTCCCAGGCCAAAATGGTGTTGAAAAAGAAGACGTAGTCATCGGCTACCAAATCACAGCTCCAAACGGCGATGCCTACGCAGTCTTTGTCAATGCAGATGATAAGGCTCGCGAATTCAACTTGGGAACTGCCTTTGCTCACTTGAGAAAGGCCGAAGTTCTCGCAGATGAAAACCAAGCAGGACCCGTAGGAATTGCCAGCCCTCAAGGCCTTGAATGGACTGAAAAAGGCTTGAAATTGAACGCTCTCACTGCTGTCGTTCTCCGCTTGTCTCAAGGTGGTGCCATTGTCGCTCCAGCTGTGGAAGAAAAACCAGAATTTGATCTTTCTAGCTTGGAAGTCGAACAAGAACAAGGTCAAGCTCAAAACCTAGCAGCCAATCCTGAAACTCAAGAAACCGCTGCAGAGGCTCTTTCTCAGAAAGTCCTTCCAAACACAGGAACCGAGAGCAAATCCCTCCTTGCCCTTGCTGGATTCAGCATCCTTGCCCTTCTCGGACTTGGATGGTTGATGAGAAACAAGAAAAAGAACTAATACTCAATGAAAATCAAAGAGTAAACTAGAAAGCTAGCTGCAGGCTGCTCAAAGCACAGCTTTGAGCTTGTAGATAAGGCGAAACTGCCCTGGTTTAAAGAGATTTTCGATGTGTATAACCTAGCCCTCCTATAGAGAAAACACCCCATGGTCAGAAGAATCTTCTAGTCATGGGGTGTTGTTTTTATGATACACTTATCTATCAAATCATATATTCTACACTATAGGTGGCATCTGATAAGATACGAGCCAGAAACTGTTTGGTTCGTTCTTCTTGTGGACGACTAAAGAAATCGTGGGGATTGTTCTCCTCTACGATACGGCCTCCGTCCATGAAAATAACGTGGTTAGCGACATCCCTAGCAAATCCCATCTCATGCGTGACGACCACCATGGTCACACCTTCTCCCGCCAACTGTTTCAGAACATCCAAAACATCTCCAACCAACTCAGGGTCTAGTGCAGATGTTGGTTCATCCAACAAAATCACCTCGGGCTTGACGGCAATAGCACGCGCAATTCCTATTCGTTGTTGTTGCCCTCCAGATAGCTGAGAAGGATAGTAGTCTTTGTAGGCTAGTAAACCAACTTTTTCCAAGGCGGATTCTGCACGTTTAAGCGCTTCTTCCTTGGGAACTTTACGAGCCACGATTAGGCCTTCTAGAATATTTTCCAGAGCAGTTTTGTTTGCAAAAAGATTATAGTGTTGGAAAACGAAGGCTGTTTTTTGGCGAATTTCTAGAATGTCTTTCTTGCTTAATTTGGCTAAGTCATAGGTCTTTCCTGCCAAGGTCAAACGGCCACTGTCAGCTTTTTCTAAGTGGTTGAGACAGCGGAGAAAGGTCGTTTTCCCCGAACCTGATGGTCCTAAAATGACGACTACATCCCCTTGGTTGACCTGAAGATTGACATCCTCCAAGACCTGCCTCTCTCCAAATGTTTTTGCGATATGTTCTACTTGTAACATCCTGTCCTCCTATACAAAACGCGCGCTAGATGCTTTTGCTCTCTTTTCTTTTTTCACATAGCCTTTTTCCAGTAGGGAGAAGCCCCACTGAATCAAACCACAGATCAAAATATACTGCAAAAAGATTACAAAATAAGACTCAAAATACTGGTAACCGTAGGACGCTTCTACACGTGCAATAGCGGTGATGTCCTTGATAGTCATAACAAAGACCAGGGAGGTCCCTTTGACGATATTGATCACCAGATTGGCCAAGTTAGGCAAGGCTGAGCGCAAGGCTTGAGGAAAAACAATCCTTAGATAGGCCTGGGTCGTAGTCAAGCCAATCGCATGCGCTGCCTCTAGTTGTCCCTTGTCCACCGTCAAGATAGCTGAACGCAAAATCTCCGATAAACTCCCGACTGTCATCAAACTATAAATGATGAAGGCATAGTAGAGAGGATCAAGTTTGAAAATATCAAAGTCACTTCCTATGCTTTTGAGAAATTGATTCAGCAGGCTTGGAAACAAACTATAAAAGAAGAGAATCAATAAAATCGGAGGAGTCGCTCGGATAAAGGCCAGATAGACCAGAGAAAAACTCCTCACACCTCGAACCTTGTAAATCTGCCCCAAGGCTAAAAATAGAGCCGGTAAAAAGCTTAAGACCATAGCCACAATCATGATAATCAAGGTGATTGGCACACCCTTCAAGGTCTCCAGAAAGGTCTTTACAATATAGTCTATATCCATTTCTTACCTCCCTTTTGTTTCCAAAGACTTCTCAAGCAAATGACTCAAGCTAGAAATAACTAAGGCAATCCCCCAATAAAGAAGTGCAACTGCCGTATAGGTTTCCAGAGAGTAGTTCCCCAAATTGCGACTAATCAAGAGATTGCCTGCCCCCATAACATCAACGAAACCAATCGTATAGGCCAAGGCGGCATCTCGCATGAGATTGAGAATAGCGGTCGTTATATTGGGAAGAGCAACTTGAAAAGCTTGGGGAAAAATGATTCTCCAAAAAGTCTGACTTGGAGTCAAACCAATACTAAGCCCGGCCTCTGTCTGCCCCTTTGGAATAGCTTGATAGCTCGCCTTGAAAACCTCAGCAACGATAGCCGCAAACAAGAGAATCATCGTCAGGAGAACAAAAATAGTTTTAGACCAGTTATTGATATCCAAACCAAGCCACCATTTCAGAAATTCTGGCAAGCCATAAAAGACTAGAAAAAGCAAGACAATCGGCGGTGTACAACGAAGGGTAAAGATATAGCCTTTGGAAATCGCTGCAAAACTCTTGTCTTCTCCTACTTGCGCCCAGGCCAAGAGACCTCCAAAAAGGGAACCAAGAAGAGTGGTAAAAAAGAGAATGGACAAGGTCATAGGAAGTGTCTGCCATAAGGTTGGCAAAAACTGAAAGACCTTGGAAAAATCATAAGAAACCATGCAAAACCCTTTCTAGTCTTGGAATTTCTGGTCTAGTCTTTGTCTACGTAACTAAAGACATCTTCTTTAAAGTATTGCTGAGATAGCTTAGCAAGCGTGCCATCTTCTTTCAACTCTTTGATTGCTTTTTCGTATTCTTTAGCGAATTTCTCACCCTTTTCATCACGGTGAATCAAGGGATAAGTTGGAATGCCTTTATATGGGAACCAGCTGAGTTTATCCGCATATTGGTGGTAAGGGCCATCTTCTGCGGTAACTGCTTTTTCAAAGGACAGTTTAATATCAAAGAAGGCGTCATAACGTCCTTCTAAGACCCAAGCATAGGCATCTGCCACCTTAAAGGATTCTGCTGCTGTCAACTCAATCGGTGCATTCTGATGTTTTTCATTGTAGCTGGTGATGACATTCCATTGAGCGTTCTGTGGAGAGATGGGAACCAATTTCCCTTTATTCTTAGCAAAGTCATCAATGGTTTTGTATTTCTGTTCATCTTCTTTTCTGACAGTAAATCCGATGATGCTCGCTCCGACTGGTTCAGATGGAATGACAAACTTTTTAGCTCGTTCATCTGTGTACCAAGCTCCCTTGGTTCCGATGTCATACTTGCCTGATTCCAGACCAATCAAGAGGTCGTCATCACTGGTACCCGTATATTCAAATTGATAGTTTGCCAACTTCTCATCAACAGCATTCAAAACAGCTACTTCATAACCATCTGATTCTCCTTTTTCATTGACAAAGTCATAAGGTACATAGTTTTGTGTATGGGCAACCTTCAAGGTTATAACTTCAGCAGACGAAGCCGTTTCTCCCTCCTTGGCTGGAGCGCCAGCTAAACTTCTCCCGATAATCGTTGCCCCAATTACTGCAACAACCGCTACACCACCGATAATCCATGCTTTTTTACTCATCTTTTTCTCCTTTAGTTTTCAAGCGCTTCTCTCACCCACTGGATACGTTCAACTGCGATATCACTTGGAATGGTACAATCTGCCCCAAGTACCAAGCCCTGTTCCCCAGCTTCTGCAACTAGTTTCTTTGCCTCAGCCTGAATGGCATCCTTGCTACCAGTATACAGCAAGCCTGTCTTGCCATTTTCGAATCCTCCAAGAACCGTACGTCCCTTGAAAATCTCACGACCTTCCTTGAGAGTGATTCCCTCTGGTCCTACAGCCCAGTTAAAGACTTGGGCTGGATAGTCTGCAAAAAGGTGAATATCATTTCGCGCCCCCTCGTAGCCACAGATATGAAGAACAGTAACACCACCAACAGCACTAGCTGCTCCCAGAACAGTTATCTCGTTAGGTGCAATGACAGCTTGATACTCTGCTGCCGACACTCGTTGATCTTGGATACTCTGCACGCTGAGATAGATTCCATCAGCACCAGCCTCTTCGATGACAGCTCGGCTGAGACTCGCAATATCCTCTGCAATCACATCCAACACCTTTTTAAGGGCTTTAGGATTTTCCACCAGAAAGTCCGCAATAAGGTCATCCCCGCCAGACACTTCCCCAAGCAGCCACTTGAGATAGGTCACAGGAGCAAAAATATTGTAAATCGCAACGATATCTTCTGTAAACTCTTGCTTGATTTTCTTAACTAAGTCAACCTGCTCTTTTATCCAAGCGTGATCTGGTCCGAGTGGTTGAATGGTTGCCAATTCTTGAAGTGATTTTCCTTTGGCAATCGCTGGATTTGGATAAGCAAAGTACCCATCACTCATGAGTTTGATAAAGTCTGGCTGAACTTCTCGGATAAAGCGTTTATGGCCCTCGATATTCTTCTCGATAATGGCTGGATTTGAGAAACCGTGTAGCCATTCGTCTTCAGATGTGAAATGGTGCCAAAAACCAACTGGCACACGATCAACCTTCTCACCTCTAAATGCTTTTAAAACCCATTCTTTTTTTTCTGACATTCTTATTCTCCATTTCTTACTTTTTCAACTAATAAACTGCTTGCGATATCATTCGAGCGTAAAAAGGGGAGACTGGACTTGGAAAAATCCTGAACTCCACGACATCTCTCTCCATTTTTGCAGTGCCCATTTTTTACGACACTTATGGTGACCAAGGCCAGCAAACCGACAACTGCAATGAAGATGCCCCATCTTTTACTTTTCATAGCTCCTCCTTTTAGAGAACCGCTGCCTGCCGAATCCAGTCCAACCTCTCTAAGTCAAAGTCATCTGGAACAGTACAGTCAGCTCCCAGAAGAACGCCTTTACTACCAGCTTCAGCCAACAACCGCCTTGTTTCATCTTGCAATTCCGCCTTGGAACCTTGATAAAGCAAGCTTTTCTTGCCATTTTCAAATCCACCTAAAACGGCCTTGCCTGGAAACAACTCCTGACCCTGTGTCAAACTAACATCCTCATGGTGGGTCGCCCAATTGACCACTTGAGCTGGATAGTCCTTAAATATCGTCACATCATTGCTCGCACCTTCAAAACCACAGATATGGAGGATATTGGTCCCACCAACCTGATTGGCTGCCTCCAAAATCGCTATATTGCTCGGTTCGATATAGGTTTGGTAGAGTGCTGGTGTGATGCGCTCATCTTGAATTTCCTGGGTGCTGAGGTAAATCCCGTCAACACCACCTTGCTGGATGATTTTCTGAGTTAGGATAGCAATATCTCCTGCAATCACATCTAGAATAGCTCTGAATTGCTCAGGATTTTCAAGCAATAGATCAGCTACTTCCTTATCACCTCGCGAAGTTTCTGTACGGAACCAGCGCTTGAGGTAGGAGATCGGCGAAAAGATATTGTAGAAAGAAGCAATCTCTTCTGTAAAGGTCTCTCGAATCGCTTGTACCACTTCCACCTGTTGCTGAATCCATGGGTGTGCCTCACCAATCGACTCAATAGAAGTCAGCTCCTGAATGCTTGCAATCTTAGGACTATAGACATTACTTGGATAAAGGAAAAAACCGTCGCTCATAATTTTGACAAAATCAGGGCGAATCCTTTCCACATAGTTACGATGCCCATCAACACTTTTTTGAAAGATACGTGGATTATTTAATCCCTGCCCCTTTTCTTCGAGTGTTACAAAATGAAACCAAAATCCGACAGGAACTCTTTCCACTTCATCGCCTCGAATCGCTCTAAAGACTAAATCTCTTTTACTTGCCATACCTTTCTCCTTCCATTTGGATTGAAACCATCTTACCACTCCTTTTCCCCTTTTCCCAATATATATTGACTATCGACTCGATTGGAAATTTTTATATCCATAAAGAAAAAAATCCCTGAAAAGCTTGATGTTACTAGCCTCTCAAAGATTCACTTTATTTTCATCTATTTTTCAAAAAGGAGTTGATATAGATTTTCTATCAAGCCGATTGAATTTTTTTATATCCATCTTCATTCCCAAATTAAGTACATAATTTTATCCTAATACCAAATTACTACTGAAAAATTTCTTTTCTCTCGATATTTCCTTGCACAAATCCCATGAAAACGCTACAATATTAATAGACTATTATTAGGAGGATGGGATTATGAAAATATCCAAAGTTACCATTACAATTGCTTCTACACTTACTTCCGTCATTTTACTGACTGGCTGTGGCACAAATTCGGCAAATTCACAGACAACACAAAGTAGTACATCTGATAATCAGGTTACCATGACCTATGATCAGTTGCGTTCAAGAGAGAACACTATGTCAACTCTTTGGTATCAAAAAGCAGCTGAAACCAAGGCACTCTATCTACAAGGTTACAATGTCGCTACTGATCGTTTGAAAGAACTACTAAAAACACAGACAGATAAACCCTACTCTATCGTTTTGGACTTGGACGAAACCGTATTAGACAATAGTCCTTATCAAGCGCAAAATGTCAAGGACGGAACAGCATTTACCCCAGAAAACTGGGATGTCTGGGTAAAAAAAGCCGCAGCCAAGGCTGTACCAGGTGCTAAAGACTTTCTCCAATTTGCAGACCAAAACGGTGTCCAAATTTACTATGTATCTGACCGCACGATAGATCAGGTAGATGATACGATCAAAAACCTAGAAAATGAAGGAATTCCTGTACAAAGCCGCGATCATCTCATGTTCTTAGAAAAAGGCGTCAAATCTAAAGAAGGTCGTAGACAAGCAGTCCAAGAAAAAACCAACTTAGTCATGCTACTAGGAGACAATCTTGTGGACTTTGCAGAGTTTTCAAAGACCTCTGAAACTGAGCGCGACCAAAAATTAGAGGAATTACAAAAAGAGTTTGGTGAGAAATTCATCATTTTCCCTAACCCAATGTACGGATCATGGGAAAGCACTGTTTACAATGGTAATAAATTGGATGCCAAGGGGCAAACTGAAGAGCGCCAAAAAAACTTACAAGGTTTTGATAAATAAAATAAGGGAGCTATCTACCAGTTTACACCAACCACAAGATATCGTATTTGTGAGAATATCAAAAAAAGACGATTTCCAAGCGGAAATCGTCTTTTAATAGGACAGACTTCTCCAATTCAAAATGTACTTCATTTAGTATAGATGTAGCCATAAATCATATTTTCTAAGTGGTTTATACATGACTGTCCGTCAGGGAAAGCAAATATGCAAAATTTAGAAATTTTGATATAATAGAACTATCAAAAAGTAAAGGAATGATTGGTATGAAAGCAATCACAGCTCACAGCTCACAGCTCACAGCTCACAGCTCACAGCTCACAGCTCACAGCTCACAGCTCACAGCTCACAGCTCACAGCTCACAGCTCACGCTGATTATGTAATCAAGCGTATTTTTTGTCAAGCCCTAAAACAGACTTTTTCACATTTTTGTGAGAAGGTCTTTTCTGTTGTGTATGAAAGTGAGGGACTTGTATGAGTCAGGCATTCGAAACAGCGATTCAACAAGCCCTGCGAGAGGTAGTTGAAAGCTTTGATGAACAGTATGTAGCTGAGGGACTGCTAAAAAAAGATGCTATTATAGTGGATTTAGATAATTATAAACCTGAGTTGGTTGAAAAGATTTTGACAAATGCAATTCTAAATGAAGCATTTACCGAGGATATTGCTGGTGCGACAATTTTGAAAATCAATGATATCATTCAAATGCTTGAAGTTGATGAATATTGGTCAAACTCTTACACGCGTTACACCAACAAAATCGGATTAGCGACAAATAATCGCTATCTAGATGAAACAACAGATGTTGTCCTAAATTTCCCCTACAAAGATGGTATCTTAAAAGCTGGTATGACTAAAGATGATGTATCGAGGGAAGATGCCGAAGAATCCTTTTTAAATGAGATAGTTGCTAGAGAAGAGATTGATGTCCTCCTTGATGAAAAGATTTTAAAAAATGCTAAGAAATATGACAAAAATGGCTCTTCTCCTGTATCAGAAATCAAGGATACGGATAACCTGATTATCAAGGGAAACAACCTGTTAGCACTCCACAGTTTGAAAAAACGATTTGCTGGAAAAATTAAAAGTATAATTATTGATCCACCTTACTATTTTAAAAAAACTAAGACTAGTGATGCATTTAATTATAATTCAAATTTTAAATTATCTACTTGGTTAGTTTTTATGAAAAATAGATTAGATGTTGCCAAGGAGCTGCTATCTGATGAAGGATTATGCATAATTATAGTTGGAGAAGAGGGATATGCTCAATTAAAATTATTAGCAGATAATATATTTGGAGGGGATAAATATATTGGTACGATTTCGTGGAGAAAATCTGATAATCAAGCAAATATTGGAGAATTTGCAAAAGTAACAGATTATATACTTATTTATAAGAAATCGAGTGGGAAATTAAATAAGTTACCACTAACCGACAAAGCTAGAAAAGAATATCGTTATTCAGATGAGAACGGTTATTTCAGACGACAAATTTTATTGGATAAGACTAGGGGTAAATATAATTATGAACTAACAACCCCTACAGGAAAAAAACTTTATGGCCCCTGGATGAAAGAGAAAGAAGAAATAGAACGGTTAGATAATTTAGGAAAGATATATTGGACACGAGGTGGGCAAGAACAACCATATGGTAAACTATATTTACAAGATTCGGAGGGTCAAATACCAAATGATTTTTGGGATAACTCATTTGGTACGAATCAACGTGGAGCTGAGGAGATTAGAGAGTTATTTAGTGGTGATAGGTTATTTGATTTTCCAAAACCCGAAAGACTTATTTATAATTTGATGAAAATTAGTAGTGAAGAAGGAGATATTGTTCTTGATTTCTTCATGGGTAGTGGGACAACACAAGCAGTAGCTCATAAAATGAACCGTCAGTACATTGGTATTGAACAAATGGATTATATTGAAACAGTTTCTATAGAAAGATTAAAGAAAGTTATTGATGGAGAACAAGGTGGCATTTCTCAAGATGTTGCTTGGTCTGGCGGTGGTTCATTCATTTATGCTGAGTTAATGGACAAAAATGCGACCTTTATTGATGCTGTTCTTAACTCTAAACATCCTGATGAATTAAAGGCTATCTTTGACGACATGAAAGCCACACTTGATTTTGATTTCAGAGTGGATTTACAAGAAGTTGACCAATCTATCTGGGATGAAGATTTTGAAATGCAGAAAAAAATTCTTGTAAAAATTATTGACAAAAACCAGCTCTATCACAACTATTCTGAAATTGATGATGAAACCATTAAATCGCAATTATCCCAATCAGATTATGATTTCAATAAGAGTTTTTATGGGGAGAAATGATGGTTAGAAAAGCAAAGAAAAAAGAACTGATCTTTGAACTCTTCGATGAATTGAAACAGCTGGATATGGATATTTTGAACGAACAGCATGGTTGGGAATTACCACAGTATATTGTAGAAAATCTCAAGCATGAACCACGTTCTTATCAAAGTGAAGCTATTCGCTATTTTCACTACACTCAAGCATCAGATACTTTCAAGTTTCGAAAACCAAGACAGCTGATGTTCAATATGGCAACTGGTTCGGGAAAGACTGATTTGATGGCTGGTTTAATCCTCTATCTCTATAAAGAAAAAGGGTATCAAAATTTTCTGTTTACAGTGAATACAAATGGTGTTCTGAGTAAGACCATTGATAATCTAACGAATGCTCAATCTACGAAGTATCTTTTCAATTCCAACTTAGAAATTGATGGGGAACATATCTTTATCAACCAGATTTCAGGAAGATTTCCAGATTTTCCTAATAAAAATGTAATTAATATTAAGTTTGTTTCAATTCAAACATTAACAAATGACCTCCTCACACAGGCAGAAAATATCATGTCATTAACAGATTACCAGAAGACAAAAATGGTTATTCTGGCGGATGAAGCCCATCACTATTCTGCTTCTACGAAAAAGAAAAATAAAGCAGAATTGGAAAAAGTCTCATGGGAAAAATGCCTACTTTCTCTTCTTCACGCACATGCTGATAATCTCTTGCTAGAATTTACCGCAACACTTGATTTTGACGATGAGACCATTTATCAAAAATATCGAGATAAGATTATTTACCGTTATACCTTGGATTCATACATCAAAGAGCGATATTCAAAAAATGTAAGACGCATTCAGACGGGGAATTCCAATGAAGATAATATGCTTAGTACCGTTCTTCTGAGTGAATATCGTCGCAAATTTGCTCTAGAAAAATTTGGGATTGAGATAAAACCAGTCATTCTTTTCAAATCACATAAAATTGATGCTTCCTATGAAGCAAACAATCTATTCAATGAGATGATTGACAATCTGACCGTGGAAAGCTTAAAGGCGTTCCTTATTTCACAATTGAAAAGTGTATCAGAAGAGCAAAGCCATACCCTACAGCTAGCTTATCAGTATTATCTCGAAAAGGATGATCTTTCAACTGTTGTTCGAGAAATTAAGCGTGGTTTTTCACTAGCTAGAATTCTAAATGCAAATGATTCAGACAGTAGTTCAAAAGGGTTGCTAGAAACAGGACAGTATCAAGCCCTCAATTCGCTTGAATCGCCCAATAATCTGTATCGTGTAGTCTTTGCAGTAGCAAAATTAACAGAAGGTTGGGATGTCCTCAATCTTTACGATATCGTTCGTATTAGCAACTTGGGAAAAATGAATGATAAAAGAGATGCTAAATCAACCAATTCCGAGGCTCAGTTGATCGGACGTGGGGCGCGATACAATCCTTTCTCCTTAAATCAAAAGATTTCTTATCAAAGACGATTTGATGAATCAGATGAAACAGCAAGTCTTTTATTGGAAACACTACACTACCATACCCTTAATGAACCGCAATACATCAAGAATTTGATGGCATCACTTGACAAGATGAATCTTGCGACTGGGACGGATGAAAAAAATCCTCCAATTGAAATCAAACTGAAACCCTCTTTCAAGAAAACCCAAATCTTTAAAACAGGTAAGCTTTACTATAATGAAACTGAAGAGATCCCTGACAGTCACTATGTGAATTTACGTGCATATGGTATTGAAATTTCTAAGCTAGCCAATGTAACCTATTTTAAATCCACCTATGAAACAGCTTACCTTTCAGCTGAAGCAATAGAGTTAAAAACGTCCCAATTGAGGGGAATTGATATTCGTTACTTTAAAAAATCAATTAGCCGCTCTAACTTTTTCCGATTTGAAAATCTGAAAAGATATCTTCCAAATCTCAAGTCTATGGAAGATTTTTGGGGTGAAAATTGGCTAGATTTGCAAAATTTTACACTCTCTGTCACAACAGAAAAAGAAACCATTGTAGAAGATTTTTCCGCTATGGAAAAGCTGAAAATTGTTGATAACTTTTTTAACCTACTGGCTGCCCAAATAAAGGCAGGTTATCGCAAAGCAAGAGGTACGAACCGCTTTATCGGATATCCAATTACAGAATATCTCGTTGATTATCGCAAACGAATACCTAATTATGATACGGCTAAACAGAGTGGTTCCTTTATCGAACAAAAAGTAGCTAATATTAGTTTTGAAAAATTTGACTTTTTTGCTTACCAATCTGCTATAATCAATAGAAATGAAGAAAATCTAGTTAATGCTATCGCCAATCACATTGACGAACTAAGAGAACAATACGGTGATGTTTTCCTCATTCGAATGGATGAAAACATGCTAAAGGGGACAGATAAAGTTGAACAATTGAAATTGCACCAATTTGAGGAGAATCCACGGGAAATCAATTTTTCAGGATTTCAACCAGACTTTATCCTACTTCTTCAAAATAAAGATTACTATCTTCAAATCTTCATTGAACCCAAAGGTGAACAATTAACAGAAAAAGATAGATGGAAGGAGGAACTTCTTTCATACATCAACGACCATCAAGAAGATTTGGTTTTCGAGGATGAAGTTGATGGAGTTATCATCAAAGGACTTAAATTCTATAATCAAGAAAATAGTAAACAAACACTCAATCAATTAGCACAGGTAGCTCTTGAAAAACCACATTTTGGTGGAAATATTAGGCTGGACTTATTCTAAGTATCAAAAAGACGATTTCCGTTTGGATAATCGCCTTTTTGCTATTTTATCTTGTACTTGATATAAACTAGTATATATTCCACTAGATAGTATGCTCTACCCCTTGTACCACTTTCACCTGTTGCTGAATCCATGGGTGTTCCTCACCAATCGACTCAACTGATTGGATTTTTTTATAACCCCTCTTTCATGGCAAAGTAAGCACGTACTTTGGGTGCCACTTGCGTGCCGAAGAGTTCAATAGCTCTCAAAACTTGATCATGTGGCATAGAACCAAGCGGTAGATGGAGCATGAAACGGTCCAAGTCTAAATCCTCAATCATGCGAATCAATTTTTCTGCCACCTGGTCTGGATTTCCCACAAACATGGCACCATTTGGACCAACTTGCTCCAAATATTGCTCATAGGTCAACTCCTGCCAGTGTGGACGGTCCTTGGAAATCGCATCCACCACTTGCTTGGTCGGATGGAAATAATCTTTCACCGCCTGATCGCCATCCTCAGCAATCCAGCCCCAAGAATGAGCGCCCACTTTCAGGTCTTTATCCGCATGACCGGCATCCCTACCAATCTCACGATAAGCTTGAATCAATTTCTTGAAGTAGCGCGGATTGCCACCGATAATAGCATAGACAATCGGCAACCCCGCCCGAGCAATCTTCACTGTTGACTCTACATGACCACCTGTCGCCACCCACAATGGCAATTTGTCCTGAACAGGACGAGGATAGACTTCTTTTCCAGCAATGCTTTGAGTCAATTGCCCCTGCCAGTTCACTTTGGTGCTTTCATTTGCCAACTGAAGCAGATCTAACTTTTCATCAAAGAGAGCTTCGTAGTCTTTCAAGTCATAGCCAAACAGTGGGAAGGACTCGGTGAATGAACCACGCCCCGCCATAATCTCTGCACGTCCATTTGACAAGGCATCGATGGTGGCATATTGTTGGAACAAGCGAATTGGATCCATACTCGAGAGAATGCTGACTGCACTGGTCAAACGGATTTTCTTGGTATTGACTGCCCCAGCTGCAAGGACAATCTCTGGCGCCGATACCGCAAAGTCCTCCCGATGATGCTCCCCAATCCCGTACACATCCAAACCAACCTTATCAGCCAGCTCAATTTCTGCCACCAACTGACGAATGCGTTCATCATGACTGTAAATCTGCCCAGTCGCTTCTAGAGCTGTTGTTTCACCAAATGTTGAAATTCCTAATTCTACCATCCTGTTTCCTCGCTATCTCTTTTAGTTTTTAGGGTATTTTATCACTAATTAGTTTTACTTTCAATAAATTTGCTCATTAGAAAAAGCCTAGATCAACTAGACTTTCTTAGTTTATTCTACCTGTAGTTTATTGTCTTTCAAAGTCAACTTCGAGTTTTCTGTCAATTCTGTTTGTTCAAAAGTGTAAATCGTCTCACCCTTTGTATCAATCATGTACCAGACTTGGTCTTTACGGACAACCAGGGCAAGCTCCGTACTATTTGTGTCCTCATTTTTGACAGACAATGGGAAGGCCTTGTCCACACCTTCCAGAGCTACTTTATTCCCTGTTTTCAATTCTACTAGGTAGTGTACTCCATCCTTGGTACCAAAACTGTAGTCCGCATTAATCTTTGTGTGGCTATCGTAGTCTTTCATTTGAATGGAAGTTCTATCTATACCTTCAAATGCCTTTTTAAAGTGTTCTTTCTGCTCTTCAGCTTTCTTTTGATCTTGAGACTGAACCGTCTCTTGCACCGCAGCAATCCGTTCCAGGTTTTGCTTTTTCGCTTGTCTCGCCTGATGGATCAAAACTGTCCGGATTAAGAAAGAACTAGACAAGACGATACCAATCAGCATAGCAATAATATTTTTTTTCTTCTTCATTTTCTTCTCCTTATAACAATTAGAGCCGTGCAAAAATACTCCTCACTCAAGTATACCAAGAGAGAGCAAAAAAGTCTAGATGAACTAGACTTTCTTAGCTTATTCTACTGTTACTGACTTAGCAAGATTACGTGGTTTGTCCACATCAAGGCCACGGTGGAGTGTTGCAAAGTAAGCGACCAATTGTGTTGGCACGACCATTGAGATTGGTGAGAGGTAAGGGTGTACGGTCGTAAGGACGATATCGTCTGTGTCTTTAGCAACATTTTCTTCTGCGATAGTGAGAACCTTAGCACCACGGGCTGCGACCTCTTGGATATTTCCACGAGTGTGGTTGGCAAGAACTGGATCTGACAAGAGAGCCAAGACAGGCGTTCCTTCTTCAATCAAGGCAATGGTTCCATGCTTGAGTTCTCCTGCCGCAAAGCCTTCACATTGGATGTAAGAAATCTCTTTGAGTTTGAGACTAGCTTCCATGGCTACATAGTAATCTTGACCACGTCCGATGTAAAAGGCGTTGCGAGTTGTTTCAAGAAGCTCTCGAATCTTGGCATCAATGGTTTCTTTCTCAGAAAGAGTTGATTCGATAGACTGAGCCACGATAGACAGCTCACGAATCAGATCAAAGGCTTGCGCTTTAGCATTGCCATTTGCTTCTCCAACTGCTTTTGCCAAGAAGGCAAGAGCTGCGATTTGTGCTGTGTAGGCCTTGGTTGATGCCACGGCAATTTCAGGACCCGCGTGAAGAAGCATGGTATGGTGGGCTTCACGTGAAAGAGTTGAACCTGGCACGTTTGTCACTGTCAAGCTTGGGATGCCTAATTCATTGGCCTTGACCAAAACTTGACGGCTGTCAGCTGTTTCACCAGACTGGCTGATAAAGATGAAGAGTGGTTTTTTGCTGAGAAGTGGCATACCATAGCCCCACTCAGATGAAATTCCAAGTTCAACAGGTGTATCCGTCAACTCTTCCAGCATCTTCTTCGAAGCAAATCCTGCGTGGTACGATGTTCCAGCTGCAAGGATGTAGATGCGGTCTGCATCTTGAACAGCCTTGATGATAGCTGGATCCACTACTACTTGACCAGCCTCATCTGTGTAGGCTTGGATGAGTTTACGCATAACTGTTGGTTGCTCGTCAATTTCCTTGAGCATGTAGTAAGGATAAGTTCCCTTACCGATATCAGACAAGTCAAGCTCGGCAGTATAGCTAGCACGTTCACGGCGATTTCCATCATAGTCTTGAACTTCCACACTATCAGCCTTGATGATTACCAACTCTTGGTCATGAATTTCCATGTATTGGTTGGTCTCACGAATCATGGCCATAGCATCTGAGCAGACCATGTTGTAGCCATTTCCAAGACCGATCAAAAGTGGTGATTTATTTTTAGCCACATAGATGACTTCAGGATCTTGTGAATCAACCAAGGCAAAAGCATAAGAACCACGGATTATGTGAAGGGCTTTTTTTAAAGCTTCAAGAACTGAGAGACCATCCTCTTCTGCAAATTTTCCAATCAGGTGAACGGCAATTTCTGTATCTGTTTGTCCCTTGAAGTGGTGACCTGCAAGGTATTCTTCCTTGATTTCGAGATAGTTTTCAATCACCCCATTGTGCACCAAGACAAAACGTCCTGTCTCAGAGCGGTGTGGGTGAGCATTGTCCTCAGTTGGTTTTCCGTGAGTCGCCCAACGCGTATGTCCGATACCAGTCGTTCCCTCAACACCAGCTGTCTTTGCAGACAATTCAGCGATACGGCCAACAGCCTTGACTAGATGATTTTCAGCACCACCTAGGACAAAAATCCCCGCAGAATCATAGCCACGGTATTCAAGCTTTTCAAGCCCTTGAATCAAAATATCAGTTGCATTTGTGTTTCCAACAACACCGACAATTCCACACATAGTATATACGACACAGACCAGCTGTGCTTTCCCCTTAAATTGGTATAGTCTGATTTCCCTTTTACAGAATCAGCAAAAACAGTATATACTTGTTTTTATCACTTGTCAAGAATAAAAATTGGTATAGTTTTTCTAGAAAACAGGTCATTAAGATTTCATCTAATAGCTGAGAAGCTGGTATTAACAGATTAAACTAGAGAAAAGAAAGATTAATATCTAAAACTCAAAAGCTAGACAGGAAAATCTAGCTTTTAGAGCTAATAAAAAACGCGACTTTCTTATTTCAAAATCAAAATACTAAATAGAGTTAGAATAGCAGGCCCACCTTGCTTCAGAATAATCTTCTTGTCTGCTGTCAGAGAACCGTAGGTCGCTGCACCAAACACAAATAAAATAAAGATGGTCATAATTTCCAAACTTTGTGAGAAATAAATCCCATACAAAAGAAATACACCTATCAAAGCATTATAAATTCCTTGATTTTTAAATAATGAACTCACTGAAGGACGAGCCAGTTCTTCCTTATCCACATTAAACACTCGACTAGTAGTGTCTGATTGAGTAGCCACACTTTCCAGATAAAAAATGTAAAAATGCTCCAAAGCAACGATAGTTGCTAAAACAATTGTAAAAATAGACATATTCTTCTCCTTAAATTTCTATCTCTTCTAAGCCCGATTGCAACTTTTCTAACAAGCGACTGAACTCTTCTCGCTCTCCTTTTGTAAGTACGCTTTCCATCTGACTCTTTACCTTTATATGTTGTTGGGGAGAGTTGGTTACTAGTTGCCCTCTCGCAAAGTCTGTCACTTCCACTAAAACCTCCCTCTGATTTTCAGGATTCCGACGTCGATTAACCAAACCTTCCTTTTCCAAAATTTTAAAGTGCCGTGTCAAGGCAGCCTGATCAATCTTCAAACGCTCCTGAACTGCTATTTGATTACACGGTGACTGATCGATTAAGAAACATAAGATTTGATAACGAGTCAGACTAATTCCTAATTGGCGTTCGAATAATTGTGTCATAGACTGATCTGCCAACCGTAGTTGATACAGTAAATCATGGATTGCTACCATCATTCCCTCCCAACATATATGATTCATCAATACTTGACTTATCAAGTATAATATATGCTAAAAAATAAATCAAGTAATATGCTTAAGTTTTCTTGATTTATCAGACCCCATAATATTTGTAGTAGGCAAATCTCCTATGGATCTTATGGAGCCTATTTTGTTGTAGAAAAGGAAATCATCGCTAAACTGGACTACGACGCCCCATCTTACCCTGATTGCGGAAGTCAAATGAGGAAATATGACTTCCAGAAACCGTCTAAGATTCCTTACCTTGAAATGACTGGTATGCCTACTAGAATCCTCCTTAAAAAGCGACGTTTTAAGTGTTATCAGTGTTCGAAAATAGCGGTCGCCGAAACCTCTCTCGTCAAGAAAAATCACCAAATTCCTCGTATTATCAACCAAAAGATTGCTCAAAAGTTAATTGAAAAGACGTCTATAACTGATATTGCTCATCAGCTGTCTATTTCAACTTCAACCGTCATTCGCAAGCTCAATGACTTTCACTTTAAACATGATTTTAACCGACTTCCTGAGATTATGTCTTGGGATGTTGAAACAGTCAGGGGAGTGACTGTTTCAATCGGGAGATGAAGATGAGTTTCATTGCACAAGATTTTGACAAGCTTAATATCATCACCGTCCTTGAGAGAAGAACACAAGCTGTTATCCGAAATCACTTTCTTCGCTACGATCGAACCGTTTGCTGTCAGGTGAAAATCATTACGATGGATATGTTTAGCCCTTACTATGACTTAGCTAAACAGCTTTATCCCAGTGCTAAAATTGTTCTAGATCGTTTTCACATCTCAAGGATAAAGAGAAAATCGTCAACGCCCTTCAATTACCTTATTCCAACGCCA
>ERZ773075.94-NODE-94-length-76495-cov-111.225_pt1 | contig 76495 bp, 65 predicted proteins | sample MGYA00580614_ERZ773075 | MGnify/ENA primary metagenome ERZ773075 (study PRJEB29015, sample SAMEA2738021) | human oral metagenome | biome: human oral; feature: human-associated habitat; material: dental | place: China | collected 2043 ...
TCCAGGTAGCGGTTGGTGACCATGGCGCCGCGCTTGTTCCAGCGGCGTCGGCCGACGATGTGGACTCCGGCGACGTTGAAGGCGTTGGCGCTGCGCACGATCGAGCCGATATTGAGGTCCTGGCTGACGTTCTCGATGGCGATGTGCAGCCGGTGGGCGCGGGCGGCCAGATCGGCGCGGATCGCCGCGATGGTCCAGTAGCGGTATCGGTCGACGACGTTGCGCCGGTCGCCTCCCGCGAGCAGCTCGCGGTCGTAGCGGGGGTCGGCGGGCCAGGCCTCAGGGCCGCCGGGCCAGGGGCCGACGCCGACCTGGCGGACATCGGCCGGCCGGTCCTCTTCCGGGCTCGGTGCGGAGGCCCCGGGGGACACCGAGCGCTCAGGAGATGGTGCCGCAGCCCGAGCGGGCACCACGGGCCGGTGCTCCCCCTCGGGCAGGTCGACGGGCTGATCCATGCGATCAGAGTCCTCGCCCCGGCGGGCGGATGCTGGCGGGCGCCGTCGGATGCTCACTCCAGGCCGAGGTCGGCCAGGCCGAGTGCCGCATAGTAGGGCAGGCCGGCGGCCTCGATGCGTTCGCGCGCGCCGGTGGCCCGGTCAACGATGACGGCCACGGCGCGCACATCGGCGCCCGCCTCGCGCAGGGCCTCGACAGCCTCCAGCGGGGAGCCGCCGGTGGTGGAGGTGTCCTCCAGGACCACCACGGAACGGCCTGCGACGTCGGGACCCTCAATGCGACGGCGCATGCCGTGGTCCTTGGCAGCCTTGCGCACGACGAAGGCGTCCAGATCCAGGCCGCGCGAGGCGGCGGCGTGCAGCATCGCCGCCGCCACGGGGTCAGCTCCCATGGTCAGGCCACCGACGGCGTCGATGTCGTCAGTGCCCAGGCCCGCCTCCTCCAGCATGTCCAGCATGACGTGGCCGATGAGGGGGGCGGCCTCGTGGTGGAGGGTGGCGCGGCGCATGTCCACGTAGAAGTCGGACTCGAGGCCGGAGGCGAGGGTGACCTTGCCGCGGACGACGGACAGCTCGTTGACGAGCTCGGCCAGACGGGCGATGTGGGAATCGTTGGTACTCACGACTCCGATGGTAGTGGGCGCGAGGACTCGCGCGCCGAGTGGACACCCGCCGATGCGGAAGCCCGCCCTCTTCCGCGCTCTGCGGAAGGGACGGGCTCTGGGTGGCTCGCAATGCGAGAAGGTCAGGACAGGGCGGCCACGGCGGCGTCGTAGTCGGGCTCCTGGCCGACCTCGGAGACCTGCTCGGTGTAGATGACCGTGCCGGACTCGTCGAGGACGACGACGGCGCGCGACAGAAGACCGGCCAACGGGCCGTCGGCCAGGGTGGCACCGTAGTCAGCACCAAAAGAGGAACGGAAGGTCGAGCCGGTCACCACGTTGGTCAGCCCCTCGGCGCCGCAGAAACGGGAGCCGGCGAAGGGCAGGTCGGCGGAAACGCAGACCACGGTCGTGTTGTCCAGCTCGGAGGCCAGCTTGTTGAACTGGCGCACGGATGCGGCGCACACCCCGGTGTCCACCGACGGGAAGATGTTAAGGACCACGCGGCGGCCGGCCAGGGACTGACTGGTCACCGGCGCGAGGTCGGCGCCCACGAGGTCGAAGGCGGGCGCGGTCGAGCCCACAGCGGGCAGCTCGCCAACGGTGCTGACGGGGTCTCCGTGGAAGGTAATGGAAGCCATGAAGCGATCGTTGCAGGTCCCGGCCCTCCTGACCAGCAGGAGCCCTCAGCCCTGCGCGATTCTCCGGAAGGCTCGCCGACTCTACTGAGCGTCCCGGCCGGAGCCCTCGGGGTCGTTAGCCATTCGGCGCACGAGCCAGCGGGGGGCCAACCGCAGCACGGCATTGGCACTGCGGTAGCCCAGACTCGGAGTGCAGATGACCTGGCCGCGGCGCACCGCAGTGAGTCCGTCACTGACTACGCGCTCGGCGTCCAGCCACAGCGAGTCCTTCCACTGGGTCTCGTCGATGCCGGCCGCCGCGTGGAAGCCGGTGTGGACCAGCCCCGGACACAGCGCCGTGGCTGTCACGCCGGTACCCGCGAGCTCAACAGCCAGCCCCTCGGTGAACCGGAGCACCCATGCCTTGTGGGCCGCGTAGGTGCCCACAGCGGTGTGCGCAGCAATAGAGGAAACGTTGAGGATAGCGCCGCGTCCGCGCCGCACCATGGCACCGGCCGCCGCGTGGGAAGCCACCATGACCGCACGGACCATGACGTCGAGGGCCTGCTCCTCACGGGCCAGGTCTCCCCCGACGAAGGGCTGCCCCAGGCCGAAGCCGGCGTTGTTGACCAGGAGCCCTACGGGTTTACTCGGCTCGCGCAGACGCTCGGCGACGAGCTCGAGCTCGTCGCGCTGAGACAGGTCGGCCCGCAGAACCTCCACCTGGACGCCGGCGAACTGCCGCATCTCCTCAGCGACCTCCCGCAGGCGCTCGGGAGTGCGCGCAACGAGGACGAGGTCATGACGCGCCTGAGCCAACTGCCAGGCGAACTCCAGGCCGAGACCGCTCGTGGCCCCGGTGACAAGCGCTGTTCCCATGACGGCAGATTAAAGATGCTTGCTGAGTGATCAATGGGAACCCGCCCTACCACCGGTTACCCTGCTGCCATGCGCCTGGCCACCTGGAACGTCAACTCCATCCGCACCCGCGTCGACCGCGTCCTGGCCTTCCTGGAGCGGGAGAACATCGACGCCCTAGCGATGCAGGAGATCAAGTGCCGGCCCGACCAGTTCCCGGTCGAGCCCTTCAGGACGGCCGGCTACCAGCTGGCGATCCATGGCCTCAACCAGTGGAACGGGGTGGCGATCGCCTCACGTATCGGACTCGATGACATCGATACCTCCTTCCCGGGCCAGCCCGGTTGGGCGGCCAAGCCCGGGGTGGAGCCGGTCGTCGAGGCCCGGGCACTCGGGGCGACGGTGGGTGCGGCGTCGGATGCGACGCCGGTGCGGCTGTGGAGCCTGTACGTGCCCAACGGCCGCGAGCTCACCCACCCGCACTACACCTATAAGCTCGACTGGCTGCGGATCCTGCGCGAGGACGTCGCCTCCTGGCTGGAAGCCGAACCCGACCTGCCGCTGGCGCTCGTGGGCGATTGGAACGTCGCGCCGAGGGACGAGGACGTGTGGGACATGAGCGTCTTCGAGGGAGCCACCCACGTCTCGGCGCCGGAGCGGGAGGCCTTCGCCGCCTTCGCCGAGGCGGGCATGCACGAGGTCACTCGCGAGCGGGTCGCCAACTACACCTACTGGGACTATCAGAAGCTGCGCTTCCCGAGGAACGAGGGCATGCGCATCGACTTCGTCTACGCCTCGCCAGCCCTGGCGAGCCGTGTCACCGGCGCGGCTATCGACCGCGACGAGCGCAAGGGCAAGGGCGCCTCCGACCACGTCCCCGTCATCATCGAGGTCGACGGCGCCGACGGGCACCGCTGACGGCGCGGTCTCATCGGCGAGGCCTCTGCGATCCTCCGACGGTTGCGGACGTCTCGGGCAGAACGGCGCATGCATCGTCGTATCGCTCAACGCGGAGAGCCGCAAAGGGCCCGACCGCATAAGGCTGAAGCCCAGCAGAGGCCGTACGACCTGCCGGCGAAACCTCGAGACAACTCGAAGAAACGGAAGAACGCTCCACTGCGCCCGCATTCGTGAACAACAGCAACGACGAACGGGGGTCTGAAAACATATTTCCTCAATCGGTCAAAATAGGATCGCCCCACTTCGTCGCAGTATTCAGTTTCCAGAATCATCGAGACCCGTCTACTGATATCGCTATTCTGGCGTCATGAGTTCTTCGAAACCATCTCCCGCGCGTCGAATCGCCACCGCCCTTCTTCCCATCACCGCCCTGTCCCTGGCGGCCTGCGGCAGCCTGCCGTTCTCCTCCTCATCCCCCTCCTCCTCGGCTCCGGCGACGACTGCAGCCGCCTCCCCGTCGGCCACTCCCAGCGCCACCGCATCAGCGTCGGCATCGGCCTCCGCCACGGCCAGCGCCACCGATACGGCCTCCGCCACCGCTTCAGGCGACCCCTCGGCCTCGGCGAGCTCCGGAACGAACGGCCTCACCCCGGAGAACACCAAGGGACGAGAGCTCAGGCTCTCGGACTTCCAGCAGCCGTCGTCGGCGAGCAGCTGGAACGAGAAGCAGTACGACGTCGCCTCATCCACCGGCGTCATGGGGATCGGCACCGACCTCGACTGGCAGCACAATGGCGAGATCGAGCTGCGCCTGGCCAATAAATTCCAGAAGGTTACGTTCAACGCCGGTCAGGCCAATGACTCCAAGAGCTCCGACCTCACCGTCAAGGTCCAGATCTTCGCCGACGGCAAGGAGATCGACACGGTCAACGTTCCCTTCAATGACGCGCACGCCTTCGACGTCGATGTCGCGAACGTCAACGCCCTGAAGATCACTCTCACGCCCTTGGATCGGATGCAGCTCATGCCGTCCATGGGCCTGCACACCACCGGCGTCATCTTCAACGTCAAGGCCGAGTGATGAACAGGCGGCCGTAACCGGCGCGCCTTCCCTACATGACCTACACGGCCTACATGGCCAGGATCTGGTCGCCCAGCGCGGGCCACATCCTGCGGTGAACCGTCCCGAAGGGTTCGGCTCCCAGGAAGACGGCCTGGCGCTCGGCGACCGGATCCACCCATATGAAGGAGCCGGACTGGCCGAAGTGTCCGAAGGTCGCCGGACTGTTGTCCGCTCCGGTCCAGTGCGGGGATTTGGCTCCGCGCACCTCCACCCCCAGGCCGAAGGGGTTGGGGGCCTGGCGCCCGTAGCCCGGCAGGACGCCGTCGAGGCTGGGCAGGACCGGTGCGCATGCCCGCTCCGCGAGTGCGGGCGAGACGAGCCTCGGCGCGGCCAGCTCGCGGGCGAACAGGGACAGGTCGCGGGCGCAGCCCTCCCCGGAGTGGGCGGGCGAGCCCGGGATGAGGACACTGGCCATTCCCAAGGGCTCGAGCACCGTGGTCTCCACCCAGGTCTCCAGGGGCGTACCGGTGGCCTCCTGGAGCCTGTCCCCCAGGATCTCGATCCCGCGGTTGGAGTAGATGCGGCGCGTGCCCGGGGCGGCCAGGCGCTCGTCGGAGTCGGGTGCGATCCCCGAGGAGTGGGACAGCAGGTGGGCGATGGTCGCCCCGTCGGGAGCGGGGGCGCCTGCGGGGGCGTCCAGGTTCAGCAGGCCCCGGTCGACGGCGACCAGCGCGGACCAGGCCACGATCGGCTTGGTGACTGAGGCGAGGGGGAAGACCTCGTCGACGTCCCCGGCCTCGATGAGCACTCCGCCGTCGGTCGCGGGGGCGCCGGTGACCACGAGCGCGGTCGGGAAGGGAAAGGCGGAAAGGGCCGGCAGGGTGACGGCATCCGCCTGAGAGGTGTCCGGGGTCGTCATCACTCCTCCTTGCCGGGATCGTGTCTCAACGCGGGAGGTCGCACCCCGCGCGCTCGTACCCTACGCCCCCAGGACTGCCCGCTGCGCTGTCTTGTTGGCGGTTCCGGGCGGCCTAGGGCAGGGGCGCCCGGGGCTTGCGGACACCCCGGCGCCATAAGTCTGCGAATCGCGCCCGCTCGCGAGAGGATCGGGGACGATGCCCTTCTACCACCGCCCTCCCGCCGACCGCGGCCCGCTGCGCCCCCGTTCCCCCGTCGCTCCCGGCCAGGCGGCGCCCGCTCCCACCCCCGCCGAGCGGGCCGAGGCCGCCGGCGTCGGCTACGCCGTGGTCGATCTAGAGACCACAGGCCTGTCCCCCACGACCGACTCGATCCTGGAGATCGCGCTCGTGCTCACCGACGCCGCCGGGCGGGTCGAGCGCAGCTGGTCCACCCTCATCGATCCCGGTGCGGGGGTTGACGTCGGCCCTACCCGCATCCACGGCCTCGTCGCTGAGGAGCTCATCGGGGCGCCCGGCCTCGACGACGTCGCCGACCTGCTCGTGGCCGACCTGGCCGGGCGGGCGGTCGTGGCCCACAACGCCCGCTTCGACGTCGGCTTCCTCACCCAGGCGCTGGGGCCGCGGGGGCTGCTGGACCGCGGCGCGCGGGTGCCACGGGTGTGCACGATGGAATGGGCGCGCCATTTCATGACGACGCCGTCGCGCCGACTGACCACCTGCTGCGAGGTGGCGGGGGTGGAGATCGGCCGTCACCATAACGCGCTGGACGACGCCCTGGCCGCAGCCGGACTCCTGCGCCACTACCTGTCGGTGGGGGCGCAGCGGGGCGAGGAGCCGGTGGCCTGGGTGCGGGCCCTGATCGAGGCCCGGCGCTTCACCGGCTGGCACTGGGACGCCCGGAGGGCGCAGACCGGCGCTAAGCGGCTGACGGCCCGTACCACACCCGGCACCGAGCGGGCCCGGCCCGAACCCAAGTCTTCGGGGTCACGTCAGTAGGCGCCCGGACTGCGAATGATGGTTGAGCTATAGGTCTTGTTCCAATCCTGCAGCCCGGGACGAGCCGTCGTGCCACGCTGGCCCGCTCGGAACAAGGACCAGCAGACCAGGCGTGGTCGCGCTGCGCCAGCCCTGATCGGGGACGTACTTTTCCCACGAGGACTGCGTTTTCCTGCAGACAACTGGAGTACGGCCTCAGTCGTCTGCAGGAGAAGTACGTTCCGGACGGAAAACGCAGTTCCCAATCCGCTTGGTCGGCCACCCCACGCCGCCGTCCCTTCCACGGGCCGTGCGGCGCCCGCACCACTTCCTGGCGAGACCTCTCAGGCCTCCTGGGCTTCCTCGCCCAGGGAGACGAGGAAGCCGTCGTCATCCACGGCCACCCCGGAGACGGCGGAGACCAGGACGGTGGCGAGTTCCTCGACCAGGTCCCGGGCCGTCTGACGCTCGCGGCGCCGGGAGCGAGAGACCACCTCGGAATAGGCGTCGGCCTGATCCTTGGGAATCCAGCGCAGGTCGTAGGACAGGACCGCCCCGCGCGCCCACGGCTCGCCGCGCACGGCCAGCGGCAGCCCGTCGGTGGCGCCGGCGCGTACCTCGATGCGTCCCCAGCCCTCGTGCTCGGGATCGACCGGTGTCACGACCGCGTAGCCGTCGCGCAGCTCCTCGATGACGTTGCCGGTGGCGGCGGCGACGATCTCCTGGCGCATCATGTCCTGGCGAACCTTCTCCGATCCGCGCCAGGCCTTCTCGAAGACCTCCGGGCCGATGCGCTCGACGAGCTGCTCCAGCTGCTCCGGATCGATGGCGTCCAGTCCGACGGCGCCCCTGGGCTGGATGGCCTCCAGGGCGGTGGTGAGATCTGGGGCCACGGGCCGCAGGACGGCCACCAGGTCCTCCGGGCCGAGCCATACCGGTGCGTAGACCGTCAGGGAGGCGGAGACCTCGGGGCTAGGCTCGAACAGGACCGGGGCCTCCCCGTCCCCTCCGGGGATGAGCCTCAGCGCACCGGCCAGGCGCCGGGCGATGGCGCGCAGGCGCGTGAGAGCCACCAGTTCCGCCCCCGTGGGCTGCCCCTTGGGGAAGGCGTCCGAGAGCGGGTCCAGGCCGGCCAGCTCGGGCGGCAGGGCGCCGGCGCGGATGCGGGGGCAGTCCAAGATCATCAGCTGCGTGGTCCACTCCGGTGCCCCGATGAGACCCCGCATCTCGGCGTCGACCTGCCAAGGCCCCAGTAGGGATGCCCCCGGGAAGAGCTGCAGGCTGGAGACCCCCACCCAGCCGGCCTGGAGGTCCTGGGACAGAGCCAGAGCCTCGACCTCATCGGGAGCGACGTCGTCGGCCAGGAGCAGGACGTGGTTGGTGTCCAGCAAGCCGACCGGAAGCATGGAGGAGGCCGTGAAGGTGCCGGTATCGGCGGGCAGTGAGACGGCGAGGTCGGTCGAGTCGCTCATACGTGCTTCTCCTGGGGGGCGGGGCCGGTGCCGTCGGCGGGGATCGCCGGGGCGTCGGGGATACGGGTGCGGTGGAAGGACTGGTGGGAGCGCGAGGCCGTCGGTCCGCGCTGCCCCTGGTAGCGCGAGCCGGTGGCGCCCGAGCCGTAGGGGGCCTGGGCGGGGCTGGACAGGCGGAAGAAGCACAGCTGCCCCACCTTCATCCCCGGCCAGAGCTTGATGGGCATGGTGGCCGTGTTGGACAGCTCCAGGGTGACGTGCCCGGTGAAGCCGGGGTCGATGAATCCGGCGGTGGAGTGGGTCAGCAGCCCCAGGCGCCCCAGGCTCGACTTGCCCTCCAGACGGGCTGCGACGTCGTCGGGCAGGGTGATGCGCTCGTAGGAGGCGCCCAGGACGAACTCGCCGGGGTGCAGAACGAAGGGATCGTCGGCCCCGACGTCGATCAGGTGGGTGAGTCCCTCCTGATCGGCGGCCGGATCGATGACCGGGTAGCGGTGGTTGTCGAAGAGCCGGAACCAGCGGTCCAGGCGCACGTCGATCGAGGCCGGCTGAATCATCTCGGGGTCGTAGGGGTCCAGGACGACCCGGCCCGCGTCGAGCTCGGTGCGGATATCGCGGTCTGAGAGCAGCACGGGCCCGATTGTGCCAGGTCCGCAGGGCGAAAGAGCAACTGGCGGAGAGTCACATGCCCTCGAGCCGTCCGGGCCCCGAGCGGCGGCGGGCCGGATCCGAGCGGGCAGACAGGTCGTCGCCGGCCTTCAGCCGCTCAGCGGTACACCGGTGGCGTCGACGCCCCACGGCGGCTCGCCCGGGCGGGCCGTCAGGATGAGAATCCCTTCGATGAAGGCCCAGATCGCGATCGGAACAGCCAGGAATCCGCAGCTGAGGAACGAGCCCAGGAGTTGAATAAGCCCCTTGTTCGTGTATCCGAGATAGAAGTTGTGGATCCCGAAAGTTCCGAGGAACAGCGCCAGGATGCCGGCGGCCACCTTGGACTTGCCCGGGTAGGCCGGCGGGCCGTACCCGGGGTAGGGACCGTATCCGGGCGGCGCACCGTACCCGGGGTACCCGGGCCCGTAAGCCGGTTGAGGGCCGTAGCCATCCTGCGGGCCGTTTCCCGGCTGGGCGCCGTTGTCGAACCAGCCGGCGTTCGGCGGGTACTGACCGCCTGGATATTCACCGCCCGGGTACTCCCCCGCGGAGGAGCCCGCGGGCAGTGCCGGCACATCCGGCTGGGATCCCATGGGATCGTAGGGATTGGTCGGATAGGACATGGACTCACCACAAACGTCGATACGGGTGGGGAACACCTGCGAGTGTAACGGGGGAGACATCGCCGACCCAGTGCGGGAAGCACCCCTGAGATCGATTTGCGCGCATGGCAGGGGTCTGGGTTAGACTTCCGCACGCACCTGGGACGCACGTCCTCAGATGCCATGCGGGTGTAGTTCAATGGTAGAACTTCAGCTTCCCAAGCTGACAGCGCGGGTTCGATTCCCGTCACCCGCTCCAGGCCGAGGGCCCGGACCAACACGGTCCGGGCCCTCGTTCTCCGCCGGCGCCGCCCCGCGGCATCAGAACTCAGGACAAGATGGCCTGCAGGTTCACCTGGGCACCGCCCAGGATGCCTGCGGGGTCGCCCGCAGCTAGTCCCGGCAGCTCGTTGTCAAAGTTGGCGATGATGTCGGAGACCCCGGACATGGACGGCACGGCCTGGGAGTACTCGACGCCGGCCAGGAAGGCGGCCTGGTCGGCGTGCTTGCCCTTCCAGGTCTCACCGGCGGACCGGCCTGCAGGCACCGTGCCCGCAGCGCCGGCTAGGGCCACCTGCCGCTCGGCGCCGGTGAGGTACTCCACGAGCTTGATGGCGTCGGCCTTGTGCTTGGAGGCCTCGACCACGCCGTAGAAGGTGGGGAACTGCAGGGTCCCCTTGCCGCCGCTGCCGGCCGGCAGCTCGACAACCGTGTAGGAGACGCCCGAGTAGGCATCGGCCAGGGTCTTCACCATGGTCTCCGACTCCACCACCATGGCGGCCTGCCCTTGGCCGAAGGCGTCCGCGGCCGATCCGGCGGGCAGGTCTGAGCCCCAGGCGGCCGAGCCGGAGGATAGGAGGTTCTTGACCTCGGTCAGTCCCGCGACCGATCCTTCGGAGGAGGCGGTCGCCTGCGTGCCGTCGGCGCTGGTCAGTCCCCCACCGCCCTGGATCATGAAGGCGCCCGCGCGCTCGTAGGAGGCGTCCAGGGTCAGGCCGACGACGCCTCCGGAGGTGAGCGCGGCGGCCACCTGGTCGAGCTGTTCCCAGGTGGTCGGATAGTTCGACTCGCTCAGCCCTGCCGCCTGCCACAGCGAGGTGTTGATGAACAGGGCGAGCGTGGAGACGTCTCTGGGCGCCGCGTTGAGCTTGTCCTGCCTGGTGGCACTCGTCAGCAGGGCGGGGTGGGCGTCCTTCACGGCGGGCGAGTCCTTGTCCCAGGTGTGTAGGGAGCCGGCGTAGCTGGACAGCTGCGCCGGGTTGAGGACGACGACGTCGACGGTCGGACCGGAGCTGATTCCACGGGCGAGCTCCTGGGAGATGTCGGAGACGGTCTTGACGTCCACCTCCACCTTGGTCTCCTTGGTGAATGCCTCCACCGCCTTGACCAGTTCCTCCGAGGCGGCCTCGCCGGCGTCGGAGACGATGAGCGCCATCTTCCCCTCCTCCGTGGCCTCATCCTGGGACTTCGACGAGCAGGCGGCCAGCGTGGCCGAGGCGGCCAGCCCCAGGGCGGTCAGGCCAAGCGTCCGGCGGGTCAGCATCATGTGTTCTCCTTGGGGGAATCCCGGAGCGTCCGGGAGCGGGATGGGCCCTGGTCGCCGGCTCCGCGCGGGAGCGCGCAGCGTGCGACGTCGGGTGGGGGACGGCGGGACGGGCCACCGCGGCTCGTCGTCACCAAGACGAAGAGTAGGCTACGTCGCCCAACCTTCCCGACCGTGGGACCGGCCCCATCTCACAGCAGATCGCGTACGACCAGAACGACGGCGCCAGTGGCCGCCGCATCGACCAGGAACCACGTCACCAGCCACAGCGCCGCGGGCGTGCCGGTCAACCTGGCCAGGGTGCGGTGATCCTGCTCCGGCTCGCGCGAGACGGCGACGTCGCGCAGGGAGTCCCAGGCCCCGACGATGAGAGCCAGGCCGACCCCGGAGGCGACACCGGCTCGCCAGGCCCCGCCCCACCACCACAGCGCCCCGGTCAGCAACCCGACCAGCAGCACCAGGCCTGCCGTACGAATCGAGCGGGACATCACCAACAGGACCGCCAGGATCACCAGGCCCATCACGAGCACCGCGCTCGCCCAGCCGTGAAGCGCCAGGAGCACGACGGCGGCACCCAGGGCCGCGGGGGCCGGGTAGCCGGCCCAGGTCGTCAGAACCCGGCCGGGCCCGTCTGGCTTGCCGGCGGTGACGGCGTGCCCGGACAGGTCCCGACTCACGACGAAACCGAGGAAGCGCCGTCCCACCATGAGACCGACGGCGGCGTGCCCGGCCTCATGGACGATCGTCACCAGAGTGCGGCCCCAGCGGCGGGCGGGGGCCCAGGCCAGGACGATGACGAGGATCGCCAGCGCCGGCCACAGCACGCCGGGTTCCAGGCCGACGCCGTCGAAGGGGCGCGCCGGCAGGTCGTTCCAGAAATCGGTCCAGCTCAGGTTCACGGGCGAAAGTCTGCCAGGCCCACCCGCGCCCGCGGCAGCGCTCGGCGCACGCTGTCAGCCAACCGCGGTGTGATGAAGCGAACCGGGGCCACCGGCCCCGTTCAGCGGCTCGGTGGCATGGGGACGGGCAATGGTCGGGACGGCGTGAGCCGGCCTGCGGGCCCCCACCGCCCGCAGCACGAAGGCGTCCAGGCTCTCCAGGTAGGCCCGGCGCCTTTCCGGGTCGGTGGGGGTCGGGCGCCCGCCCATGACGGTGGCGTGGATGAGAGGGATGACCTGCTCGGGCTCCTGGGCGGGAATGAGCCCCTGGTCCATGGCGTCGGTGAGGATCGAGGAGAGCATCTGGGCCAGCAGCGCGCCGTGGGCCCGCAGGCGGCCGGCGGTCCCGCGCGAGACGGAGTCGGCCAGCGGCCCCGACGTCGGGAAGTGGAAGTGGCGGGCGATGAGGGCCTGCTGACGCACATAGATGCGCAGGCGGTCGATCGGGTCCTGCGTCCCGGCCAGCGCCCGTGAGAGCTCCTCGGCGTAGCGTCCGGCCTCATGCTCCATGAAGGCCAGGAGGAGATCCTCCTTGTCCGCGAAGTGGTTGTAGACGGCCGTGCGTCCCACGCCCGCGTGGTTGGCCACGTCGGACAGGGTGATCTTGTCGAAGCTGCGCCGGCTCATGAGCTCGGAGAGCGCTTGAAACAGGGCGTTCCGCGTGCGCTCGCGGTGCTCGGCCAGTGAGGAACCCAGAATCTTCGGCATGAGGTCACCCTAACCTACGAGATGACGCGAATGATAGAAGTGTCAGGAAAACGGGGCGTTGGCGGCGGCGCCCGACCGCCTTAGCGCCCCAGTGCCGTCACAAGCGCCTCGATGATCGGCAAGTCGGCGGGCAGCCACGGCAGCTGATGCACCTGATTGGGCGGGTCCAGGCTCACCCACTCCAGTCTCTCGTGATCGGTGCCCGCCCGCCCCCGGTCCCCGACTCGGGTCGGCTCGGCCAGCCACACACGCATCCTGAAGCCGTGCATGACGGGCCAGGCCGGGGCGTCATCACCCGCTCCGCCGCACGGCGGGGCGGGGACAGCCAGTTCCCCCGGAGGGACGAGCTCGGCACCCAGGCGCGCGCTCAGACCGATCTCCTCGTCCAGCTCGCGGACCAGGGCCTCGGTAGGCCGTTCTGCGGGCTCGACCTTGCCGCCGGGAAGCTCGAACTGTCCCGCGTGCTCGGGCGGGTAGGAGCGGGCCGCGCACAGCAGCGCCGTCGGACACTCCAGGCGGTCCAGGACTGCGGCCGCCACCACGAGTCGGGAGGGACGCCCCTCATCGAAGTCGCTCACCAGGGCTTGCCCCCTGAATCGCCGCCGCCGGGTTTCTCGGTGGCGCCCGAGCCGCCGTTGTTGCGGTCGCGCAGGCGCTTGGCCCGGTCGTCGACCGGGGTCGGAGTCGGCTGGGCGCTCGGGGAGCCGGAGGAGGTCTCGCCCGGCGAGCTCGATGCCGACGCCGACGGGTCGGAGCTGGGGGTGGTACTGGGGTCCGAGCTGGGGGTGGAGCTCGGATCGGAGCTGGGGGTCGAGCTCGGGTCACTGGAGGAGCTGGCCGACGGGTCGGAGCTGGGGGTGGTACTGGGGTCCGAGCTGGGCGTCGCCGACGGATTCGGGCTCTGGGAGGGATCTTGTTCGGGCGGGGGCGGAACCTCGCAGGTGTCGGCGGCCTTCTTAGCGGCCTCGACGTGCTCGGTCACCGAGGTGGAGTTGCCGCTCTCCTGGGCCTTGACGGCCAGTGAGATGTGCGCGACGTACAGGTTGGTGCGAACCATGCACTCCGGGGAGCCGGTCTGCTTCGCCTTCGTCTGGGGGTCGGTCCGCGCAGCCGGCGCCTTGCTCAAGGCCCGGTTGAGGGTGGTGACCGCGGAGGTCGGGTCGTCCGCGGCGAGTTGGCCGGTCCCCAGGTTGAAGTCGACGCGCCACTGCTCCAGCCAGGGATTGATCCTGGCCACCAGGCGGTAGCGGGACAGTGCCGTGTCGTAGTGCCCGGCGGCCACCGCGCGGTTGCCGGACAGCGAGATGAGGAAGATCGACCCGAGCCACAGGGAGATGATGGCGGCCAGCACCGCCGGTACCCCGCCGATCTTGAGGAGTCGACGGCGTCGGCTCAGGCGGGCCTCGCGCCGTCGGGGATCCTCGGGGCCGGAGGGGTCCTGGGCAGATGGGGTCGAGTCCGGCTCCTGGAGGTAGGGGGACGCCTGGTCCGCAGCGGTATCGGTGGTCCCCGGCATGTTGTCGGAGCCGGGCGGGGGGCCGCCCTGCTCTTGACCGAAGCCCTCGCCAGGGGGGTTTCCCGTCGTCATCATCTTCCCCTTCCCACGAGGAGCCGCAGGCGACGGTCGGTTCGAATGAGGTCGATGATCTCCCACAGCAGCAGGCCGAAGGCGATGATTCCCAAGGGCCAGGTCAGGTACACCCGGGCGTTCGTCTTGGCCCGTCCGTCGGAGGTGACGGCCTCGATGTCCAAGTTGGTGAACTTGCTCGTCGGGTCGTCGCCCGACCCGCCGGTGCGGTGGTAGTAGGGCAGTCCCATGGCCGAGGCCACGCTCTGGAGCTCATCGGCATCGATCTTCGACACCGCCGGCTGTCCGCCCTCGCCGTCGGCGATGTAGTCGGACTGGGTGTGTTCGCCGGTGGAGGCCGAGCCGTCGTAGCTGCGCATCTTTCCGCCCTCGGTGGTTCCGTAGCCCAGCACCGCGCCTCCGTCGACGAGTCCGGACAGGGACTGCCAGGAGATGCCCGCGTTCTCGGCCTCCTGGGCGCCGCGGCCGTCATCGGTGGCTTCGCCGTCGGAGAAGATGTAGACGAGGCGGATGTTCTTGGACCCGGACTGGTGGGACTGGGTCAGGGCCAGGCCCAGCACCGGCAGCGCTACCTCCAGCGAGGAGCCGGTGGCATGGCCGGTGACCTCCTGCTTGAGCGAGCCGATCCAGGAGTCGACGGCGTTGGTGTCGTGGGTCAGTGGCAGCTCAGTGGCCGCGGTGTTGTCCAGGGCGATGATGGAGAAGCGCGAGTCCGGGAAGGCCTCCCGGATGGCGCGCATGTCGGAGCGCACCCCGTCCAGCCTGGTGGAGGCGGCCTGATCGACGCCGTCGGGCCCCTTGCCCTGGTAGTCCTCTGCGGCCATGGACCCGGTGCGGTCCACCACCATGTAGATCTCCACGTTGGAGACGCTGATCGCCTCGCTGCCGCGGATCGCCGGTCCCGCCATCGCCAGCGCCACGACGACGACGATGGCCAGGCGCCGCCACCAGGCCCTGCGGGCTGCCGGCTCGGCGGCGTCTCGGATGAGTCGGCGGCGGGAGACGACCAGCAGGGCCGCCAAGGCCGCCATCACGAGCAGAACGAGGGGCCACCAGGTGACCGGGATGAATGCGAAATCTCCAATGACGGGTACTGGCCTCATGCTCGCCTCCAGGTGGTCAGCCCCAGATAGCCCAGGAGCACGAGGGAGAGAACGATGACGAACGTCTGGGGGACGTCCGTGCGGCGGGTCTGCTTCCGGCCCCCGAGCGCGTTGACCTCGGTCTTCTCCAGCTCCTTGACGATATTTCCCCCGGTACCGGAGTCCTCGACGTCGTAGAAGCGGCCATTGCCCTGCTCCTCAGAGACGGTCTTGAGCTCCTCGCGGGACTCCTCGGGGCTCTGGTCGAGCTGGTACTGGTAGGACTGATCGTCATCGGCGCCGTAGATGGAGAACAGACGGATTTTGCGCTCCGCCAGGAGATCGACGGCGTCGGGGAGCGAGTAGATCTGCTCCTTGTCGGGGTCGATGACTTGATTGTCGGTGGCGAAGATGATGGAGCGGGAACGCTCCAGGCCCTGGTTGTCGAAGGCCTGCGCACAGGAGGCGAGTCCGTCGCCGGCCAGGGAGGAGCCGTTGATGCTCTTGTTCTGGGTCCCGCCGAAGGCCGCGTCGTACCGGAGGGCCTGCTTGTAGGTCGCGTTCTGCGGGTCGATATCCAGGACCTCGCCCAGCTCGTCCATCTGCTGTCGCAGCAGCTCGTAGTCGTCCGTGAGCGGGACGATGGTCTGCGCCGCGGAGTTCCAGGCCACGAGTCCCACGCGTTCACCGTCGAAGTCCTCCAGGATGTCGGAGAAGGTCTTCAGGACGGAGGAGTCGATCCTCACCATCGACGTCGACACGTCCAGGCACAGGACGATGTCGCGGTTGGCCAGTGCGTCGGAGCGCTCGGTGACGCGCACGGGGCGCCCGGCGATGGCCGAGGCGCTCAGCAGGCACGCGGCCAGCAGAACCGCCAGGCCGGCGTGCAACCAGCGCTGGGCCCGAATGCGGGAGCGCACCGCGGGCAGCTGGAACAGACTCGCCGAGTTGGCCAGTCGCCGCGGAAGCTCCAAGGTCCGCTGCCCCTCCCGACGTCTCCAGGGCAGCTGCAGGCGCTTGCGGGGATGGGGAGCGAGCCGCCCGTCGGAACGACGGTCGACGACGAAGACCGCGATGACCGCCGCCACGGCGATGACGACAAGAATGATGAACAGCCAGGGCATCACCATTGTGTGACCACCTCCCGCGCAAGGTTCAGGGCCTCCTCCGCGGCGGACTCCGGCTCACGGTCGAAGGAGGGCTGCTCCCACACGGCGAGCAGCTCGCCGACGTGCCCCAGGGGGTTGGTGTCCAGGGGACGGCCCGCCTGGCGCACGCTGCGCCGGCGCTCCTCCACCGAGCGGGGGCCGGCGGTATCGGCCATGTCCAGGATCTCCGAGACCGTGGCGGTGGTGATCTCCTCGCCGCTGCGCGCCTCGGCAAAACCGCGCAGCAGCGCCGCCAGCTCCAAGTGCAGCTCGCGCAGGTCCAGCTCGCCGCTTTCCCAGCGCTGGGCGATCTCTGTGAGGCGATCACCCCACTGGCGGCGTTCACGAGGCGCCATCGGGATGTCTCCGACTTCTCGGGAGGTGTCCCTGCGAGTCACCAGGAAGGTGCGCAGCAGCCAGGCGCTCACCAGGAGGATCCCGATGATCATCACGATGACCATCCATATCGGCATGAGAACCGGGGGCCATATCTGCACGGGTCACCGCCTCCCTCTGGCCACGGCTGCGCGCTCGCGCTGGAGGAGCTCGGCGATGGAGTCGATGAGGGTCTCCTCGGAGGAGACGACGCCGTATTCCAGGTGCCGGGCGTCGAGCACCTGCTCGACGCCAGCGCGCCACTGCTCGCGCACCACGGCGGCCTGAGCCGCCAGGTACTTGTCGGCGCGCAGGAAGGCGGGGATCTCGAAGGGCAGGTCGATGTCCCGCCCACGACCGCCCTCCGGACGCAGCGGGTCGTCGTCCTCGATCTGCACGATGATCACCTCGTGCTGGATCGACAGGCGCCGCAGCCAGGTAGCGGCGTCGGGACCGGGGTGGGCGGTGTCGGTGATGAGGACGACCAGGCTGCGACGACGGTGCCAGGTGCTCACCCTCTCCATGAGGCGCGGCAGACTGGAGGAGGGTGCTCCAGGCGCCAGCTCGAACACGCCGTCGGGCGTCCCGGTCACGGGCACGTCGAGGTCCTCGAAGGTGCGGGCCAGCAGGGTCAGCAGGGTCTCGACGTGCTTGGCCCCCGAGCGCGCCGGGCGCGAGATCATCCGGCCGGCGTCCCCGGCCACGAGCGCCACCGAGTCGCCGCGCATCCGGGCAAGGTAGGCGAAGACCTCGGCGACCCCCAGGGCAAGGTCGCGCTTGTCCTCCCCCGAGGGGGCCATCGCAGCCATGGTCCGGCCCGTGTCCACGGCCAGAACCAGCGGCATCATGGACTCGCGCTGGTAGCGCTTGATGACCGGCTGGCCCAGGCGGGCCGAGGACTTCCAGTCGATGTCGGAGATGTCGTCGCCGGGCCGGTAGAAGGACATGTCGTCGAAGTCCTGCCCGCGCCCGACGAAGACCGACTTGTGGCGCCCGTCGAGCAGCCCCGTGGCCCGCCGCAGGGTCGGCAGGCTCAGGGCCGCGCGCAGACGCTCGATCCGCGCGCCGCGCCGCCCACCTCCGGGCTCGGACTCGGGCGCTGCGGGAGCGTCAGGTGCCTCCATACTCATCGCTCAGCGGGTCCCCACCGGGATCAGGGCGTGGGGACGGCGGCGAAGATGGCGTCGATGATCGCCTCGGGGGCGATGCCGTCGGCCAGGGCGTCATAGGTGAGTACCAGTCGGTGGCGCAGCACCCCGTGGCGCAGAAGACGGACGTCGTCGGGGATGACGTAGGTGCGCCCCTCCTGGAGGGCGACGGCCTGGGCCACCTTCATCAGTGCGATACCGCCGCGGGGGGAGGCGCCCACGCGCACCTGCCGGTCCAGGCCGGGCACGGGCCGGGGCCCTCCGCCGCGGGAGGTGTTGATCAGGGCAACGATGTACTGCTTGATGACGGGGTCGACGTAGACCCGCTCGGCGGCCCGCTGGAGCCACTCGACGTCGTCGGTGGAGATGGGGCGTCCGGTCACGGGCTGGTCGAAGGTGCCGTTCGAGATCCGGTCCAGGACGTCGGCCTCCTCCGAGGGCCGCGGGTAGGTGAGCACTTCCTTCATGAGGAAGCGGTCCATCTGAGCCTCGGGAAGGACGTAGGTCCCCTCCTCCTCGATGGGGTTCTGGGTAGCCAGGACCATGAAGGGGTGCGGCAGCGGGTAGACGACGCCGCCGATAGAGGTCTGGCGCTCCTGCATGGCCTCGAGCATGGCCGACTGGGTCTTGGCGCTGGAGCGGTTGATCTCGTCGAGCAGGACGATGTTGGCGTGGACCGGCCCCAGCTGGGTGGTCATCTCGCCGGTGGAGGAGTTGAGGATCTGGGTGCCCACGATGTCGTTGGGCATGAGGTCGGGCGTGCACTGGATGCGGCGGAAGGAGCCGGAGACGGCGGAGGCCAGCGTCTGGGCGGCGGTCGTCTTGGCCAGCCCGGGCACTGACTCCAGCAGGATGTGACCGCTGGACATCAGCGAGGTGACCAGGGCCGTACGCAGCTGCTCCTGGCCGACGACGCGCTGGGAGAAGATGTCGGCCACCGATTTCAGCAGCGCACCGGCGCGCTCGACGTCGGCGTCCCCGGCGCCCCGGCGGCTGGAGGCGACGTGGGCCTCTCGGCGCAGCGCCTCACGCGAGGGCAGCGGCCCGGTACCGGGACCCTCCTCCGCCGGAGCCGCGGGCCCGGAGGGGTAGCCGGGAACCGTCACCCTCGCCGACGAGGGAGCCGAAGAGGATGCGAGCGCCCCGGAGGCCAGCGGGTCGGCCTGGGGCGGGAAAGAAGGCGGCTGCTGAACCATGGCCGGGCCTCCCTGCCCCGCGGAGGGCATGGCGGGCTGACCGGAGGGCTGCCCGGTCGACTGACCACCGCCCCAACCACCCGGCTGACTGCCGGGCTGGGCGCGGTGCTCGGGCTGCATGCTCATGGTTCTCCTTGCTCGGGTCCTGCGTGATCCCTCACGCAGCGTGCTCGCGATCGGAAAGGTCGAAAGACGGAAAGGCGGAAACGCGATGTGTCGGCAGGCTATACGAGCCGACGGAGTCTGGGGCACCCGGGAGGGGGAAGTACTCCCCACCAGCGCGCAGCAGCCTCATCTTTCGCCGCCATCACGTGGGTTCAGAGGAAATGTGAGACGAATCGTGGTCGGGCCGGCGTCCTCCGGATCACAGACGACCGAGGTTCACCTGGTTCCCGGTCAGGCTCAGCCGAAGCCCATCGTCGGTGACGATCGCACTGGTGGGGTGCAGGCCCTGCGGCAGGGACCCGGCTGGAACCGTGATCTGCGGGGAGTCCAGTCCGACGTAGCCGAGCAGACTGCTCTCCGCCGTGTCGACATCCACCCCAGTCTCGTCCCCTCCTATCCGGGTGGAGGTGATGGTCAGCACCAGACTGCCGTCGGCCCCGACCGAGGGCACGATCTCCGCCTCGCCGTCGATGCCGAGCAGGGAGGCCGAGGCCTGGATGGCTCCCGGATCCTGGGCGCTCGTCCCCGTCCGCTTGGCCTGAAGCGTCATGCCCTGCATCTTCGGGTGCGATTTGGCGGCGAGTGCGGCCACCTGCCGCCAGCTGACGGTGCCGGATGCCGTCACCGTATCTGTCGGGTAGGGCGAGCGCAGGCTGATACGGCTGAGGTCGACGTCGACGTCACTGAGCGTGATCGTGGCGCCACCCTGGCCCTTGGGGGTGATCTCCAGGCTCTCGGAGTCCACCGCCAGGCTGTCCAGCGACCCGCCGACGAGCTGGCGCAGGACGATCCCCTTGGTGGCGATTCTCGCGTCCGAGCTGAGCCCCGGCAGGGCGGAGCGCACCGCGGCGTCGATCTGACTGCGCACGAGGTACTCCGCGCCGACGGCCCCGGCAGTCAGAACGACGACGAGCACCAGGAGCACCACCCCCCAGCGCCGGGCGCGACGGCGTCGGGCGTGACGGCGCTGATCGCCTTCCGATGCGTCGGGCTCCTCGGATTCTTCCGCCAGAACCTCGTCGAAGAACGCACTCTTGGAGGCAGGTTCACTGTCCTGCGCCTCTTCCTCCTCCCTCGGTTCCAGGTCCTCGGAAGGATCGGCGTCGTCCTGGTCATGCATCACGCCCCGCGCCACGTCATCGCCTCGAAGCCGCGGGCGAGCTCTGGGCCACCGGAGCAGTGGTCGCCGAACGCTCGGCCGTCTCATCGACGGCCGCCCGGTTAGCGGCCTGCTCCTCATCGAGCATGTAGAGGTCCTCAGCCGTGACCATGAGAGTGGATACGGCATGCTCCACCAGCGCGGTGCGCCGGTTGGAGGCGGCCCCGGCAACGCGTCCGCCGCGCAGCCCGCGCACGCCCACCCTGTCGAGCTTCTCGCAGACGTTGTCGAGCTTGCGGTTGAACTTGGTCAACGGCCACCCCAGGCGCGCCGCGGCCGCCGCGGAGGAGGGGATCTCGGCGGCCCCGGTCCCGGCCCGCTTGAGCACCGGCTCGGACAGCGCCAGGACGAGCAGTAGCTGGGAGCGGGTCATCGGGGTTACCCCGATGGTGGTCTGTCCCGTGGACTGGCGCACGCCGTCGATCCCGGAGAAGTGATCCTCCCCGGAGGTGATGAGGTTGATCTCATAGGTGGTCGGGCCGGCGGAGAAGGTGAGGATGACTCGGGGGAAGACCAAGGGGATACGGGCTCCGGGAGCCAGGCGCGACTGGACCAGTCCCTCGCCGTCGGTCAGCGTGGCCGACAACCGACTCCCCTCGTTGGCGATCCACCACAGCTTCTCGGAATAGGCGAAGACCAGGAAGCGGCGATGGAGGTAGGGGTTGTCATCGATGTCCAGGTCGCCCCCTCGGCCGATGACGAAGGTGTCGGTGGAGGCCACCCGATGGATTTCGCCGGAGAAGTCCAAGACGAGCTCGTCGGGCTGGTCCGGACTGACCTCCGGCATCTCCGTCCAGGTCAGGTCGCTCATGAAATCTCCTTCCACAGGTCCAGCCTCGTGCCGGAGTGGTCAGCAGCGCAACGGCGGGGCTGCTATTGCATCAATTCTTTATGAGTCGTTGTAGGCGCCCGGGATAAGTCTTGCCGACAACCCGATTCCGCACCGGCGAAGCATTGTCGAGCAGAATGTGACCTCAACCACTTTGGGGTCTCAGCCATGCCGGCGGATCAATGCGAAGCGTCACGCCGTCACCGATATCCATCAGGTCCCCCATGAAGACCGGCGTCGGCACGCCCGAGCCCAGCAGGACGGGCGTCGCGCCGGGCCGCGCCAGCACCGTGCCGTTGGACGAACCGAGATCCTGAACCAGGATGCTCCATCCCGAGGTAGTGAGCATGAGATGGGAGCGCGAGACCATGTGCTGCGGGCTGGGCACCGCCACCAGGGCCACGATGTGCGGGTCATCCCCGCCCGGCACCTGGGGAGCACGTCCGATCACGACGTCACCGGCCACCTCGACGGCGGCACCGGTCGACAGGGTCAGCGTGGCCAGCGCCGGTCGTCGCACATAGGAGAACACTCCCGTCAGGGGCTGCGAGCAGGTCAGGCACTCGCGGATCTCGGGCGGGTTGGCGTGACCCCGGGGGCAGATCGAGGCCCGTACGGGGGGCGCCGCAATGAGAGCGGCCTCCGAGGCGGAGACGACCTCGGTGTTGGGCAGCGCCTCCAGGGGCTGGGGAGCGCGAACCGGCTGGGGCTGCTTGCTCTTGGAGTTGTCCGGCGCCGTGGGGGTATCCGCCGTCGGCTGCTCGCCCGAGCCGGCCGAGGGAGCCGTCGGGGCCCGGTGGGCGCCCCGACGACGACGGCGCCCCGAACCGGGTTCTGGCTCGGGATAGTCGGGGAATGTGCCGACGTCACCGGTGTCGGCCCCATCGGCGCCGTCGCGCCCCCGGCTCTGGCCGAGGGGGTCGGAGGCGTCGTCGGGATCCTCCCAGACACCCGTCTCCAAAAGCTCGGGAGAGGAATCTCCGGGGCTCGACAGTGCCGGCTGCGCGACGGAACCCTCGTCGCCGACCGCGGCGCTCGTTCCCGCGTCGAGCCCGACCGCGGCGCCCGCACCATCAGCGACGGTTGCGGCATCATCGGTGTCCAGACCGGGGGCGCTCTCGGGCTCCGGGTGCGTCGGGGCCGCGTCTCGCGGCAGCTCCGTGACCAGGGAGACAGGCTTGAGCAGTGTGGTCTCGTCGCTGGGCTCCGCCGGGGCGCCACCGCCCGGACTCCTGTCCGCGCCGCGAGCGCCGTCGTCGAGATCGCCGAAGGCCGCGGTCCGCAGGCCGGACGACCGCGTAGCCGTGGTCGTCGTACTCGACGCCGTCGGCCCCACCGTGGGCAGGTAGGTGCCCCCCAGGGCCTCGAGGACCCGGAGCCCCGCCTCGACGGAAACAGTGCGGGACTCAGCCCCGGCGGCAGGACTGATAACGGCGACCCCGTCAACGCCGTCGGCCCGCAGGGACCCGTCCGCCAGGCGCGTCAGCCCCGCGGGCAGCGGAACGCGCTCGCCCGGCCGGGGAATCGGGGAGATCGGGGAAGCGGTCACTGCGCCTCCTGAACGGCGGCGACACCGGGGACGGCTGCGTGAGCGGGGGTCGGAACCTCGATGGAGTCGACGACGACGGCCGTGGTGTTGTCGTGACCGCCCCCCTCCAGTGAGGCCGCGACCAGGAGCTCGGCCGTGCGCTGCGCCGTGTAACCGGCGGCCAGCACGGTGGCGATGGCCTCGTCGTCGAGCTCGTCGCTCAGACCGTCGGAGCACACGAGCAGGCGGTCTCCGGCGGCGACCGGAACGCTGTAGAGATCGGGGACGGCGGAGTCGGCGATCCCCCCTCCCAGCGCGCGGGTGACGACATTGCGGCGGGGGTCGCGCCGCGCCTGCTCGGGGGTGATCTCGCCGGTCTCGACCAGGATCTGAACCCGGGAGTGGTCCCGGGTGACCTGGGAGAGCATGTCGTCGCGCAGCAGGTAGACCCGGGCGTCACCGATGTTGAAGATGACCCAGGTCGGCCGCGTCGCCCCATGCTCGTCCTGCATCCAGGCCAGGACGACGCCGGCGATCGTCGCGCCGGGCAGGTAGGCGGCATGGGATGGGATGGCGACAATCGCCTCCTGGGCGGCCATCACCGCGCGGACCACCGTCTCCACGTCGGTGACGGTCGTTCCGGCCAGCGAGTAGAGGGAGTCGAGGGCGACCTGCGTGGCCATCCGGCCGGCGGCGTGCCCGCCCATTCCATCGACGACGACGAAGGCCGGAGCGATGGCGAGGTAGCCGTCCTCGTTGATCGTACGCAGGCGCCCCACGTCGGTGGCCGCGCCGACGACGACCCCGGAAGCCCCGACGCCGTCGGCGCCACGGATCACCAGGGCTTCGGCATCGGCACGAACGTGCTCGGTCATCGTCTCCCTTTCCCCTGCGTTGCTTGCACTCCCCTAGTAAACCCCAGCACACCGTCCTGAACCACCGCACCACGGCGAAGATTCCACCATACGGGAGCCTGGAGCGCTCCGAAGGCGAACGGCTCCGGCGCCCGGGACCCTCCCGGGCGCAGCCCTCCACCACCCGTTGCCACCCGTGACGAGGGACCACCGGTCGACCCTGCAGAGCCGCGACCGTGACCCGTCAGGCAGTCGGCACCACGAGGTCCTCGGGTAGTCTTTCCGGGTGGCCGGATCCCCGGTCCGTGCGCCACCAGGGCAGTACCGCGTTCCCTGACTCGGTATCGCGGGTGGTCCCGGTACCCGCCCCGCGACGGACCCGGGTACCGATCACAACCTGGACCGACGCAGTTTTCCCGACCCTCGAAGGACCCAGCATGTCTCAGGCCAAGGACGAGCTTGTCGCGCGCGCGCAAGATCCCAACGCAGAGCTGGAGACCCTCCACCAGCTGGCACAGAACTACCCCGGTCTGCGCCCTTACATCGCCGCCAACCCGCGGACCTACCCCGCCCTCCTGGAGTGGCTGGGCACCCTGGGCGACCCCGCGGTCGACGCCGCCCTGGCCTCTCGCAGCAGTAGGCCCCAGTCGGCTCAGTCCCCACAGGCATCACCGCGGCTGGCGGTCGTCTCGCCCCCCGGCTCCCAGCCCGGTTCGCCGTCGGCCAGGTCCTCCGAGGCCCCGACTCAGGTGACCCTGCCCCGTTCGCTCCAGCCCGGCAGCGCAGCCTCTGAAGCTTCCGCGGCCTCAGCGGCCTCCGCAACCAGCTCCAGAAGCGCCGCGAGTGCGTCCAGCGCCTTCAGCACAGCCGGCGCCAACACCCAGGTCGACAGCTTTCTGGCCACGGGCGACCCGGCCGTGGCCAACTCGACGTTCCAGCCCACACAGGCGATCCCCTCGCAGTCACCGGCCCGCCCGGCCCAGCCCGCTCTTCAACAGACCTTCCAGCAGTCCGCCAACGTCTCTCAGCCTCACAGCACGGCCAGTCCCGCGGCAACGCAGGCCGCTTCCGCATCCGACGACAGCGCCAGCGTCTTCGGCGTCGGCACCGACGACGATTCCTCGGCCCCATCCTCCTTCCTGACCTCCAACCGCGTCCTGCTAATCCTGGCCATCATCGTGATGACCATCCTGATTTTCCTGGTGAGCTGGTACTCCTACGGAGGCAGCGGCAGCAACTCGGCCAAGGGCTCGGACCCCCTGCCCACGACCCTGAGCGGCCAGAACGCGGACCGGGCCAGTGCCACGCCGAGCAGCACGTCGGCCTCGCCCAAGACATCGGCCACCCCGAGCGCCTCGGCCACGCCCACGCTCAAGGCCCCCGCGCCCGCCAACGCGCGGAGCGACATGCCCGCCTTCAGCGCCCCCAGCGGCAACATCACCTGCACCCTGGGGAACAACGACGTCACCTGCGTCATCAAGAACCACGAGGAGACCACCTCCTGTCCCGCCTCACGGCCATTGACGGTCAAAATCGCCGCCGACGGACAGTCCACCCAGTCCTGCGGCTCGGCCTTCACCCCCAGCGACCAAACCCTCGATTACACCGAGTCCGCCAAGAACGACAGCTTCGCCTGCACCTCCACCGATTCGGGCATGCAGTGCTGGAGCCAGGTCAGCGGGGAGGGCTTCACCGTCAATCGCAGCGGAGTGGAGTCCACCAGCCACAGCCGCTGAGCGGTCCCGCCTCGAGCCGGTCCTCCACCGGCTCGGGCACCGACCCGAACTCTCCCAGTAGCACGCAATTTCTCGCATGGCCACCTCCTACAACACGATTCTCACGCGTCCTGGCGCCCGGTCCTTCTCGACCGCGGGCCTCATCGCCCGGTTCCCCATGTCGATGGTGGGGATCTCCACAATCCTGGCCGTCGAGGGACTCTACGGCTCCTACACGGCCGCAGGACTAGTCAGCGCCGCGAACTTCGTGGCGCTGGCCATCGGCGCGCCGATCCTGGCCAGGTGCGTCGACCGTTACGGCCAGTCACGGGTCATGCTGCCCGCGACCATCGTGTCGGCGACGAGCCTGATCGCACTGGCGGCCGGGGCCCACGCCCACGCCCATCTGGGGCTCCTGGCCGTGCTGGCCACCCTGGCGGGCGGGCTGGCCGGCTCCATGGGCTCGCTGGTGCGAGCGCGCTGGACGGCGCTGCTCAATCGTCCCGAGGACATCCACACGGCCTTCTCCCTGGAGGCGGCGCTGGACGAGGTGGCCTTCATCCTTGGTCCGGTACTGGCCACCGCCCTGTGCACGACGTCGATCATCCCGGTGACCTCGGGCTGGATCGCCTGCCTGGTGATGCAGCTGTTCGGCGGGCTGTGGTTCCTCAGCCAACGCGCCACCGAGCCCGCACCCCACCCTCGCCGACCGCAGCGCGCCGGTGAGGAAGCCGAGGGCACCGGGGGCGCAGCCGAGGGCACGGCTCACGACTCCGCGGGGCTCCGACCGGTCCTGCGCTACGGCGCTGTCGGGGCCGTCGTCGTCGTCTTCCTGATCTCGGGGGCCATGTTCGGGGCCAACGATGTCGCCGCGGTCGCCTTCGCCACCGAGGCCGGGCACAAGTCGGCCTCCGGCCTGGTGCTGGCGGTCTGGGGCGTGGGGTCCTTCATCGCGGCCCTCCTCTACGGCTCGCGCGCGTGGGGGTGGCCGCTGTGGAAGCAGTTCATGGTCGGGCTGGTGGGACTGGCCGTGGGCGCCTCGACCTTCTCCCTGGCGCCGAATCTCGTGGTGCTGTCGGCGCTGGCCCTCATGACGGGGCTGGCCATCGCCCCGACCCTGACCAGCGGCAACAACATCATCCAGGTGACAGTCGCCCCCTCCCAGCTCACCGAGGGCCTAGCCTGGGTGAGCACCGCGCTCAATGTCGGGGTCTCGGTCGGGTCCCTGCTGGCGGGGCAGGCCGCGGACGCCGGGGGCTCGCGCGCCGTGTACCTCGCGGTGGCGGGCTTCGCCTGGGCCGCCGTCGTGGCCGGGATCGTGGGCCTTTCCGCCCTCAAGCGCGCACGGACCACCCGCGGCCTGACCTCCCAGTGATATTCAGCCGATCCGTCTTCGATTCCCGGTGGGCTATGTGCCTCTTCTACACTCAGCACGATGTCCATAGCAGGGAACCCACAAAACGAGTCTCCTTCCGCGACGCCCGGTACCGGTGCGGAGAACCGTGAGGACCGCGCGCCGGCCTCCCCGTCCTCACGCCTGGTCGCAGCCGCGCGCGCCGTCGTGTCAGCCCCGTCGGTCTCCATCCTCGGATGGCTGGCACTACTGCTGCCCGCTCACCACTCCTTGGTGGACGATGGCGGGCGACTGGTTTTCAAGCTGGACTCCTTCGTCTACTACGAGGCGGTCCGTCAGTGGCTCGACGGCGGGGACCTCTACTCCTGGTACGCCAACCCGCCCCAGCACCTGTGGCCCTTCACCTACACGCCGCTGGCGGCCTGGCTCATCGCTCCCCTGACCCGGATGTCGTACCAATCGGCCACCGTGCTGCTGGTCGTGGCCACTCCGTTGTGCGCCGCCGTGACGGCGTACGCGGCCCTCAGGCGCCTGGGGGCCGGGAACCGGACGGCGCACGGCCTGGCACCGTGGCTCGCGCTGATCGCGGTGGTGGCGCTGGAGCCCTTCCCCAAGACCATGGAGTACGCGCAGGTCAACGCCATCCTCATGGCGCTGGTCGCCGTCGACCTACTCGCAGTGCCCGGCCGCTCACGGTGGCGCGGGGTCCTCAGCGGCCTGGCCGCAGCGATCAAGCTGACGCCGGCGGTCGCGATCCTGGTGCTCCTGGCGCGCCGCGAGTGGCGGGCGGCCGCCACCATGGCCGGCAGCGCCGTCGGGCTGACGGCCCTGGCCGCCCTGGCCGCCCCCGCCGAGTCCTGGGAGTTCTTCACCTCGGCCATGTGGGATCCGGGGCGCGCCGGTTTCGCCGACTACTCGGGCAACCAGAACCTCAAGGGCGCGATCGCCCGGGGGCTGCCGGAGTCGGCTTGGAACCCGACCTGGGCGGCCTGCTCCCTGCTGGCGGTGGCCGCAGCCTGGTTCCTGTGCCGTCGCCTGGGCCGGTTGCAGGTCACCTCCGACGACGCCGACGACGAGGCCGGCCTGGTCCTGACTCTCCAGGTCGGCGTCGTCATGGTGCTGGGCCTGCTTGTTTCCCCCATTTCCTGGTCGCACCACTGGGTGTGGTGCCTGCCTGCGCTCATGTCGGTGGGGGTGGCGACCTGGCGCTGGCGCTCGACCGCGCTCGGTCTGGCCTCCATCGCCGGGGTCCTTGTCTTCGTTCTGTCGATGCAGTGGTGGTTCCCCGAGCAGAACCACGTCGAGCAGAACTGGCCGTTCTGGGCCAAGGTCGTCGGCTCGAGCTACACCTGGTGGGCGCTGGGCTGCGGGGGCGCCCTGTGGTGGGCCTCCGGCCGGCGGTCTCGCGCCGCTGAGGGCCGGGACCGGTAGCCCGCGAGCATCTTCACCCTCATGGCAAGGGCGTCTTCCCGATCGCGGCCCTCGCCGACTCTCATCGCCCTCCTCCACTTCGACACCCGGATTCGGCCCGTCAACTAGGATCGGGGAGTGCCCCTCTCCGACATCGCCCGCGCCGTCGAGGACCAGTTCCACTGCGATTCCATCCCCGTCCTCAAGCGCCAGGGCTGGCGCCCCCGCGTCATCCCCTATGACGGCTACGGCACCAGCGCGCCGGCCGAGTCGGCGCCTTCGAGTCTTGCGGATCCGTCATCGGAGCGACGCCGCTGGCAGGCCCCACCCCGGCCCAGGATCGACGGCCGCCCGGATACCGCCCCCGCTTCCCGGGCGGCCCGCCCCAAGATCTCTCCCCCGATCTCCATGGCTCGGGTCCTGGCCCGTATGGTGATGCGCCCCCAGGACGCCCCGGCCGAGGGCCCTCTGTTCCGCTCCCTGCCTGCCTCCCTACCGGCCAGTCCCGCCCAGGCCCGCGACTTCGCCCTGACCAGTCTGCTCGATGCCCAGCGCGGCTGGCGCCTGTTCATCGAGGTACCGGCGGCCTTCCTGCCGGTGACCGTTCACGTGGGCCGGGCCAGCGTGCGCACCAGGGCCGACCGCAGCGGCTACATCGACGTCGTCGTGCGCGATCACGGGCTGGAGCCGGGCTGGCACGAGGCGAGGATCGCGGCGGCCGGGGCCGAAGCGGTCGCCGCCAAGGTCCTCATCATCCCTGAGGGGCCGCGCCTGGGCATCATCTCCGACATCGACGACACCGCCATGATCACGCACGTGCCCCGGGTACTCGTGGCCGCCTGGAACCAGCTCATCAAGTACTCCTCGGCGCGGGAGCCCGTCCCCGGCATGGCCGAGCTCTACTCGCGCATCCAAGCCGCGCACCCGGGAACCCCGATGATGTACCTGTCCACCGGCGCATGGAACGTGGTACCGACGCTGCGCTCCTTCCTCTCCCGCCATGGCTTCCCCTCGGGGCCCGCACTCATGACCGACTGGGGCCCGACCAACACCGGCTGGTTCCGCTCGGGGATCGAGCACAAGCGCACCGAGCTGCGCCGACTCATGATCGATCTGCCCCAGATCACCTGGATCCTCTTCGGCGACGATGGCCAGCACGACCCGCACATCTACGGCGAGGCCGCCCGCCACCACGCCGACCGCATCGCCGCCGTCGCCATCCGCCGTCTGACCGCCACCCAGCAGGTGCTCGCCGGCGGGCTGACCGCGCATCCCATGGGCATCGGGCCCGAGGCACGCACCCTGGCCGAGGCCGACGTCCCCGTCGTCGTCGGAGCCGACGGATACGAGCTGGCCCGGCTCCTGCCCCGCGAGCTGTTAGAGACCTCGCCGCACCGCTGACCCCCCTTCCAATCGCTGACGACAACAGCTGACGATCGCCGAACGTCTCGCAACCGTGCCTCACGGGCCGCTTTCTGCTCCGGGAGCTCAAACCGGGGCCGAAAGGTACGAACGCGAGTCCCTCAGCGGTGCGGCATGTCTCACGTCGCCCGCTCACCCGCCATCGATCCCCGGCAGCACGCGGCTCAGCCAGCGCAGTCATTCGTTCACAGGGATGCCACAGGTTTGCCCTACGAGGCCGACAGGTCACCGCAGTTACCTGTTTCCACCAGGGGGCGGACGCCCCCATTCCCATCCCCGCTTCAACAGGAGGAAACACATGTCCCCCTTCTTCTCCAAAGACTTCTCCAAGAACTCCTCGACCGTTCCGGCAAACGTCCGCACGATCACCCCGGCCTCCTCGACCGCCGCCTCGCTCCGGCGTCACGCGATCCTGGCCGACCTGAACGTGCTGCAGGTGGCGACCCTCATGGGGACCGCCCTGCTGGTGGCACTCGGCGTCGCCCTGGGCGGGCGCTCCTACATCACGACCGTCTCACCCGACGGCCTGATCAGCTCCCAGCCGGGCGCCTACGGCTCCAACGGTGCGAACCCCGCTGAAACCGCTGACGACTCCTCGCCGGCGGCCATGTGATTCTCAGCGCCCCCGCAGGAGCGATCCCTCGGAGCCCGGTGAGGGGCGACCGCAGCGCCGGGCATCGCGCCACACGTGACGCTGTGGGCGATCATGCCGCCGATGGGGAGTCCTCACGGAGACCCGGCCGGTTCGCGGCCGGTATGGTGATGAGGCATCAACCAGCGCTTCCCTCAAGCTCAGGAGACAGATATGGCCGGCAAGATCCCCTTCATCCTCGGACTCGGCGCGGGATACGTGCTCGGGACCCGCGCGGGGCGCGCCCAGTACGAGCGCATCAAGTCCGCCGCCTCGAGGGTCGCCGAGCAGCCCTTCGTGCGCACCCGGGTCGACGCCGCCTCCAGCCACGTCAAGCAGGCCGTGCGCAGCCAGGGCGAGGCCGTCACCGAGAAGGTCGCAGATGCCGTCAAGGAGCGGCTCTTCGGGACGCCATCGGCCAAGAGCGCTGGCCAGTCCCAGCCCGTCGACGCCGGCGAGGCCAGCCTGCGTCCGGTCAACGAGGCCAGCCAGGGCCTCTGACGCCCCCTACCCCTGCTCGGACTGTTCGGACTGTTCCGACGGCGTACTGCTGTCTGTCGCCCGTCCCCCGCGACCACGCCAGGCGGGGGCCTTGAGCGGCCCCATCATGAGCGCTCGGCGCCAGCCGACCAGCGCCCCCGGTCCAGTCCGCCGCCCGGCCCGACGCCGTTCCCGATCGGAGATGACCGGCAGTTGCCAGGAGCGCCAGTAGGCGAGTACGCATAGGCCGGCCCCGACAGCGGTGGACACCAGCATGGCGTGCGCGTCGGCCGCCCCCATCCGCACGGCCAGGACCTGGGTACCGGCGGCGATGAGCGCCGGGATCGCGTAGAGCTTGTTGCCGCCGAAGACCGCCGGGGTCTCCCCCACGGCGACGTCGCGGATCATGGATCCCCCGATCGCCGTGAGGCAGCCCAGCAGGAGCGCCGGCATGACACCGAGCCCGTGGGTGAGGGCCTTCGATGCGCCGGTCGCCGCCCAGCAGCCCAGGATGACGGCGTCGGCCACCACGAGCAGGCGCCGGGTGGGACGCGAGGTCAGGGGCACGAACCAGGCGACCGTGGCGCCCAGGCAGGCGGTGTAGAGGTAGTAGGGGTCGGTCAGGGCGAAGGGCGGACCCGCCTGGATCATGACGTCGCGCAGGATGCCGCCGGCGGTGGCGGTGAGCATGGCCAGGACAACGAAGCCCACCAGATCGAAGTTCTTGCGTCGGGCGATGAGCCCGCCCAGGATTCCGTTGAGCAGTACGCCGCACAGGTCGAGGATCCGGAAGGTGTCGGTGAGGGAGGCCGGCATATGCAGCGCGAGGGAGGAGACGTCCAGCACCCCGATCCTCCCGCCTTTCGCTGATGTCGTGGTTCCTGCTTCCTGCGTTGCGTCGTCCCGGTGTTGTCCGGGCGGCGCCCGTCGCCACCCTAACCCACAGCGGTCCGCGAGCTCCGGCGCCGGCCACTCGCGCATTGCGGCGATGCGAAACCTCGGCTGGTCAGGGCGCAGCGGCCCGCGCCATGATCGAGGGGTGTCCTCACGATACGCACCCCCCAAGGACCTCAGTTCCTACGCGTGGCTCTCCATCGGCGCCGCCCTGGGCACCATCGCGCTCAAGGGTGCCGCGGCCTGGGTAACCGGCTCGGTGGGCCTGCTCTCCGATGCCGCCGAGTCGATGGTCAACCTGGTGGCCGCGGTCGTAGCGCTCATCGTGCTGAAGATCGCGGTCAAGCCCGCCGACGCCGATCACCAGTTCGGCCATTCCAAGGCCGAGTACTTCTCGGCCGTCGTCGAGGGCGTCATGATCTTCGTGGCGGCCGCCTTCATCATCATCTCCGCCATCGGCCGCCTCATCGACCCGCAGATGCCCGAGCAGCTGGGGCTGGGCCTGGCGGTCTCGGTGCTGGCCTCGCTCCTCAACGGCGCGGTGGCCTGGATGCTCTACCGGGCCGGGCGCCGCGAGCGCTCCGTGACCCTGGTGGCCGACGCCAAGCACCTGGCCACCGACGTCGTCACCTCCGCGGCGGTCCTAGTCGGGGTGGCGCTGGTAGCGGTCTTCGACTCGGCCGTGCTCGACGCCGTCGTCGCCCTGGGCGCCGGGCTCAACATCATGTGGACCGGCTTCACGCTCATCCGCGACTCGGTGGGCGGGCTGATGGACATCGCCCCGTCCACCGAGGTACTCCAGACCGTCGAGCGGGTCCTGGCACGCCACCGCCGAGCGGGCATGATCGATTTTCACGCCGTGCGGGTGCGCGAGGCCGGGAACCGGCGATTCATGGAGCTGCACGTGCTGGTTCCCGCGGCCTGGAGTGTCAAGAAGGGGCACGACTTCACCGAGCAGGTCATCGACGAGCTGGTCGACGCCGACGCCAGCCTGCGCATCTCGGCGCACCTGGAGCCGATCGAAGATCCCAAATCCTACGAGGACCTCGAGGACATCTGACATCTACCCGGTTTTCATCAACGTCAGGACATGTCAGACTCGGCCCCATGAACGCAATGAGGCTCACTAGCTCAGCACCGTCGCTGCGCCAGCACACGATCACCGCTCCCGCACCCGCCTGGCGCCACCCGGACCACATCGTCCTGGAGACCTGCGTGGAGGACATCGAGGGCGTGCGGATCTCCGCTCGGGCCGGGGCCGATCGCGCCGAGCTGTGCGACAACCTCACGGCCGCCGGCACCACGCCCTCGATCGGGACCATCGAGGCGGCCATCTTCGCCGCCGCCGAGCAGGTCGAACAGCGCCGGGCACAGGCCGGCCCCTACTGGGCGGACAAGGCCGACGCCGCCGCCCCCTTCGGCCTGAGGGTCATCATCCGCCCCCGTGGCGGTTCCTTCGTCTACGACGCTGATGAGGGCCGGGCCATGATCGCCGATGTGCGGCGCATCGCCTCCCTGGCCCTGGAGATGGCCGAGTTCACCCGCCCCCAGGCCACGGGCGGTGGGCGCGGCCAGCTGCCGCCGGCCGTGGACCTGGGCTTCGTCGTCGGCGCCCTGACCGAGGACGGCACGATCGACCGCGGCCTGGTGCGCCTGCTGGTCGACATGGCCAATGGCGCCCCGGTCACGTTCCACAGAGCCTTCGACCAGTGCCGCGACACCGTCGAAGCCTACGGGGATCTGGAGGGGCTCGGCGTGCGCTACGTCCTGACCAGTGGCGCGGCGCAGACTGCGGCCGACGGCGCCTCCGTGATCGCCGGGCTGGTGGCCAGCGGCGGGCCGACCGTCGTCGCGGCCGGGGCCGTGCGCCCCCATGGCCTGGTCGACCTGGTGGAGTCCACGGGCGTGCGCGAGGTCCACATGCGTTGCCCGCGCGAGGGCATGACCCCTGATGAGCCCCAGCGCACCGACGAGGCCCTGGTGCGACGCGCCGTCGAGGCGGTTCGCACGGTTCCGCTGCCCGAGTAGCGCCAGGGCAACGCCGAGAGGCCCAGCCGGCAGCCGTGCCTCTCGGCGAGTGCTCCCCGTCCCCCGCACTGAGAGAAGGGGACAGCCCCGCACGATCCAGTGCGGGCCCCAGTGTCCGTCCTCGCCCCCTCTCCGATCGCCCGCTTTCCACAGCCCGCCGTCTACCATCGTAAAATCCTCACAGTTCGTGGATACCCACAGTCCCCGGTGCGGATGGCGGCCCGGACGCCACCTTCACGCTGGAAGCGCAATCGGGACAACTCCCCCCATGAGCCCCATGACCGTCCCTATTTTCTGTCTTAGGTTGACCCCATGAGCGACGTCCGTATCGGCACCCCTCGCGGGATCACTCTGGCCGGCACCCTTCTCCTGCCCGCCGGGGCCGCTCCGATCGATCTGGAGGTTTCCACGACGCCCGACGACGCCCAGCCCCCGCAGGCGAGGGCCGAGGGCGTGGTCCTGCTGGCGCACGATTTCCTCACCGACCGCCACGGCCAGAACGGCCGCCTGGACCGGATCGGCGCCCGCTACCGCGAGGCGGGCCTGGCCACGCTCAGCCTGGACTTCTCCGGCCTGGGAGAGTCCGACGACGACGTCATCACCCTGGCAGGAGAGGCCGAGGACCTGCGCGCAGCCTCCAGCTGGTTGGCCGGCCTGGGCTTCACCCGGCAGATGATTCACGCCAACGGCTTCGGGGCGACGGCCGCGCTCCTGGCCCGGCCCGAGCAGGTGCGCACGGCCGTACTCGTGGGCGCCATCGTGGGCCCGCAGTCGATCCTGTGGGAGGAGGTTTTCTCCCCCGAGCAGCTCGATGAACTGGCCCAGCACGGGTTGACACGACTGGTGGACGACAACCCCAACTCGCGTGAGTGGAACGTCCTGTCCAAGGAGACACTGGCGGACTTCTCCATGCAGGAGCCGGAGCGCACACTGGCGGATCTGCCCTGGCCGGTGCTCATGGTGCACGGGGTGCTGTCCAACGAGCTGCCGGACACCGCCGAGGCCACGGCCGAGGGCTTCCCGCTGCTGCCCGACTCCAGCCAGATGGTGCAGGTCCACGCCGAGAACCTGGAGCAGGCCCAGGAGGAGGTCGCCCGCCTGAGCCTGGAGTGGGCCCGCCGTCGTCTGCGCTGAGCGACCGGCGGTGTCGCCGCGCCGTCCTGCGCTGTCAGCGGCCCGGGGAGGCGCCGGCGCGCGTATAGGGGACAATAGGGAACCTATGGAACAGGGCGAGGACCGGAACCGGGGTCACAACGGCGATCAGGCCGACCGGCACAGCGGCCGGCAGGGCCATGAGCCAAGTACCCAACAGAGCGATATACGGCCCCGTGGGCGCGACACTGGCAGCACCGACGGCGCACAGGGCAGGCGCGCCCCGCACGGCCGCAGTCGCCAGAGCCGGCGTACCGGCAAGGGCACTGGCCGACGTCGGAGCGCCTGGAAGGGCTACTCCCCCGAGCAGCTCGCCGCCCGCGCTGCCGCCGTCCCGGTCATCGTCTATCCCGAGGAGTTGCCGGTCTCGGCCCGCCGCGAGGAGATCGCCGCCGCCATCGGCGAGCACCAGGTCGTCATCGTCGCCGGTGAGACCGGCAGCGGCAAGACCACCCAGCTGCCCAAGATCTGCCTGGAGCTGGGCCGGGGCGTGACCGGGATGATCGGCCACACCCAGCCGCGGCGCATCGCCGCGCGCAGCGTGGCCGAGCGCATCGCCTCCGAGCTGGGCACCCCGATCGGGCCGGGCGGCGTCGTCGGCTACCAGGTGCGCTTCACCGAGGAGGTCGGCGAGAACACCCTGGTCAAGCTCATGACCGACGGCATCCTCCTGGCGGAGATCCAGTCCGACCCCCAGCTGCGCCGCTACGACACGATCATCGTGGACGAGGCCCACGAGCGCAGCCTCAACATCGACTTCATCCTGGGCTATCTGGCGCGTCTGCTGCCCCGGCGCACGGACCTCAAGGTCATCATCACCTCGGCCACCATTGACTCTGAGCGCTTCGCCGAGCACTTCGGCCGCGAGATCATCGGCGACCGAGGACAGCCCTTCACCGTTCCCGCCCCGATCATCGAGGTCTCCGGGCGCACCTATCCCGTCGAGATCCGCTACCGTCCGCTGGCTCCCGACGACGTCGAGCCCGACTCCGACGACGCCGGCGGCTCACCGGCCAGCGGGTCGGCCACCCCTCGGCCCGGTCCGGCGGCGCCCGGTGAGCTGAGTGAGGTCGAGCTGGAGGCCCTGACCTCCCCCGACCCGGCGGTGCGCGCTGCGGCGCGGGCTCGCAGGGAGGCCGCCCGTTCCGGGGCGGGCGCCACCGCGCTCAGCCCGCGTAACCAGGGCGCTCGCGGCAAGGGTCGAGGCCGGGCCGACTCCGCAGCCAATGAGTCCGGCGACCCCAAGGACCAGGTGACCGGGATCCTTGACGCCGTCGACGAGCTGCTGGACGAGCCCGGCGGCGACATCCTCATCTTCCTGGCCGGGGAGCGCGACATCCGCGACACCGAGGCGGCCCTCATCGACCATCTGGGGGCGCGCTACACGCCCGACGGCCGCTCGCACACGCCGGGGGCCATCGAGGTCGTCCCCCTGTACTCGCGCCTGAGCGCCGCTGAGCAGCACCGGGTCTTCGAGGCCCACCGGGTGCGCCGCATCGTCCTGGCCACGAACGTGGCCGAGACCTCCCTGACGGTTCCGGGGATCCGCTACGTCATCGACCCGGGCCTGGCGCGCATCTCCCGCTACTCCAACCGCACCAAGGTCCAGCGCCTGCCGATCGAGCCGGTCAGCCGGGCCAGCGCCAACCAGCGGGCGGGCCGCTGCGGGCGCGTGGCCGACGGCATCGCGATCCGCCTGTACTCGCAAGGAGACTTCGAGGCGCGCCCGGAGTACACCGAGCCGGAGATCCTGCGCACCTCGCTGGCCAGCGTCATCCTGCAGATGGCGGCCCTGGGGCTGGGGGCGGTGGAGGACTTCCCCTTCCTGGACGCCCCCGACCCCCGCCAGGTCCGCTCCGGGCTGCAGCTGCTCACGGAGATCGGCGCGATCGAACCGGCTGGGGCCGCTTCCGCCCGGTCCGACGACGCCCCCGGGCGGGGTCGGAGGGGCCCGCACCTGACCGGGATCGGTCGGCGACTGGCGCGCCTGCCGATCGACCCGCGCCTGGGGCGCATGCTCCTGGAGGCCGGAGAGCTGGGCTGCGTCGGGGAGGTCATGGTCATCGTGGCGGCCTTGTCCATCCAGGATGTGCGCGAGCGCCCGGTGGACAAACAGGAGGCCTCCGACGCCCTGCACCGACGCTTCGCCGACCCGACCAGTGACTTCCTGACCTATCTCAACCTGTGGCGCTACCTGCGCACGCAGAGCCGCGAGCTGTCGGGATCGGCGTTCCGGCGCATGTGCCGCGCCGAGTTCCTGCACTACCTGCGGGTGCGCGAGTGGCAGGACGTCCACGCCCAGCTGCGCCAGCTGGCCCGTCCGCTCGGCCTGGATGCCGCCCCGGTGGAGCTGCCGACGGCCCGCTCGATCCGGGCGGCCACCGAAGCCCTGGAGCCGGGCAGCCACGCCGCCCAGATCGCCAACGGGGGCGTGGCGGCCGCCGTCGTGGCCCTGGGGCGTAGTGCGGACACACCCGACGCCGACGCGATCCACCGCTCGCTGCTGGTGGGCCTGCTGTCCAATGTGGGCAACTGGGATGAGCGTCGTCGGGAGTACGCCGGCGCGCGCGGGACCCGCTTCACGATCTGGCCGGGCTCGGGGCTGCGCCGCAAGACCTACGACTGGGTGATGACCGCTGAGCTGGTGGAGACCTCCCGGCTCTTCGCCCGCACGGTGGCCAAGGTGAACTCCCGGTGGATCGAGCAGGTGGCGGATCGGGCGGGTCTGACCCGCCGCGTCTTCGGTGAGCCCTACTGGTCGACCCGCCAGGGGGCGGCGATGGTCCACGAGAAGGTGCTGCTCTACGGGATGACCCTGGTGGCGGACCGGCCGGCGACGCTGGCGAGCGTGGGGACGGACTCGGCCCGCCAGGTGGCCCGGGAGATGTTCATCCGCTCGGGCCTGGTGGAGGGCGGCTGGCACGCCCGGCACGGCTTCGTGGAGCGCAACCGGGAGCTGATCGAGGAGCTCCAGGACGTGGAGCGGCGTCGGCGTGAGCACGGCCTGTTGGCCGACGACACGGCCCTGTTCGACTTCTATGACGACCGCATCCCCGAGGAGGTGACCTCGGCGGCGGCCTTCGACGCCTGGTGGAAGGAGCAGCGGCGCACCACCCCGGACCTGCTGGATTTCACCCGCGAGCTGCTGCTGCCCGGAGGGGGTGACGCCAGCGGATTCCCGGACACGTGGGTGCAGGGCGATCTGACCCTGGGCCTGAACTATGTCTTCGAGCCGGGCCGCCCCGAGGACGGGGTCAGCGTCCAGGTGCCGATAGAGGTGCTGGGGCGCCTGACCCCGGAGGGTTTCGACTGGCTGGTGCCGGGCATGCGCGCCGAGCTGTGCGTGGCCACGATCCGGGCGTTGCCCAAGCGGGTGCGCCGCCAGCTGGTGCCGGCCCCAGACGTGGGTGCCCAGGTGCGGGCCCAGATCGAGCAGGAGTTCCCGACGCCGCCCGGCGCGAGCTGCCCGGAGGTGCCCTTCGAGGAGGCCTTCAGTCGGGTGGTGTCCCGCCTCAAGGGTGTGGAGATCACAGAGGCCGACTGGGCCGAGGCCGCCCAGCGGCTCCCGGACCACCTGGCGATGGGCTTCGCGGCCCTGGACGGCCGGGGCAGGGTCATCGATCGCGGCCGGGACCTGGTCTCGCTCCAGCAGCGGCTGTCGGGCAGGACGGAGGCAGCCGTGCGCTCGGTGGTGCGCGGCGCGCTGGCGCAGGCGATGGCCGAGGCCCAGGAGCGCCAGGGCTCGCGGGGCGCGGACGGCAGACCCGGCCGCAAGGGGCGCAAGAAGAAGGCCGGGCAGCAAGCTGCCGCCCAGAATCCCGACGGCGCTGCCAGGACCACGGGGACCGCCGGGGCCGGCGCTGGTTTGGAGGAGCGTAAGGGGCTGACCGACTGGCCCAGTGGCGTGCCGGGCCTCGGCGACCCGGACGGTTCGACGATCCCGGCCTCGGTGGAGTCGGCGGGACGGGCCGGCCTGGTGGTGCGCGGCTACCCGGCCCTGGTGGCGACCTCCGCCAGGAGCGCGGATTTGAGGATCCTGCCCGACGCCGTCGCCCAGCTAGGTGCCCACGGCGCCGGGGTCACGGCGCTGGCCCTGGCCCGCACCGTACTGCCGACGGCCCGGGTGACGAGCCGTTGGAGCGCGCAGGAGTCGCTGATCCTGGCGGCCAGTCCCTATCGGAGTACTGAGGCGCTGGTCGAGGATATGCAGGTTGCCGGGGCGAGAATCGTGGCCGGGCGCTGGGCAACGTCGGCCTCCGGCTGCCCGCTGGCCGAGGTGCGCAGGCGGGAGGTCTTCGCCTCCCTGGTCGGCGTCATGCGCGACGAGCTCGAGGACGAGGTCTACCGGGTGGCCAGGCAGGCCGCCGCGGCATTCAGGGCGGCCCGGGAGGTGGACCGCGTGGTGAGCGAGCACACCTCGCTGACCCTGCTGGGCACACTCCAGGAGGTGCGCGAGCACGCGGCGGCCCTGATCCCCGACGGCTTCATCACTGTCACTCCGCCCGAGTATCTGGCTCATCTGGAGCGCTACCTGAGGTCGCTGGTGATGCGGGTGGAGAAGGCGGCTTCGGCGCCGTCGGCCGCCTCCCAGGACGCGGCTTTGGCCTTCCAGGTCTCTCAGGCCCAGGAGGTGGTGGACAAGGCCCGCGCCAAGGCGGCCTCGCTGCCGGCCGATCCGCAGCGCGAGGCCCTGCTGGAGGAGGCCCGTTGGATGGTCGAGGAGCTGAGGGTGAGCCTGTTCGCCCAGACGCTGGGCACGAGCCGCAAGGTGAGTCTCCAGCGCATCACTAAGCTCTGCGCCCAGATCGCCTGACGCCTCAGCGCGCTCACCTCACGAACGCCCCGCCCCTCGCGGACGCGCCATGGGTCTCGAGTTCTGAGCCCACCCATGAGCCCACAGGGACAGTCCACGAGGTCTATGGTGCGTCCGCCCTGGTATCGAGCCATGACGACTCATCATCCCCACAGATGACGCCTCCTCCCCCAGAGGGAGTACCTCCACGCCGCGGATATTCGCCCATCGGGACGATCATGCCGGGGTCCGGCCCTCCTAGCCTGAAGCCATTCAGGAAGAACGACCACCATGAGGATTCCCGAGGACCACCCCACCATGACCACCGCAGCCGCAGCGCCCACCACGGGCCTCACCCGTTTCGAGGCCGCCCAGAAGGCCATCCCGATCACCGCTCACCAGCAGCCGGGCACCGCGCATCAGCGCGCCCTGGAGGCCTCCATCTGGCCGGCCCGGCCGCGTGTGGCCGGCAGACAGTCCGTCGCCGGCGCGGTCCGCGCCGAGTGGCTCAAGCTCCGCACGCTGGTCTCCACATGGATCACCTCGGCCATCACGATCGCCATCATGGTCCTGTTCGGTGCGGGCCTGGCCGTCGGCTACGCCGGTTCTCCAGAGCGGGCCGACGTCGCCAAGGACATGATCTCCTCAGGCTCCACCCTGGGCATGATCGTCGTAGCCGTCCTGGGAGCGCTGGTCGTCACCGGCGAGTACGCCTCGGGCCAGATCCGCTCCTCGGTGGTGGCCGTCCCCCACCGCGGCCGCCTCTTCGCGGCGAAGGCCCTCGTGGTGGCGGCCTTCTCCTTCATCTTGGGAGTCACCTCCGTACTCCTGTCCTACGCGGTTTCCTACCCGTTCATGAAGGGGCATGCCGGGTCACTCACCAACACCCATTATCTGGGACTCTTCTGGGGAACCGGTCTGTCTTTCACGGTCATCGCACTCATGGCCATGGGGCTGGGCTACCTCACCCGCTCGACGGCGGGAGCCATCACCGTGGTGGTCTCACTTCTGTTCGTCGTCACCATTCCGCTCCAGCTCTTGGCCGGCCGCTGGCAGTGGGCGGTCAAGGTCCTGGGCCTGCTGCCCAACACCGTGGCCGACGCTGTCGCCGATCCCTTCAGCCTGTCCCACCACTGGGGCCAGGCCGGGACCGACACCTTCCTCCAGCACTGGCAGGCGATCGCCGTCTTCGCGGCCTGGGCCCTTGTCCCGATGGTGATCGCCGGAGTCCTCTTCACCCGCCGAGACGTCTGAGCCCACCGGCCCACGCGTCCCATAAGACCCTTTCTCCGGTTCCACACAGTCGGCCCCCGCACCATCCCGGTGCGGGGGCCGACGACGTCGACACTTGTTGATCTGCTCGGGTCAGCGCTGGGATTGGTCATCCCGATACTTACGCATCCAGGAGTGCCTGGTCCGGTACAGACGGGCCCCCATCCCCATCAGAACTCCACTCCAACCAACTGCTAGCGCCAGCACCCACGGAGGAATGCCCATTGCAATACCTCTTCACCTTGACAGGCTCATCTGATTCAGAACGGAACAGCCGATATCTCAGTCTTGAGCATCTTCCCCTCGATGTTGATGATTGTCTTTCTGCCGAGTGCGGTAATAACGAATTCCCACCCCAACAGCCATACACAGCCAAAAAATGTTCGCCCCAATAAACCAAGACGGCATGCCATCCACCAAACTCATAGGAAAATCCACAATTTTAACCAGACAGGATCGGACGCAGACCTCCGCATAATCAGCACGAGATCCGCGTCTTCACCCCATCAGAGATCGCCATCAGACACAGATACGTTTGGGCCAAGAAGTGTGATCGGTCCAATATACCAGCGCATTACCGCCAATCCCATATGCAACACCAATGGCACCGAGCACCACACCGGCAGGAAGACCAACGATCGTCCCACCTGCGGCACCACCGGCGACAGCAGTCACTCCGCCAACAGCTTGCAGATACCACCCATAGGCAACAAGGCCCATTTAGGGATGGTGACGCACGTCGAGGCCGGTTGCTCAACGGGATCAGGCTTTCCCGCGACCAGCCGATCATAGGCCTCAACCGATTTCCGGTAGTCTTCAGGTGAAGCTTTCGCCTTATACTCGACTTGAAGCTCCGCCACCTTCGCCTGCTCAGGACTTTGCACAACCGGTTGAGGTGCAGCTACAGCCTGCCCTGCTGAGCCGAACAACATTCCGACCACCATAACAAAGGCCAACATTGGAGAACCTATCCGCCTCAGCGCTCGCGTCACACCTATCGAGATCTCTCCTTCGAAGTCGTCGAACCCAAGTAGGATACTTGAGTGTTCTCATCCTCGCCATTCACCACAATCTATCGATCGGATAAATAACACCTCCATCATACCGCTCCACACAAACACTCCACATCAGATAATGCGCCAAACATCGGCAGTTCCTACACTTGCCTCTGACAGTCGTTTTCACACAGATCTTTCCAGCAAATCCGACCTTATGACGCAGACGAACCAAGTAGCCACACATTGTGTGTTTTCTACAAACCTGAAGTGCGCCTGGGAGAAATGCTCGCCCCCCTGACCGGCCCTACAGCACAGCGGACATAAGGCGACAGACGTTGTCCACATAGCGGTTGTACCAGGGCTCGGTGGCCCACACCTCCGGGGTCAGTTCGGTGCAGATGGCCCGGTAGTCGACGTCATTGACGCGCAGCAGGTCGTCAAGGTCCCCGCCGAAGGCCAGCAGCATGACCTCGTAGTTGAGGGCGAAGGAACGGAAGTCCATGTTGGAGGACCCGATGACTCCGACCTCGTCGTCGACCGTCATGTACTTCGAGTGCAGGACGGTCGGCGACGGGTAGAGGTAGATCCGCACCCCGGCGGCCAGAAGCGCCGAGTAGTAGGAGCGCTGGGCGTGGCTGACGATGAACTGGTCGGACTCCTTGCCTACGAACAGCTCGACCTCCACCCCCCGGTAGGCGGCCGACGTCATCGCGGACAGGAGCGCCTCGTCGGGGATGAAGTAGGGGCTGGTAATGGACACGCGCCGCTTGGCCCCATTGATGAGCGCCAGGAACATCCGCAGGTTCGGCTCGGTGGGGTATCCGGGACCGGAGGGGACGAGCTGCATGGCGTTGACGACTGCGTCGGGCCGCCCCGGCCGGGGAGCCGGCGTCCCTATCGGGATCCCCGGCAGACCCGCCATCTCCGGCAGCATTTCCACGGGGGTTCCCAGGGCAAGATCGAAGGCCTCGAGCTGCTCGCCGGCCTCGAAATACCAGTCCATGGCGAAGACGGCCTGGGCCTCCAGGACGATCTCGCCGGTGACCTCCACGGACAGGTCCTCCCAGCGGCGCCCGGCCCGCACATTGCGCCGGGTCCGGTAGGTGGGGTCGATGACGTTGTGGCTGCCGATGAAGGCCTTCTCACCGTCGATGACCAGGATCTTGCGGTGGTTGCGCAGGTCCGGGCGGCGCCAGCGCCGCTTGAGCGGCAGCAGGGGCATCATGAGCCGCCAGCGGATGCCGGCGTCGGTCATGCGCTGGCAGAACTGCTTCCAGCCGGGGTACTTGCGGCTGCCCAGGTGGTCCAGCAGGAGGCGCACCGTGACCCCTCGGGCCACCGCGCGCTCCAGGGAGGCGAAGAAGACGTCGGTGACCTCGTCCCAGCTCATGATGTAGAACTCGACGTGGACGTGGTCGGTGGCGGCGTCAACAGCGCGGGCCATGGCCTCGTAGGTGGCGGCGGGCTCGGCGTGAACGGCCACCACCTCCCCGCTGACGCAGGGCAGCCCGGTGAGCCTGCGGTTCATGCGCAGCGCTCCGGCCAGGTAGGTCGAGGGCCGCGCCCCCTTAGGCAGGTCAGGCATGGCGCGGGTGTAGTCGAGGGTGATCTCATTGACGGTGTGCTGCTGGCGGCGGCGGGTGCCGTGGACCCACGGGCTGCCGATGAGCAGGTAAAGCGGGAGTCCCACCAGGGGCAGCAGGAAGATGAGCAGAAGCCACGCAGTCGACGACGACGGACGGCGGTTCTCCGGAACCGTGCCCAGCGCGGCGATCTTAATGAGGTACTCGATGACGACCCAGGTGGTCGCCAGTACCGGCGGCAGCGTCATGTTCGCATCATGTCATGCCACGGGAGCAGTCCCTGGAAAGAAGCCTGGGCGCGGACCGGATGGTCCTGCGCCCAGGCACTGCGAAGGCCCGCCCCGGTTAAAATACCGGGCCGGGCCCTTCGCAACGAGGTCGCTCACCGGTTCCCATTCGGCAGCGGATCCTCCTTCACCGAAACGTCCGAGCACATTCCCTTGGCTGTGGCCCAGACTCGATGGTGGCCGGTCTGCAGTACTCCCCAGTACCTCGCGGTCGCCACCGTTCAGTGGTGACTCTGACTCTGCCGACGCAGTCTGAGAGAAGCCTGGAAATAACGCATCTAAATGGTGACGCTTGGTGACGATATGGTTACGACCTCCTGAGTGCACCTGCGCCACACCCCAGGATCGTTGAAATGACGGCGTTTCAGAGACTAGCTCGGGAGCGGTTGGCCCGACGTCGGGCTCCCGAAGAGCGCCTTGAAGTAGCCGTAGAAGTTCCAGTTGCCCCACGAGGTGCACTGGTCGCCTCCGCTACCTGCGGCCTCATTGGGCTGGAAGGGCGTGTAATTGTACAGACCGGCCGTCGCCTGGTTCGCCACCGTGACCTCACCACTGCCGCACTGCGCGTCGGGCGAATAGGCGATCCGGGTGGGACGCTGAGCCACCACGTCATAGGTCTCCGGACTGATGCGGTAGCGCTGGAACTGGGAGGCCGCCCCGTAGAGCTGGGGGAAGAAACCGGCCCACTGAGGATCGCAGGTTCCATGATCGGGGCAGGCGTAGCCGGCCGCGGCCTCGTAGTCGCGGGCACTCAGGGTTCGGCCCGAGGCGGTGAGCAGCCCCTGCTCCTTGTGGATGAGCACCAGGAGAACCTGGGGGTTGATGTCGCACGCCTGCGAGACCTCCCAGACGACATCGGCCGCACTAAGACCCGAGGCGGCCTTGATGCCGCCGGGGCAGAACGTGGTGGCCTCGCGCTCCTGCATGGAGAAGGTGGCCGTGGCCAGGCACTCGGTGCCATCACTGCCCGGTTGGCAGCCGGAGTTGACCCGCGTCAGGAAGGCGGCGATCTCCTCGCGCGTCATCGCACCCGAGTCGTAGAAGACCTCGTCGTCGATGATGCGGGTGGCGTCGAACCCGCTCGCGTCGGGCACCAGCGGTGCCGGCGCAGAACTCGTCGCCCCATGAGAGGCCCGTCGCCCCAACCCCATGAGTCCGCTGAGCGAGGAGCCAACTGCGCGCACCCCGATCAGGCCCACCAGGAGCGTGACGAGGAAGGCACCGAGAACCACGCCCACCGGACTGCGCAGGAAGGCCACGACCGGGCGTTCCCCCCTTCGTCTTCTGCGCTTGATACTGTCGCGCAGGCGGCCCGGTCGATCACCGCTCCGGGCTCGCTCACTGCCGCGTTGCGCCGTCGGGCCAGCGCGGCGCGGAGTGCGGGCGGACTGAGACGAGCCGGAACCGCTCGCACTTCGGCGGTTCCGCGAACGCTGGCTGGAGGGATGCTGGGACATCGGGATCATCGTGTCACACAACGACAGGACTCACCGCGCCCCCGATACCAGGACTTCCCGGAATAACTGACCGCCGCGCACTGCCGGCGGGATGCGCCCGGTATCACCGGTGCCGCCGTCGAGGAGGCGGGGCCGCCAGTGCATAGTGTGGGGCCGTGAATCTTCCCGACGTCCTGAGCCTGGCGCACGCCCTCATGGAGGAGGCCGGCGTCGGCGACTGGGAGCTGAGCCTCGACCGAGCGCGCCGCCGGGCGGGCCAGACTGACCATACGAGACGCAGACTCACACTCAGCCGCCACCTCATGAGCCTGTACGACGAACCCCAGGTCCGCGAGACGATCCTGCACGAGATCGCCCACGCCCGCGTAGGCCCCCATCACGGGCACGACGCCGTCTGGGCCGCCGAGGCGACCCGTTTGGGAGCCACCGGACGACGGCTCGTGGACGCCCGGGCTCCGAGGCTGCGGGGGCGATGGGTGGGCAGGTGTCCGGAGGGCCACGAGGTCGATCGGATGCGTCGCCCGTCCTCGCCCGTTTCCTGTTCGCGCTGCGCTGCTCGATTCAGCCTGGAGCACCTGCTGTCCTGGAGCCTCGACGGCGCGCCCGTCCCCCACAAGGAGATCGGCGAGCGCTACAGCCGCCTTCTGAGACTGGCTCGGAGCCAACCGTAAGAAGCGCCCACAGAACGTTCCGGGACAGTATGGTCGTGACCACCGGCATCACCGATCAACAACCCGAGGAGGACCAGCCCATGATCGTCACCACCACCCCCACCGTCGAGGGAACCCCCGTCACGCAGTACCTGCGAGTCGTCTGCGGGGAAACCATCGCGGGAGTCAACTTCATCAAAGACATGGCCGCGGGGTTCCGCAACTTAGTGGGCGGTCGTTCCCAGACCTACGAGGGAGAGCTCATCCAAGCTCGGGAGACGGCCCTGGCGGAGATGGTTCAGCGCGCCCAGGAGCTCGGGGCCGAGGGCGTCGTCGGCGTCGACATCGACTACGAGACACTGGGTTCGGACAACGGCATGCTCATGGTGACGGCATCAGGCACCGCTGTCCGCTTCTCCCCCATCTCCTGAGCGATGATGAGCGTCCGCCTTACCTAAGAGAATCCTTAACTCACCGAATCGACCCGACCGAGAATTTCCCAGATTTTTCCCAGGTTTCTGCCCCTCGTCCTCACAGAATGATGGCGTTACATAGTGTCAACCGCTGGACAGGGACGGTCTCGAGGGTTGGGGAGCCCGATGACGGACTGCATCTCTGAGATGACACCGGGTCATAGGGAGCCCGGGGTGATCGTTTCGGCGAAGGAGGAACCGCCTCCCCGGGTGCATGGGACCCCGGGTTGCAGGTGGGACCTTGCGAGGCTTGGGCCCGCAGCTCGGAAGTCCGAGCTGCGGGCCGAGTCCTTTCCTGGCGGCCCCGGCCCTCCGACATGAGCGACCGGCGTGACGACTGACGCCGATAACCCCGGTACGCGAGCATCACCACCGGATCCGCGCACCCCAGCCTCTCCGCAGCACGCGCGCCGCCGGCTCGCACGCCGGGAACGTCACAACGTCACCGACGTAGGGCACAACCCAGCCGACTCTTGCTCACGTGGCTCACTTTCCGAGAACCGCCCCTCGCCTTGCAACACGAAGAAGTGACTTGTACAGCTGTCTTGGACGTTCGCCCAAGACAACCGTACAAGCACGTCGTTCATCAAGTTGTGAGGACGTTGAGGAGGTTACGTGTCCGATAGGGCCTCGACTCGCCAGGAGTTGATTGCCGCCGCGCAGCAGCTCATCGTTGACGGCGGCTGGGAGATGGTGACAACTCGCCGAGTCGCCGAGCGCGCCGGAGTCAGCCCCGGCCTCGTCCACTACCACGTGGGCAGCATCGAGGGGCTGCGTCGCGCCGCCGCATGCGAGGGCGCGCGCAGCCTCCTTGAGGGTCCCTTCCGGGAGGCGCTGGAGGCGTCGAACCTCCGAGAGGGGCTGCTGGCCTTTCTCCTCCGCCTTGACCTGAAGCCCGACTACCCGGGGGTGGTCCTGCTCAACGAGGCACTGGTCGCAGCCACGCACGACGCCGAGCTGCGCAGTGACCTGGCCACGATGTTCTCCACCTTTCGTGCCCGCCTCGCCGAGCGGCTCGCCGCTCAGAAGGGCGCGCACGCAGGGGAAGCGGAGGCCAGGGCACTCGTTCTGGTCGCTGCCGTTGACGGGTTTCTGCTGCAAAGAGCGCTCGACCCCAACCGTGGCGCGGAACAGCTCATCCGGGGAATAGAACCCTTCCTGGAACCGCAGTAAGCCACTGATGCTGCTGGTGGCCGTACCTGCACCAGCAGTTGAGACGGCGCGCGTCACAGGCCTACCGAACGACAGCTACACCTCAGGAGTGCCATGATTCACGTTCAAAACCCCAGCGACATCGCCCCGCTGAAAGAGGTCGTCACAGGGCCGTACAAGCGCTTCGGATGGTGGTCTCTGGTCCGAGATACGGTACGTAGCCCCCGCCTCAGCTACGCGTTCTACCTCACCAACAACACGGTGAGCATCCCCGATCACGACATCGCCCAGCGCGAGCACGCGCAGTTCGTCTCCGTACTGCGCGAGACCGGAGTCGTCGTGCGCACGCTGGACGCCATCGACGACGTCTCGGTCCAGCTCCACCCGCGCGACATCGCCTTCGCGGTCGATGATGTCCTGTTCCTGGCCCGCTCGGCGGATCCGGTGCGTCGACGGGAGCAGAGGGCGCTCATCCCCTTGCTGGCAGAGGTATCGCGCGTCGTTCCCCTGGACGACGGCCATATCGAGGGAGGGGATGTCATCGTCACCGACGACGTCGTGTTCGTGGGGCTGAGCGAGGCCACCGATCTCAAAGGGGTGGGCTCACTGCGGCAAGCCTTCGCCCGGGCAGGCATTGATCGGGAGATCGTGCCCATCGAGTTCTCGCACCGGGGCGTGGTCCATCTTGACACCAAGCTCACCCTCGTCGGCCCGGGCCTGGGCTACATCTACTCGCCGTCCCTGACTCCCCGCTCACGCGAGAAAGTCGCCGAGCGCCTTGATCTGATCGAGGCCTCTGAGGCCGAGGCTCTTGCGCTCATGGTCAATACTCTTGCGCTGGCTCCCGATCGCATTGTCATCGACGAGCGCGCCACCCGCCTGGAGCAGGAGCTCAGTTCACGCGGCATCACGCCAGTGCCGGTGAAGTTCAGCGAGGTCACGCGCTTCCCGGGAGGCTTCCGCTGCGCCACTCTCCCCCTGGTCAGGAGCGTCGTCTCAACCGCGGATTCCCCCGGTTCAAGGTCGTCCCGGACGAGTTGACGAACTGTCAGCGGTTCACATATCGGTCACGGCGTATGAGGGGTGAGGCCCACTGGAAGCATCGGTTCCTGTGGGCCACCCACGCCGGCGGACCGCATCGGCCCTGAAGGAGCCACGTGCCGAGTCCCGCGCATTCGCGAGGCTGCTCGCGGCGCACCGCGATACACGATCTCTTATTACTCCTGTTGTCACGCCTGCCGCCTCTCCCACTGCCTCGCAATGTCAGAGAGTTCGTAGACGTCTTTGATGGGGAGGCGCGTCAGAATAGGAGCATGACTGACTCAGCACGGCCCGATTTCTCGCGCCGCTCCACCGCACGCATCGCCACAGACCGTCCGGCCCGGTACGGAAAGCAGCTGACCGGCCACATGGGCCGCAAGATCACCACCGCGTGGGACGAGGACGCCGAGACCGGCTCCCTGACCTTCGACCGTGAAGGGACGATGACCGGCGTCGTGGCGCTCTCGTGCCACGACGGCGCCCTCCAGCTCGATCTGACCGCCGACGACGAGCACCTCGAGCGGCTCGAACACGTCGTCGGCATCCATCTGGCCCGTTTCGGCGCCAAGGAGGGCCTCACCGTGAGTTGGCTCCGTGAGGACGGCACGCCGGGAACCACCCAGGGGCCGCTCACGTCGGAGGACCTCGAGCGCATGCGCGTCGAGCGAGAGGCCCGCAAGTCCTCATCCTGATCGGGGTTCCCGATTCCTTCCCCGCAAGGCCCTCGCAACGCCGCCTCCCCGAGCCGTCTACGCAGCGGTCTCCTCGTCGGAGACCGGATCTCCCACGCGCAGCATGAGGAGCAGCCCGGTCGCCAGCACGGTGACGATCCCGAGGATCCCCCAGTAGTTCGCACCCTGGCCGACGACGTGCGTGCCCAGGTAGATGAAGATGCCGTACATCATGGGCGCCATGAAGGAGACTGCCCGCCCGGTCGTCGCGTAGAGGCCGAAAATCTCCCCCTCCTGCCCCTCGGGGATGAGGCGGGCCAGGAAGGAGCGGGCGGCTGACTGGGCAGGCCCCACGCAGGCCGACAGGAGCAGGCCCAGCACCCAGAAGGCGACTGTGCCTGCGGTGTGCAGGAAGAACACCAGCAGTCCGGTCACCACCAGGATAATGAGGCTGGCCATGATGACGTTGCGGGGGCCGAAGCGGTCGTCGAGCCGCCCGGCGCCGATCGTGGCGATGCCGGCCACGATGTTGGCGACGATGGCGAAGATGATGACATCGCCCGATGAGAAGCCGAAGGTGTTCTGGGCGATGATGCCGCCGTAGGTGAAGACCCCGGCCAGCCCGTCCCTGAAGACGGCGGCGGCCAGCAGGAACCACAGCAGCCGCGGTTGGAAGTTGTGCAGCTGGAGCAAGGTGCGCCACAGCAGCTTGTAGGAGGTCAGGAACGACTCCCTGCGCTCGGCGTTGTGGGAGGCGGCGTCCTCGGGCTCGGCCTCCATGCCGGCCCGGTCCCGCCCCGGTTCGGCCGACGTCATTCCCTCACTCGCCTCTCCGCTGCCGTCGGCTCCGGAGTGCTCCAGCTTGCGGGAGCGGTTGATGAGGACGGGGAGCGCGGACAGACCGAACCAGGCCGCCGACACGAGCATTGCCACGCGCACCCCCATTCCGGTCCCGGCAGGGAAGGAGATCAGGGGGCTGGGGCCCACCAGCGCGACGTAGAGGATGAGCAGCAGGACGATACCGCCGAGGTACCCCATCCCCCAGCCCAGACCGCTGACGGCGCCGATCCGGTCCTTGGAGGCCAGATGGTTGAGGATGGCGTTGTAGTTGACCGAGGCAAGCTCGAAGAAGATATTTCCGACCCCCAGCAGGACGATGCCGAGCCACAGGTAGCCGGGCTCCGGCCGCACCAGGAACAGGGCCGCCGAGACCCCGACCACCACTGCGGTGTAGCCCCCGAGCCAGAAAACAGTCCGCCCGGCCCGATCCGAGCGCTGCCCGGTCACCGGCGCCAGCAGGGCGATGAACAGACCGGCGATTGCCAGACCGATCGACAGTGCCGACTCGTTGTCGGCCTTCGCCCCGAAGGAGTCACTAACCAGGTAAACGGTAAAGACGAAGGTGGTGATGACGGCGTTGAAGGCCGCCGACCCCCAGTCCCACAGACCCCAAGCGATCACGGGCCAGGACAGGAGCCGAGTGCTGGAGCCGGCCTGCGTCGGAGCAGGTATCACGGTCGTGCTCATGGGACAGACGATAGAACCATCCACGCCCGAGACGATACCGGAAGGGAAACAGACCCAATCGTCAGTTCTCCCCATCCCGGGGAACCCGGGTACTCGCGCTCGGTGTTCTGCCGGGCTGCTGCTCAAGGAGCAGCTCGGCCAGGGCCAGGTCCATCGGGGTCGTCACCTTCATGGAGCGCTCGTCCCCGGCGACGACGACGACGCGCCCGCCGCAGGCCTCGACCAGGCCGGCATCGTCGGAGGCGGCGAGCGATTCGTCCGCGGCCCGCTCGGCTCCGGCGCGATGGGCCGCGACGAGAGTGCCCGTCTCAAAGCCCTGCGGGGTCTGGACGGCCCGGAGCCGGGCACGCCGGGGCGTGGCGACGACGAGTTCGGGCTCGCCCGCCTCGCGGGGCTCGACCTCCTTGACGGTGTCGGTCACGGGCAGTGCCGGGACCACGGCCTCGTGTCCGGCGCGCACGGCGGCAATCACCCGATGCGTTACCTCAGGCGGCGTCAGTGCCCGGGCCGCATCATGGACGACGACGACGTCCGCCCGCGGCACCGCAGCCAGGGCCGCGGCAAGTCCCAGGGCCACCGAGGCCTGCCTGGAATGCGATGACCCGGCGACGACTTCAATCCCAACTCCCCGCTCCACCGTCCGATCGGGACTGCCGTCCCGCGATCCTTCTGGAGACTTCTCCAGCGGGCCATCAAGGAGATCGTCGAGTTCCGCGCGGAAGCGCTCGACGTCGTCGGCGGGGGCGGTGATGACGAGATGGTTGATGGCCCCGGAGGCGATGAGCCCGGCCGCCGCTCGTCGCAGGAGGCTGATGCCGCCCACCGGGACGAGTGCTTTGGGGACGTCGGCTCCTAGGCGGGAGCCGGAACCCGCAGCGGTGAGAACGGCGACCGCCCCGCCCGGAGCGGACTCGGGCAGGGCGGAAGGCTGAGATGAAGGAGTGATGCTCACGGGCAGGACGCTACCGCGTGCGCCACCGTCCGAGGACGGTTCTCCGAGCGGTTCAGGAGGCGAGGACCTCATCCAGGCGGGACTCGGCCTCCTCCTCGGGGGTCTTCTGGGCCAGGGCCAGCTCGGAGACAAGGATCTGACGCGCCTTGGCGAGCATGCGCTTCTCGCCTGCGGACAGGCCCCGGTCCGTGTCACGGCGGGAGAGGTCCCGCACGACCTCAGCGACCTTGATGACATCCCCGGAGGCGATTTTCTCCTGATTGGCCTTGAAACGACGCGACCAGTTGGTGGGCTCCTCGGTTAAGGGCGCGCGCAGCACCTCGAAGACCTTTTCCAACCCGGTCTCATCAACCACGTCTCGTACACCGATGAGCTCAACGCTTTCGGCGGGGACCAAGATGGTCAGGTCCCCCTGGGCCACCTCGAGCTGCAGGTACGTCTTCTCCTCACCGCGTACCTTGCGCTGCCGGATGTCAATGATCCGAGCGGCCCCGTGGTGCGGGTAGACGACAGTCTCACCGACTTCATAGGTCATAAGGATGACTCTCCAGACTGGTTTGTGGACCTCTAGTTTATCAGGTCATTCCGCGAAAAGATCGGGGAGGTATCTCACAGGGATCACGGCGAGCACGACTCGGGATCGGGATGGGAATGCCACGTCATCGCAAAGGGGGTTCAGCGATCCGAACCGCTGTCGAGGCGATAGCCGAGACCCCTGACCGTGGTGATGAGAACCGGTTTGGAGGCGTCCGCCTCAATCCTGCCCCGTAGCCGTTTGACGTGGACATCCAGGGTTTTGGTATCGCCCTCGTAATCGGGTCCCCAAAGGCGCTCGATGATCTGGCTACGGGTGAGAACACGATCGGGATGCCGGAGGAACAGCTCTAAGAGCTCGAACTCCCGCAGCGGCATGGCGACTGCCTCGCCGCTGACCCTGACCTCGTGCCTCTCCACATCCATCCGCACCCGTCCGGCCGCCAGAACCTGCTCGGGCTCCTGGGGCGCCGCCCGGCTGCGGCGCAGAACGGCCTTGAGGCGCGCCAGAAGCTCCCGGTAGGAGTAGGGCTTGGTGACGTAGTCGTCGGCGCCGATCTCGAGGCCGACGATCTTGTCCAGCTCGGTGTCCTTGGCGCTGAGCATGATGACCGGAACGGTGGAGGAGCGCCGGATACGGGTGCACACCTCGGTCCCGTCCAGGCGCGGCAGCATGAGGTCCAGCAGGACCAGGTCGATGGGACCGACGCCGCCGGGGCGCCGGGAGGCCTCGAAGATCTCGATGGCGCGCTGGCCGTCCTCGGCCTCGACTACCTCGAAGCCGTCGCGCCGCAGGCCGAAGGCCAGCGGGTCGCGGAAGTTCTCCTCATCCTCGACCAGGAGGATGCGGGTCGGGCCGACCGACGATGCCGGCGACGCAGTGGCCTGCCCCGCGGCCTGCCCTGAGACCGGCACCGCGGCCGACACCGTGGTCGACACCGTGGAGGGCTCGGCCGGGCTCATGACGCACTCCTCGCGGACTGACCGGCTGCGTCGTCCGCGGGGACGCCCTCGGCCGGCTCGCTGTCGACCGGTTCCCCCTCGGGCAGGCGCGGCAGCACGAGGGTGAAGGTCGAACCGCGGCCCGGGACGGACCACAGCTCGACGGTGCCGCCATGGTCGGCGGCCACATGCTTGACGATGCTCAGGCCCAGGCCGGTGCCGCCGGTGGCGCGAGATCGCCCTTTGTCGACGCGGTAGAAGCGCTCGAAGACGCGCTCCTGCTCCTCCTTGGGGATGCCGATGCCCTGGTCGACCACGGCAATGCGCACGATCTCGGGGTCCTCCGCATCCAGCGAAACGCCCACCGCGACCCGGGTGCGGGGCTCGGAGTAGCGGATGGCGTTGTCCAGCAGGTTGCGAACGGCCGTGGTGATCAGGGCGGCGTCGCCACGGACCCGCAGCCCCTTGGTGCCTCCGGCCACGAGGGTGATCCGCCGGCCGTCGGCCTCGATGCGGACCCGGTCCACGGCCTCGGCGACGACGTCGTCGATGTCGACGACCTCGGGCTCGGCCAGGGCGTCGCCCTCCTGGAGACGGGTGAGCTCGATGATCTCTTGGACCAGGACGCCCAGACGGCGGGCCTCCTTGCGCATGCGCCCGGAGTAGTCGCGTACGAAGTCGGGGTCGTCGGCACCGGCCTCAACGGTCTCAGCCAGCAGCTGGATCGCGCCGACCGGGGTCTTGAGCTCGTGGGAGACGTTGGCCACGAAGTCACGGCGCATGGCCTCCACCCGGCGGGCGGCGGTGCGGTCCTCGATGAGGATGAGGACGCGCCCCTGACCGATACCGGCCACGCGCACCTGGAGGTGGAACTGACCCGCCCCCGGTACTCTCCCCCGGGCCACGGTGACAGCGGCGTCCTGGGCCTGACCCGAGGCCCGTACCTGGTTCACCATCGCCGCCACAGTCGGCTCGACGACGGCGTCGTCGCGCACGATGTTGAAGGTGTAGGCCGATGCCGAGGCGCGCAGGACCTCGTCGTCGTCATCGAGGACGACGACCGTCGAGCGCAGCGCGGCCAGGACGGGGACGGCCGTGTCGGTCCCAGCCAGTCCTGCCAGATCGGCGGCGCTCGTGGCGGCCCTGCGCTCGCGCCGGGACAGGACGATGCCGATCGCCGCCCCCAGGCACACAAGACCCACGGCGGCGGCGATGAGGAGAACGGTGACGGTCGGGCCCACCTTTCCAGGGTAGTTGAGACCCGACGGCGCTTCCCGGCCGGGCCGGCCCCTGGGCGCGCCGCTTGCGGCGGCGTCGCGGGGCTGCTGTGCTTGGGGCCAACATCCTTGACCGCGCCCTCGGTAGAACCGTCGAGTAGCGCCGTCGAGCCGCATCGTCGATTGCCACGGGCCATCGGCACCCGCCCGGAACAGGAGCAGCCTCATGCGCGCCATCTTCAATCAGGAGCTCAAGCAGCTGGGCTCCGACCTCGAGTCCATGGCCAACCAGGTCGCCACCGCGATCGAGCGGGCCGCGGAGTCCCTGCGCCAGGGGGACATCGTCATCGCCGAGCAGGTGATCGACGCCGACGAGCGCATCAACGACCTCCAGCGCGACATCGACGACCTGTGCGTCATGCTGCTGGCCCGCCAGCAGCCGGTGGCGGGAGACCTGCGCAATGTCCTGTCCGCGCTGCGCATGGCCCAGACCCTTGAGCGCCAGGGCGACCTGGCCCGTCACGTGGCGGCGATCGCCCGAGGCCGCTACCCCGAGCCGCCGCTGCCCGAACCGGTCCTGGGACTCATCCTTGAGATGGCGGACCTGGCGGTGCGCGCAGGCAAGGACGTCGCCCGCCTCATCTCGACGCGGGACCTGGAACTGGCCGCCGTCATCCAGTCCAACGACGCCGAGCTCGACGCCCTGCATCGGCGCTCCTTCCAGATGATCCTGGATCCGGCCCACGACCTGAGCCGCCAACAGGTCATCGACGCCGTCCTCATGGGCCGGTTCCTGGAGCGCTTCGGAGACCACTCGACATCGGTGGCCAGCCGCGTGGCCTACCTCGTCTCGGGGGCCTCCATGCCGGAGACGCATGACGCAGAGGACGCCGACGCGCTCCACTGAGCACCCGGGCCCAGCCGGAACCGCCTCGGAGCGGGGAGCGGCACCAATCAGACGGGCGGCGTCGAACCTTGTTTCAGATTCGACGCCGCCCGCGTCATTCACAGGGAACAGGAAGCCGGTGGCCTCACTTACCCTGGTTGGCCACCGCTGCGATCTTGGCCTCGGCCTCGGGGTCGAGGTAGCGGCCGCCCTTCTTGATCGGCTTGAGAGTCTCCTCGTCGAGCTCGTAGACCAGCGGGATGCCAGTGGGGATGTTGACGCTGGCGATGTCGTCGTCGGAGATGTCGTCCAGGTGCTTGACGATGGCGCGCAGCGAGTTGCCGTGAGCGGCGATCATGACGGTCTTGCCGGTCTTGATCTCAGGAACGATGGTGCCCTCCCAGTAGGGCAGCAGACGCTCGAGAACGTCCTTGAGGCACTCGGTGGCGGGGATGGGCTCACCGGCGTAGCGGGGATCGGTGTCCTGGGAGAACTCGGAGCCCGGCTCGATGGCCGGCGGCGGCACGTCGTAGGAGCGGCGCCACTGCATGAACTGCTCCTCCCCGTACTCGTCGCGGATCTCCTTCTTGTTCTTGCCCTGCAGGGCGCCGTAGTGGCGCTCGTTGAGGCGCCAGTTGCGCTCGACCGGGATCCAGTGGCGGTCCGCGGCGTCCAGGGACAGGTTGGCGGTCATGATGGCGCGGCGCAGCATCGAGGTGAAGAGCTTCTCGGGGAGGACGCCCGCCTCCTTGAGGAGCTCACCGCCGTGGACCGCCTCGGCGCGGCCCTTGTCTGACAGCGGGACGTCGACCCAGCCGGTGAAGAGGTTCTTCGCGTTCCATTCGCTCTCGCCGTGGCGGAGCAGTACGAGGGTGTAAGCCATGACCCTATCCTGCCAGGCTCACAGGCACGGCGCGAGGTCCTGGAAGTCCTAGAGCCGGCCGGGAGCGGTGGCGTCGCAGGCGTGGACGAGACGTCGAAGCCGGACCCGCATGCGCTGCCGGTACCTCGGTCACGTTCCCCGGGCCGCCACCGCCGGCGCCCAGGTTCCATGCAATACCCATGAGCATCGCGCAGACGCCTCCACACCACCCAATGACACGATCTCTATGCAGCATCTTGTGCACAACGCTCACATGAAGACCATATTCACGTATTGAAAACACAATGGTCCTGGTTATGCGCACAAGCGCATAACCAGGACCATTGTGCGAGGTGGCAATAAGCTCGAGGTTGACTCGACGCAGGGTGCCGGCTCGCATGAGCCCACCGACCCCGGGCACCCTCAGTTGTTAGGGTGAACCTCGTAGTAGGCCTTGCGAACCTCGGCGGAGACGCGACCACGGTCAGAAACCTCCCGGCCCTGCTCACGGGCCCACTCACGAATCTTCTGAGTGTCGGAAGGACCGCTGGAACGACGACGGCCAGAACTGCGACGGCCGCCAGTACGACGCGCCTTCCCAACCCATTCCTCCAGGGATTCACGAAGAGCGGCTGCGTGCTCATCGTTCAGGTCGATCTCGTAAGTCACGCCATCAAGGGCGAAAGTGACGGTCTGGTTGGCCTCCGACCCGTCGACATCGTCGACGAGGATGACCTGAGTCTTCTGTGCCATGATTCCTCATTCTGATCGGGATGCGGGCCCAAGATGTATCCCGCTGCGGACAACGTTAGATTAAACAATAGTCGTCTTCAATGCAACACGACTTTTTCGCCACCCGCATTACCGATCACCCCCAGCCCCCTTATCTCACAGCGGACCACCATCGGCATACCCCGCCCGCGAGGCCTGCACACGGGGAAGAAAACTGTGAAATCACTGATGTCAACCTTTGGAGATCTCCACGAGGCACTGTCGAGCAAACCACTCTCAACCAGCTCCAGCCTCCAGGCCGCCTCGAGGTATCCGATGATCATCTGAACCGCGACCTCACCCCTCCCAGAAGGATCCCAGTTAAGAGGACAGGATTCTCCCAGCCAGAAGAGATTGTCTGCCGCTACCTGGGGCGCCCCTTCAGCCCACAAACGTTCCCCCACCAAACCGGTAAAATCCTGCAACCTCCGCTGCGCACCGTCGAACAGCAAGGATTTCAGCGACATGGCCGTTCCGGAAAGCAGCACCCCGGAGTTCCCGTGCCGGAGAAGGCATATGTGTGTCGGAACGCACATGCGGGATGGGGGGACGAGCAACACGAAAGCCCCGGGAGAGGCACTCCCGGGGCCGATCGAGCCGCCTGTGGGAATCGAACCCACGACCTATTCATTACGAGTGAATCGCTCTGCCGACTGAGCTAAGGCGGCGCACTGACGTAAGCAGCAGAGTTGAAGATACCGTTCCGGCGACCACCACCGCAATCCAGCACAACGCCACCAGCCGTGTTCCTCGACACAGTTCTCAGCCTCCCGGGTGTCATCGCAACTGCGGGTACTCCCCGCCCTCCTGTCAACCCCAGCGTTGGAGCATTACCGGATCAGTGCGCATCCTGGACGATTCGGCATAGCACCGCCCGTCACTGCAGCTCGGGTCCCGCTATTCTCCGCACGTCATTCAACCGGCTCCATAAGGGTCTCCAAGACCAGTCTTCGTCCAGCCCCTCCCCCACTCATGCGCCACCCCAACCGGATTCATCGCAGTTCTCCGTCGCCCCTTCCTCCAAGACGATCCCATCCCAGGACCACGGCGGAACCGGCTACAACAAGTCGCTGGAGAACCGCAACCTCCAGATGATCGCCGTCGACGATTCCGAACGTCAGGATCTTCGGGGAGACGGAGTTCTGGTTCGCGCTCATCCGGGTCACCACCATCGCGCCCTTCATGGCGGTCGTCATCGCCGCCATTGTTCCCGGGCTTCACGCCGGCACGGTCTCCAACGGCGATGCGATCACCGCCGGAGCTTATAACATCCTCGGAGACGGGGGATTCTTCCCGGGGGATTCCCAATCATCTTCGTCCTCACCGTCGGTGAGGTCTTCACCTTCGGCGGCACGCAGATGGCGGGAGTCTGCGCCCCTATGCCAGCGGCATCATTCAGGCCGCGGTTCTTAACCCCGCACTGTTCTGGTTCAATGCCGGCTCGTCCATCACCGGGCGCGCCTTCAAGATCATCATGAATCTCACCGGGATCGGTATTGTCATCGCCCCCACCCCTCGACCTCCCCAGACGGGCGATGGACCATTGTTCGCCATTGTCGTCATGATGGTGGCAGGCTGGAGCGCAGTGCGGGGACGGTTCCGGGGGAGATCCCCCTCGAAAAGGTCCTCGCCGACGAGGTGGACGGATCCGCGTCCGCCTCACCGCACAGCGCCGTCACATCCGCATCCGACGGCACCTCACCGGCAGGAGCCAGACCCATGCGCGTCCACATCATCTACTCCGGAGGCACCATCGGCATGGTGGACTCCCCACACGGCCTGGTTCCCGGGGCCGATCTGGAGGGATGGCTCGCCGTCCTGCTGGCGGACACGCCCCTGGAGCACACGGTGTCGGTGACCTCATTGGAACCACTCATCGACTCCTCGAATGCCACCCCGTCGTCATGGCAGGCGATCGTGGACGACCTGCGCACCCACGCCGCCGCCGATCCACAAACCGCCTTCGTGGTCCTGCACGGGACCGACACGATGGCCTACACGAGCGCCGCCCTGTCCTACGCGCTGACGGACCTGACCACGCCCATCGTCGTCACCGGATCCCAGCTCCCGCTCGGGATCCTGGGCTCCGACGCCGCAGCGAACGTCACCGGCGCGCTCAGGGCCGCCACCTCCGGCCGCGCCGGCGGGGTCTCGTTGTTCTTCGGTCACCGGCTCCTGGCCGGCAACCGGGCGACGAAGTCCTCCTCGTGGGCCTTCACCGGCTTCGAGTCCCCCAACACCGCCCCGCTGGCCACCGTCGGCGCCCCGTGGCAGTGGGCCGCGACAGCGCCGACGGGGACGGGCTGGAAGAACACCGAGCCCTACGCACGCCACGACGTCGTCGTGATCGACCTGGCCCCGGGTATCACCGCGGAGCGCCTGGAGGCACTGCTGACGCCCCCGCCCGAGGCCGTGGTCCTGCGGGCCTTCGGGGTGGGCAACATCCCCTCCCAGGAGCCGGGGCTGACCGACGTCGTCGAGCGGGTGATCGCCGCCGGGACTGCCGTCATCGTCACCTCCCAGTGCCACGAGTCCGAGGTGCTCCTGGGACGCTACGAGTCCGGAGACGCGCTGGCCCGCAGTGGCGCCGTCGGAAGCCGCGATATGACCCTGGAGGCCACCTACGCCAAGGTGCAGTTCCTGCTCTCACAGGGACTGCACGGAGTCGAGTTGGCCCAGTGGATGGGGCGCTCCATCGCCGGCGAGCTGCGCGAGTAGCGCCCCATCACCTCATCAGCAGGTCAATCCCTTCTCGGGCATCGTCCCGTTGAGCAGGTAGGTGTCCACGGCGTTCTTGACGCAGTCGTTGGAGCGTCCGTAGGCGGTGTGGCCGTTGCCCTTCCAGGTGAGGAGCTGGCCGGTCTCGAGCTGCTGGGCCAGCGCCTCGGACCAGGCGTAGGGGGTCGCCGGATCGCCGGTGGTGCCCACCACCAGAATCGGCGCGGCGCCAGAGGCCGTGATCCTCTCGCGCTTGCGGCTCGACTCGTGGCCCCAGCCCTGGCAGTAGGCGTCGGGGTAGAGCAGCTGAGCGCTGAAGGTGGGGGAGGCCTCTTTGACGGCGGCGGCGTTCTGCTCCCAGGAGGTGTTGTCTCCCTGGACCGGGAAGTCCAGGCAGTTGACCGCCATGAGGGCCTCGGCACTGTTGCCGGAGTAGCTGCCGTCGTCCTGCCGAGAAGCGACGGCGTCGGCGATCGTCAGCAGCATACTTCCGTCCGGGTTGCCCGCGTTGCCCATCGCCTGCGTCAGAGCCAGGTTGAGGGTCGGCCACAGGCTGGTCTGATACATCGACCCCAAGACTCCGTAAAGGGCCAGATCGTAGGTCAGCGGCCGATTGTCATCGGAGGTCGGGATCGGCGCCGTCTTGGTGGACTCCAGGAACTCCCGGATCTGGGAGACGCCGGAGTCGACGTCCCCGCTCAGGGGGCAGCCCAACTTGGCGCTCTGGCAGTTCTCCACGTAGGCCCGTAGCGAGGCCTCGAAGCCCTTGGCCTGACCCAGGCTCATATCCTCGGCGCTCAAGGAGGGGTCGACGGCTCCGTCGAGGACCAGGCGACCGGTGTTGGACGGGAAGAGCTCGGCGTAGGTTGCCCCCAGGTAGGTGCCGTAGGAGAAGCCCAGGTAGGTGAGCACCTGCTGCCCGTCGACCGCGCGCAGGATGTCGAGGTCCCGAGCAGCGCTGATGGTATCGATATGGTCCAGAAGCCCCGGCGTGCTGGTCTTCGACTCGCAGGCAGAGTTCATCTGCTGAGCCCGCTCCACGGTGGCGGAGGCCGACGGCGTCGCCGGGTCATTCGCACCGGCTCGCTCGGCGTCGAGCTCGGCATCGGTCAGGCAGTCGATCGCCGTCGAGGCGCCCACGCCGCGGGGGTCGAAGCCGACGACGTCGTAGGAGCCGACCAGGTTCTTGGAGAAGTAGGAGCCGGCACTCTCGACCAGCTCAATGCCCGAGCCTCCCGGCCCGCCCGGGTTGATGAACAAGGACCCGACCGAGTCCCCGCTCGCGGCCCGCTTCTTCATCGCGATCTCGATCGTCTCGCCACCGGGGTTGTTGTAGTCCAGCGGCACCTTGACCTTGGCGCACGTGAAGTCGGTCTTCTCCCCTGACTTCGCCTCGCCCATGCCCTTCTTGGCGCAGGCGTACCAGGAGACCTTCTGGTTGTAGAAGTTCTCCAGCCCGGCCGGGATCGTGGCCGAGGCCGATGCCGTGGCCGGCGAGGCGGTGATCTCCGGATCGTCCTGGCAGGCAGTCAGACCGGTGCACACCATGAGCGCGGCGATCACCGCGACGAAGCGTTTGGTGCGAGGCCGGGGAGAAGTCTCAGTAGTCACGGGGTGCACCCTATGACGCTCAGCCATCGGACTCCTCCTCCTTGAGACGGAATGGGCAGAAGTCCCCATCACACCGCCCCAACACCGTGAGGGCCGGCATCACTCGTCGCCTTTGCAGGTCGTACCCGGTTCGGGCATCGTCCCGTTGATGAGGTAGCCATCGACCGCACGCTGGATACAGGCACCGGATCGTCCGTAGGCGGTGTGACCGTTGCCCTCCCAGGTGAGGAGCCGGCCGCTCTCGAGCTGCTGGGCCATGGCCTGGGACCAGGCGTAGGGGGTCGCCGGATCGCCGGTGGTGCCCACCACCAGGATGGGTGCTGCCCCTTTGGCGTGGATGGGTGCGGGCTTGCGGGTCCCGTTATGTCCCCAGGCCTGGCAGCGCACATCCTGGTTGCTCAAGGAGGCCCCGAAGGTCGGGGAGTCCTGGATGTTCTGGCGGTACTCCTTCTCCCAGCTGACCATGTCGCCCTGGACGGGGATGTCGAGGCAGTTGACGGCGTAGAACATCGGTGCGCTGGTACCGGTCGTCGCCGGCCCGTAGAGCGCCTGGAAGTAAGAACCGTCCTGTTGGGTGATGGCCTGGTCGAGCGCGTAGGTCAGGAAGCTCCAGTACTCCGAGGAGTACATGAGGCGACGGACGACGACGCGGATCTTGCTGCCGTCCACGGTGGCGTTCGGGTCGGAGGTCTTCAGCGGCGTCTGATCGGCCGCGGTGATGAGGTCGCGGATCTGCTGGACCCCGGCGTCGGTGTCACCGGTGAGCGGGCAGTTCTGGCCCGCCTGGCCGGCCTGGCACTGCTCAACGTAGGTGCGCAGCGATCTCTCGAAGCCCTTGGCCTGGCCGGAGCCTCGATCTCCCAGGGAGAGGCTGGGATCGACGGCGCCGTCGAGGACCATGCGGCCGGTGTTGGATGGGAAGAGCTCGGCATAGTGGGCGCCCAGGTAGGTGCCGTAGGAGAAACCGACGTAGTCGAGTTTCTCATTGCCGGACAGGGCCCGCAGAACATCGAGGTCGCGGGCAACCGTGATCGTGTCCACATGGTCCAGGAGCCCAGCCGGTTTGGTACTGGCGGCGCACTGGGCCTCTTCCTGCTTGAAGTCCTTGGTGATCTCGTCGACCAGTGTCTGGAAGCTGATGTTGCCCACGGCCGCGCCGTCGGCGGCGGGGTCCTGGGCGTCATGGAAGGGGGTGGGGTCGGCACCGGCGGCGTCGGCTGCGATGGAGCCGGGGAGCGGATCGTCGACTCCCATCGCCCCCTGAGCGGCTTCGCCGGGCAGTGCTCCGCCGACGACGTCGCAGGTAATCGGGGTGGAGGATCCGACGCCGCGGGGGTCGAAGCCGATGATGTCGTAGGCCTGGTTGAGAGCCGGGGAGAACTGCCTCTCGCTGTTCTCCGCCAGCCCCACCCCGGATTCGCCCGGGCCGCCTGGGTTGATGAACAGGCTGCCCCGATGGATCGAACCGGTGGCCACATGCTTCTTCATAGCGATCTCAATGGTCTGACCATCGGGCTGGGAGTAATCCAACGGCACCTTCACCTTGGCGCATTTGAAGGCCGTCGCCTCCGCAGACTTCTCCATCCCACCGGTGGCACCGCAGTCGTACCACTCCACCGTCTGACCATAGAAAGACTCCAACCCCTTGGGAACCGCAGCCTTCACAGCCACAGCCGGAGCCGCCGGCACCGCGACAGCAGGAACCGCACCGGCCCCCACCCCCAAACACACACCCGCCACGGCCGCCAACACCCCAGCAGCCAATCGACGACGCCCGGGCATGATACGGTTCTGGGCACGACGGTGTTTCACATATATTTTCATAATCGTATATTACAAAACGACAACACCGCGTGGGCGCAGTTTGTTACTGCCGCCGAAGAAGCCCCCGGTCGTACCGGCCCGTGGATCGACTACGTCTCATCCCGACAGACCCGTCCCGGCGATGGAAGTTCGCCGGTGAGCAGGTAGGTGTCCACTAGCTGTGTGCACGCGGCCGCGCGACCGTAAGCGACGTGCCCATTGCCCTCCCGGGTGAGCAGTCGACCGGTATCGAGCTGATCGGCCAGGGATCTGGCCCATTCATATGGCGTCGCCGGGTCGCCGGTGGAGCCCACCACCAGGATGGGTGCCGCCCCCTTGGCGTGGATGGGTGCGGGTTCACGGGTCCCGTTGTGCCCCCATGCCTGGCAGCCAAGATCAACAATCGCCGTCATCCCGCCGAAAGTGGGGGCATCATGTTTGATTTCCTGATGCCGCGCCGACCAAACGGCCATGTCGCCGTCGACCGGGTAGTCCAGACAGGTGATGGCCTGGCGGACGGCGGCGGTGTTGACGACGTCGGCCACGGTCTGCTCCGTTATCTGTCGGAAGAGTGAACCGCTGTGCCGGTTGATGGCCTCATCCAAGGAAGAGGTGAGGCTGCCCCAGGTCTGTTCGTCGCCGTACAGGCTGTACATGACCGCGGCTCGGATCTCGGTTCCAGTCACCGGGCGGTTCGGGTCGGAGGACGGCAGGGGCGACTGATTGGCGGAAGCGATAAGATCCCTGACCTGCTGCGACCCGGCCTCGGTACCACCGGTCAGCGGGCACCCCTGACCCGCCTGACACCAGCCGACATAGGTTTGCAGTGCGCGTTCCAGCCCCTTGGTCGCCCCTGCTTGCCGTTCATACAGGGAAATGCTGGGATCGAGGGCGCCATCGAGAACCATGCGGCCGGTGTTGGACGGGAAGAGCTCGGCGTAGTGGGCGCCCAGATAGGTGCCGTAGGAGATACCCAGGTAGTCGAGTTTCTCGTTACCGGATAGGGCCCGCAGAACATCGAGGTCGCGGGCCACCGTGATCGTGTCCACGTGGTCCAGGAGCCCGGCCGGCTTGGTACTGGCGGCGCAATCCGCCTCCATCTGGCTGAAGCTCGTCGTGACCTGGGGCGCCAGCTCCTCGAATGCGACATCACCCGACGCCTGGTCGGCGCCACCAGCAGGATCCGTGCCATTGGCCGTGGCGCAGGTGATCGGGGTGGAGGATCCGACGCCACGGGGGTCGAAACCGATGATGTCGTAGGAACCCTGCACACCGGCGAAGCCCGTCTCCGCAGCGGCCTCAACGTACTGGACCCCGGACCCACCCGGGCCGCCCGGGTTGATAAACAGGCTGCCCCGATGGATCGAACCGGTGGCCACATGCTTCTTCATAGCGATCTCAATGGTCTGACCATCGGGCTGGGAGTAATCCAACGGCACCTTCACCTTGGCGCATTTGAAGGCCGTCGCCTCCGCAGACTTCTCCATCCCACCGGTGGCACCGCAGTCGTACCACTCCACCGTCTGACCATAGAAAGACTCCAACCCCTTGGGAACCGCAGCCTTCACAGCCACAGCCGGAGCCGCCGGCACCGCGACAGCAGGAACCGCACCGGCCCCCACCCCCAAACACACACCCGCCACGGCCGCCAGCACCCCAGCAGCCAGTCGACGACGCAACGTTGCGACAGCTCTTCGCCGACATCCTCTCAAGACGATCGCCGGTGTACTTCTCCCTTTTCCCGCATGACGCTTCGATCGTATTTTCATGTGAGTTATTTTACCGATAAGTAGCATCCTCCGGAAGGTTGGCGTCCCGCAGACCGCTACCAGCCCTTGAGCGCCATCGTGGTCGGGGACACCGAGCTCGGTGTCCCCGACCACGATGATCGGTGGTGTCGCGCAACAAGCGATCGGCGACGAGTCAGTAAAAAGTCACTGAAGAGTTACTGACTCCTCATCGATTCATTCCTTGCCGCGGCAGGTCAGGTCCTTCTTGGGCATGGTGCCGGTGAGCAGGTAGGTGTCGACCGCCTTGGTGACGCAGGGTCCGTGACCGGCATTGGCGTAGGCCGTGTGCCCGTTGCCCTCCCAGGTGAGGAGCTGGCCCGACTCCAGCTGGCCCGCGAGGGCCTTGGCCCACTCGTAGGGGGTGGCGGGGTCTCCAGTCGTCCCGATGACGAGGATCGGTGCAGCACCCTTGGCATGGAGTGCTTTGGGGGGCTGGGTACCGGTGTGGCCCCAGGACTGGCAGGCCAGGTCAGAGATGACCGCCATCTGCCCGAAGTGTGGAGCCACCTGTTCCATCTCCTGGTCTCGTGCCGCCCAGGAGGTCATATCGCCCTCGACCCGGTAGTCCAGACAGTTGATGGCAAGACGCGTGAGAGTGCTGTTCGAGCCCGCTGACTGGATCCGATCGAGTATTGACCGGATCATCGAGCCGTCATGGTGCACGATGGCCTGGGTGAGGGCCTGGTTTAGGACGGGCCAATCCTGTTCCGAGAAGTACATGTACTGGATGACGACGCCTTTGATGTCGGTTCCGGTCACCGAGCGGTTCGGGTCGGAGGTCGGCAGGGGTGACTGGTCGGCGGAGGAGAAGAGGTCGGAGATCTGTTGAACCCCGGCATCAGTCCCGCCCGATAGCGGGCAGTCTGCAGCGCCCTGGCACCACTCGACGTAGGTTCGCAGTGAATGCTCAAAGCCTATGGCTTGTCCACGGCTGCTCTCATAGAGCGTGAGGCTGGGGTCCATGGCGCCGTCGAGGACCATGCGGCCGGTGTTGGACGGGAAGAGCTCGGCGTAGTGGGCGCCCAGGTAGGTGCCGTAGGAGAAACCGGCGTAGTCGAGCTTCTCATTGCCGGACAGGGCCCGCAGAATATCGAGGTCGCGGACCGCCGATACGGTGTCCACGTGATCGAGGAGCCCGGCCGGTTTGGTGTTGGCGGCGCACTGGGCCTCTGCCTGCTTATACTCGTCAGCAATGCGAGGGGCCGCATCTTCAAAGCTGGTACCCGATGCTGCTGCGTCCACCTCGGGAGACTTCTCCTTGTAATCGTTATTCGCTCCGCCATCCACCGGCGACGGAGGAGTGTCGGCCTGTGGCGCCCCAACCCCGGCAGCCGGAGCCGCAGCCGCGTCGTTCGCAGCGGCGCAGGTAATGGGGGTCGAGGATCCGACGCCACGGGGGTCGAAACCGATGATGTCGTAGGAACCCTGCACACCGGCGAAGCCCGTCTCCGCAGCGGCCTCAACGTACTGGACCCCGGACCCACCCGGGCCGCCCGGGTTGATAAACAGGCTGCCCCGATGGATCGAACCGGTGGCCACATGCTTCTTCATAGCGATCTCAATGGTCTGACCATCGGGCTGGGAGTAATCCAACGGCACCTTCACCTTGGCGCATTTGAAGGCCGTCGCCTCCGCAGACTTCTCCATCCCACCGGTGGCACCGCAGTCGTACCACTCCACCGTCTGACCATAGAAAGACTCCAACCCCTTGGGAACCGCAGCCTTCACAGCCACAGCCGGAGCCGCCGGCACCGCGACAGCAGGAACCGCACCGGCCCCCACCCCCAAACACACACCCGCCACGGCCGCCAGCACCCCAGCAGCCAGTCGACGACGCCCGGCACCCCGAGCGCCTTCGGCTCGCCCGGTCCTGTTCATCACCGCAGAATTGGCATCATTTCGACGATTCCGCTGTCTTATTCTCATTTCCATAGGCGGCATCATATGAACCAACCGACAGGTGCACGATCCGCCTCAGGGATGAGACGGACCGTTGTCCTCTCCCTCGCCGAGCCTATTGCCCTCGGGGTTGTCGGGACTTACCAGGCCCCAGGACGCGGCCCAGACCCATATCCGATCGAGTTCGACTTCCATGAGCTGGTGCGCCCTGGCCTCGGTGGCCGCCCGGGTGATCATCCCTCCCAGTTCCACCACGTCGCCATTGCTGCGCACCTTCGCGTAGACACTCGGAGCCCCGCTGCTGACATGGCGGCGAATGGAGTGGGCGTACCGGCCGACGACGAAGTCGCTTCGGGAGTCGGGCCAGGCGATGTCGTAGGAACGCAGTGCCGTCCGACTGTGGATGCCGGAGCGGTCGAAGACCGTCCGCGGCCGCAGAGTCAGGTACCCCATGAGGAAGCAGAGTGCCGACGCAATCGCGCAGATGAGCACCTCCCGGTAGAGCCCGTACCTCATGATCGCTAAACCGATGACCAGTCCCAGGAAGCCAAAGACAATGAGCCCCCAGGCGATGACCTGCTCCTGCGGGCTCGACCGGCGGACGATCGGCTGGAACCGCGGGGTGGCAGGATTGCCGTCCCCGAAGTGCGTTGCCGTCATACAACGCCCCTTTCACATCTCATGGCAACTGCCTTGGCGTCGACTCGGCCTGGGGCCGCAGCTGGACCATGAGAGCCTCGACAGCCAGCAGAGGGGCGGCGTTGGAGCGCAGGCGGCCACGGCACTCCTCGATGGCACTGATCCGGGCCAGGGACTGCTCGGGGCTCGTCGTGCGGGCGGCCTGGTCGACGGCCTCGGCAAGGTCGAGGTTGACGCGCTCGACGCCGCTGCCCATCTGGGTGGTGAGCACGTCGCGGTAGAAGGACAGCAGGTCGATCATGGCCCGGTCCAAGACGTCGGTGCGGGCGCGCTTGGCGCGACGCTTCTGGTCCTCCTCGAGCTGGCGGATCTGGGCGCGCAGGGCAGCGGGGATCTTTCCGTCGCTCTCCAGACCGAGTGCGCGGGTCAGCTCGGCCTTCTCGCGGGCGTCGCGCTCGGCGGTGGCATCCTTGGCCTCGGACTCGGCGGCCTCCACCAGGGAGGCGGCGGCCAGGACGGCGTCGCCGACGCTGCGCAGCGAGACCGGGGCGAGCAGGAGGCGTCGGCGCCGCTCCCAGGCGTCGGCGTCGGTGGCCAGATGCCGGGCGAGCCCGATGTGCGACTGGCTGGCCCGAGCCGCTCGAGCGGCCAGCTCGGGGTCCGCGCCATCGCGGCGCACGAGGAGCGCGGCGACGGCGTCGGCCGGCGGAATCCGCAGCGTCACCGGGCGGCAGCGCGAGCGGATGGTGGGTAGGACGTCGTCGGCGCTGGGGGTGCACAGCAGCCAGACGGTCTGGGGCGGCGGCTCCTCGATGGATTTGAGCAGGACGTTGGTGGTGCGCTCGGCCATGCGATCGGCGTCCTCGACGAGGATGACGCGCCAGCGACCGGTCCAGGGGCGGCGCTGGGCCTCACCGATGAGGGTCTTGACCTCGTCCATCGTGATGATGAGCTTCTCGGTGGTCAGGCGTACGACATCGGGGTGGGAGCCGGCCATGACGTCGCGGCAGGGCTTGCACTGTCCGCAGCCTGGCACGGGGCCGGTGCACTGCAGGGCGGCTGCGAAGGCGCGGGCAGCATTCGAGCGGCCCGATCCGGGTGGGCCGGTCACGAGCCAGGCGTGGCTCATCGCGAGCCCCGCCGGGCGGTCCGCTCCCCCGCTCCCCGCGTTGTCCGGGGGTGCGGAGGCGGTTCCGGGGGTACTCGCCTCACGCTGCCCGGCCGTCTCCCGGGCCGCCAGGGCCGCGGCGTTGAAGGCGGCCACCGCGTTCTCCTGGCCGACGATGTCATCCCACACGCTCATGACCGCGCCTCCGGTCGGTTCGCCGGCTGCCCGGCGCCGCGGCGGGCGGCGGCCTCGACGAAGGCCTCCAGGCCGACGAGGACCCCCTGGTGGGCGCCGCCGCACTCGTGTCTCACGCCGTGGCGGCGCACGGCCGTGGCGGCGGCCTCGATGACGTCGTCGGCCACCTGGTCGACAGGACGGTCGGCGTCGATGACGACGAAGCGCTCCGGCTCGGCTGCGGCCAGGGTGAGGAACTGCCGGCGCAGAGCGGTGCGGAAGGCGTCTCCCTCCTGCTCGAGGCGGTCCTTGGTGCCGCGGCCGGTGGCGCGCTGCTCGGCCAGGTCGGGGTCGCCGTCGAGCAGGATGGTCAGGTCCGGCAGGAGGCCCTCGGTGGCCCACAGGGACAGGTCGCGGACCTCGTCGGGGCCCAGTGCGCGGGCCGTCCCCTGGTAGGCGACCGAGGAGTCGAGGTAACGGTCGGCCAGGACGACGGCTCCGCGCTCGAGGGCGGGCCTCACCCGGGTGGCGATGTGGTGGGCGCGATCGGCGGCGTACAGGAGGGCCTCGGCGCGCGGGGCGACGTGCCCGCCGTGAAGGAGGAGGCGCCGGATCTCGAGACCGAGGTCCGTGCCGCCCGGCTCACGGGTGAGGATGTGGTCGACGTCGGCAGCGGCCAGGAGGTCGGCGAGGATGCGGATCTGCGTCGTCTTGCCGACGCCGTCGCCTCCTTCGAAGGAGATGAATAGACCGGGGTGGGCCGTGGCGGGGGGCGGCTGAGTCACTCGACCAGCGTAGCGGCCGTGCGGCCCGCCGGGCTCAAGGGCCAGGCGGGCCACCGGATGAAGCGGGCGTAGTCAGTCTCAGTCAGCTCTCCCGAGCGGTCTCGGTCAGCTGCTCTTAGCGCCCTGCTGGCGGGTCTCAGTGTTGTGGCCGAAGTCCTCCACTTTCGGAGTGTTGCCGGCCCAGACCACCTCCACGTTGGTTCCCTTGATGACGACGCGGTCAACGTCCTTGACGTAGACGGTGACATTGCCGCCGGAAATAGTCAGCAGGCCGACGTAGTCGGCGAAGACCCTCGCGTTGCTCGCGGAGACACTGAGACTCTCCACGTCCCCCTCGATGCGGACATCGTCATTCCCCTTGTCCAAGAGCATGGTCGGTGTCGCCGAGATGGTCCGGTCCACGCTCTCGAGGTCGCTCAGCCACTCACTGTCGGTGATGGTCACCTGAGCGCCGGGGCGATCACCGGTCGCGGGCTGGGCACCGGTTCCAGGGACGCTGGCGCCGGCCGAGGCAGCCGGCGCGGACTGCTCCTGGGTACTCGGGGCGGGCGCCTGCGTTTGGGGGGCTTGGGAGCCCCCCGTCGCTGTCGGGGGCTGGGACGTTGCCGCGGGCTTCTCGGGTGAGGAGGGCTCCTGAGCGGCTGTGGTGGCGGCACCCTGGTCGGCGCCGCCGATGGAGACGGAGCAGGCGCTGACACCGGCCAGTGACAGGGTCACGAGGATGACGGCGGCTGCACGGCGGGGGTTGAGGGGACGAGTGGTCGGGGACATGGTTCTCTCCGGTGTTGAGTGGTGGGGGCTGGTGGGCAGTGGCTCGGCACGGCCGGATGGTCAGAGGGCTCAGTCAGAGGTCTCAGAAGGTCGGCACGAAGATCTCGACGCGACGGTTGAGGCGGCGCCCTGCCGGATTGTCGGAGCCGTCGGAGTTTTCGTTGGGGGCCACGGGCCGGGTCTCCCCGTACCCAACGGACTCGATCGTGGCGGTGACACCGTTGGAGGTGAGTGCATCGGTGACCGCCTTGGCCCGCTGCTCGGAGAGGGTCTGGTTGGAGGCGTCGTCGGAGACGGAGTCGGTGTGCCCCTGGACCTGGACCTTGGGGGCCTTGGAGTCCTTGAGGACGGTGGCCAGGTTGGTGAGCGTGGTCGAGGCCTCGGAGCGCAGGTCGGAGGAGCCGAAGTCGAACAGGACGCTGTCCTCCAGGGTGATGACGGTGCCGCAGGACTGCACCGGCTTGGCGGCGTCGATGGAGGGGAAGGTGCCGACCTTGCCGGCCTTGGGGACGGGCTTGGCCGAGACCGTGGCGCCGTCGACGGTGGCGCTGCCCGTGCCATCGTTGACAATGGAGACCTTGTCATCGCTGTAGGTTCCCGACCCGTCACCATTGTTGACGATGGAGATCTTGCCGTGGCTATAGGTTCCCGAGCCATCACCATTGATGACGATGGACTCTCCCGTGGCGGAGTCGGTGTAGGTTCCCGACCCGTCCCCGTTGACGACGACCGAGAGGTGGTCATCACTGTAGGTTCCCGACCCGTCCCCGTTGACGACGATGGAGACCTTGCCATCGCTATAGGTTCCCGACCCATCCCCGTTATTGACGATGGAGACCTTGCCATCGCTATAGGTTCCCGACCCGTCACCATTGTTGGTGACCGAGGTCGCTCCTGAGCTCGTGCTCATGGAACCGTCGCCGCCGAGGACCGTGGAGCCGGAGACGAGCGAGCCGCTCGCGTCGCAGCGGGCGGGCCTGACGGTGACGCCGGGCTGGGAGGTGATGGTGCGGGTGAGGTCCGGGGTGAAGGCGCCGGTGGACTGGGTGAGCAGGCTGAGATCGGGCAGCTCGAACATAGGGATCGGGGGGATCTGGCCGGGCTCGTAACCGGCCACCGCCTTACCCGTGGCTGCGGCCGTTCCCGTCGCCCGGGCGGAGGAGGTGCCCTTGGCGCTTCCCGCGGCGCTGCCGGAGTCCGAGCTCGTCTGAGCCTCCTGGCTCTGGGGCTGCGACGAGGAGTCCCCTCCGATGGTCAGGGAGCAGCCGCTCAGCGCGAGAGCGGTGACGAGGGCGAGGGAGGGCAGGGAGATGAGTGCTTTGGTCATGAACAGAACGTTACCGGCGCGTTGTCGCCGCCCGGTCCCCGCCCTGTCGCAGTCCTGCGACAGGGCCTCGTCCAGTCGGCCGGGCCTTGCGCAGCCCCTTACCGCAGCCGCCGGGCGGGCGGAGGCTCTCAAGCCGCACTCTTCGGTCCGGCCACGGGCAGGCTCAGCCACACCCGAGTCCCCACGCCCTCGCGGGAAGCCATGCGCACACTGCCACCGTGGCGGCGCACGATCGTCGCCACGAGCGCCAATCCGAGTCCCGAGCCCGGCAGCCCCCGAGCATTGCCGGCGCGCGCCAGCTCGCTCCACACCGCCGGCAGGTCGGCCTGCGGCACCCCGATCCCGGTGTCGGCCACCTCGATGGTGATGGTGCCGGACTCCTCCCGGCCGCGCACCTCCACAGTCCCGCCCGGGCCGGTGTACTTCGAGGCGTTCGAGATGACGTTGTAGATGGCCGAGTACAGCAGGTCGCCGTCGCCGCACACATGCGACAGCGGCCACGGCACCTGAGGCAGATCCAGGCGAATCCGGGGCGCCCCCTCACGGGCGGCGCCCTCCTCGCTGACCGCTTGGGCGGCGTCTTGAACCGTCTCGGCGATATCGACGTCCTCCAATGACAATGCGGCCGTCTCCAAGTCGGCCAGCTTGCGCAGATCCGTCACCAGGCGGCCCATCCGGCGGGCCTGAGCGTCGACGACATCAACTCGGGTCTGCCACTCCCGGGGGTGGGCCTGCGGCAGATCGGCGACGGCGGCGCGCACCGCCGTCAGCGGGTTCTTCAGCTCGTGGTCCAACCGGCGCAGGAACTGCTGGTGACGAGCCCAGGCCTCCCGCTGAGCCTCGCGGCGGGCCCTCTCGACCGCCCGCTTCTCTCGGCGTCGCCCCACGGCGATGAGCAGCGCCAGCAGTACCAGCACGGCGCCGGCCTCCGCTACGACGAGCGGCACGGTCGTCATGATGAACAGGGGAGCCAGACCGTAGACGGCGTAGGCGAGGACCGCCGCGCCGATGATGACGAGGATCGCAAGCGCCCACCCGATCCACGCCCTGCCGGAGGAGCTCTCCGTCCCGGAGGCCGGATCGACCGGGGCCGCCTCGGGGGTGGGACCGGAGGGCGGCTCCACGACTCGGCCGGTCCCCATCGTCAACCGCCCTATCGTTGACTGGGTGATCGTAGGCTGAGCGGCCGGTGGCTGGACGGCCGTCGGTTGGGCCGTCGGCGGAGGAACCGGCGGCCGCTGGGCAGGGGGATGCGGCGCGTCCACCAGGGGCCGGCCGATCTCCACAGTCCGAGGTCCACCGAGGTCCACCGTCGGCGGCAGGTACTTGGTACGGCCATCCTGAGGGGGAGCCTGAGGCGGAACCGACGGCGGCATGCCGGGCGCCGGCGGCCCCGATGGCGCCTGGCTCATGCCCGGACCCCGGCCCGGAAGCGGTAGCCGACGGAGGGGACCGTCTCGATGTAGGTGGGGTTGGCGGCGTCGTCGCCCAGGGCCTGGCGGATCTCGCGGATGCGGTGGTCGACGGCGCGCGTGGAGGTGGCGAAGTCGATGCCCCACAGGGAGGCCAGCAGGTCATCACGCGTATGGAGCTCACCGGGGTGGCTCATGAGGTAGTCCAGGAGCACGGTGGCCTTCGGGGTGAGAGCCACCTCGCGCCCGGCCAGGGTGACCCGCCGCGAGGTCCGTTCCAGGACCAGGTCGCCCGCCACCAGTCTCGGGGCCGAGGTCAGCGGCTGGGCCATCCCCCGGGTGCGGCGCAGAACGGCGCGGATCCGGGAAGCCAGCTCGGCGGGATCGAAGGGCTTGGACAGGTAGTCGTCGGCACCGTCATCGAGGGCCGAGACCCGTTCGTAGGAGGCGTTGACCTGGGTGAGCAGGATGATGGGGGTCCAGGCCCCGCCGGCCCTCACCCGCCGCACTAGCTCACGACCATCCATCCTGGGCATGAGGACGTCGGTGACGATGATGTCCACCTGGTAGGAGGCCAGGAGGTCCAACGCCTCCATCCCGTCCGAGGCGAGCAGGACCCGGTGCCCGCTGCGCTCCAGGTAGGGGCCCAGCGAACGGCGGATGGGGGCCTCGTCGTCGACGAGCAGGACGGTGGCGGACGGGGCCGGAGCAGCGGGCTGGGTCACGGCAGGCTCACTGGGAGAGCTTCCCGGTGGTGTTGTTGGCACCGGCGTCCTGGATCGTCGGGTCGTCGCCCAGCCAGTGGACGGTGACGCCCGAGCCCATGATGTTGAGGTGATCGATGTCGCGGGCGTAGACGGTGACGTTGGAGCCCTGGACGGTGAGGGTGTCGACGTCCTCAGCGGCGATCTTGACGTCGGAGCCCTGGACCGTGAGCGTGTCGAGGTCACCGACCAGGTTGAGGGTCGTCCCGGATCCCTGGACCGCGTAGGAGCCGGAGACCTCCGTACGTTGCCCCTTGCTCTGAATGTCCTTCCAGGTGGCGTCCGTGATGGGGGCGTCGTCGCCGTCCTTGTCATCGTCCTTGCCGTCGGAGCCGGCCGAGGAGTTCGCAGACCCGCTCGAAGAGGACTGGGAGTCCGTCTTCGCCGAGCCCTGGGAGTCGGTGCCCTTGGTTTCACTCTGCTCGTTCTGCCCGGCCTGGGTCGCGGCCGACGAGGCGGAGTCGCCCGAGCCGGAGCCGTTGATGGACAGCGAACAGGCACCCAGGCTCAGGGACAGGGCCAGGGCGGCGGTACCGGCAAGAACGATCTTGGGCAGACGCATAACGGGTTCCTCTCAGGAATCACATGGGGAGTTTTACGCGAAATACAATACCGGCCAGTTGTCCCCTCCCCGTCGCCGATCTGTCGCAGAACTGCGACCGGTGCCGCGATGATGCTCACGGAACAAAAACACCGCCGCACGGCCGCCCGTACTTGCGCCGAGGCTCTCTCCCCTTCCCCGCCGAGCCGGCGGGGAAGGGCTGGACCGTCCATCCGAAGGCGCGGCCGCCGTCCGGCTACGACTCCTTCGAGGCGGCTGTCTTGCGCGTCGTAGTCTTGGTCGCGGTCTTCGCCGCCGTCTTCTTGGTGGCGGTCTTCTTCGCCACCGTCTTCTTGGCTGCGGTCTTACGGGTGGTGCGCTTCTTGGTGGGTCCCTTGGCGCGCTTCTCCGCGAGCAGCTCGAAGGCCCGCTCGGGCGTGACGGTGGCCGGGTCGTCGCCGCGGCGCAGGGTCACATTGATCTCGCCGTCGGTGAAGTAGGGGCCGAAGCGGCCGTCCTTGATGACCACCGGCTTGCCGGTGGCCGGATCCTCGCCGAGCTCTCGCAGCGGCCCTCGGGCGGCGGACTGCCCCCGGCGCCGTTTGGGCTGGGCGAAGAGCTCCAGGGCCTGCTCCAAGGTGACGGTGAAGATCTGCTCCTCGGTCTCCAAAGAGCGCGAGTCCGTGTCCTTCTTGAGGTAGGGGCCGTAGCGGCCGTTCTGGGCGGTGATGTCCGAGCCCGACTCCGGGTCCTGCCCGACGACACGCGGCAGGCTCAGCAGGTCCAGTGCCTGTTCGAGGGTCACGGTGGACAGGTCCATGGAGCGCAGGAGGCTGGCCGTACGGGGCTTGGGCCCGGCGGTCTTCTTCGTCGTCTTCTTAGCCTTGGCGGGCTTCGCGGTCGCCTTGACCGCTTCCCCGTCCATGCCGGCCGCGGCGGCCTGGACGGCCTCAGTCGTTTCCTCGGGCTCGGGCAGGACCTCGGTGACGTAGGGGCCGTAGCGGCCGTCCTTGGCGATGATGACGTGACCGCTGACCGGGTCGACGCCCAGCTCACGGCCGTCGTCGGCGGCGCGCGCGAAGAGCTCGCGGGCCTTGTCCACAGTCAGCTCATCGGGGGCGACGTCGGCCGGGACGTTGGCACGCTTGCCCTCGCCGTCCTCCAGGTAAGGGCCGTAGCGTCCCACGCGCAGGGTGATGCCCTCGCCGATCTCGATGGAGTTGACGGCGCGGGCGTCGATCTCGCCGAGGTTGTCCACCAGCCCCTTGAGCCCCTGGACACGCAGCTCGGCGGCGGAGGCGGCGGCCGCGTCGAGCTCGCCACTGGCCGCTGCCTGGGCGATCTCCTGGGCGACGGCGTCGGAGGCGCCCTGCCCGTTGTAGAAGCGCCGCAGCCAGGCCACGCGATCCTCCTCGCCGGTGGCGATCCGATCCAGGTCACGTTCCATGGAGGCGGTGAAGTCGTAGTCGACGAGCTCGGTGAAGTTCTCCTCCAACAGACGGGTGACGGCAAAGGCGAGCCAGGTCGGCACCAAGGCCTGGCCGCGGTGGTCGACGTAGCCACGGTCGGAGATCGTGGACATGGTGGCCGCATAGGTCGAGGGGCGGCCGATCTCGCGTTCCTCGAGGGCCTTGACCAGGGAGGCCTCGGTGTAACGCGGCGGAGGCGTCGTCTCGTGGCCCGAGGCCTCGGCAGTCAGGGCGGCCAGCTCCTGACCGGTGATCATCGCGGGCAGGCGCACGTCCTTGGCATCCTTCGCACTCGCACCGGAGTCGTCCTGGTAACGCTCGGCGTCGCGACCTTCCTCGTAGGCGGCCAGGAAGCCGCGGAAAGTGATGACGGTCCCCGATGCCGTCAGACCCGCAGTGGAGAAGGTGGGGCCGGAATCGCGCGACTCGCCGGCCGCCGGGGTCAGAGGCACCTCGACGGTCACGGTAGCGGTCGAGCCGACGGCGTCGGCCATCTGGGAGGCCACAGTCCGCTTCCAGATGAGCTCGTAGAGGCGGAACTGCGCCCCGGTCAGCTCGCCGGAGACCTGGGCCGGGGTGCGGAAGTGATCGCCGGCGGGACGGATCGCCTCATGGGCCTCCTGGGCGCCCTTGGCCTTCGAGGCGTAGACGCGGGGGCGCTCGGGGACGTATTCGGTCCCGTAGAGCTCGGCCACCTGGGAGCGGGCCGCAGCCACGGCCTGGCCGGACAGGACCGTGGAGTCGGTGCGCATGTAGGTGATGAAGCCGTTCTCGTAGAGGCCCTGCGCCACGCGCATGGTCTCGCGCGGGTTCATGCGCAGCTTGCGGGAGGCCTCCTGCTGGAGGGTGGAGGTGGTAAAGGGCGCGGCCGGGCGGCGCCGGTAGGGCTTGTCCTCGACGCCGGCCACCCGCGGCTCACCCCGACCGACGGCCTCGGCAACGGCCGTGGCCCCCACCTGGTGGAGGTGGACGGCGGAGGCCTTGACGGCTGCCGGGCGCAGCTCGCCGGCGTCGTTGAAATCGCGGCCAGTGGCCACGCGCCGCCCATCAAGGGTGACCAGCCGGGCGGTGAAGGAGGCGTCCTGGCGGGCGGTGAGGTCCACCGGGGACAGGACGGTGGAGAAGGTGGCCTCCACCCCCCAGTAGGAGGCC
>ERZ773075.95-NODE-95-length-75870-cov-6.9661_pt1 | contig 75870 bp, 80 predicted proteins | sample MGYA00580614_ERZ773075 | MGnify/ENA primary metagenome ERZ773075 (study PRJEB29015, sample SAMEA2738021) | human oral metagenome | biome: human oral; feature: human-associated habitat; material: dental | place: China | collected 2043 ...
TTCTTCATTCATATTTTCTTTAATATATTCCATGAGATTTTCTAAAAATACTTTTCTATCCATAATACTTTTCCTTTAATCATTAAACTGTAAGAGTATTTCACAAACCGTCCAGTCTCCGGCTCGTAATACCGCATCAGGTTGTAATGCAGTCCAGTCTCTTCATCATAACACTGGTTTTTGCAAGCTGAACGGCTGATGTGCGTTCCGATAGACGCGTTCGTCCTTTCAAGCGACCCTAGACGGTATAGTTGCCGAACCACAGCAGATTGCCGTGGGTACCCATCTCTCTGGGATACCGATGTGGTCGGTGCAGAAATAGGCGAGGTATTTATTCTTCTTTGTTTTGGTTGTTGTGGAAGACTTTGGCTAGGGGGGGGCAGCCTTTGTAGGTGTACTCCTGAAGTAATCGATTGCCGTCCCAGACGAAATGGGTACGTTTCGGGTCGGTGCTCGCCTATGCCAGTTTGTCTTGGCGTTCTTTGGAGAGCCTTCGTCCGAACGGGTCGCAGGCGTATGTCCAAATCTCGGGGGCGATTGCCAGCTAGATAAAATATGTTGTTAAAAAACAAAAATGCCGCCTGAAAATTTTATCTAAAACTTTTCAGACGGCATTAGTGCTTACGCTTTTTGCATATTAATCTCCACGAAACTCACCGATATATGTTAAACCATTATATTTTTTATCTGGAGAAATTTTTAAGTCAGGGTCTGAATACCATAAGACAGCATTACCTTTTGTAATACCCAGCTCTTTACATTTTGCTTTTACGGCTGGTAATTCAGAATCATCTACCGCAGCTTCAACTAATAATTTATTCAAAGAAACTACTTTAGGAAATAAAGGAATAATTCCAATATAGTCTTCATCGTATTCTTCATCTAATCCAATATCTTTACAAAAAGGGCAAAACACACCCTCTGGCAAACTATCTTGTTCAAAATACTGCTCATACTGATCTTCTGAATCTGTTACAGTTCCTAACCACAAGTGTACCCTGTCGAATCTGTTGTCATCTTCTTCCAAAAACATGATATTTTCCTTACTTGAATTGTTAAACAATTATATTCATAAACCATCTACTGAATTACCACATTTACCACAGACTAATGGAAATCTTCCTATCATGCGCCGATCATGGTGTTCTGTAAGTATATCTAATACCTCTTACTGCGTTGCCCGAGTTGAAACGGTTGCCGAACAATCGGATAGCGAGTCTGGTCGACATCGCGCTGTACCTGAGACAGGGGCGACGAAACCAAATTCAAAAGCCACTACTTCGGTGGAAGGTCTGCAGTACATAAGGCGCTGTATATGGCTACCATGGTGGCAACACGGTTCTGAACCGCTTATTCGTTGCCGTTACGGCGTGTGTGCGCAAACTGCTGATGGTATTGAACGCCCGGATGCGTGATTACTTTGCCGGAAACAGTATCCGAGCGGCTTGATTTGAGTTTTTGCATTTTCGCCCGACAGGGGTAAAAATACAGTTATTACCTATGTGGGCTACGCTTTCTACGCTACTCTGTATCCTCTTCCCAATCTATAACTTCACGATCAAGAGTTTGCCGCACAATTTTATGTTTATCAAAATCAGATGAGTACTGAATAAACTCACCAAAAAATAAACAATTGTTAAAAAAATCAACCAATTCCTTTTTTATTTCATTAGAAAAAATAATGTGTATTTCTTGAATGGTGTCCAGAAATTTTTCACTTTTGTCAAAAATAATTATGATTCTTTTAGGGTGAAAAATAATTTTTTCTGGGTCTAAGTACCTTCCATTTTCCTGACCGGATAACTCAAAATAAGCAATCTCTGAATACTCGAAATCAGGGTCTATGTATACAGAAGACTGAATATTAAAATATCCACCTTCAAATATAATATTGAAACAACTTGTATCTAATTGATCATAAACCATTTCATAATTAATTACATTTAAAACAATTTTACCCATATTAAAATTCTCATTATGTACAATTATATTTTGGAGATAATATTTTTTGTATTTCTGTGCTCTCTATGCTTTATGAAAATTCTTGCTTTTAGGATTTTTCCCATTTTATTTTTCCTGTTTTAGCATCTTCCCAATAAGATTCTATAACTAAATCTAATGCAGCAGATGCGTTTTTCATATTTCCTGCCAGCCGTTACCCCTTCCATTTCCGAAGTTCAGTGAGAGCACCCGGCCGTTGTTGTCGATAACATACTGCGGCAAACCGGTCCGGTCAGCAGATGGTAAACGAAACGCTGATGGCCGCCGTTGGCGTCTTCTGCTGCCACTAGCGAAGAGGAAGTAGCGGAAGTAGCCTTCATCCGAACCGTCCTCTGCTACCAGCGGCGCAAAACGCAACGGCAACGAACCGTCCAGCGAGTTGTATAAACAATGCAACAACGGTTTTTAATATCTAGTAAATTTTATTTAGGACATATATCCTATACAATTTTTTTGAGTTCTATGATTTGATTTTCTACCTCAGAGATAATTGTAGGATCATTATCCCATATGTCTAAGAATTCCCAATCGCTATTTGGAGGATTTATCATATTTTCAAGTATTGTCAAAACCCTCTTAATGATTATGCTTCTTTGATCTAGAAAATCCTCTGGACATGTATAAGGTGAACCAAAACAAATTAAAATATGTGCGATCGCTCTTATTGTGTCGTAATTTTCGTTCCTAGGATCAAATTGCTCCACTTCTTTAACTAGTAGGTCAAAGCTTTTGGTGCTCCAAAATTGATGTAACCAATCTGCTGCTTCGTCGTTTTCGTAAAATTTATATCCCCAAGCTCCCATAAAAATACACTCCTTATTAAAATCTAAAAATAGACTATTTATTTAACGTTTATAACCAGCTTATTGAGTGACCGTACTTTTTTATCTCTTCAAATAGTTTTTCTGAATCATTTTTAATTGAATCACGATACTTTTTCTGTAACTTTTTTTCGGCTCTTACAAACCATTCATTAAAAATAATTTGCCATTCAGAAACTCTTTGTTTTTTTATTTTTAAGTTGGCGTCATCGGGAAATTTTTTAGCAATCATGAGTAACATATCTAAATACCCTAATAATTGTTGGGCAGGTTCATCAGTACCTTTCATCCATTCAATAACATCTTCGATTTGAGATATTGAGAAATGTAAATATCCCAATCCAACAAGATCAGCTCTATCGTTCTCATAGATTCCAGTTCCATATACTTTCATTTTATACTCCTAATTTTATATTCATATTTCTAAGGTTATTAAGGACATCGGTGACACGGTCCAATTTCCAGCAAATACCCTCCTACAACCACATTGTCCTATTAACCTTAAATTATCCCTCCAATCTTGTACATTCGACCCAAACTGATACAGATTCTCTCCGCCTATAACCTAATCGAATTCTAATTCACAAATCGACCCGCATCAGGTTCATAGTACCTGAAGAAGTCGTAACGCGCCCATCTCACGGTCACAGTGCTGGCTTTGCGGGCGAAAGGGCTGGTAAACAGTATCCGTTACCTTGGTTTCCTTTTTCAGACGATCCCATCCGATATAGATACCGAACCACAGCAGGTTGCCGCCCTTATCGGTCATCTCCTTGGGATATTGATGTGGTCGCAGTGGAGGTAGTTCACTTCCTGATGGCTTCCGTCTTCGGCATTGGCGACGGCGCGCCCGGCGGGCGGCTTGCCCATGCGGGCTGCCTGCTCTTGGCGGCTGACCTGCCCGTTTTGCCGTGTGAGATTTGGTGCAAATCCTTGCCACGCTTCATTTTGAAACGATGTTCCGTGCGTATGCAATGCAGTATCGAAAGAGCGGCGCGTACCAGAAAAAATATTCGCGCAGCTGTGCTTCGGTTTGCATCAAATGCTCATTTGTGCCGATGCGCAACGGTAGGTTTAACAACCGCTGCAAGTTCTTTTGTTCGCGCTTGACCCGCCTACTGCCAACAAATTTGAGTAGGCACAAACCCTGGTGGTGACGCAGGTAATTATGTCGCCCAAAGCTCCGGAAAATTTGGGGTCAGAATGGTGCTGTTCATAAGATAGATTCCTTGGTCTCAACCAGACAAGGCTTGTCTGAGAACTTAATATATTATTAATAAACCGCCCTCGTCCCCATACATCATCAAGATTTGCCTGGCTGCGTTTTATGCATATTTGGATTTTCGAGAACGTTCTCATTTTTAATGCTTGAACCGAAAGAGAAAAAATACTATCCTGTTTAGGTGACGTTGGAGAAACGTCCAGAACCCAAGAAAGGCAACTAAGGGGACAGCATCATGGCAAAAGATTTAAATGTGTTCGATAAAGAGTATGGCCTTTTGATTAACGGCGCGTGGACGAAGCCCGGCACGCTTTTGGATTCTTACAATCCCGCCAATGGCGAAGCATTGGCGAAATTTACTGACGCGACTGACGCCGATGTCGATGCCGCCGTCGCCGCCGCGCAGGAAGCGTTCAAAACATGGCGCAAGACCACCGCAACCGAGCGTGCCGCCATACTCAACAAGATCGCCGATGTGATTGACGAAAACTTGGAATTGTTCGCCCTGCAGGAAACGCTGGACAACGGCAAACCTATCCGTGAAACTCGCGCCGCTGACATCCCGCTGGCTTCTGATCATTTCCGTTATTTCGCCAGCGTCATCCGCGGCGAAGAAGGCACCGCAACCCAGCTTGACTCCGAAGACCTGTCTATCGTACTGCGCGAACCTATCGGCGTAGTCGGTCAGATCATTCCGTGGAACTTCCCCTTCCTGATGGCGGCTTGGAAAATCGCACCCGCACTTGCCGCAGGCTGTACCATCGTCATTCACCCGTCTTCCAGCACTTCGCTGAGCTTGTTGTCGCTCGCTCAAAAAATTAACCACCTGCTGCCTAAAGGCGTGCTGAACATCATTACCGGACGCGGTTCAAAATCCGGCGAATACATGCTGCACCACAAGGGCTTCAACAAACTCGCCTTCACCGGCTCAACCGAAATCGGCCGCCGCATCGGCATCGCCGCCGCCGAAATGCTCATTCCCTCCACCTTGGAGCTGGGCGGCAAATCCGCCAACATCTTCTTTGACGAGATGCCGTTCGACAAAGCCCTCGAAGGCGCGCAAAAAGGCATTTTGTTCAACCAAGGCCAAGTGTGCTCCGCCGGTTCGCGCATCTTCGTACAAGAAGGCATTTACGACAAGTTCGTCAACGCCTTGGCGGAAGAGTTCAAGAAAATCAAAGTCGGGCTGCCTTGGGAAGACGATACCCAAATGGGTTCGCAAGTCAACGCTGGCCAGCTTGAAACCATTTTGAAATATGTCAAAATCGGTGAGCAGGAAGGCTGCCGCATCATCACCGGCGGCAAAAAACTCGAAGGCGAATTGGGCAAAGGCGAATTTGTCGAGCCGACCTTGATCGAAGCTGACAACAACAACGCCCGCGTTGCCCAAGAAGAAATCTTCGGCCCGGTTGCTACCGTAATTAAATTCAAAACCGAAGAAGAAGTCGTCAAAATGGCCAACGACAGCGAATATGGCTTGGGTGGCGCAGTTTGGAGTAAAGACATCAACCGCTGCCTGCGCGTCTCCAACGCACTGGAAACCGGTCGTGTCTGGGTGAACTGCTACAACCGCCTGCCCGCAGGCGCACCGTTCGGCGGCTACAAAACTTCAGGCATCGGCCGCGAAACCCACAAAATGATGCTCGCCGCCTACACGCAGGTGAAAAACATCTACATTTCCACCCGCGAAGAACGCGAAGGGTTGTATTAATTGCCTGCTGAACGTTGATTGAAAATAGAGAAGAGGTCGTCTGAACATCTGGAGTCGGGTTGAACTGGCCTCAACCTTGGGCACCCATAAAAGCCTATTCAGGCGTTCTGCATAAGCTGGGTTCTGTATGTAAGCAGGACCCAGCTTTTTATTTTCAAACTGCATCACTCCGGTTGTAGTAGTCCAATATAATCATCTATCTGTTTCATCAGTTCGTTCACCGTCAAGTCTCCTCCACTATAGAAGCATTCCGTCACACGGGAAAGAAGCTCTCCGCTGGTGCTGGGGCTATGATTTAGATCTGGCTATTTTCGTTGTAGTCGAAACAAGTGATAGTTGCATATAGGAAAAATGTCGTCTGAAAATTTATTTCAGACGACCTCAGTGTTTATTGGGTCTCGACCCAGCCTGCGGTTACTTAATTTATTATTTTTTAGATTCCGAAAGAGTGTCTAAAATAAACTTTTCAAATCCCATAAAATTTAATAGAGGAAATGTGAATAATTCAGGTTTACACTTAATAAGTAATTCTAGCATATGGTAATGATGACGTGGAAATTCATCTTTCCAAGGGAATTGTTTTATTGTAGAAACCGCCTCTTCCTTTGTGATTTCCATCTTTTTAGAAAAATCAGGATTATGCATAATTCTCATGATAGGATTAATAGATGTATAAATATCAGCATAAGGATTATCGTAATTCGTATCTTTTGCGATAATACGCCATTCAGTATCTAATTTTTCTTGGAATAAAGAATGTGCATCTAATATTGTTACAAATAGTGTAGTCGTTCTATCATAATTTTTATTTCTAAAGAAATCATCCGGATTGGTTTCAAAGACATCAAATATCTCTGCGGACACGCCTAATGGATTTTTTGCCAAAATACGACCAAAACCAAATAGGTCTATTTTTATTTGAAACGCAAAAATATCACCTTCTTTGATATACCTGTACAAAGTTTTTGGTTTTTTATCCCATCCTAAAATTTTTAAGTTATTCATATCGCAATCTCCATATCCCTCAAAAAATAACAAAAATCTGTACTGCATCCATCGTGAGAATACCTTGCTTCTGATAGCTGATTCTAGAATATATATTTCTTTTTGCCACCTTGTGCTAAAAGTAAATCATCTAAGTTGGACTGGGCAATGGGGTGTCCATTTTTTGCCGCTATTTCCAGCCATTTAAATTCTAAATCTTGATTTAAAGATACAAACATATGATATTGGTATAACTTAAACGATGAATTTCTATCCCCATTGTGAGCTTTTTCTTCTAGAGTACTAATTTCCTCATCTGAAATCCAATAAATGCTACCTGTTGATACGGAGTTAGTCATGTTTTACTTCTTCAGTACGTTGTCTGTATGAGCAGGAAAGGTTTGATGCTTTTATATTATAACAAGCCCTCAATTTCATTTAGAATATCTAGCATTGTTAATTTATCCATTATAAAACATACATCCCAAGTACTCTCATCATCGCCAATCAATAGATAAATATCAGAGTTTTTTCGTTTCCACATGACTGAATATCCAAGAATAAACCCTAGCTTCATGTATTGTGTTTTTTCTGTAATAAAATCTTTAAACTCTTGAATGTTATCTTTAGGGAAATATATATTCATCTCGGAAAAATCATTTGAAAGTTTCAGTAAAATAGATTCTGAGTTATCAATATAGATAGACTCTTCAGCAGAAACATCAAATAACTTTGTCATAAAGCTCCTTATAAATTATCACCTCTAATATTTCTTTTTAGCAGTCCTAAACAATCATGCGCAGATGGCTCAGGGAGAGGTATTGTTCCTGACTGTAGCCAGTATAGTTATAGGGCTGGTTACCTTTGTAAGTGTACTCTTAAAGTGATCTCGTTCCACCCCAAACAAAGTGAGTGCGCTTCGGTTTGTGGCCGATGTTCAAGCCGGTTTATCCCGGCACTCGTCAGAGAGGCTAGATCTGAACAGGTTGTAGGTACCCAGGTGTTGGTAGCGCTGTCAGCTTTTGGGTTTCGGTACGAAAGAGTTCGGTACCATCGTAGAAGTACTGGCTTTCGTCGGTGGGGGAGTTGAGTGTAAATCGGGGTGCCTAGGGCAACGTCGTAGGTGTATCCGGCTATTGTCGTAGCGGAGGCAGACGGACACGGCTGTTTTGTTGGCGCACGACTCAGCCTACGATTACTACGCTACGCTTACCATGATTTATTTAACCGAATATTCAGTCTTATCAAAAAATAAAGTAATCTTAACTGGGTCTTGTTTTGACAAAGAAATTGATTGATAGTTATGTAATATTGCTTCTTGTAAAGATTCTAAATAATTATTTAACTCACCAGGTAATAAACTAGCTATATCTTCAATTTCCGTTCCTTGATGAATTAGATCCGAGTATACAGGTTCAACAGGGATCAATTTCAAAAGTTCAATACTTTTAGGTCCAAACATTAAATATTCTATATCATCAATATTTGCTTTCTTTTGTAGCAGGGCAGTTACTCCTCCAAGAAGTAAAGTGTTGAGAAAAAATTTAAATTGATCTAAATCATCTGCGTTTATTGAAATTTTCATAGCCGTACCTCTTCCAGTTTGAATACTAGAATATATATTATTAATATACACTATGTATTACTATACCTTCACATTAGTTTAATATCAAAAACCAAACCGGTTTTTGTATGTTCAAAATACTGCAATGAACAAGTTCCAATATTTTCATAATCCTCCCTAACAGCCCGGCCGGATTGTTGTGTAACTCACCAGGTCGCTCTGGTACGAGGTAAAGGGTGGCGACAAGCGCAGTAGTGAATAGGGGGGGCAAAGACAGAAACGTGTGCTTAGCACATACCCTATATGGTTACGGCGTGCTATTTTTTGATTTTATATAATTCAAACAAGTCACTAATTATCTGTTGCATATAATCTGCGAGCAAAATTTCAAAGTTAAAATGTTTACCACTTTTTAAGGAACAAAGAAACTTGTTACCCAGAAATTCAAAGGATGAAACTTGCTCACGTTTGCATATTACTTTGCCAAGTTCCAGAATAGTAAGATAGTAATTACTATCCGATTCTCTAAGTTTAATTACCAAAACAGAATCTCTTGGTAAATCAGGATCTCTATTTTTAGTATATCTATGCAATTCAAAAAGTGTTAAATTATTTGGTCCGAAAGTAATCTCAAAATCATCCAAGTTACACTTTTTATGAAGTAATTTAAAATTATTTTTTATTTTTTGGAATATATAATTATCAATAGTTGTGTCGCATTGTATATGTAATATTTCACCAGATTCTAAATATGCTTTATAAAAATTGTTTGGGAAGGATTCTATTTTTTTTTACTACAGTAGAATCATCCATGTATGGATCTGAGACATATAGTTGATCATTACTGAAATTAAAAAGTACACCACATTCAATATGAAAATAATTGGATAAAGATTCATATCGTATATTAAAATAATCCGAATCATATGTAAAAAATTTTTTTCTTCAATAACAACGGTTGTTTTCATAGTTTAATTTCCTTATGAGGTTACTATCAAATTTCTACAGAGGGATCCGTAATTTTCCACATCTTACGGAACCTTACCGTACTACATGTATTACTCAGGTAATGGGTAAATCTTATCACGAACAGTTACAAATTTTTGAATGGTCAATGGTAACCAGTGTGGGGTGTGACTTGATCTAACAAGTGGTAGAAGTGTATGTTACGTGTGAGCCTTGGGGCTTGGAGCTGTGAACTATAAAGAGAGACTACGTGCGTGTAGTCCGCACCCACACCACATGTATGCTGGACGGCTTGTTTTTGGAAATCAGAAAGGGGTAATTTGATTAACTCCATTACCCGATGAGTAATATTTTTTATCGCGGTCTAAAGATGTAGACCAAAAATAACTATTCAACACACTATTAGAATTAACGTTCAAATTTTCGTCTAGCCACTTCATCCCTTTTTCAAAATTTTTACTAGTCTTGCGCTTTAATTTTAAAAACATCTTTTGCGTGAGTTTATCATCATTAACACATGAAATTACGCCGCAATATATTTTTGAATCAGTTTCACTGTATTTATGAACTGATAAAAATCTTTCAAAACGTACAGGAATTTTTGTTGTATCCTCCATCTTGTAAACAGCAATGTTATATATAAATGAGCTTTTTGCATTCACCTTTTCGTCAATGCGGCGCAGCCATAATTTATTTATAGGATCGTAAACAGATAACCCATTCTCAGCAATAAAGGTATTTAAAAAATTGATAAATTCATAATCGGACGCACAAATATTACAGTACATAAAGCTCCAGACCAATTGCAAAATTTATAAATATTTAATCCAAGCGATTTTTTAAACCAAAGTTTATAACAAAAAGTTCCTCAACTTTACTATATCTTTGCCAATAAAGTAGCTTTCATTAGGAGAAGTATATTTAAAATCCTCTGCTATAATCATATATTTATTATTATGATTTCGCAGGTCTAAAAAATCTTTTAAATCACAGATTAATTTATTACTCAAACATATCTAAAGCCTCATTCAACAGTTCAGTTCTCCACTCTTCATTTTTATGATCTTTAGAAGCAAATCCTATGGATTCATAAGCATCATCAACTGAATCGCCTGATAATTTTGATATTTTGTTAATGATATTAAAGGCCCCATATGCGACTTCGAATTCCCCATGTATTAACCATTCAATAGCTTTTTCGAATAGAGGCTCCGGGGGATAATTTTCTAACGCATACACTAATGTTCCTTTACAATTATTAAATTCTGGCTGCTCTATTAGTTTTAAGATAATTGGGTAAACTTCATTATTTTTCTGCTCAGCTAAATCTAAAATAACCTGTACTTTGTCCCAGGCGGGTAGTTCAGAATTTTGTAAAGTCTGAAACAATAATTTATTTGGCATGCGGTTCCCCTTATGATCTTCCCAAATCTCAAAAATGTATTGCGCTTCTGATGTACCGAGAAGCAAGATGACAGACTTGCGCGGAGGTAACTCCTATGGGTCCAGTAACGGTTTCTGCTTGCGTGTACATGATGGGGCGATTGTTGTGGGTTTAGGTTCCACCGAACTGACAGGGGAGAGACCGCTGCTTCATCGCGTACAGGACAGAGGCCTACACACCTAATCGCCCCTATAAACACTGTTGATAAGGTTGTCGACAACCATAAGGGCTGAAAGCGTCCTCACCTGTGGGTGCAACCCCACAAAACGGTATTTTCACGATGCCTGAAAATCAGACAAGGTAGTTAATCACAGCATTGCCAGCATTGCCAGCGTTGGCTTGGACAGTATAGAAGGCTTGCAAGGCGTGGAAGTCATCGAGTAACTCTCTGCGAATTTCGGGACAGTCTGTCCATTCACCTATAGGGTGTAGGTCATGCATATTTTCGGGTTCGTAGCGCGAAAGTAGGGCTTCATCGCTGATCTGCGCGAGTTCGGAGGCAACCTGGATAACTTCGTCCACAGTCAGGTAAAACGCTGGGGTGATGCCAGTCTCGTGTTCAGGATCAATGCACTCTCCACTAATAATGGTGCGGCTGGTGAGAATATCGCTATTCCAGGCACCTGTTTCGTCGCCGCCAAGCAGGTAGGTGAGCGCACCCCAGCAGTGGATAACCAAAAAATCTGGAGTTTCTTTTTCAGGGTATTCCAGAGTATCCAGCATGCTGCTGTCGGTCTGGCAGCTTCGCAGAAATTCGGGGGATACTCCGTGCAGCATAGCAAACATACTCATAGTGTGTCCTTTCAAGGATAGGGCGGGAAACGGAAGTTTCAGACTGCCTGAAAGTGTTTTTCGGCGCGGTCGACGATAACCTATGAAAACATAATACACGGTAGGATAAATGAGATGTCTGAGCAGCAGCAGAACAGTAATCAACACCAGTAATCAACTATCACGGACACATGAGCAGAAAGTGTCGCCTACTTTCTTCGGACCGGATCTATCCTCCAAAATCGACCCTATTCAACGTTATTTTCTCTAGAATCTGCCAGCTTCTAGGTTCATGCAAAGCTACCTCGGCATATTTACACTGGAAGCAGACCGAAGAAAATATCTGAAAAGCAAAATCGTTCAGGCGTCCTAGAAAATCTTATGTATGGTTACGTCCGATGGCACGGGCTGACCGCACCTACATGAATTACCCGCAAAAAACCAAGCGTCCAAAATAGGCTATACTTATGTAGTTTAATAATCGAAGATCGGCATCACCCGAACTTCAATGTCATTTTCTTCTATAAAAATATCGATCACTTCGCGCCGATTTAAACAAAATAGTGTTATATCTAAAGATTTTTGCTCTTTTGCGTAGCTTTTTAAGAACTCAGCTAAGTTTGTAATCTGAAATGATATGTATATAGGAATATAATCATAGTAAATAATCAAAAATTCGTTTTGCGGCGCACAAATAAAATCTAGAGATTCTGCCAAGCTATCTATACGCACCCCATAAGGGAACCTGAACCGTGGATTTTCTTTGTATATATCGTTTATATCAAAATCAGAAATCCATTCCGTGTTATATGGACTATCTGCTGATACTGACAACAGATTAATGCCAATCAACTTTTCTGCCATTTTTGTTGCATGCAGCATGGATAACTTATCTTGCAGTTTTTTGCCACTAGCTTCCATATTACCACCCTATGATATAGAAAATACTCCTAGAAAACTAAAACAAGTGTTTTTAAACATTTCTGTGATGAGATCAAAGAACCACTCATTGTTTTCCATTTGCTGCGCATCTTTTTTAGAACCAGCGTGTGCTTACGGAATATCCCTGATGTTCATATTCCCCGGTAAAACCCCTTGGTCTGACTCCACAAATAGTTCACCATCGTCTTCTACAATATACGATTTCCCAGTTCTAAATATTAAATTATATAGTCCTTCATAGAATTTTCCTCCCAGGTAGTACAGGTCGCCAGAATCAGGGATAAAATAAATTCTCCCCAGATCATCAATAAGAACTTCTCGGTCACCCGCAAAACCAAAATTTCTTAATTTTCTACCAACAGATTTTTGATAATAAATAAAATCTTCATCATTCAGTGAATAATCGGATAATTTATTTGTGGTTTCTCCAAAGCTATGCAGTACTGTAGATAGAAAGACACGGGCATTGCTGCGATAATAGGCATCATAGCTGACTGTTAAATACCAGATTTCTCTCAGAAAATTTTTTACCTCATCAGGCAACTCCTCCAAATGGGGTGGCAAGGACTCTAGAATAATATCTCTATTTTCATACCACCCTGAAGAAATCATTTTCTTGAAAAAATCTGAGTGTATTTCATACGGTTGCTTCATTTATACAGTCCTTTTTATTTTACTTTTCCACATAAAGTATCTTCCCAAATATATTATATATGATCACTGGATAATTCGACACTACAGCACAATATTCTATGTGGGCGTACAGGAGCAGACAGGGTATTTATTTATAAATAAATCAAAGGACAGTATAAATATCTATTTTCTTTTTATGGGTAATGATTTACCTGGCTGTTGTACCAGAGACCAGGATGTTCCTGATAGAGAGGCGCTAAAACTGTACTCTCAATACTATAGCCTTATTTGTATGATAAAATTTATTTAAAAGGAAAACAAGTAGTTAGGGGAGTTATATAATGAGAAGTTTTTATTTTTCTTCTCCGGTTAGGGAGCTTCTATATCGAGATGGGTGGCGTCCTAACCGTAGAATTAATATAAATCATTTTGAGAACATCATTTTTTCTGATGATGGTTACGTATTAGATAGCTTTTCAAGAAATTTTTTATGTAACTTTGGGAACCTCGAAATTCATCATGACAAGTATCGCGGAAGTGGCAAAGACTCTTCAGTATTTAGCCCTAATCTAGCACTTGCTAATTCACCTATTATGAGGGAAGAATATTCTGAGATCACTAAATCTTCTTTATGTCCAGTAGGGGTTGGATATTCTGAGCACTTAACATATTTTTTAAGTCCTAAGGGTGAAATGTTTGGTGGTTTTGAGAGCTACTTTTGTCGAATTGGAACTACGGTAGAAGATGCTTTTGAAAATATTTTCTTTCGAAAAGATTTCCAAACCCTTGCAGACTAAAAATGCTATCTAGCCGCTTCTTTTTGTCCTGAAATAAAGGAAATAAAGTAAGGTAGGGCCGATAAGCCTACTAGGGTGGGGGAGATGTTTGTAATTTATCGAGATGATATGCAAGAGCAACCTGCTCTGCGATAAGAAACATGGCTTCGTCTAGCTCTCCTTTTGAGCATTACAGCTGGTAGAAAAGAAGCTATAACCTGTTTGGCAAAGGGTTACGTATGATTTTACTAATTAACTAGCAGAGAAGAAAACGGTAAGGCATGGAAGAGATATTTATCAATGGAAATGCGGAAGAAACTCAAGTTGAAATTTCAGGGACACTTCTGTCCCTGACGACTTTAGGAGATATTTTGACTCAAACTACCACTACAACAACACTAAATCTCCAGACTTGTTCAGATAAATTCTATCCAAGAAATTTTAAGTCTTTACAGATAATTTATCAGGAAGACCAAACTAATAGAGTTTCTGTCCAAATCAAGGGCAATAAGTTTATTATTAAAGGAAACAGCATAGCATTGAGCATACTAGGAGATTCGCTAAATAATTTTTTCGATAAGGAGAGTAAAAAATATGACCATTTCCATATAGATTATTATGATGGGAATGATGTTCTTAACCCAACTAATATTTCATTGATTTTTATGTGTTTATAGATAAGGACCGTTCGATAAGGATTTAAATATGGAAATTGAAAACCGTGATGATTTTTTAATCTTCTTACAGAATTTTATTAATGAAACGGATGCAAGAGAGTTTGAAAATAATACTTTGAGCGGATTCTTGGAAGCTATGAGATATTGGATTAAAGATATGGGCGGGTACTACAAAAATGTAGGTAAAGAAGAAAACTTTGATGAAAACATAAAGTGGAGCGTTTTGGCAGATATTTTTGAAGCAGCACGGATATACGAATAGCGCTTTAAAGGTAAAACAATACTTATGGAAACGATTGTTTTTAATGCTTAGTAAAAATGGCAGAGTACAATAAAACTCTCGGCTGTGTTTCTGTGCATCTTTCAGACCATACCGCAGATGCATAACGTCAATGGTGAGAACGAACAGAACTTGCAGAGGCCAGACGGTGGAGAATTTTATAATGGAACACGAAATAGAGTAGGTAAGACCAATCGATGCTGCAGGAAAATGAGATTTATAGTGAAATAGTAGAAGCATGTAATATTTTTAGTATCCCTATTTCTACTACCCAAAGTGGAGAAGAGATTCTCAAAGAAATTACGAGCCGCTATACTACCGGAAATCCCAGGGTTTGGTGGCTATCGTTTAAAAATATCCCTCAGTCTTACCATTTTGCAAATAATGACGGGTTTCATCATATAGAGGATATTCTAATTCAAAATAACGTTGTTCCGCCTGAAACTGTGTATTTTATAGCAGACATCGATGATGAATCCGAAGATAACCCAGTATTTAAAATAAGTTTGGACAAAGTTCCTAATGTTCTTGAAGAGTGCCGATTCTTTGAGTACTATATATGTCCTTTCGATTTATCATGGTTAATCTGCGAGAACGATCATAACGAAATTTTATTTATAAAGAATTCTAAATAGCCTTTATAGGTAAAAAGTTTAAGGAAATTTACTATGCAATATTCTCTTCTAGAAGTTGTTCAACTACAGCAAGACTTCCCTAACCTTAGTCTATTTCGAGGATCTACCGGTACAATTGTAGACACCTATATGGCCCCTCATGAAGCATACGAGGTGGAATTTTGTGATGATAGGGGAGTAACAATTGCTTTACTAGCTTTGAGGCCGGAGCAGCTAAGAATCATAAGCAACCTTTAAAAGGATCGACTATTTTTTACCTTAGAAGTTATATATTAATTCTTCTGTTCTTGCTCATCCTACAATGTATCGCCGCAGTTATCTGAATTATCCGCTGATAAGCCGTTGAAACTAAAAGCAGGTTTAAGTTCATACGAACAGTACGATCCGTGCTGTCTACCGTGAAGCTCGACCGCTAGGTTGTTTGTCCCAAGCTTAACTTCAACATGAATGCAGCCCGTTACTTCCTATTTTCCTATCTATTAGTCCCATAAGTATATAATTAAATACTTTTTGAGTAGATTACGGTACGGTAACATCGCTATCTATGATGAAGATACGGGTAGAATGATTAAGGCAGTGTTATCAACACTGCGTAGCAATCACCTTTGAAAGAGGCTTTTATGAATACCCTACGTCATCTTCCGGTACCGATCTCTGCTGCTCTTGCCATGATACTGGCTCTCAGCGCCTGCTCCTCAGCGAGCAGCAGCGGGAAATCTTCGTCTTCCGAAACCAGCCAGTCAAACGCTAGCGTATCTACCGCGGATAACGGATCGCCTAGCGCATCACCGCTGACAACTACTTCTAGTAGCCCCAGCACTTCTTCACCAAGTCCAAGCGCTACCTCAAAGGCTCTGACCGATGACAACAAGGCTGGTAAGCCACGCCCAACCTCAACATACGGAGAGAGCATCAGTGAGGGCGCAACGATTCACGAGGATGGTTCTTGGGACTACACCAATAGTTCGGGAACGTTACATGTTAAAGCTGATGGCACATGGAACTGGGAAGGCAACAACGGCGATAAAGCCAGCTTAAATGCTGACGGCAGCTGGGAAAATTTTGAAGTACATGGAAATGAGCGCTCTCGTGTGAACCCTGATGGTAGCTGGGTTCAGGTACGTGACAGCACCGAGAGAGATCTGATTAAAGGTGCTCAAGGCATGGAAGTGAAAGCTGACGGGACATGGCGTGAAGTGGACTCGTACGGCACCTACTATGGAACCGCCGACGGCAAAGTCTATCAAGAGCGCCCAGGCCAAGAGAAACATGAAGTTAGTAAAGAATCAACCCCCACATCGACTCCTGTTCCACCGGTCCTATATGCCCCCGGCGGTGTAGGCGGTAATAGTGTTATTCCGCTCAAGCCGCGTACCCCGCTCAAAGCTGGGGAGAAAGCAGAGTAACTCTGAGAGGCCTCTGCCTCGGTTCTTTGTGGTGGCGCATCCACATTTATAGGTGGATGCGCCACCTGCTGGGATGTTCCGCTCTATCCTGAAGATGTGAAGATGATGGGCCCCAACACCATTTATGGTGAAGTACCCTCAAAGCAGTTAAGAAAATGGAAATATTCAAATTAGCAATATCAGAGAACCCCACTATAAGACCTGAAAAGCGGCTTCTGGGAGAGCTCTGCGAGAATTTAGAATTCTATGATGATTATGATCCCAAAGATCTGCGTGCATCTTTTATTGAAGCTTGTAACCTTGTGTGTGCAGAGGTTGCTTCTGCAGAAAACAGCGAACTAATTATTCGGGGATACGGATTAGAGTGGAAAGAATATAGAAAGTATTTAGACAATATATTTCCGGAAATATTAGACGCTATTTCTGATCTGAAAAATAATAAGCCAACAAAATTAGTGTTTTATGATGTGGGGAGCGAAAGGGCTATTAAATTCTTTCAGGGCGGTAACGGATCGACTTCAAATTCTGTTTACTCTAAATGTTATTCTCTAAAAAGCGATAAAGATATCGGAGTGGATGAGGTTATTGGCAGAAACAATCTGATATATCAGCTTATATCTTTAGTTGGCACGTTCGTAAAATTTTCTGAATCTTATTACCCGTCAGTGTATGCAGACTTTCTCTATCCTTATTTAAGGGAGTATGACTTAGGTGCAGTCATTGAAGGTGCTGAAACAGAAGCCATGGGGTCTTGGGGAGTAAAATAAGGGTGCATTATGAAAAACGTTGTAAGATACATTTCAAAATTTGAAAAAGACACAGATATTTTTATTGAGGTACTAAAATTTAAAAACGAGCCACCCCTTGATGTACTACAAAAAATTTTTAATGAAACTGGCCCTATGTATGATGAATACCCAATAACACATGAGACTGCTGAAAAAATCGGGCACTATGTAGATGAAGAACTAAAGACGAGTAGCTACGACTATTTCTTATCGTGTGATGAAGACGTGCAAACACTCGAAACGTTGTAGGAACCTCGGGGAATAATCACAATGACAGATGAATGGGCAGCATGGGATGCGAATATTGATAAATATAAAGCATTGGAAAAATATATTGAAAATATGTTTGTGTATCTACTGAAGGAAGCTTCATCCCATACGAGTGATTGGGTTTTTCCTTACTTTAAAACCACATATGCTGACGGAACCCCATTTATGGATGGAAACCCTATATTCTCTGCGAAAAACACCAGCGCTAAGAGAATTATAAAAATTATTGTGGATGACGGCTACGACGATATATTCGAATATGATAGTTTGTTCGCAGAGAGCTTGCTGCACACGATAGTATCTCCCAGTGCATTAATCGACAAAGTAAACACGCCACTAAAGGACTTTTTGGCCCTGAAATAGTGGTTATTGATTTACCCACTCCGTCCCGCAGGTGAATACAGTCTTGAAGATTCCAGACGCTGCTAGGATATGCTCATGAGTACACGCCGTAGCTTCACCCTCCCTGAAACCAGCCCGACGCAGCGCACAGCGGTAGGGGAGTGGATCCTCATAGGGCGCGATGCAGGATACACTCAACCAGTAGCCACCCCTGACGGGATACTGCTGGCACTTATTGCGTATATCCCGCTCCCTGAACTATTTAAGCTTGTCCCCGAACTCGCCCTGCCCGTCCCCGCCGAGCATCACGACAAAGCAGTGTACGTGTTCTCCTACTACGATGAACACGACTATTTTCTTGGTAATATCACTGAGCTACAGCCTGCCCTGCTAGACACATGTGTCGAAATCGCCCACAAGAACCTGCACGACTTTGACCACCAGAAATTTTTCACCCCAGAATTCAACGCGGACCCGGACGCGATGAGCTTCATAGGCGGCAGCCCCGTATACCTGCAGCACACTCTCCCAGATGGGCTGGATGACTACGTATTTGTGGGGCAAATTTCCGGTGCAGATCTGCCCAGTTCCCTTGATGATCTGTTCTACCTCACCGAAAACGTGGGGTATATCTTCGTGAAAAAAGACCTCACCGGCGGGCTGTTCTTCGTACAGGCCACCTAAATTTTCCTGGAAAAGCACACCCCAGCCCCCAGTATCCCCGTACTGGCGTTGGCATTTTCACCTACCCTTTACACTTAAACCTATGTCGTATCTCACCGGAGCCATCTACCCAACCCACGGCGAAACCGTCCTGAACGCCCCGCTAGAAACAGCTGTTGAAGCCTACCAGGTGGGTGCCTCTGCGGTCGCTCTAGGGTACATTTCGCCCACCGACACTGAGCTCGCCCACCTGCAAAGCATCTTCAAACTGCACGAGCTCGCCATCGAAGACTCCATGCTGGGGCACCAGCGCGCCAAACTTGAACGGTACGGTGACTCCCTGCTGGCAGTGGTACGCCCCGCCGTGTACCTAGACGCAGAAGAAGAAGTGCACCTGGGTGAGGTGCACCTTTTCGTAGGCCGCAACTACCTGGTGTGTATCGTACAAGATAAGCTGCGCACCCCAGAACGTATGCGTGAGGTTCTGGGCGGGTTCTTCGCCGAACCCGACGCCAGTATCGCCCGGCTACTGCACCGTATCCTCGACAACACGGTAGACCGGTACATGCCGGTGCTGTCTGGGCTAGAGACTGACAGCGACGAAATAGAGGATGCGCTTTTCACCGATGGCGGTAAAAACCGCGGTATTTCCCAGCGTATCTACGGGCTGCTGAACCAGGTGATTGATTTCCAGCGAGCCTGCAAGCCCCTGGACTCCATGCTGGTGCGCATCGTTGAAGACCTGCGCATCGGTGCCCTAGACGCCTCCCCGCGCCCAGGTGCTACGCCTCGGCGGGTTGAGGATGAAAGCGTTGAGTTGCAGCGCCAGTTCCGGGATGTGCACGATCATGTGATGCAGATCAGGGACCGGCTAGAGGATTTACGCACGTCGTTGCAGAACGCTTTGACGGTGCACGATACACTGGTGGCGCAGCAGCAGAACGAAGACATGAAACGTATTTCGGCAGGTGCAGCGATTCTGGTGGTGCCCACTATTATTGGTTCCATTTACGGCATGAATTTTGAGTACTTGCCCGAACTCAAATGGGAGTATGGGTACCCCGCGTCACTCCTGTTGATGGTGCTTGCCTGTGTGGGGGTGTACTTTTTCTTTAAGAAGCGTGGCTGGTTCTAGGCGGTGTGTGGTGTACCTGCTCGGCTAAACAGGAGAAGCCGCAGCCATGAAGAGCGCCTCGGAGCACCAGTAGGAAATAGGCGCTCCTTAGGCTGCTTCCGCATAATCCTGGCGAATCCGCCGCAGCAAATCCCGGCGCTGCCGCTTAAACTTAGTAACCGCGCTCTTAGGGGATGCGAGCCAGTGAAAATCTGCTTCGCTGGCGCTTAGGCCAAGCATCGCAACATCCAGCATCCCCAGCGCAAACAGCAGGTTCTGCCGGTGCACCTCAAACATGCCACGGGTGCGGCGCGACTCGCCCGCAATCAGATACCCGTCAATCTGCAGCACCTCCTTCGCCCAATGCTCATACCAGCGGCGAGTGCCCGCCGGACGGCAGCACACCTTCGTCACAGCAAGCTTAGTGCCCATTACCCGCTCAATGCGCACCGCAACCTCAAGGCCCCGCTCATTCGGTGCCGGGAACCGCAGAATCAGGGCGTTGCGGGCAGCCTGGCGCATATCGGCGAGGGTCTCAGTAAACGAACCGAGCGCAGGGTGGGCGTGCATGCTCATTACCCGGTCATACACGTGAGAAGGGCGAGCCACATTAAACGCGCGCCCGGCGGTAATAACCTCCGCAATGGTGCGCCCAATAGCATCAATATTGTAGACGTTGGTGGTGAGAACGGTGCCCGCGTTCATGAGGAACTGCAAATCGGCATTAACAACCTCGTCGGCGAGGCACAGAGTCTTCTTCTCTACCATGGCGGTGATTTCCTTCCGGGAGCTTTATCTGATGCTCTTAAGCTACAGTCACCCCCTGACGGTTTAAGAAGATTTTTCGGCGCAACGCCCCCCAGAAGTAAAATTTTGAGCATTTTTAGCCCATCATTTCCCCAACGCACAGCCGCGGAGGGCGTGTAAACTACCGCACTTTACGCAGAAGCCACAGCATGTACACCCCACCGACCGCCCCGGTGGCCAGCCCCACCGGGATCTGAAACGGCGCCAACACCCGCATCGCAGCATAATCGGCAACCACCAGAAGAACCGCGTCCAGAAAAGGCGCACGGCACCGCAAAATGTGTTCTGATGGTTGTAGCATTGAACCAACCACCCGGAGGAACGTATGAATACCACCGAGCAGAATGCGGCTAAAAACACCGAAGCGCGGGTGCGTCGAGTCCTTGACGTTATGAATCAGGGAAAACTTAAGCAGGCTATCAGGATTACGGCAGCCCCATCGCAGCAACCGTTGCCGAAGACCGCCTCTAAGTTCGGGGGAGTGCCGTACCTGCCTGTGGGAGAGTCCGCGCCGACAAATGCATCCGGCCAGCCCCTAGGCATGATTGCGCAGATTAACTGTGCGCAGCTGCCGCAGAATAATATTTACCCGAAGAGCGGTATGCTTCAATTCTGGATTGACCCTCACGACACCGTATGGGGGTATGACTATAACAAGCCTGCGGTTCAAGAAAACTGGCGGGTGATCTACCACGAGAGCGTGGGTGAACCGAACCCGGATGCGCCGCTGCCGGTGATTGACTGGGACACGATCGGTTGGCCCATCGAACCGGAGAGCGTGGAATTTGTGCTCTCGTTCAGCCTGGTCGAGCAGGGAGTTACCGGTACTGCGCACTACTATTATCCCGATTTTGCACGGGTGTGGGACGAGCTGTACCCCGAGGATAAACTGCCCACGGGAGACGACGAGCAGGGAAGGATTCAGCGGACGGATGCCGTTGAGGAGCTTACTCTCCCGTATGAGGAGAGTGATGAGTACTCCCGGATTGGCGGCTACCCCTACTTTATTCAGAATGACCCGCGGGATTTCGACGAGAACCTGCAGGGGCACACGGTGAACCTGCTGACCATTGTTTCTGAGGCGGACTGGGAGTCAGAGGAAGAAACCCCGGAACTCCTCTGGGGAGATGCGGGTTCCGCAAACTGGCTGATAACGCCCGAACAGCTTGCAGCGCGCGACTTCTCAAATGTGATCTTTGAGTGGTCATGTGGCTAGAATGAGAAACCCCGCTGAATGTTATGTGGTGTCCCATAGCGCTGTTCTGAGCAGGCGGTAGGCTCTCAAACATGCGGTTTGGGATGCTTCTAGCTGTTGTCACTCTTCATAATGTTACCGAGGGTTTTGCCGTTTTTGTCTTTCCACATGTCCAAGCCGTTAGCAGAACGCCCCAGTACAAACCTGGCTGCAGTGGACGGAGCCGAGAAGAGAATATCTTCAGTGGTTTTCCCAGAAGCTATTTTGCTGGCTTTTTCGAGCTCTTCCCGTTTTTTGAGCAACGAAGGAGGGAATGATTCTTTCGGAGGCATTAGCAAACTACCAGAGCGCAACACAAACCCTTCGTCGTTGCGTTGCCCATAGGCGATGACCTTCCCGTTGAGTTGTATGTGCAGGTTCTGCGTCTCGGGATTTTTGTTGTTTTGTTTCTTATGATGGGATGTGGGCAACATTGGCTCAAACATGCGGTAACCCATAGAGCCAACAACGAGACGCACGTACTCAATAAACTCGTCAAGCTCTGCTTTCTTCTCTTCTGTCACATTCCCATGAGAAGGTACCTGATTATTTTCAAGGGAATATCGGCCAGATTTCAGGGCCAAGTCATAGAAGGAACGTTCTAGATACGTGATGTCGGTGGCACCAAAAGAATTGTTGGATGTTAGCACGAGGATTGCTTTATTCCAGAACTCTTTGGATTTATCATGTTCCTCAATTCTCCCTAAGAGCCCCTTACCATTCTCGCGTTCCCCAGCTTGGCCGATGTAAATAATGTCCTGGCTGGTTTCTTCACTCCTACCTAGGAGAAAATACACCCCCGTGGACTGCAGGTCCGGTCGGTCTTTCTTACTTTGTGCAAGATATGTGCGAGGAAGACTATAGACAAGCCCCGTCCAGTTCGTCAGGCTCGCTTTGATCCGCCCCGTTGCGTCACCATCCATGAGAAATAGCTGAATTGTTTTTTGCATAGGCTCAGTCTACTGCGCCACCGACGGTTTGGTTCCGCCCCGCCTGCTGGAGACGACAGGGGTGATGACGAGTGAGCCGCGTGCGGTGGCGGGGTGGGCGTACTGTGCATAGGTTTGGTGGGGTAGAGAGAGTATTTATGATGTGCATCATAGCATGGTGGTGGGTAAGGGGATGAGAGGTAGGCCCGCTCCGCTGGTTCTGGCTGAAGACGGCTTGTTTTTCATGTTTTTAGCGGGGCAACTGGTGCCGTTGTGCGCAGGCGCGGTTCGCGTGTTCGGGGTGTTTGAGGGTATGCAGTGTTGCGGCGCTTGGTGCTTGCGGCGTGTGTGCCCGTGTTTGGATTAGACTTGAATCATGCGTATTAAGATTCTTGACCACCCGCTGGTGGCGCATAAAATCAGTGTGCTTCGTGATAAAAATACTCCTTCGCCTACGTTCCGTCAGCTTGTTGATGAGCTCGTGACCCTGCTTGCTTATGAGGCAACCCGTGAGATCCGGGTGGAGCAGCGGGAGATTGAGACCCCGGTGGCCCGCACCGTGGGCACCATGATTGCCAGCCCTAAGCCGCTGGTGGTGCCGATTCTGCGTGCCGGGTTGGGGATGCTGGAGGGTATGACTCGCCTGGTTCCGACCGCTGAGGTTGGGTTTTTGGGTATGGCGCGTAACGAGCAAACCTTGGATATTGTGACCTATGCTGAGCGTCTTCCGGAGGACTTGACCGGTCGGCAGGTGTATCTGTTGGATCCTATGTTGGCTACCGGCGGCACTCTGATAGAAGCCATTAAATTTCTGCGCCAACGCGGTGCTGAGTCTATTACGTGTGTGTGTCTCATTGCTGCGCCTGAGGGTATTGCGGCCCTTGAGAAGGGTGTTGAGGGGTTGCGCAATGTTGACTTGTTCTTGGCGGCGCGGGATGAGCGGCTGAATGAGAAGGCGTATATTGTGCCCGGTTTGGGTGATGCGGGCGACCGCCTGTATGGGCTGGCGGAGTAGCTCATAACTTTTGGTGCGCGGCTGTATTAACGCCTTCACCGGTGTCGTGAAGGTCTAGGCGCGTGCGCGCTGTGGCGCGGGGCTCGGCGGTTGTGGAGCTCCGCGCTGACGGCGCCTTGGCGGGGCAGCTGGTGGGGGATTTGTGTCTCAGGTTGGCGGGTGTAAAAATTTTTTGCATGCTGGAAAGTGTTTCAACGGTGCCGTTGGGAACTTCCCCTACATGCGGTATAGTGCATAATAATCCGTAAATATATTGAATTTTTAGGGAACTAAGTGAATACTCATGCTAGATTTGGTGGTATGGGCTGCTTTGCTTCCCCGTCCATAGCCTCATCGTCATGAGAGTGATGTAGCTATAGAGGATACCTCCACGTTCTGAACCCGCTTGATTTATGTGACAAATAAGAGAAATATTAAATGTACGGTGGGTATCGCTGAGTCCATTCGCGGCTCGGCAGTGCAGGCGGGAATCCGACGTGACATAACGGGCACCCGTATATCAGCCCCCTACGCTTCGAACTGCGAGAGAAGGATGCATATGTCAGGTGCAGTACCAGGGTACGTTCACATTTCCCAGCGTGGACGCGCCGCTAAGCGCCAGGCTCCCCAGCCCAGTCGCCCCCAGGCGCCTGCGGCTACTCTGCGACCCATGACTTTCACTGCTAATGACCACTCACCCAAGGGCGGCGCGCACGAGAATGAGGCGCGCGGGTTCGTGCTGTATGTGGGCCTCAACGAGGAGCTTGCGGCGGCCAACGGGACCTCCCTAGTGCGTATCGTGCAGGATTTGCGCAATTACGCTCACCACCTAGCTCCGGAAGCGGAGTCTTATGCCGCGGTAGCGCTGGCCCCCACCAGTGCGGAGGGGAGCGACCTTGAGGTAGTGCGGAATGCGCTGGGGGACCCCACAGCTGTCTACTATCAGCCGGATGCAAATACTCATGTTGAGGTCGAGTCACAGGCTACGCATACCAATGGCGTGCTGATTGATCTGGCGCGACGTGAGGTGTTCTTGGATGGTGAGCCGCTTATGCTCACTTTTAAAGAATTTGAGCTTCTGGCACACCTGGTGGAAAACTCCTCACGCACGGTCGGCCGTGATGAGCTGCTGGACTCGCTGTGGAGCGCCGGGGACGAGCACCCGCACGAACGCACCATTGATGTGCATATCCGGCGTCTGCGCTCAAAGCTGGGGCGCCTCTCGGGTACGGTGCGTACGGTGCGTGGGCAGGGGTACCGGTTCTTTGAGCATCCAGAAGTTGTGGTGTGGGCGGCCCCTGAATATTCCATCTAACCCCCTAGCGGCTGCCCTATGTGTTGAAGAGTCTAAGGCGGTGCCCCGTGCTTGTGGTCATGAGCGCGGGGCACTGTTGTGTGCAGCCTGTAAGATGAGGGTATGACTGAGATTTCTTCCCGTATGAAGCGGGATGTGAAACACCTGATTCTGATGCGCCACGCCGAGGCAGACTGGGGCTTGAATGATTTTGATCGGCCGCTGACAAAGCGCGGTCACCAGCAGGCGGCACAAGCGGGGGCGTGGCTTGCTGAACGCGGCTATATTCCCGAGCAGATCATGTCATCGGCCGCGTTGCGAACCCGCCAGACCACCACCTGGGTTTCGGACGCGCTGGGTGAGAAAGGCCCCACTGCGCACCTGGACGAGGGGCTGTATGAGGTGGGCGCATCCCGCATTATTGCGCGTATTAACGGGGTTTCAGAGAATGTTCGTTCGGTACTGGTGGTGTCGCATTTGCCGGGCATCCAGGATGCGGCGATCCAGCTGACCCACCCCGACTCTGACCAGAACGCGGCCATGGAGATGTTTTACGGGTTCCCCCCGTCGTCCGTGGCAGTGTTTGAGGTACCTGGGGAGTGGGCGCTTCTGGATGGGGCTGATGCGCACCTTATTGCGTTTAAAAGTTTCTAGCCCGCGTCGTAGGGTAAGGCGGCTGGGGAGCGTGCGTGCTTTAGGGCTAAAGCTGCTGTCTGGCAGGGGCAAATAGAGTAAAGAATGGTTATAAAGTGAGCCCCCGCACGTGCTGGTGCGGGGGCTCAACTATTATTCACAATGCGGAGACGGGGGGATTTGAACCCCCGGTCGAGTTCAACCCCGACCCTTCATTAGCAGTGAAGTCCATTCGGCCGCTCTGGCACGTCTCCAGCGATGCACCGCAGTGCATCTCTACAAGAATATCGTTCGTTCTGGCACAGGTCAATTCCCCGGCACCTTATGCGGGTGCATAAGAAAGCGCACAACGGTTAGGGGGCTCTAAAAATACCGGCTGCCACGCTGCTTGATATGCGCCTGAGCCTCACCCACAGGGTGACTAATAATTGCGCCGCCGAGCCTCGATATAGACATAAATCGGTGGAGAAAAGGTGAGGATACGAGGCGCTGGAAACAGCGAAACAGGTGGCGTTGAGTGATGGCCCACACGGCGCCAAAGCCTGTGTTTTATACAGACGAGTAGGTTAGACTATAGAGGTTACATGCCGTTCGGTGGGGATTGGCCGGTACGGCAGTCGTTCACAGCAGTCACCGAAAGGACAATCGAGTGTCACAGAGCCCTTATGAACAACAGCCCGATAATGAGTCTAATCCCCGTAACTCATCATCAGAGCAGGTGTACCAAAACCAGCAACCCGCCCAGCCTGCATACCAGCAACAGCCAACATATCAGCAGCCTATGTATGCTCAGCCAATGATGGCTGTAGTCCCTAAAACTCCGCAGCAGATTGCCGGTGAGCAGGCAGCGCAGACATCCATGACTCTTGGCGTTGTCGGTCTGGTTTTGATTTTAATCTTTTTTGGTGGTCCTGTAAGCCTCATCTTAGGTATTTTTGCCGTAAAAAAGGCAGGGGAGGCCGAGCGGATGGGCGCTATGGCATCTGGCGGTCGCGTGATGGGATGGATCTGTATTGTGGTGGGGTGTCTTGAAACACTGGCAATGCTGATTCCGGTCGCGGCATTCATTATTACAATAATTTTCGCCGCGTCCTCAGCAAGCTCAAGGAGCCACTTAGATCTGGCGTATACCCTCACCCCGCTCATGTCTCTTCTCTAAGGCAAAATGTAGGTGTCTCATAGTCCCACACCAGTGACTTACTGACCGGAGGCTCCCTCTCGTACGATACGGGAAGGAGCCTCCGGCCTATATGCGCTTTTCATAGGGGCCTTCGCAGCATCGGGCGTGGTCTGTGCGTTGAGGAAAGAGAGCGGAACATGAATCGATGATGCGAGCCCATCTGGACGTTAAAACCGAAATTTAATGCGATGCATGGGAACGGGCGGCGACGCACATAACTTTTATCTCGGGTAGAATAGGTGGTACCGAACCGATAAATATACACGTGGCCGCAGCACACGTAGGCCGCATCAACCGCATAAGGATTCAAATGTCTGAGACTATGACTCTTGCGCCCTCCTCTTCCGCCGATGAGCAGACCTTCCGGTACTCTTCCCAGCTCGGCCCTCACACCTATTCCGTTCCCGTAGTACCCCAGATCCCCAACCCCGAGGCTGAGGCCGCCGTTAAAAAAATCAAACTGTTTTCGACCGCCGCGCTCATTGTGGGCGTGCTGGGCCTCTTCTTCTACCTGTATGTAGGGTTCATCGGTGCCGCCGCTATTGGTGCTGGGGTCGTCGCACTCACCTTGAATAAGGGGTATGAGAGCCGTGGCCTGGCGATCGCGGGCATCCTGCTTGGTGCGGCTGGGATCAGCATGTGGGCGTTCTCCCTATACATGTTCAGCTCGTTCTAATAGCCTGAAAAACACCTTGAAATAAGCAAAACCCCGCGCCCCGTATCTCTACGGGTTCGCGGGGTTTTAGCGTGTGCGGATGGTAAGGGATTTGAACCCTTGAGACGGGGTTACCGCCTACTGGTTTTCAAGACCAGCTCCTTCGGCCGCTCGGACAACCATCCAGATGCTTTACTATCATACCGGCTCAAGCCGGGTGTTGATAAAAGCTACCAGCTGATTATCGCACGAGGGAAGCTTTTCTGTAAATTGCGCCCTCCTTACATGCCCTGCCTCAGCCCGGGTGTGAAAGACTCGGAAGCCCCCGCACAGCAACCTGGCACCTATTGCGGTAGTGTGCAAGCATCCCGCCGAATAAGGGCTGAACTTTGTGGGTGGGGTGCCTCATGGACGGTTAGCGGGCCGGTAGAGTGGAAGCCACAACCCCGCACAAAAAGAGCAGAAGGAGCGAGCGCATGCGCGCCATGATGGAGGAAGCACACGGGGCACCTGAGGTGCTGCGTGTTAGCGAACAACCCATACCCGAACCCGCCCCGGGGCAGGTGCTCATTCGGGTGCGTGCCGCCGGAGTGAATCGTGCCGATGCCCTGCAGCGGCGGGGGTATTACCCGCCTCCACCGGGGGTCAGCAGCATTTATGGGCTTGAGGCGGCGGGTACTGTTGTCGCCGTCGGTGCGGGCGTTTCCCCGCAGATGGTGGGCTCGCCGGTTGCAGCGCTTTTAGCCGGTGGCGGGTACGCCGAATACGTGGCGGTTGATGCGCGCCACACATTCGGTGTTCCTGAGGGGATGAGCTTCGCCGAGGCGGCCTGCCTGCCCGAGGTTGCCGCCACCGTCTACTCAAACCTAGTGCTCACTTGTGGTATGAGCCTTGATGTTGCCGCCCACCGCGCGTCAGGAACCAGCGTGCTTATTCATGGGGGTACGGGTGGTATTGGGTTGCACGCGGTTCAGCTGGCCAAGGCGGTTGGTGCTCGGGTGTTCGCCACTGTTGGTACCGGTGCGAAGGCTGATAGTGTGCGTGCGGCCGGGGCTGAACCGATCATCTACTCTGAGCTGTCATTCCGCGAGGTTATTGCCGAAAAGACCGGCGGGGTCGGGGTGAACTATATTCTGGATGTGGTGGGCGGGGCGTATCTGGACGATAACCTGCACTCTCTCGCCACTGGGGGACACCTGGCAATTATTGGTCTGCAGGGCGGGGCGAAAGCCCAGGTGAACCTGGGGCTCATGCTCACTCGCCGTCTCTCGGTGCACGCCACCTCACTCCGAACGCGCAGCGCCGACGAGAAAGCACGCATTATGGCTGGGGTACGGCAGCAGGTACTGCCGCTGGTGGAATCCGGGGCTATTCGCGCAAACCTAGACCGCACCTTCGCACTGGAACAGGCTGCTCGGGCCCACACCTACTTCGATTCGGGGGAGCACCGGGGGAAGATTGTGCTCACCCTCGGCGAAGACTAGGTACTCGGGCGGGCTGGCGGCCGTCCTGCCGCAGAAACTTCTCTGTTGGGCGCAGGGCACCATAAGATTCTTCACAAAACCGGTGTGACATAGTGTCAGCAAAACAGATTTAGGGTAACCTAAGTGTTAAAGGGTTTTAAAGATGCTGCGAAAGGAGGGATCAGTGGGTATCAAAAACTTCCTGCAGTCACGCCGTGATGACGCCGAACTTGGCCGCGGGCTCTGGAGGCGCGCCCATGACCGTTTTATCCGTGGCGTAGACCGTTTCCACCAAGTGCTTGAGCGCCTAGCCCACACCGACATGGTCGAACTGGTGGTACCCTCCGCCAACAGCCTCTCGGACCTGATTCCGCGCGTGCGCGCTATCGCCATGGAAGCACAGCGGCTGGCCCCCAGCGAAGGCACCGATGTGCCCTCATCCCCCACCGGAGTGTACTCCGATGTGCACCGGGCGCTCTCTAAAGCGGGGAACTCGGCAGCCCTCTGCGCCGAGGCGCTCGCCATGGCACGCTGCTTCGGAGAATGCACCGCCCACTGCCAACGGCAGGTGACCGTAGAACGCCGCGTGCAAACCGTCGTTGAACACATTCAGGAGGCCGAGCGGCTGATTGCGCGCGCCCGCGACGAACGGCATGAGTCAGTACTCGCTCGCTAGCCCTCATCAATATGAAACCCACGCCCCCGGCGGAGGGAAAAGTTCACCCGAATTTAAGGTTTCGTGTCTATTTGACAAAAACCGACCTTAAGCGGATGCCAGATACCCGCAGTGGTGGGCTGCATCACCACAAGAACACACGCAAAACCTTAAAAACCCCACAGCATCCACTGCTGCCAGCAGTGGCTAAGGTTCACCTCAGTAGGTAGGTGGGTGAGGCGAATAATACACTGAAATCTCGAACTTCATATTCACTGGGAAAGAAAACACCATGTACGACTACCATCGCAATGAACGCGCCATGGCCCTACGACCCAGCCTCTCCCGATCCTGGCTACTGGTACGTGCCAACTCAGACGAAGCGACTATGGAAGCCGCTTTCGAAAGCGAAGCCGATTCCGTCATTTTAGACCTCGAAGACGGATGCCCAGCCGACGAAAAAGACGAAGCCCGCAAAAGGGTCGTCGAAATCCTCAATACCGAAGCCCGCGCATGGGTGCGCATTAACGCCATCACCACCGAACACTGGTGGAACGACGTCAAAGCTCTTAGCGGTGTCAAAGGCCTGCGCGGGGTAATGCTCGCAACCACCGAACACTCCACCGACATCGACCGCACCGCCGCCGCACTACCAACAGGAACCCCCATTATCGCTCTCATTGAGTCAGCCCTTGGGGTGCACAACGCCGTGAAAATTGCCAGCGCTATCGGCACTTTCCGCCTAGCCTTCGGGGTGGGAGACTACCGCCGCGACACCGGCGCATCCGATGACCCGATGGCCTTAGCCTACGTGCGCTCGCAGCTGGTGATCGCCTCAACCCTGGGCGGGCTGCCCGGGCCGATCGACGGGCCAACCCTCGGCAAACGCGGGGCGGAACTTGTGACCGCCTGCCAGCACGGCACCGTGCACGGCATGACCGGAAAACTCACCCTAGATGTGGGGCAGGCCGACACGATTAACCACGCCCTCTCACCCAGTGAAGATGAAATCCAGTGGGCTCATTCCCTGCTGGACGTGCCGCTGGACGGGCCCAAAGATGGCTCATACATGCCGCGTTTCTTGCGCGCGAAAAAGGTTGCGGAACTGGCCCGGGTGTACGGGCTGTGGGGCAAACTTGAGGGCGAAAAACGCGCCTAACTATCAGGGCTTATAAACACGACGCCCCCGGGAAGAAAACTTCGCGGCCAGAAGCAGCCTAATGTTTTCTTCCCGGGGGCGATCACGCCTCCACGCGGAGGCGGCAGGTCAGTTGTAGGGGTCTTTCCCGCCGGTGAGGGCATAAGCGCACAGGTACGAGGTGATGAGCCCCAGCACTATCGGCACCACAAGAATCGTATCGTCCTGAAAAACCGAGCGGTAGAAGAACCACAGTGCGCAGCACGGCACCAGAAGCAGGACAAAAACAAGGCCGAATCGCGAGTTTCTCTTCGGGCGCATCCAGGTCTCCTCTCACATAGTGTCTGCTCCCCATTGTACGGGGTCGCATCCCTACCGCGTTGAGACAGCGGTAACGGGCTGAACTTACTAGCAGAAGCTGGGCATAGAATACAGCCCGGAGCGTGTACAACAAAGTCCCGTGCACCCTAACCATGTGTAGGATGCACGGGACTTTACTCGTGGAGCCCCCTGTGGGATTCGAACCCACGACCTTTTCTTTACGAGGGAAATGCTCTACCCCTGAGCTAAGGAGGCGTACTGCATACCAGGGCTATGCCGGGTAAACGCACATCGCCAATAGTAGCAGAGAGAGGCGCAGATGCGCGAACCGTCACATGAACGAGAAATCGGCCCCAATGTGTGGGACGATAGAAATTATTACCAATAGCCCTGAAGGGAAACAGAAATGACGCAATCACCCATGACCCGCCGCACCCTTTTCGCTCTTGGGGCACCCGCCGCGCTGGTGGCTCTTGCTGCGTGCTCTAGCGGCTCTTCCAATTCCGGGTCAAGCTCATCTGCAAGCGGTAGTTCAAGCTCTAATGCCAGCTCAAGCAGCTCAGCAAGCAGCGCTCCCTCTGGTGGTGCTTCCGGCAGTGCTAGCGCCGAGGGAGAGGCAAGCGCATCCGGTTCGGCTTCAGCCTCGGGTGACTCCGCCAAAATAACCGCCACCAAAGCTGGTGAACGTGACGATGCCGGGTACCACCTCAACACCCCCAAACAGGGCGCGCCCACCGTGACCCTGTACACCGACTACCAGTGCCCCTACTGCGCCAAGGCTGAGCCCACCTACGAGAAGGTCGCCAAAGACCTTGAGGGCACCATGAACGTGACCGTGCGCAATATGCCATTGTCTTCCCATAAGAACGCCGTACCCGCCGCTCAGGCCGTGCAGGCAGCAGAACTTCAGGGTAAACACCTGGAGATGGCGAATAAGCTCTTTCAAACTCAGGACAGTTGGAAAGGTATTACCGACAAACAGACTGAGCTGGCGGGACTTTTCCTCAGCTATGCTCAGGAACTTGGGCTGGATACAGAGAAGTTCAAGACCGATCTGGTTAATCCAAAAACTCTTGAGCTGATCAAGGGCGATTTTGAGTACGGCCATAAGATCGGAGTGAAGGGCACCCCCCAATTCGTGGTGAATGATAAGCCTCTTGAGAATGTGGACTCTTCAACCTCCGTTGAGGATATGGCTAAAGAATTCAAGAAAGCCGCAGGGCTGAGCTAGTCTTTCGTGATGGATGAGAGACAGCGAGAGCGTGCCGCGCTGGGCGTTCATCTGAGTGTGAGCGGTCAGCGCGCCCGTATTCTTGAGGACGGGTTCAGCGAGCACGGCTATGTGTTTGACATCGGCGGTGCCGAACAATCCCATGTTGATGCTGCTGATGCGACCGTCGTGTTTTACGAGTATTTGCGGCGCATCGCCAATGTGCTGGATATACTTGCCCCGCCGCGCGAACCCGTGACGGCTCTTCACCTGGGGGCCGGGGCGCTCACGCTTGCCCGCTATGTGCAGACCACGCGCCCGGGTTCTTCGCAGGTGGCCGTCGATTATGAGCCGCAGCTGATGGGGTTTGTGACTGAGGTGCTGCCGTTGCCCGCAGGTACCCGGTGCGGGTTCGTGGTTTCGGATGCGCGCGCCGTACTCCCCGAAATCCCCGCGCTTTTCGGCGGTCCTGCCGCATCCGACGGCGGTGTTTTTCGCGGGCTTGACGCCATTATTCTTGATATTTTTACGGGCATGGATGCGCCCGCACACCTTGCCAACGCCGACTACTACGCCGAGCTGCGTGAGCTTCTGAACGCTCGCGGGGTACTCGCCGTGAACGTGGGCGACGATGCCGGGCTGCCCTTCTTCCAGGGGCAGGCGCGCGCCCTATTGGATACGTTCGAGCATGTGTGGTGCTTGTGCGATTCTTCCATGCTGAGCGGTGAACACGAGGGGAACCTGGTGTTGATCGCAACCGCACGCGAGCTCGACGAGGACACCGCCGATGCGCTGTTCGCGCGGGGACCGCATCCGGCGGAGGTGCTGGGTACCGAAGAACTGCGGGATTTTCTGGGGTACCTGGCCGGGCAATAGCTGCCCACGCTGCCCGTCGCAGAACCGACCCGGCACGCAGGCAGTGTAGTATCCCGCAGTCTACTCCGGCAGCGGCAGGGGAGAGGTGTGCTCGGGAGGCTCGTTCTTCCGGTAAGAATCCGAAGTTTCGTCCGCATGTGCAGAGTCCCCAGTCGTTTGGGTAATTCCGATACTTGCCGTGATCAGCAGGATAATCGCAACCCAGCGCATCAGGCCGGTTTCCTGACCCAATAGCGCCCACCCCGCGAGCGCCGCAATCGCCGGTTCCAGGCTGAGAAGCACACTGAAGACCTGTTCGGGAAGGTGCCGCAGGGCTGCCAACTCGCTGCTGTACGGTACGACCGATGCCAGCAGGGAGGTTCCGATGATGAAGAGCACCAGTTGGGTATCCTGCGTAACGCTCCAGAGCGCTACGGGGCCGGGGAAAAGCAGGGCTCCGGGGACCACACAGATGGCACCCACGGCCATTGCTACGGCGAGTCCGCTTGCACCGGGCACGAGCTCGCCGACTGAGGCGCTTGAGCGAATGTAGAGTGCCCAGAACGCGCCCGCGATCAGGGCGTATAGTACGCCCAGCAGGTCTGTTTCCTGCCCGTGTACTGCCTCAAAGCCGAGTACCGCCATGCCTGCCGCCGCGCAGAATACCCACACTAGGTCGCGTTTACGCCGCGTGAGGATAGAGGCCAGTACGAGCGGACCGGTAAACTCGACCGCCACCGCCAGTCCGAGCGGGATGCGAGCCAGCGCATTGTAGAAGAATCCGTTCATGAGCCCAAGCGTGACACCAAAAATGAGCATGGCACGCCACTGGCGGGAAGACCAGCCTAAGAACCCGTCGGATGTTTTCGCGGGTACTGCCATATATGCGGTTTGTGCACCTGCCTGATGCGCCCGCCAGCGCCCGGCAATCCAGACCGCCGCCCCCACCGTGATCGCGGCGAGAAGCAGACGCAGTGTCGTGACGAGCCACGGACCAAAAAGCGGAAAAAGGTGCACCGCGAAAGCCGCGCCGAATTGCAGAGAAAGGCACGAGATGATCACAAAGATAATGCCGACGGTGGGGCGCTTGTGCCTGGTGGTACCTGGGGTCATTGCTGGCTCCTCACAGTCGCTAGGGTGCACGAATCACGGCAAGGGGCGACGGTACACCGATAGTATTCGGTACCGCCGCCCACATTCTACTTGCCTATGGCGTACATCTCAATAGATGGAATGCTGTGCGTTAGCCCTCCTCGCCGGTACGGGAATGGGTTTTTCCAGGGGTATCCTGCCGACGCGCCTTATCGGCCGCAACCTGTTCGGGGGTGGGCAGCTCAATCGCACCAGTCATCTGCGCTATACCGGCACCAATATTATCCACAGCACCCGGCAGGTACGGTTCGATCGACTCACGCTTACCCGCTGCAAGAGCCGCACGTTCAGCCCTAGCATGTGACAGAGTGATGCCGATACTCGCCGAAATCAGCAGGGCAATCGCCGCCCACCGTATCAACCCCGTATTCTCGGCCAGCATAAAAATACCCACAATAGCGGCGAACGCTGGCTCCAGTGAAAGCACCACACTGTACACATTCGACGGGAGCATACGCAGCGCCGAAACCTCACCAAGTGCTGGCAGAGCCGACGCAAGCAGGCCCATCACGAACCCCAAGCCCAGAAGCGCCGGGTCGGTGATAGCCTTCTCAAGATGGTTGCCGGTGATGAAAAACGGGAACGGCAGCACCAGCAGGGTAGAGACAATATTGCCCATCACCATACCGCCCATGCCGGGGATACTCGCCCCCACCTTTTCCGTTGCCAAAATATAGGCGGCACGTGAAATAGCGGTCAGCACCGCAAAGAACACGCCAGCCAGCGCAAAATCCTCGGGGTTGGCCTGTGAGTCGGCGGTCAGCACCGCCATGCCCGTGAACGAAAGTGCCACCCACACCAAATCCAGTTTGCGGCGTGAGAGCACAGTCGCCAGCACCAGCGGGCCCATGAACTCAATAGCGACCGCGATTGCCAGCGGCACCTGCTGGATAGCCACATAGAAAAATGCGTTAGCACCAAATAAGGCCACGCCAAGAACCGCCACGGCTATCCACTGCGGGCGCGTCCATTGACGAACTTGCGGGCGGAAAAACACGTACAGCAGTAGTGAAGACGTAATCAGGCGCAGGGTGACCACACCCCATGCGCCCAAATCACCCATCATGGTTTTAGCCAGCGCCGAACCGAACTGCATTGAAATAATGGCACCAATGGCATACGCCATGCCCAAACCCTGCGTCGCCAGGGGAGAACGCGCTGGTGCTGAAGCCGAAGCGGGAGCAGACATATTAGGTTCCTTTACGTTCAGAAAACCGCGGCCGGTGCGCCCCAGCCGCGGGGTGTGGGATGCTCAACTGCGGGCATCACCCTGTGTGCGTCATGTAATCTAGCTCAATTCTACGCGCTAACGGGTTGTAAGTGTACTAATGACCGTAAACTAGTGGCGCTGGCGTGGCGTCCCCCGAAAAACACAGGTGCGCGCACCGGTAAACCTCCGGGTTTACGGGTTCGCCATGCGCGCACCCCACATCAAACACTCAGCCAAACATGCTTTACTGGTGAACATGCTAGACGCTAAAAAGTCACTTTTTGACAATGACGGCAACCCCCGTCCCGCGCTCACCAACGCGCTCGATACTGTGCTACGCCTACAGCGCCCCCTCGCGCTGTCCATGGTGAAGAAACTCCGTGCCGCGCACCCGCACGAAACCCCCGAACAGATACTGCGCCGCCTCGACAGGCAGTACCTGCGGGATGTGACCGCAATCGGCGGGGTGACCGGCGCCTCCGCGTTCGTGCCCGGAATCGGCACCGTCACCTCAATGGGGCTTTCAGCGCTCGCGGTGGGCGGATACCTGGAAAGGACCGCCCTGTACGCGCAGGCAGTTGCCGAGCTGCACGGTGTGCACGTGAAAGACCCCGACCTGGCCCGCTCGATGGTGATGGCGATTATGCTCGGTGAGGAAGGCTCACAGCTGATGAACACCGTGCTGCTGCAGACCGGCAAAGCCACCGGTGTCTCGGGCCGCTGGGGGATGCTGCTGGGCGGTAAATCCTCCGGCAAAATGTTCAGCGTAGAACGGGCAATCCGCAATATGTTCATTAAACGATTCCTGACCCGCCAAACCGGCGCGTTCTTAGGCCGCGCCCTGCCGTTCGGGGTGGGTGCTGTGGTCGGTGGCGGCGCGAACTACGGCCTTGGTAAAGACGTCGTGAAGAACACTCGGGAAGCATTCGGTGACGCCCCGCCGTTCTTCCCCTTAGAGCTCATGGTCGAACCGCGCGCCCCCAAATTTGATGACGCAAATGGGGATAAAGGCCCCTCGAAGGCACGGCGGGCGCTGACCGGCCGGTTCAAACGCAACAAGGCCGACACCAAAAACCACGATGTGCACTCGCACGGGCTGCAGAACCCCGGTGCACAGCATCGCAAGACGATGGGGGACTAGAAGAAACTAGCTCCTCGCCTCTGCCTGTCGGTATTTCGCGGGTAAGAGTGCCCGTTTTGCCGCGGTTTTCACGAGACATACACGGATAATGTTAGATTAGTATCCTGCTAATCTAACAGTTTTCCGTCAAAGTGCGAAAAGTTGTTAGATTAGAGCCTCCTTAATCTAACAACTTTTTGTGTTGATGAGGAAACCTGGCGAATAAATGGGTGTTCTATAGCCCCTGCCGAAACCGTAAAAAGGCTCTTTATTCATATAAAGCATTGGAAAAACCGCTTTATTGGAATAAAGAGCCTTTTTAGAACGTAGAGAGAGTGGGCGATAAGGATTGAAGGAATTTAGCCTTGCGCATCCTTCGCGTGATCCACCAGCTGCGCGGCGATGCCGTTGTACGTATGCGGGGTCAAGTTCGACAGCCGCTCCTGCGCCTCGGCAGACAGACCCAGGGTACCCACAAATTCTTTGAGGCGCACCGCATCCACTCGATGACCGCGCGTAAGCTCCTTCAGGCGCTCATAGGGGTTCTCCATGCCGGGGGTGCCCGCGATTGCCTCTGCGCGCATAACCATTTGAATGGCCTCTGCCAGAACCTCCCAGTTGGATTCCAGGTCGGCGGCAATAACGTCGGCGGCAATATCGAGGCGCTGCAGACCCTTAATCACATTAGAAATCGCCAGCACCGAATGCCCAAACGCCACGCCAATATTGCGCTGCGCCGAAGAATCGGTCAAATCACGCTGCCAACGCGAAGTCACCAGCGTGGATGCCAGCGAATCGAAGACCGCATTGGAGAGCTCAAGATTAGCTTCCGCATTCTCAAAGCGGATCGGGTTCACCTTATGCGGCATTGTCGACGAGCCCGTAGCACCAGCCACCGGAATCTGGCGGAAGAAACCAATCGAAATATAGCTCCACACATCGGTGCACAGATTATGCAGCACACGGTTGAAATGCGCCACATCAGAGTACAGCTCCGCCTGCCAGTCATGCGATTCGATCTGTGTGGTCAGCGGGTTCCAGCTAAGCCCCAGATGCTCCACGAAACCCCGCGAAATAGCCTGCCAGTCAGCCCCCGGAACCGAGGCGTAATGCGCCGCATAGGTGCCCGTTGCGCCGTTAATCTTGCCCAAAAATTCGGTAGCGGCAACATGGGAAATCTGGCGTTTCAAACGGTACGCCAGCACAGCCATTTCCTTGCCCAACGTGGTGGGGGTTGCGGGTTGGCCGTGTGTGCGAGAGAGCATCGGAACATCCCTGCCGGTCTCGGCGAGATCCAGCAAAACCCGCACCAGATCGCGGGCGGCGGGAAGCCATACGTTCTCGACTGCGTCCTTAATACCCAGGGCGTAGGAGAGGTTATTAATATCTTCGGAGGTGCACCCAAAATGCACGAGGGGAACCAGATGCCCCAGCCCCAGCGCTTCGAGGCGGCGGCCGATATAGTACTCGACGGCCTTCACATCGTGAACAGTGACCGCCTCAATCTCGGCGAGTTCGGTGACGGAATCGGCGTTGAACTCGGTCACGATAGCGCGCAGGCCGGACTTCTGCTCATCGGTGAGCGGTGTGAGCCCGGGAAGAACGGCATGCTCGCACAGGTATATGAACCATTCGACCTCCACGTGGATGCGGTCGCGGTTCAGTGCGGCTTCGGAGAGGTAGTTTGTTAACGGCGCGGTCACAGGGGCGTAACGCCCATCGAGAGGGCCAAGTGCAAGGGTGCCGGCGGAAAGGTCGGTACGCCCGGAGGGCAGTGTGTTTTCAAGGTGAGACATGCTTCTATTCTGACACGCGGTGCTGGGATGCAGGGTGTTTGGGTGGGCAGAATCTTCTCTTGCCCCGCCAATAGTTACAAGATCGTGCGGGTACTGGCGGGCGAGGTGCTCTCCAGGGCTGGTGTTGGTAGAAGCCAAAGCGGCCATAAAAGTGTATTTTCGTAATATTTGTTCATATTAGGTGTGTATAAGAAGCCCGGTAAGTCGGAAAATCCTGTGGAAAACTTATTGTGGTGACCCTGCCATCTACTTATCCACAAGAAACTCTAAATTTCGCAAAATATATCAAAAAGTATCATATGGTGTTTTTAAAGATTTGAGCGTAGCACTAAGGAGAGTACCGTGGCACCACCAACAGTAGCCCCTGCCCCCGCCCCGTCACCAGCGCCCGCACCACCAAACCCCACCGACATTCTGCGGGCCGCAGGCGACATGGGATTCGGCGCCAAAGCCGCCAAAGATATTGCCGCAGGGCTCAGCGCTGGTGCGCAACTAATCCGGCAGAAAGGGAAGGAATACCATGACGAGCTCATGAAACACGCCGGAACTCTCGACGAACTCTGCAACCGCACCAACAGCATGCGCAACGAATCCTGGAAATCAGAATCCGGGCAGAAATACCGAGAACAGCTGGAAAACCGCCGGAAAGACGCCGAACATTCCCGCGACGAACTGCGCACAGCCGCCCAAGAAGCACTGCAAGCTGGTGAGGAAATCGCGCAGAACTTCGAGGCACAAAGCGCGGCCATTAACAACGCGGCAAACCAGGTGGACTCCATACTGCATTCACTCGCCCACGGGGCGGCAGACGCAGCCGATAAGATAGGCGACATTATTAAAAAATCGGGTATCGGTGGCGCCCAGGATACGCTTAACGCCCTCGCAGATAGCGGCAGCAAAATGCTACAGGGCCTCGGCTCGCTCATGCCGCACTAAAAACACGAAACACGTAGGAGAAAATCATGGGTAACCGCACCATAGACGTTGAACTTGAAGAGCTGCCGCGCATCGCCGAAGGGCTTGTGCATATTGGTTACGACTGCGGGGCAATGGTGATGCCGGTTGGGGCCGCAGGGACCGGTATCCTTGCGCACCTGGCAATGAGCGCACACGGCCGCTCCGCCGCGGCCCGCGCTACAGGAACCTCCGCGAAACTTGCCACGTACTCAGGCACATATGCAACCATGGCTGGGAAAGTACTTGGGGCGTACGGAGGCTATTGGACAGCAGACGAAATGGCCAAAGCAGGAATCATGCTCCGTGATGGTGTGGGAACAGCAATTTTTAACATACGGGCATTCCAAGGCAAAGAGCTTTTCTCCTTTGAACGTGTTAAAACTATTGACCCTAACTCCGCTGACGCCCCTAAACCTGACAACAATAAGAAAACACCAACGTCTGCTCACGATGCCTCCGTATATATTAACAAGACGGGCAGTGAAGCCGACGAAGTGGACAAAACACACCAAGGCAAACAATATGCCGACCGGGGAGCCATCACTGTTATCCCCTACCGGGATAAAAATACGGGGCAGAAACGGTACATGGTTGTCATACCCGGAACCGACTCCAATAACCGCAATGGCGACCCCCACTCGTGGGATAACGCGTTGCGAGAAAGCGGAGGTAAAGACGGGGAACTGACTCCCCAACAGAAAATGATAGACCAAGCCCTGAAAGACGCAGGTGCCGAGCCCGGCTCCGAGGTTTTCCTCATGGGCCACAGCCAAGGCGGTATGATCGCCTACAACACCGCCAACAGCACAGAATTCGCTAAAAAATACAATGTTAAAGGCGTCTATGCGGAGGGGTCGCCACTGAGCGGCCTGCCAGCAAAACGACGCGACTTCAGTGTCGCATACGTGGAAGGTAAAGAGCCTGTACCAGATTCCTTGGGTCCACGGAAGAAGGGAAAAGGGTGGACGCCGGATGAGCGTGACACCGTCATTAATACATCTAACTCGGGTATGGATGGGCATGCCGCCGTGGAATACGAGAAGGCGCTGAACAGCAACCCGAAAGGGCATAAAGACCTTAAACAGCTTAAAGATTTCTTCGGCAACGGGGACTATGAAGCGCAGCAGATCAGCGTGTACTCTGCCTCGACAATGCCCGATGGCACATCAGACCTGGCAAACGCTGGAATGCAAATGGCACGATTTGGCGAAGCCTTTACAACATCCAGGGACGAGGGGGCTAACGCTCATGTTCACCAAGCGATTATAGATTTTGCCGGGGGAGAGAGGCTTCCAGATGCTCTAGATCCTCAGTATCGTGACCAGGAAGCTGGGGAGTCTTCTGCCTCCACACCGAATATGAGGAGGGACAGCATTGTAGAGTTCTCCCAGGATATGGCGACTTTGAGGCCACTGCGGCCGTCACAAAGCTTCACCCTGAGTTCGCAAAGGGCTACGCCTTCCGCCCCACAGGCCAGCTCTTCAGACTTAGGTGCCACAGGATCCTCAGGGGGCGTCGGGTCTGGTGTGAGCGCGACTCAAATGGTTGAGGGGGTAGGCCGCCAGCTGGCGGAGAACCTTGGGATCGCCTCCTCAGAGGACGCTAATTCGGCGGGGGCGGAGAGCTTCATGGACCAGCTTGATAGTGCTGATGTTTCAGACGGGCCGCACGTTATGCCCTACAACCCGGACACTGCCCCTGCAGAGCCGCACGTTATGCCGTATGACCCCGCCACCGATAACGTGGGTGCCGCCACTATGCCGTACAAGCCTGATACTAAGCTCCCGGACCCGCCAACTCCTGAACCGGTGCAGGCACCCGAACCGACTCCAGTTCCCCAACCGGTGCAAGCACCCGAACCAGCCCCGGCTCCGCAGCCAGTGCAGACCCCTGAACCGGTGGCGGCAGCTCCGCAGGGCGGATATACACCCCCGCAAGTTGATCCGCCCGCCACCACCGTGCCCCCTGCAGGGCAACCGGTTGCCCAACCCGCCGGTGAGGCCGTCACTGGGGCGCCAGCCGGAGAGTTCACCCCGCCCACGGTGGAACCGGAATATACGCCCATGCCCTACAATCCCGCCACTGATAACGTGGGAGCCTCCAACATGCCGTATGACCCGGCCGATACCTCGGTGCAAGAACCACTGCAGATGCCCACCCGGGTGGAGCCCAACAACGGGTACACGCCCCCGCAGGTATCCGTCACTGAGCAGATCGCATCCGCAGCCTTTGGCGGCGGCGCTGACGATATGATGGCTGGCGACCTAGAGACAGCCAAGTGGGAAGAACCGACCCAAGGGCCCGCGTACATGCCCTATGACCCCGCCACCGACAGCGGGGAAGTAGCCAACCTGCCGTACAACCCGAACACCGACAACGGCGGGCCTATCTTCCTCCAAAACGCGGCAGCCCCCGAACTGGCAGGGGCGGCAGCCTAAGACGGGCATCCCATCGGGGCGCGAACAGAACCAGTACTGTGAGCGCCCCGGCGGGCAGCCCCACACCACAACCGTGATGTGTGGCACTATACTGAGACTATGAGCGAACACAGCAACACCCCCGAAACACCCGCTATCCAGCCGCGCCACGTCTTCTCGTCTCTGCCCAAATATGCCGCTGGCAAACCTCCCACACCCGTAGAGGGGCTGAAACAGTACAAACTCTCCTCCAACGAAAACCCTCACGGGCCCATACCTGAGGTGGCGCGCATTCTCGCCGAATTCGACGCCACCCACCGCTACCCGGATCCGCTCTCCACCAAGCTGCGTACCGCCCTCGCCCACCGCCTGGGGGTAGACGCCCACAATATTGTGACCGGCGCGGGAAGCCTGGGGGCACTCAACCAAATCCTCAAAGTCTTCGCCGGGGCCAGCCTCGACGGCACCCAAGACGAAGTGATCTACGCCTGGCGGTCCTTCGAAGCCTACCCCATTCTGGTGGGGCTGCTGGGTGCCAAAAGCGTGCAAATCCCCAACCTGCCCAATGGGGCGCACGATTTGAACGCCATGGCGCAGGCTGTTACCGACAGAACCCGTGTGATCCTGGTGTGCACTCCGAATAACCCCACCGGGCCAGCCGTCACCGAGGCGCAGATGCGCGAATTTCTCACCAAAATCCCCGAGAACGTGGTGGTCGTCATTGATGAGGCATACTACGAATTCTGCACCGCATCCACCGTGCCCGCCGGGCAAAACGCCCCCGTGAACGGGCTGACCCTGCTCAACGACCACCCGAACGTGATCGTGCTGCGCACCTTCTCCAAAGCACAGGGGCTCGCCGGGCTGCGCGTGGGTTACTCCGTCTCCCACCCGCAGCTGACCCAGTACCTGCGGGTTGCGGCCACCCCGTTCGCCGTGACCGCGCTCGCCGAAGCCGCAGCCGTGGCCTCTATTGAACATGAAGAGGCGGTAATGGATGGGGTGCGGCATATCGTTGCTGAACGTGAACGTGTGGTTGCCCGGCTGCACGAGCTGGGGTACAACATCCCGCAAACCTACGCCAACTTTGTGTGGCTGCCCTTGGGGGAGCACACCGAGGCTTTCAATAAGCTTGCCGCCTCCCACGCCCTCTCGGTGCGTGCTTTTGATGGGGAAGGGGTGCGGGTGAGCATCGGCGAAGATGAGGCAAATGACCGTTTTATCGGCATCTGTGAACAGTTTCCCCACAGAGTCTAGACCCTGCAACGCTGCGCCTATGCACCAAGAGGGTGGGAAAACCTCAGCTCAGGGGCCTTGGGGTGACAGTGCTCGTGAATCACTCTCTACACAATGCCGACGCAGCACCATTCCTCAACCTATGCGGTGCTGCTTGGAAAAACCAAAATCACGCTGACTGAGCCTCATTTATGCTGGAAGAATAACCTTGAGAAACGCTACATCGCGCTGATGTTTCCTGTGAAGAGGAGTAAAATAAGAGGAAATATGCCCAAGCCTTCCGCCCCGCGCGCCGAAACTCTCTGCGTGCGCCCGGCGTGAAGGGCAGCTCGTATCTGCGTGGAGGATTGATGCACGAGAACGAAAAATATCCGGGAGTACCCGAACGCATCCAGCTGATGGATGAGAACGGCAAGGTACACGAGAACCCCACCTTCAGTTCTTATGTGCACGATGTAGACGCAGAACAGCTTCGCGAAGCCTACCGCCTGATGTACATTACCCGCCGCATTGACGACGAAGGAACGGCACTTCAGAGGCAAGGGCAAATGGCTCTGTGGGCACCCAGTCGCGGGCAGGAAGCGGCGCAGGTCGGCTCCGCACTGGCATTCGCCCCCAACGACTATATTTTTCCCTCCTACCGTGAACACGCGGTCGCCTTCGCCCGCGGCGTAGATTTCCGCGAACTCATCACGGTTTTCCGCGGCTCCCACACCCACGGGTGGGACCCTAAAAAACATAACTTCCATGTTTACACCAAAGTGCTTGCCGCACAGGTGCCGCACGCGGTCGGCTACGCTATGGGCCTGAACTTTGATGCCGATATTGCGGCGGAAACCGGGCAGCTGCAGACAGGCCAAGGGCAGGCCACCAACCCCGATAACGACACCGTGAAACCCGCCGTCGGCGTCTATTTCGGCGATGGTTCCTCCACCGAAGGCGAAGCCCACGAGGCCATGGTCTTTGCCGCATCCTACGATGCCCCCGTACTGTTCTTCGTGCAAAACAACCGCTGGGCTATTTCAGTACCCTTCGACGTGCAGTCGCGTGTGCCCATCTCAACCCGCGCCCAAGGCTACGGCTTTGAAGGGCTGCGCGTTGACGGCAACGATGTGCTCGGCACCCTCGCCGTCACCCGCTACGCACTCGATAAAATCCGCCGCGGCGAAGGCCCCGTACTGATTGAGGCGGAAACATACCGCCTGGGCCCGCATACCACCGCCGACGACCCCACCAAATACCGTGACGACGAAGAACTCCAGCAGCGTCTGAACGCAGACCCGCTGATTCGCCTGGAAAAACATCTGCGCGAGAACGGGCACACAGATGATGCCTTCTTCGAAAAACTCGCCGAAGAAGCACAAGAGCTTGCCAACGGGGTACGCGAGGCGGCGATTGCCTCCGAACCCTATGAATTCGACCGATTCTTCGACCGCGCCTACGCCGAAGAACACCTTCAGGTAGAAGAAGAACGCGAGTTCTACCGCAACTACGTCGCAGGTTTCGAGGAGGACTAAGAATGAGCGAGCAGAATGCACAGGTTGAGCGCTTGACCCTGGCGAAAGCGATCACTCGCGGCCTCGACGATGCGATGGCAGATAACCGCAAAGTCGTGCTGATCGGTGAAGATATCGGCAAACTCGGCGGCGTATACCGCGTAACCGAAGGGTTACTGGCGAAGCACGGGCAGAAACGCGTAATGGACTCTCCCCTCGGAGAGGCCGGTATTGTGGGCACCTCCATCGGCATGGCGATGCGCGGCTATCGGCCCGTAGCCGAGATTCAGTTCGACGGGTTCGTCTTCCCCGCCTACAGCCAGATCACCACCCAGCTCGCCAAAATCCACAACCGCAGCGACAAAAAATACGTTGTTCCGGTTACGATCCGTATTCCCTACGGCGGCGTGATCGGGGCGGTCGAGCATCACTCGGAATCGCCCGAGGCGCTGTTCGCGCACACCGCCGGGCTGCGCATCGTAACACCGTCCTCACCGCATGATGCCTACTGGATGACCCGCAAATCCATTGAATGCGACGACCCGGTGATTATTTTCGAACCCAAACGCCGCTACTGGCTCAAGGGTGAGGTGAATTTTGCGGACACCGACTTTGACCCGTTCCAGGCGCAGGTGGTGCGCGAAGGCACAGACGTGACCATCGTGGCATACGGTCCGCTGGTGCCGGTAGCGCTCGCCGCCGCAGAGGCCGCCGTCGAAGATGGACGCTCAATCGAAGTCATTGACCTGCGGTCGATCTCCCCGATGGATGTGCCCACCGTCGCCGCATCCGTGGTGAAGACCGGACGCTTGATCGTTGCCCACGAAGCGCCGACCTTCGGGGGTATGGGCGGCGAACTTGCTGCCGCGATCACCGAGCGTTGCTTCTACAGCCTGCAGGCCCCAGTGCTGCGCGTGGGCGGCTACTATATGCCGTACCCGGTACCGCGCACGGAGGAAGAATACGTGCCCGATATTGACCGTATCCTGGAGGCGGTAGACCGCTCCTTTGAGTACTAGACCCACCCCGCAGCGTATTCTTTACGGGCTATATGCACTAGTGAAAGGCGTTTAATGTCCCAGATTTTTAATCTACCCGATGTGGGTGAAGGACTCACCGAAGCCGAAATTCTCGCCTGGAAAGTTGCCCCCGGCGACACCGTGCACATTAACGACGTGCTGGTAGAGATTGAGACCGCCAAGTCTGTGGTTGAGCTCCCCTCACCGTATGAAGGCACCGTGGAGCAGCTGCTCGCTGCTGAAGGTGACACGGTGGAGGTGGGCACCCCCATTATCGCCGTGGCGGGCAGCAGCGAAAGTGCTGGCTCCTCCGCCCCCGGCGCTAATACCGGTGCTGCCGAAACACCCGAGGTGGAAGCTGGTACCCAGGCGCTCGTTGGTTCGGGCCCCAAGGCAGACTCGGTCAAGCGCCGCGCCCGTAAACGTCCCGCATCTGCCGCCCAACCGCAGCCGGTGACCCCCACCCCGCAGCAGCCCGCCCCGGTAGGGCACACACCCGCCTCCGCTGAGCCGCGTGCCGGGCTGCTGGGTGGGCTCAGTGAATGGGCGGAGCGGGCCAGTAAAAAATTCGTGGAGAACACGCCGCTGAACTCTTCTCTGAACACTGTGCGGCAGCGCCTACAGGGTGCCGAGGCCCCAGCACTTGAGCAGGATGCTGCCGCCCCCGTGCCGCATCGGCCTGCTCTTGCCGCCCCGCCGGTGCGCCTAGCCGCTAAGGAAATGGGAGTGGACCTGGCGAATGTGACCGCGACCGGTTCGCGGGGGCAGGTGACGAAACAGGACCTGCTGGACTATGTGGCGCACCTGAACGATGTGCAAGAAACCGGCGGCCGGTTCTGGCAGCCCCCGAGCGTACCCGGTGACCGCCTTGAACGCATCCCCGTACGGGGGGTGCGTAAGGCCACTGCGAAGGCTATGGTGTCTTCGGCGTTTAGCGCCCCGCACGTTTCGATTTTCGTGGATGTGGACGCCTCCCGCACCATGGAATTTGTGAAGCGGCTGAAGAAGTCCCGCCATTTTGAAGGGATTAAGGTGACCCCGCTGCTGGTGCTTGCCGCCGCCGTGATTTGGGCTGCCGAGCGGAACCCGCAGGTGAACGCCACCTGGACGGACAGCGAGATCCAGATTAAGCACTTCATGAACCTTGGTATTGCGGCGGCCACCCCGCGCGGGCTGATGGTTCCGAACATTAAGGATGCGCAGGAGCTGTCCCTGCGTGAGCTGGCGATCGCCCTGAATAACCTGACCGCCCGTGCGCGGGAAGGGAAGACTCAGCCCGCCGAGATGGCGAATGGGACCCTGACGATTACGAACATCGGCTCGCTCGGCATTGACACGGGCACCCCGATTATTAACCCCGGTGAGGTGGCGATTATTGCTTTCGGCACGATTAAGCAGAAGCCGTGGGTGGTTGATGGTGAGGTGATCCCGCGTTGGGTAACCACGCTGGGCGGTTCTTTCGATCACCGCGTGGTGGACGGCGACCTCTCGGCGCGTTTCATGGCGGATGTTGCCGCCATCCTTGAGGAACCGGCCATGCTGCTGGATATTTAGCCGCAGGCACCCGCACCCGTATGGGGCGCGAAAACTGGGGTTCGTAACCGATACGGCTACGAACCCCAGTTCTATTCTAAGTTTGGCATATACACTTATGGGAGGCGTTATTTGGGGTATTTCTCCACGCGGCGGTGGTAGATACGGCCGCACATCCCACCCAGGACAGCGCCCAGAAACGACACCCCAATGACGCTAAGAAGCGCCAGGATACCGTTGCTGATGGTGCCCGCCCCAAAGAACTGCTGGGCCGCCAGCGGCGAATAGCTGCCGGGGGAGAACGCGTGAGGCATGACATAGGTGAAAATCGTGGCGGTCGCGCACCCAAGAATCTGCCACAGGCACACCGACACACCCTGTTTAGCGCCCGCAAACCGTGCCATTCGTCCGGCGGTGTACCCTCCCGCGAGGTACGCCAACAGGTAGATCACCCCCACCGTGATTAAAAAGGTGAGCGCATCCGCCTCACCCTCGGAAAAACGTTGCAGGGTTTCAGCTATGGGGTGCGTGAGCGTACCCGTGGGGAGAACCATAATGGTTTCCGCCAGCCAGGTGAAAAAGCTGAGGGCCGAGAGCGCGACCATCCACCCCATGAGCCCCGGAAACACCTGCAAACGCCCGAAGTGTTCCCGCTGCGCCTCTAGCGGAGCCATGGCAACCACGCCTTCCGGTGGCTGCTCCCACGCCTCTAAAGGTTCCGGGGGCCCGCCGTGGGGAGCACTGCGGTTTGCGTTGTGCGGGTCTGGTGCAGGCGCAGCATCCGGGTGGAGGGCGCCCGTGGTGGGGGTATTAAGCCAGGCCAGCTCTTCGTCGCCGCTGGTAGCATCCACTCCCGGCCCCGCCGCGTTCTGCGCGGAAGAGCCGAACTGTTCAGGTGCGGGTTCATGCCCGTTAGGGAACCGGCCGCCAAGGGAGAGCGTGGGCTCATCATCGTCATACTGCGGTGCACGGGCCTGCTGGGGTGCCTCGAAATCGTCACCGAACGCCACGGTGGGCTCATGATCATATGCAAAGCCCTGAGTGTTACCGTGATCGCGTCCCTGCTGATACGGTTCAGCTGCGCGGCGGGCCTTGGCGCCGGGCCGTGTGCCCGTGGGAGAGTGCGGGTCGTTAGGGGTCACGTAACCTGGTTTCCTGTCGGTTGCTGATGGGATGCGGTTGGTGTGTTTGGCGGGTGCCTAGTCGCTGCTGGCTGTTAGGGAGTCGTAGAACGCCTGCGCCTCAGCGATACTTTGTGCACTGTACTGGTGCGGATGCGCCGGGTGCTCATCGGGGCCAACGGTGCGCACCACGCGCGCCGGGTTGCCCACGACCACCGCATTGGCGGGCACATCTTTCGTGACTACCGACCCCGCCCCAATGACGGCGTTCTCACCGATACTCACCCCACCGAGTATGATTGCGCCGCCGCCGATCCACACGTTATCGCCCACGGTAATTGGCAGTCCGCCCTCCCACAGGTTTTTGCGGTCTTGAGGGTTCACCGGGTGGGTGGGGGTGAGAAACTGGGTGTTTGAACCAACCAGCACTCCGTCGCCGAAACGTACGGGGGCCACATCTAGAATCACGGTGCTGAAATTGAAGAAGCACCCCTCGCCAATGAACGTGTTCACCCCGTAATCGAACGCCACGGAAGGACGCATAAACGACCCGGTGCCGAACGCACCAAGGTGCTCGCGGAGCACGTGCATCGCCTGGGCGTGCTCACTGCGCGCATAGTACTGTTCGAAGAGTTTGGTCGCCTCATAGATGGTGTCAGAAAGGGCATGGCATTCGGCATCAGGCTTGTAGGGGGCGCCGGCGACCATGCGCTTAAAAACGGGGCCGTGCTCGGCCGGTTGCTGGTGGCGGCTCATTGATGTATACCCCCATAGAATAGGTACATGAAGCCGATAATGGCGGCGCCTAGGGCGATAACCACCAGCCCGGCAATGGCGAAACGTTTAGAGATTTCACGCAGTAGCTTCTTAAAATCCTCATCTGAGTAATTCTGACTCATACCGTTAAGTATCCCAGAAGATACACTGCACGCCCACCCTCTGCGGCTTGGGCGAATCTGGGTGAACCCGGTGAACCTGCTGGCAATGATCTGCCATTGCGGCCTTGCGGCTTGAGCCGGGCGGCGGCAGAGGGCACAATACAGAACATGACTGACGCACACAACCCTATAGCCACCCCGGATATGCCCGGGCAGAACCCGCTGGCGCATCGCCCCTGGCTCAAAAATTATTCACCCGGCGTCGCCGCCGATGTTCACCTGTCTGAGACCTCGCTGAGCCACCTGATTGATGACGCTGTCCGCGAGGTTCCCCATAAGATTGCCCTCGAATTCTTTGGTGCCACCACCACCTACGCCGAACTTGGCAGCCAGATCGACCGCGCCGCCGAAGGGCTGCGCCTGGCTGGGGTGCAGGCGGGGGATCGGGTCGCCCTGATTCTGCCTAACTGCCCGCAGCATATTGTTGCCTTCTACGCGATTCTGCGTCTGGGTGCGATCGTTGTGGAGCACAACCCCCTCTACACCGGCGCCGAGCTGCGGCATATGTTTGAGGATCACGGCGCGAAGGCCGCCATCGTGTGGGATAAGATTTCCGGGCATATTACGGGCCTTCCTGATGATATTAGACCGGCACATATTTACGCCGTGAACCTTATTAAAGCGATGCCTGTGCTCACCCGCGCGGCGCTCAAACTGCCGGTCAAAAAGGCGCGCGAATCCCGCGAAAAACTTGAAGGAGCCGCCCCCGGAACCACCAGCTGGGCGCAGCTGCTCAAGAGCCCGCCGATCGACCCCGACTTTAAACGGCCCACCGCCCACGATATAGCGCTTCTGCAGTACACCTCCGGCACCACCGGGCTGCCCAAGGGTGTGATGCTCACCCACCGCAACCTCGAATCGAACGGGCGCATGGGCGAAGCCTGGATTAAACCCAGCGATAACGAGAGCATCTACTCGGTGCTGCCGCTCTTCCACGCCTACGGCATGACCCTGGGCGTAACGATTGCGGCGCTGTGCCGCGCCCGGCTGGTGCTCTTCCCAACCGTCGATATGGGCCTGATTATTAAGGCGATGAAGAAGACCCGCCCCACGATTCTGCCCGCAGTACCGCCGGTGTATCGTCGCCTGATGGACGTCGCCAAAGAGCAGGGCATATCGCTGCAGGGCGTTCGCTATGCGGTTTCGGGAGCCATGAACCTGCCGCCCGAGCTGGTGGCGGAGTGGGAGGACGCATCCGGCGGGTACATGGTTGAGGGGTACGGGCTGACCGAGTGCGCACCGCTCGTCTCATGCAATCCGCTCAACGATACGCGCCGCGCCGGGTCGATCGGCATCCCCTTCCCCTCGACCGATATTCGCGTGGTAGACCCCGAAACTCTTCAGGATGTGCCGCTCGGCGAAGAGGGAGAGCTGTGGGTTCACGGCCCGCAATGTTTCGCCGGGTACTGGAAACGCGAGGAAGACACGCAGAAAACCATTACGGCTGACGGCTGGCTGCGCACCGGCGATATTGTGCGCCTGGACGAAGACTACTTCATTCAGATTGTGGATCGTATTAAGGAAGTCATCATTACCGGCGGGTTCAACGTCTCACCCACCGAAGTGGAAACCGCCCTGAAACAGCACGATTCCGTGGCGGACGCGGCGGTTGTGGGCATCCCGCAGGCCAGCGGGGGAGAGATGGTGGTCGCCGCCGTGATTCCCGCCGAAGGGCACGCGGTTGATGAACATGCGCTGCGCGAACACTGCTATGCGCGCGTGACCCGCTATAAGGTGCCGCGCAAGATTGTGGCGGTGGACGATCTGCCCCGGTCGATGCTCGGCAAGATTCTGCGCCGCAAGGTACGCGAGCAACTGCTGAACAGCGAAGAATTCAGCCACTAGAGCCGCAGGGTGCTGAGGCACGTCCAGTAATAGCTAAATCGCCGGTTTTCCGGCGATTTAGCCGTTAATGAGCGGGTGCTAAAAGCCCGGGTGCGGTATCGCTGAAATGTTACGAAATATTGCGAGGGTGACCCTGTGTTTCGCCATGTGATGCCTCGACTACCCAAGCGTACGCCGGGCATGCTCTAATGGGTAAACACCCCTCCCGGAACCCCGGGAACCACCCGCACAGGAATTTAACCATGCACGTGGTGGCGCATCGTAAACCCAAACAACAGAAAGTTTCATAGCCGTGAAAAAATTTGTTGCTGCACTGGCAGTTGTACCTCTTGTCTTCAGCCTCGCCGCCTGCGGTTCTTCCTCGAACGGTAACGGTGATAGCAAGAAGATCACCATCGGCGTGGTTGGTAACGAAACCGCGAACCAGGTGCTCAAAGACGAAGCAGCCAAACAGGGCATCACCATTGAGTACAGTGAGTTCACCGACTACGCCCAGCCCAACCCGGCTGTTGACGCGGGCGATAACGACATGAACCGCTTCCAGCACATCGCCTACCTGGCAAACTATAACGTTAGCTCCGGCAAAGACCTGCAGATCGTGGGTTCTACCAATATTTACCCCATGGCTATCTTCTCCAAGAAGCACAAGAAGGTAGATGAGATCCCTCAGGGCGGCACCATCGCCATCCCGAACGACAGCGTGAACGAGGCCCGTGCCCTGCTGCTGCTGAAGGCCCAGAACCTGGTCACCTTCAAATCAGAGGTGCACACCCCCACCCACAATGATATTGACACCGGCAAATCCAAGGTGAAAGTCACCCCGGTAGATGCGGCACAGACCGTGGTCTCCCTGGACTCCGTGGACGCCGCCGTCATTAATAACACCTTCCTTGCGGATGCGGGCCTGAACCCCTCCGACGCGCTCGCCCAGGACGACCCGAACAACCCCGACGCCCGCCGGTACGTGAACCTGTTCGTGGCTCAGAAAGATAAAGCCAACGACGAAACCTACAAGAAAGTCGTTGAAATCTTCCACAGCAAGACCGTGCAGGACGCCGTGAAGGAAGACTCTAAGAACACCGCAGTTGAGGTGAATCTCTCCCAGGATGAGCTGAAAAAAGCGCTCGAAAACGAAGAGGCGGCGCTGAAGAAATAGGTGTAATGCAGTAAGATAGCATACGGCGGAAGCGGTAAACCGGAACGACCCCGCAGGGTGCCCGGCTTACCGCATTTTGCCGTAGACGGGTGGATGCGCCCCGGCACACCCCGAGGCAGGCGCATCCGACCGAACCAGCCACTATCACAGCAAAGAGAGCGTACATTGAGCGAACAGATAGACCCCAGGGATGCACTGACACCCATGGTCACTATCGAGCACGTCTCCAAAGTTTTCGGTAAAGGCAAAAAAGCCGTTACCGCAGTCGATGACGTTTCCCTCACCGTTAACCGTGGCGAAATATTCGCCATTATCGGCTATTCTGGCGCGGGAAAGTCAACCCTGGTGCGCCTCATTAATGGCCTGGAAACCACCACCAGCGGCACACTCACCGTGGACGGCTTCGAAATTTCTGGTAAACGTGACCTGGAGCTGCAAAAAGTCCGTACCAATATCGGCATGATTTTTCAGCAGTTCAACCTCATGAACTCCCGTACCGTGGCCAAGAACATTGAGTTCCCCCTCAAGGTCGCCGGGTGGGATAAAGCCGCCCGGAAAAAACGTGTCGCAGAGATGCTGGAATTTGTGGGGCTTACCGAACGCGCCAACTACTACCCCAGTCAGCTGTCGGGTGGGCAGAAACAGCGTGTAGGTATTGCCCGGGCGCTGGCCACGAAACCGGCGCTGCTGCTGGCAGACGAGGCGACCAGCGCCCTTGACCCCGAAACCACGCAGGAAGTGCTTGCCCTGCTGAAAAAAGTGAACCAGGAGCTGGGGATCACTGTTGTCGTCATCACCCATGAGATGGATGTGGTGGCTTCCATCGCCAATAGGGTTGCCGTTATGGAGAACGGCCGCGTGGTGGAAGAAGGCACCGTCTACGATGTGTTCTCAAGCCCGCAGACCGATGTCGCCAAGCTTTTTGTGGCCACCACCGTCAAACAGGTTCCCACCGGTGAGGACGCCGCCGAACTACGCAAAAACCACAAGGGCTACCTGGTGAATGTCGAAATTATTGAGGGCAACCAGAAGCTCGGCAAGGTGCTCTCATACCTGAGTGAGAGGCGGGTACGGTTCAATATCGTCCAGGGTGGTATTGAGACTCTGCAAGGTAAAGCCTACGGCACACTCACCCTCGAACTACTGGGGGAGGTCACCAGTATTGACGCCGTGGTGGCCGAACTGAAAACTGTGACCCGCGTGAAGGAGGTGCGCTAAATGAACGCACTACTGACGACTGTGCCGCTGGCGGCCTCCACCAGGCCGGTTAACTGGGATACTTTCATCCCCAAAACCCTCGTCCCCGCCATTTTCGACACCCTGTACATGGTCGCAATCACGATGGTGATTGCCGGTTTCCTGGGGCTGCTGCTAGGTGCGCTGCTGTACACCACCCGTGAAGGCAATATCTACCAGAACCGTTTCGTGTATGCGGTGCTGAACGTGCTGGTGAATATTGTGCGGCCCATCCCGTTCATTATTCTGATTGCCGCCTTGGGCCCGCTCACCAGTGCGGTAGTACAGACCCGTTTAGGCCTGAACGCGGCGATTTTCGCCATGAGTTTCGGCGCGTCCTTCGCCATTGCGCGCATCGTGGAGCAGAATATGGTCTCCATCGACCCGGGCGTGGTTGAGGCGGCCCGCGCAATGGGTGCCTCCAGGCTGCGGATTCTGTTCACGGTGATGATCCCCGAAGCGCTCGGGCCGCTGATCCTGGGCTACACCTTCATCGTGATCGGCGTGGTCGATATGTCCGCCATGGCCGGGTACGTGGGCGGCGGCGGCCTGGGTAAGGTCGCCATTGTGGACGGCTACCAGAAGTTCCAGGACCAGATCACTTGGCTGGTTGTGGCGGTCATTATTATTCTGGTGCAGCTGGTGCAGTTCATCGGCAACACCCTGGCAAAGCGGGTGCTGCACCGGTAAACGCCGCTTGGGCGCTGGCCCCTCTCCGGACAGGAGGGCAAGCCTTAGCCCGTAAATACAAAAAACTGATGGCCCGTGAAACATGAGGTTTCACGGGCCATCAGTTTTAGTCCTCACATCTGCCTGCAACAGGCCCCGTTTGCTGGGATGTGATCGACGGCGGGCCGCTACCGGTCGTCGTCATCGCGCGGGTTAAGCATCCCCGGGCGGTACCGCGGAATCTGTGGCTCAGTGCCTTGACGCTCAGCATAGTCGGTGGGGCGCAGCACCCGCTCATCCTCATCCTTCTGAGTGTAGGCGGCAAGGGCCAGCATGCCGTAGGTCAGCCCCGCAAAGATAAGCGCAGTCATCCCAATCTCAGCCCACATGACCGTGTAGTTACGGCGCAGATCCTCACCGGTATTCGCGTACAGCACCGGAACAACGGTGAAACTGGCAATCACAGCCCCCACCCCGAACACGGTGATAAGATGCGGCAGCAGCCACCACCGGGAATGTTCACCCCGCTGCACCGCCTCCTCGTCGGGGGCACGCAGCACCGCGAACAGGCGGCGGCGCACCGCCACCCAGCACCCCACACCCGCTAAAGACAGCAGTGTGCCAGCAAACGTTGCGGGCAGGGTCGATGCAAACAGCCCGGCACCCGCAATCGCCAGGCCCACCGCCAAGATCATGAGCCCCATCATATTAAGAAGACGGCGGCGGGCACGGACAGCCAGTACCGCAGACACCTCATCGGGTACGGTGTGCTCCTGAGCGTTCTCGGGGACATCCCAGAAGGGGCGGTAGTATTCAAGTTCCTCCGGGTCCATCTGATCGAAACGTAACCCGTAGCGGCTCTGCGCCCTGTTTTCCCTACGCGCTGGCGGCGGGGTGCCGGGGCGGTTCGTGCCGGTGCCCGAGGTGTTGTTCTCGCTCATGCGTGTGCCTCCACCAGCGGAGGCTCATCTTCAGGGCTGTGCGCGCCCTCCGCAGCACGCGCCCTCTCAAGTGCAGCAACCCAGGTGCGGGCCGCATCCCACAGGGTCGGGTCTGTGAACGACTCAAAATACCCGTACCCGGCGGGTGCGCTGGCCGTATCACCGTCCGGTACGTAAATCAGCACCTTCGTGCCAGCATCTCGCGCTGCCTGCGCACCAGCCGCAGAGTCTTCAATGGTGAGCGCATCCGCTGGGTCGCAGCCTAGGCGGCGCGCGGCCTCAATATACATGTCCGGGGCGGGCTTACCGTGCGGCACATCCTCACTGCTGACCCAGGTGCGCACCAGCGGGGCGTACCCGTATGTGCGCATCTTAACATCAAGAATCTGCGCCGTGGAGTTCGAAGCGACCGCCACCGGCATATGCTCACTCAGGTACCCCAGGAACCTCTGCGCGCCGGGGATAAGCTCAACACCGGCACTGAGCACCTGCGCCTCAATCTCCAGCAGCTCACCCAAGGTGGCCTGCACATGTGCGCTGTACGCGGCGGTGTCGGTCATATCACCGGCGTAGGTGAACTCGGCTAGGGCTGCGGCAACATCGTGCGCCGATAACCCGGTGAGCCGCTCCTCAAGGTCGGGGGTGAAGGGGATGCCCCACTGCTGAAAAAGCTCGCGCTGCACGCGGTTCCAGGCTGTCTCGGAGTCAAGAAGAACCCCATCACAATCAAAAACGGCGCATTGGGGGAACCAATTATCGGGCACGGTGTGTTCAAACATGCTCCCATCTTCTCATGTCTTGGAGCTGCCTCGCGTATAAAAATTTTTAAACCGCCAAAAGCGGGTATTGCCGAGAAGCTGAGATTCTCTCACCTTCTCGGGCCAAGATCATCTGCTCACGGAAATAAGAAATATAGTAACATTACTACAATTGGGTTTTGGGGGAGAGAAAACTATGACGACTACAGTATCAGCACGCGAATTTAACCAGAATGCCAGCGCCGCCCTGCGCCTGGCCGCAGAAGAACCCGTCTTTATTACCAAACGCGGCACACCAACCAACGTTATTTTGAGTATTGAAGACTATCAACGACTGACCCAACCGCAACCTCGGCGTTCCTTGGCGGATGCACTTTCCACCATGTCGGCAGAGGCGGGCGAGATTGATTTTGAGATTGACCGCGAACCGAGCATCCCAAATCCTCACCGCGAGGTAGACTTCGCAGAAGACGACGACTTTTCCGGCAGCGAGGAGAACTAATCCGTGTACCTTGCCGATACAAATGTGATCTCCGAACTGCGTAAATACCGCTCGGGCAGAATGCATCCTTCGGTGCGCCATTGGGTGGAACATGTAGACGTGAACGACGTGTATATCAGCGTGATTAGCATGATGGAGATTCGCACAGGAATCCTGCGGCGTGCCCGTAAAGATGCGGCCCAGGCTCAGATTCTGCAGCAATGGTTTTCTCATGAGCTTGCGCCGGAGTTTGCGGGGCGCATCCTGTCGGTTTCTTTAGAGGTTGCCCTCACCTGCGCTGAACTCCACGTGCCGCATAAGAAATCAGAATACGATGCGCTGATCGGCGCCACTGCCAGGGAACACCATCTGATGCTGGTGACTCGTAACGTTGCAGATTTTCAGGGTATGGGCCTCGATATTCTCAACCCGTTCGAATTCCACGTATAGTGCATGCCGTGAGAACAGGAGGAAGCGGAAATTCACGGGAAATAGCCAGCTTCAGGATGCCCTCCCCCCAGCGCAGCGGGGGGATACTAGAAAACATGGCAAACGAATACCCCCACGAACAGACCGACAACGCCGCCGACAAAAAACCAGCCCACCGGGACACCAGCCACCGGGAGGTCGCATCGGCCCCACCGAACGAGCCGCCCCTAACCGGCGACCAGACACCACCCAACGGGCCCGACACACATAACGGTTCAGGCCCGCCTGAGCCCGCGAAAACCACACACCCCCCGGCCCCAGGCACACCCCCGCAGCCTGCCCCCGAAGAGCACACCGCAGCATACCTGCAGCCGCATCCTGGGGCAGCCCACGCCAACCCTGCCCCAAACACCGGGGCACCCACCCCGTACATGCCACCCGCCCAGCAGGGGTACGGTGCGTACCCGCCGCCAGTGGCCGGGGCCGTCATCTCTGCACGTGGCCTCATTAAATCCTACGGCCCCAACACCGTACTGCGCGGGGTATCCCTCGACATCTACCCCGGCGAATCCGTGGCCATTATGGGGCCCTCCGGCTCCGGGAAAACCACCCTGCTGCACGTGCTTTCGGGCATTATTAAGGCAGACGCTGGCACCGTGCACATTAACACCGGCACGCACAACACCGGGCATGTTGGCGCCCCTACTGAGCTGAGCTCCCTCACTGAGAAACAGCGCACCGCCCTGCGGGCTGGCAGCTTCGGGTTCATCTTCCAGCAAGGGCTGCTCGTGCCCGAACTCACCACCGAAGAAAACGTGGCGCTCGCCGCCATGCTTGCCGGGACACCGCGTGAGCAGGCGAGCATGGCCGCGACGCATCTTCTGTCCCAGCTGGGTCTGGGGACGATGCTGCAGCGGCGCATCGGTGAGCTGTCCGGCGGGCAAGCCCAGCGCGTGGCTATCGCCCGTTCCCAGGTGACCGGCGCGCCCATCACCTTCGCTGACGAGCCCACTGGGGCGCTTGATACTGCCACCGCGCAGGAGGTTATGAACCTGCTGCTGGCCCTCATCCCACAGCAGGGTAAAACCCTGGTGATTGTCACCCACGACCCGAATATTGCGGCGCAGTGTTCCCGCACGATCCACCTGCTTGACGGGCAGATCGTGCACGACAGCCAGCACCCCGCCCAGCCCCGGCAGGAAGGTACACACTAATGCAGACCTTCACGATGCTCGCCCGCCGCACCCTACCCACCACGCAGGCAGTCATGCCGGTGCTCGCCTTTGCAGCATCTGCGGCGTTGACCCTGCTGGTAGCGGGCGGTATTCAGGCGTTTCACCTGTGGCTGGGCGACCCGAGCCTGCCCGGCCGTGGGGCACAGAGCCGCCCGAGCAACTACTTGCAGTCGGCGTATATTCTGCTCGCGTGGGCCAGCGGGTTCCTGCTGCTCACCCCACTGTTCACGCTCGGGGCCTCCGCGGCACGGCTGAGCGCACGCCGCCGCGACGACCGCTTGGCGACCCTGCGGCTGCTGGGCGCTTCCACGAGGCGTATTACGCTCTACACTGTGGCTGAGGCGCTGATTTATGCGACCGTCGGGTTCTTCATCGGTTTTGTGCTCTATCTGGTGCTGACTATTCCGTTTGGGATGCTGCATTTTCTGGACACCCCGCTGGGGGCGCATAATATGATCCTGCCGGCGCATCTGGTATTTGCCTGCTATGTGGGGTGCCTGGTGATTGCGGCGTTGAGTTCGCTGTTTGGCCTCTCAAAGGTGACTATTAGCCCGCTGGGGGTCCGTACCCGCGCTAATGCACCGAAAGCGGGTATTGTGTTCCTCATCGCTGGCCTGGTGGTTTTGGTCTTAGGCTTCATCGGGGCGCAGCTGGTGTTGGAGATCCTACGCGCAAGTGTGAGCGATGGGACTTTTGGGACAGCCATGTCTGTGATGTTTGTGCTGCTGATTCTGACCCTCATTGTGGTGTTCCCGCTGGTGCTGGGCATGATTGCGGTGGACCTGCTCGGCGGCTTTACCGTGTGGCTGTACGCGACGATTCGGGTGCGTATCGCCCGCACCCCCGCAGCTCTGCTGGCGTGGCGGGCGGTTCTGGAGTCGCCGCGCGCCGCCTGGCGGCAGGTCTCCGGGGTGGCCATGACCACGTTCATTGCGGCCCTGATAGGCCCCGTGCTGGGGCAGCTGTTTCGTGAATCCACGTCGCAGGCTAGGAGGAACGTGCAGGATAATACACTGCTGAACGATATGTGGCAGGGCCTGTTCCTGCTCATGTTCCTCTCCTACCTGCTGGTGGCACTCTCGGCGCTGCTCAACCAATCCGCCGCCATCTATGAGCGCGGATCGCTGTACTCCTCCCTGCGAATGATGGGCACCGAAGCAGCAGTACTCAAACGGTCGAGGCGCATTGTGGTTTTTGGCCCGCTGCTGTTAGTGAGTACGCTCTCAGGGCTGTTGGCGTTGGTACTGTTCGGTCTCATTGCTCGGTCGGGTGTGGAACCACGGTTTCTGCTCCAGTCACTGGGCATGATTGTGGTTGCTATTGTGCTGGGTATGGGTCTGGTGTTCGCATCGCTGGCAGCCACCGGGCCCGTCATGGAGCGGGTGAGCCGTAAACCGGTCTCGGCGGTATAACGTCCTCTTTCCTTAACTGCGAGAAGCGGGTTTTTAGCCCAGAACCCGTTTCTCGCGGAATAATGCGGAACAACGCAGGGTATCCGTAAACGCACTATAACGGTTCATGTAATGCGGTTTCCTCTGAAGAGGTTGGGGGAGCGTCTGAGCTATGGCAGAGTCCATGAAGTGTTGAGCGCGGTCACGGGGTTTATCGGGCGGATGCGGCTCTCATAAAAGAGCGCCTCGTTGTGGAGGTCGATGGGGCGCTCAAATATTCAGAGCGGGCAGGATGTTCCAGATGAGAAAACCCGTGAGGACGCCATCCGCCTGGAGGGGCGGGAACTTGTGAGATCCACGGGGGAGGACGTGCAGCATCCAGGCCGTACGGAGCAGAAACTACTTACAACTACCTACAGCGTAGAGGTATTTGTTAACTTCACGAGAAGCGGGTTTTCGATTGAAAACCCGCTTCTCGCTGTCAGGGGGGAGTCGCTACACCGCCGAGACCGGTTTGCGGCTGATCTGCTCCATCACGGGCCCGGTTGCCGCCAACGCTGCAAACACCAGCCCCAGCCCCACCGCAATCGAACCAAATACCAGTGCTGCGGTGTACAGCAGCCCCGTCCCGGTGAGCGCCGAACCAAGCATCAGCACGAATAGAGGCAACGCCACCGCCGCAGACATGCAGCTCACCAGCAGCAGCGGGCCGAAGACCACAATGCGCCTTGAACGTTTCAAAACCGCTGCTTCGGTGCCCATCATCCGTAGCGAGGAGTACAGCGATCCGCGCTCATAGATAGCGGCGGACTGGTTCAGCAGCGCCGAGAGCGCCACCAGCAGGTAGGACAGGAACAGCACCAGCACCAGGCCCTGAAGCATATCCCCAATAAGATAGGATTCCGCCGAGCCTTCTTCCACACCCGATGCGGAATTGACCATGCCCAGAATCGGCCCCATGAACGCGGCAATGAACGTGGTCATGGCCACCCCGGAGACCTGCCGCCAGGCGGCGCGCGGCGACTCCAAAATGGAGCGGTAGGCCAGCAGAGTTGCGGGGGTGCGGGCGGTGCGAACCCGAATACGGGCGTACAGGCCCACCACGAACCCGCCGATCAGGTCTACGGCGAGCATCGTGAGCAGGATCGGCAGCCCAAACATGATGGCGATTACCAGTACCAGCACGAACCCGTTCGCCCCCATCGAATCGGCTGCGAGGTTCATGATGACCTGGGACGCAATCGCCCCGATGAAGCCCACCACGAGGAGCACACCGCCCAGAATGAGGGCGCGTTTGCCCAAGGACGGCTTATCCGAACGGGTGCGTACCCCCAGCGGGCTAATGGTCACCTTCGAGAGCCCAAAGAGTGAGCTGGTTGCGGCAATGATCAGGCACACAAGCCCGCAGACCAGCACGATGGGCAACGGCAGCAGCATATTTTCGGGGCCTAGCGGTATGTTCTGGAAGCGCAGCATCCCAAAAGGCAGCACCAGAATCAGGTACACGATAAACCCGAGCACGAACCCAACCGCAGCGTAGATCACGGAATCGAGCATGGTGTAGAGGGTAAGCTGCCGGGTGGATGCGCCCAGCAGCCGCAGGGTCGCCAGGCGGTCATCGCGGCGGCGTGCGCTCAGCCGTGCCGCGGAGGCCCCGAGCGTGAACAGCGGGGTGAGCAGCAGGAACCCGCTGACCCAGGCGAGCATCAGGTACAGCGGCTGCAGCGTATGCGCCGTGTTTTTGGTGCCAGAGCCCGCCTCGACCGAGGTGGCCGTGCTGGCGTCCCCACCCAGCCACAGGTAGAAGGCGTGAATACCTCCGGCGATCAGCAGAAAGAGCGCTGCGGATGCGGCAAAGGCGAGCACCGGCAGGGTTGCCTGTGAGGTGGGTAGGGTGCGGCGTGCGAGAAGTTTGAAGGTCTGCATCGCTAGGGCCTTTCTAGGCGGTTTCAGTGCTGCCGGGTGCGGTGGCGTGTGCGGCGGGTTGGTCTGCGGGGCGTGCCTCTTCCACAATCTGCCCGTCGCGCAGGTGGATGATTCGTGAGCACCGCTGGGCCACCTGCGGGTCGTGGGTGACGATCACCAGGGTTTTGCCCTGCTGCGGGATCAGGGCCAGCAGCAGCGCCATGACTTCGTGGGCGGTGGTGGTGTCGAGTGCGCCGGTGGGTTCGTCGGCGAAAGTGATGGGTGCGCCGGTCACCTGGGAGCGGGCGATAGCCACGCGCTGGGCTTGCCCGCCGGACAGCTCACCGATGCGGCATTGGAGTTTGTCGCCGAGCCCGAGTTTGGTGAGCAGGTCAACGGCGGCTACTCGCGCCTGTGCGCGGCCGCCTCCGGCGAGCATGGCGGCGAGCGCCACGTTTTCTTCGGTGGTGAGTTCGGGTACGAGCAGCCCTTGCTGGAAGATGAACCCGAAGCTGCCAGCCCGCAGGGCGGTGCGCTGTTTTTCGGTGAGGGAGCTCAGATCTACCGTGTTTGGGCCTGCCCCGGGGTGTGGGGTGGTGATGTGCACGGACCCTGAGTCCATGGTGATAATGCCTGCCAGTGCGTGCAGCAGGGTGGTTTTCCCGGATCCGGAGGGGCCCATAATGGCGACTGATTCGCCGGGGTAGATGTCGAGGGATACCCCGCGCAGTACGGTGTTGGGGCCGTAGGTTTTGGTGACTGAGCGTGCGGAGATAACGGGTGCTGCGGTGCCAGGTGCCGAGGTGGAGGCAGCTGGCACCGCAGCGGTGGGTACCGGCGCGTCCGGGGCGGGGTGCGCCGGTACAGCCCCGGCCGCCGAGGTGGGGGCAGCCGGGGAAGCGTGTGGTGGTTGGGTGGGGGCTGGGGGTCCCGCGTGGGGTGCTTGTGGTGCCGGGGTGTGCCCGGATGCCGGGGCATATTGCGGCCCCGGGCGGGCCGCTGGGGTATGCTGGGGCGCATTCGGCTGTGCGGTGTGCGCCGTGCTGTGGTGGGCCCCGTCATACGCGTATGTATCGGTGGGGGCTGTGCCGCGGGCGGCGGGGGCAAAGGGTGATGCGGTTAGGCCGTTGCTGGGGGTGTATTCGTTGTTCATAGTCCCAGTATTTCAGGGCGCAAGGGGTGTTTTTATGCCCCTGGGGGATGATATTTTCGCCTTCTGTACGGGGGTTTTCGGCGGCATCTCATCCTTAGGGTGGAGACGCCGGGGCGGGGTCCTCACCCTACGGTATGACGTGGGGAAGTACTGAGGCGTTGACGATGTGGGTTTAGGGATTCTGGCTAGTGGTGTCTGCCTGCTGGGGCCGCGCGGGTAGGACAGGTACGCGGGGAAGCCAGCCTGTGAGAATCCCACAAATTCTCACTTAAACCAAAGATTTAGAAGGAAATTCATGCATAATTGAGGGCATGACTATCACTCACGGCTCATTACAACATCCTAATTCTGACGGCGCACAGACCGGCAGCGGCGCCTCTCACCCCGAAACCGCGCAGCCCCCGCAGAACCTGCAGGCTGCCCCCGACCGGAACAATAGCAGACAGGAGAACACCGCAGAGCACAGCGCTAAGACGCACCCTGCCGGGCGTATCCTCATGCTGCGCCACGGGCTGACTGACTGGAATATTGAGCACCGCTTCCAGGGCAATACCGATATTCCGCTGAACGATGCCGGGCGCGAGCAGGTGCGCGGCGCCCTGGATGAGTTCGCCGCCCTTGCCTCCGACGGTGTGCCGGTGGATGGGGTGGTGTCTTCCCCGCTGGTGCGTGCGGTTGAGAGCGGAAAGATCATCGCTGAGGGCTTGGGGGTGCCGTATTTGGGTGCCTATGAGGGCCTGCAGGAGCGCGGCTTCGGTGAGCTGGAGGGCCTGGTGGCCACCCCCGAGCTGGTGGCGGATGCCCGCAGCGGTGCGAACCCAACGGTTGAGCCGCGTGAGGAGTTTGTGGCGCGTGCCTTGACGGCGTTTAACCGTGTGCGTGCGGCGCATCCGGGGAAGAATATTGTGGTGGCCACGCACGGTATGCTGATTGCGGTGACCATGACTGTGCTTCTTGAGCATGAGCACCCTGAGGCGCTGACGGTGGACGGTATTTACCCGATCCCGCCGAACGCCTCGATTACGCAGCTTCCCACGGCGCTGCTGGATGCGGCGATTGACCGGCACGTGGTCACGCACAGCGAGGGCGATGTGGGCCCCGAGCCGCTGCCTGAGGGTCTTGCTGGCGGCACGCTCACGCTGATTCGGCACGGGCAGACCGACTGGAATAAGAACCGGCTGATGCAGGGCGTGAGCGATATTCCGTTGAATGAGACTGGGCGTCAGCAGGCGCATGAGACCGGGGCGAAGCTGCAGCAGATGGGGCTGAGCTACGACCGGGTGCTTTCTTCCCCGTTATCGCGTGCCCACGAAACCGCGCAGCGTGTGGGGGAGTTTTTTGGGCTCACGGTGAGCCAAACGTACCCCGAGCTGGTGGAGCGGGCGTATGGTGCTGCGGAGGGTAAGAACATTCCCGACTATGAATCTGATGCCCCCGACCGTTTTTACCCGGGGGTAGAGACGGAGCGTGACCTGTATGTGCGGGCGGTGCGTGCCCTGCGTGAGGTGGTGCGCCAGTACCCGGGGGAGCGGCTGATGGTGGTTTCACACGGCAGCCTGATTCGCCGTGCTATTTCGGCGGCGCAGGGGTATGAGCATACGCAGGAGGTACCAAACGCGCAACCGCTTGAGGTTGATATTGCGGGGCTGTTCGCCTGGGATTCGCGGAGGTATTTCGGTGACTAACAGGGATGCTTTTGGCGCCGTCACCTTCCGGGGCGCTGAACATCTCACCGATAGTCACACGTATTCGTCTGCTGTTTCCTATCCGCCGCGTTCTGCGCGTTATGCACGCCTGTGGCGGTGGGTTCTTATTGTTCTGTTTGTGGCCTACCTGTGTGTGGTGGGTTCTATTGTGTTTGCGCCCGTGCACGTTGATTCGGGTGAGGCCGGCGGCAGCCTGCGCGAGTTTTTGGAGCGCGGCCACGCCCAGGGGTGGCTGCCGGGGCTCATCACCTATGAGAGTGTTGAGCGGGCCGCGAATGTGGTGATGTTTTTCCCGTCCGGGGTGCTGCTGGGGCTGCTGCTGCCGCGCGGGGCGTACCCGTACATTATGGTGGGCGGGTACGTGGTGTCGTTGGGCATTGAGAGCATTCAGCATATGATGCCGAACCGTACAGCGGATGTGTCGGATGTGCTGATGAACGGCACCGGCACCCTGCTGGGGGTGCTTGCGGTGCGTGCCGGTGCCGCCGTGTGGGGTCGGCTGCGGCGGGGCACCACTGAACCTGAAGGGGCCGCGGTTTCGGGTAGGCTGTAGCGGCGTATCGGGGTGGCCGCTGGCTGGTTCTTGGGTGTGGTTTCCTGACCGGGTGCACCGGGCGGTGTGCCGGTGGGAGCCACCCCTAATGTGGTTTTTCTAGCGAAATTTCGTCATATATGTGAGCCTTAGGGTGGGTTCTATTGACGTGCCCACAGAAACCCACATAAAATCAAGTACAGGGCTGTTGCAATGGGTTACAGCTTGAAACCAGCATGGAGCGCGTGACTGTTCTTGCCGGAATGGGCCGCCTCTGCCGCCTACCTTTACCGCCCCGACCGAAAGTGAAGAACATCTATGTTCGCTGAAGAACGCCGCGCTGAAATCGCGAAGCTCGTAGCGTCGGCTCGCCGCGTCAACGGCGCGGAACTCGCACGCCGCTACGACGTGACGATGGAGACCGTGCGCCGCGATCTGGCCGCCCTCGAAGAAGCAGGCAAACTCCGCCGTGTGCACGGTGGTGCCGTAACGGTGGAGCAGTCCACCTCCCTTGAATCCTCTATCGCCTCGCGGCAGGGCATGAACACCCCCGAGAAGCGGCGTATCGCCACGAAGGCGTACAATATGCTCCGCGACTCCGAGGTGGGCTCTATTGTGTTGGACGCGGGTTCGACCATTGAGATTTTGGCGGATCAGATAGGGGCTGAGAACTTTAGCCTCAAAACCGGTAGTGACCGCATTATTATTACCCATGCCCTGCACATTGCGGTGAAACTCGCTGAGGCTGAGGGCATCACCATGGAGCTGGTGGGCGGTCAGCTGCGCAAAATGACGTGGGCCGCCATCGGTGCGCGCGCCGCGAACTATTTCTCCACCGTGCGCCCCGACATCGCTTTTATTGGGGCTAACGGCATTGGTGCCGAGTTCGGTGTCTCAACCCCCGGCATGAACGAGGCGATTGTGAAGACCGCCATCTGCAAGTCGGCCCGCCGCGTGGTGCTGCTGTGCGATTCGGCGAAGTTCGGCAACGAGTCGCTGGTGCGGTTCGCCGATTTTGAGGATATTGACACGCTGATTACTGACCGTGCACCCGAGGGAGAGCTGGCTCAGGCGCTGGAGGGGGCCGGTGTGGAGGTGATTATCGCATGATTATTACCCTGACCGCTAACCCCAGTTTGGACCGCACTATTGAGCTTGGCGCGCCCTTGGCGCACGGGGCTGTGCAGCGCGCAACCGGCGCCGTACAGGACCCCGGCGGCAAGGGCGTGAATATTTCCCGCGCCCTGCACGTATCCCACGTTCCGACCCTTGCCGTTATCCCCGGTGAGGCCACCGACCCGGTGCTGACCGGACTGCGCGAGGTAGGCGTGGAGTACGCGAACCTGCCCACAGGTGAGCCGATCCGGTCAAATATTACTGTGGTAGACCCGGACGGTACCACCACCAAACTAAATGCCCCTGGAACCCATTTCACCGCCGAACTGCGCCAGGCGCTGGACCAGCTGGTGGTGGAACGCGCGTGCGCGGTGAACGACGGGCAGCAGGCGCACTGGGTGGTGCTGGCCGGCTCACTGCCGCCTGGTCTGGACGCCTCCTATTATGCCGAGCTGGTGGGTAAGCTGCGTTCGGCCGGGTTTACCGGCAATATCGCGGTTGATACTTCTGAGGCCCCGCTTATCGCCACCGCGCGCGGGGAGCATAAACCCACCCTGATTAAGCCGAATTCTGAGGAGCTGGCGCAGCTGACGGGGTCCGATAACTGGCGTGAGCTTGAGGCCAGCCCCGAACTGACCGCCCGCACCGCCCGGCACCTGGTGGATCAGGGTATCCGGTATGTGCTGGCCACCCTGGGTGGGGAAGGCGCGGTGCTTATTAGTGCTGAAGGTGCCTGGTGGGCTAAGCACGAACCTGTGACGGTGCGCAGCACGGTCGGTGCCGGTGACTGCTCCCTGGCGGGTTTTTTGATCGCTCACGAGCGCGGGGCCTCACCGCAGGATGCGCTGGTGCAGGCGGTTGCGCACGGTTCTGCGGCTGCTTCCCTTCCGGGCACGCGCGTACCCGCCCTTGAGGCGACCACCCCGCAGAAGGTTACCGTGCAGACCCTGGCGGTCTAACACCGCTCAATGCAGGTAAACCCACACGTCAGAATATTCCAATAACAGAATACGAAGAGTTTTCACCCTATATCAAACAACACCTGGCCGGAGCGGACCCCACGCAACCCCAACCCGGCGCACAACACACATACCCCCAAGGAGGGTAGTAGACATGTCTGAACTCATCGCACCGGAGCTCGTCCTGCTGGATGAGAACCTCGGTGACTCACGTTTTGACGTTATTGAACGGTTAGCCCACACCATTGTGAAGGCCGAGCGCGCCAATGATTTCGACCAGCTGTACGCTGATGCGAAGGCACGCGAATCCAAGACCGACACCGGCATCCCCGGCGGTATCGCCATCCCGCACTGCCGCTCGGCGGCGGTCACCGTGCCTACCCTAGCCATGGCCCGCCCCAACCCGGCCGTGGACTTCGGGGCGAAAGACGGCCCGGCCGATTTGATCTTCTTCATCGCCGCACCCGACGGGGCAGACCAGGCGCACCTGAAGCTGCTCTCCACCCTGGCACGCTCGCTTATGAAGAAGTCATTCACTGCATCCCTGCGCGAGGCAAAAACCCCCGAAGAGATCGTGGAACTGGTCTCCGAGGCGCTCGGCGGCGGGAGCGCGAAAAAAGACGCAAAGAACACCGCAGCGAAAGACTCTGCTACGAAAGACTCTGTGGCCGCGCCGGCAGCCGGGGCCGCCGGCTCTCAGGGTAGCGCCTCCGCTGAAGGCAGCGACAAGAAGGCGGAACCCGCCGAAGCAAAGGCAGCGGCACAGGCTGAACCCGCCGGTGAGGACACCGCACCGGCAGCCGCGAAAAAGAAAATTGTGGCCGTCACCGCCTGCCCCACCGGCATCGCCCACACCTACATGGCCGCCGACGCCCTCAAATACGCGGCGGAAGATCTCGGCTACGACTTCAAAGTCGAAACCCAGGGCTCCTCCGGTAATGAGACCCTCACCCAGTCCGATATTGATGAAGCCGACGCCGTGGTGTTTGCGGTCTCCGTGAATGTGCGCGACCGCAACCGTTTCGCCGGTAAGCCCTACGTGGAGTCCCCGGTCAAACGCGGTATTGACGAGCCCGAAGCCATGCTGAATGAGGCCCTGGCTGAGGCTGAGAACCCCAACGGTAAGCGCGTGGCTGTGGCTACCTCCACCGCTGAGGACAGCTCCTCCGCCGTTGAAGGCTCGTGGGGTACGCGCATCTACAAGGCCGTGATGACCGGTGTGTCGTACATGATCCCGTTCGTTGCTGCGGGCGGTATTATTATGGCGCTGGGCTTCATCCTTGAATCGGTTACCGTACCAAACTTGGGGGACCTGAAAGATGAGCCTGTCCGGAAGGCAATCCTTGAGAACGCCTCCCTCTTTAATCTCAACGGCACCCACTGGACCCTGTACCTGGGTGTGGTACTGCAGACTATTGGCAGTTACGGTACTGACCTGGTGGTGCCCGCGCTCGCCGCCTACATTGCCTACGGTCTGGCGCAGCGGCCCGGTATCGCCCCGGGCTTCATCGCCGGTACCGTGGCATTCAAAATGCAAGCTGGCTTCCTCGGCGGTATTGTCGCCGGTATCCTCGCCGGTGTGGTCGCCTACGGGCTGGGAACACTGAAACTGCCGCGCTGGCTCGGCTCCATGATGCCTGTGGTAATCACCCCGCTTATCACCTCCCTCATAGCGGGTGCCGTCATGTATCTGCTGCTGGGTGCGCCCCTGGCCTGGATCATGTCTGTACTGCAGGGCTGGCTGATGTCAATGTCGGGCACTTCCTCCCTTGTTCTTGGTTTGATCCTGGGCGTTATGATGGCCTCCGATTTGGGTGGCCCCATTAATAAGGCGGCCTACCTATTCGCTATAGGTGGTCTGGAGCGCGGCGGCGCCGTGAACCAGGAAATCATGGCGGCCGTCATCATCTCCGGTATGGTTCCGCCGCTGGCCATGGCGCTGGCCACCACCCTGCGCCCCAAACTCTTCACCGAACCCGAACGGGAGAACGGCAAAGCCGCGTGGCTGCTGGGTGCGTCCTTCATCTCTGAGGGGGCTATCCCGTTCGCTTCGGCGGATCCGCTGCGCGTGATCTCCTCCTCCGTTGTGGGCGGTGCGCTCGCGGGTGCTATCTCCATGAGTGCGCATGTGGCCTCCCCGGCACCGCACGGCGGTATCTGGATTGTTCTGCTGAGCAATAACGTGCTGATGTTCCTGGTGGCGGTAGCTGCCGGAACCCTGCTTTCGGCGCTGGTGTACCTGGTGCTGAAATCGATCGGCGCTACGTCAAAGGCCGAGAAGGTCGCGGCTTAAGACGTAGAACACGCTACACTTGAAGACAACTTCAACCTAAGGAAAATACCCTCATGACTACTTATAAGGGCGTTGGTGTTTACGCCGGACGCGTGATTGGTCCCGTCAAACAGATGCCCGAACCTATCCAGGAACCTAAAGACGGGCTGCGCCTGAGCGGCGAGACCATTGAGGCAGCATCCCAGCGCATTAAAGACGCCTCCCAGCGCGTGAAGGAAGACCTGCTTTCCCGCGCCGAGCACGCCGGGCGTGACGGTAAGGCCGTGCTGAAGTCCACCTCCCAGATGGCCACCGACCGTGCGCTTATTAAGAGCGCCATTAAACTGGTTGAGACCCAGGAGATGGCACCCGAACGCGCTATCTGGGAGGCCGCGACCTCCTTCGCTGACCAGATGGCTGCCCTCGGCGGGTACATGGCTGAGCGCGTGACCGATATCCACGATGTGCGCGCCCGTATTGTCGCCGACCTCACCGGCCAGCAGGCCCCCGGCATCCCCTTCTCGGATGAGCCGTTTGTGCTCGCCGCCATTGACCTGGCCCCGGCCGATACCGCAACACTAGACCCCGAGAAAGTGATCGCCCTGATCACCTCCGACGGCGGCCCGCAGGCGCACACCGCGATCCTGGCACGCGGGCTGGGCCTTCCCGCGATTGTGGCGGCTAAGGGCGTGACCGAAATCCCCGACGGCACCGTCGTATACGTGGATTCGAACGAAGGCATAGTGGACACCGAACCGACCGATGCCGACCGTCAAGCCGCCGAGAAGTACGCCAACCGCAAACCTATCGCCGACTTCGACGGTGAAGGCGTGCTCGCCGACGGCACCCGGGTGGAGCTTTACGCAAACGTGGGCGACGGCAAATCCGCTGAGAAGGCTGCGAGCCTCAACGCCGAAGGTGTGGGCCTGCTGCGTACCGAATTTGGGTTCCTCGGTCATGACGCCGAGCCGAGCATTGAGACGCAGGCACAAACCTACAAGTCCGTTTTCGACGCCTTCCCCGGCAAACATATTGTGGTCCGCACCCTGGACGCGGGCGCCGATAAGCCCCTGCCGTTCCTGAACGTGAAAGAGGAAGAGAACCCGGCGCTGGGTGTGCGCGGGTTCCGCACCGACTGGACCGTACCCGGGGTGCTCACCCGCCAGCTGGAGGCCATTAAGAAGGCGTACGACGAGTCAGACGCCGATATTTGGGTAATGGCCCCCATGATTTCAACCACCTCCGAGGCGCGTAACTTCGCGAAAATGCTCAAAGAGGTAGATTTGCCGGTGCACGGTGTGATGGTGGAAACCCCCGCCGCCGCCGTGAACGCTGAGGCAATTCTGGGCGAGGTTGATTTCGTGTCGATCGGCACGAACGACCTGACCCAGTACACCATGGCCGCCGACCGCCTGCTGGGCGATTTGGCGCACCTGAACAACCCGTGGCAGCCAGCGGTGCTGAAGATGATTAAGCTGACCGTCAAGGGTGCCAAGCGGGCCTCCATAAACGCGGGCAAGAAGAAGTACGTGAGCGTGTGCGGTGAGGCTGCCTCAGACCCGGCGCTGGCCGTGGTGCTGATCGGGTTGGGTGTGGACACCCTGTCGATGAACGCCGCCGCTATTCCGGCGGTCGCCGCGGTGCTGAAGTCTGTGACCTTGGAGCAGGCGCGGCACATCGCCAATAAGGCGTTGGAGCAGATCTCTTCGGCTGAGGCGAAGGCTGCGGCCCGTGAAGAGCTGCCGATCCTGGACGAGCTGGGCCTGTAGTAACGCCCGCTGGTGTGCGGGACGCATCGGGGGTTGAGGCCGTGTTAGAGCCGCAGCCGCCGATGCGCCCCTGATGGGGTCATCATGAACCTAAGTAGTGGGCGGAAATTTACGGTAGAATCACCTAAATACGGGTACAAAACCACCCGTCTGCACTAGAATAGTAAGCAACGTAACTTATTCCATAAAGGAGAAAACTATGGCAGAGCGCGAAGCAACCATTGCCAGCCGTGTTGGTCTACACGCCCGTCCGGCAGCTATTTTCGCTGAGGCAGCAGGCGACCTCCCCGTCGAGGTTACTATCGCGGCCAAGGGTGAGCCCGCCGATGAGGCTATGGATGCAGCATCCATCCTGTCCTTGATGTCTTTGGGCGCTAAGCACGGTGACGTCGTTGTTCTGCGCGCCGAAGGTGAAGGCGCTGAAGAGGCTCTAGACACTCTGGTCAAGATCCTTGAGACCGACCACGACGCCGAGTAAACACGGACTATACGATAACGTGTAGCCGTCTTATTCGACTCAGACGCCCCGCCGCCGGAAAATGTCACCGGCGGCGGGGCGTTTAATCACCCAGCTCACCGCCCCTGAGGGTATGCTGCGCTCGGCAATTTTTACACTAAATTTTGCTGCGTTTTTTGTTTCACGCACAGGTGCTGCTTGCTAGACTAGGTACGCAGCCCAAACACTTCGGAGATACCTATGGCAGATGAGCGGAACCGTCCCACCGGCGACGGTTCAGAACCCAACGATAACCCACACACCACACCGCGCCCCACAAGGTATGAGCCGCACGCGCACCCCATGCCAGCTGTGTCGCTGAACCAGGTGAACGACGCGCAATTACGGGACGCGCTTGCGCATTCTTCCCGCAGCTCCCGCAAAGCACTGTACGAGGTGGCGCAGGCGCACGGGGTTGAGACGAGCACCGAGCAGACGCAGCTGCTGCCGGTGGATGAGGCAGGCATGCCGACTGTCTCCATTGACGATGAGCTGGTGCCCGAGCCGATGCCGGGCGAAACCACCCCCGAATCCTCTGAGGTGGCTGCGGCTTACCCGCCCTCACGCCCGGTTCCGATGACGGGCATGATCCCGCGCGTGCCGAATTCGCAAGCGGCCCAGCGGTTCGGTGGGGTGGACCCCGAGCCGCCGGAGGGGTACGCCTCCCCGAAGTCGGAGCCGACCACCACCTTGCCGACGGTGCGCCGCGGCGGGGGCGGGCGCTGGGGCGTGCGTACCCTGCGGTCGTTTGTGCGTCCGGGCGCCGAGGGCCCCGCCCTGCGCGGCAGCGCCCGTATCGCTCAGCGGCAGTTTGCGCTCAAGAGCCGCAAGGAGGAGCAGGCCGCGCGTGAGGCGTTCCGCCGCGAGAAGGAGCACGCCCGGGACACCCTGAACTACACTCTGCGTCTTGCGGAGGCGATGTTCCATTACGGGGCGGATGCCATGGATGTGGATTCCGCTATTATTGCGGTTTCTTCGGCGTTTGGCCTGGACTCGGTCGAGGTGGATATTACCAACCAGTCGGTGACGATTAACTACACTTCTGACCCGGACACGTACATGGAGTCGCGCATTATGAAGCGCGTGGGCCTGGATGAGAGGTTCACCCACACCCTGGTGCGGGTGGTGCGTTCTTCCACGGAGAACTACGAGGCGCTGGCCTCCATTTACGAGCTGATTCACGAGATTACAGCCGGTGGCATCACCCTTGAGGTGGCGGATCTGCGGTTGAGTGAGATTACGCACCGCCCTAAACCGTACCCGCCGGCGGTGATCTGGTTGGCGAATATTTTTGGGGCTTCGACGCTTACGGTTGCTCTGGGCGGTGGCTGGGCGACTGCGGTGGCGGCGGGTATTATTTTCACGCCCGTGTACCTGCTGATTCAGTGGCTGCGGAAGATTGGGATGCCCGCGTTCTTCCGGATGGCCGCCAGTGCGGGGCTTATGACGTTCCTGGCGATTCTGCTCGGTGGTGAGGGGTCGATGCTGCACCGGCCGGATACGCCGCTGTCGGCGCCGCTGGTGGTTGCGGCGGGTCTGATCATGTTCCTGCCAACATCCCGCCTGGTGTCTGCGGTGCAGGATGCGATTAACGGGTTCCCGATTACATCTGCGGGGCGGTTCGTGTCTACAGGTATGAGCTTCCTGGGGCTGGTGATTGGTATTGCCAGCGCGGTGAGCGCCTTAGCGGTTTTTGGCGGGCCCACTATCGATATTGAGCAGACGAAGTTCGTCCCGTCCGATACCGCCACTTTTTCTGTGTTTATGCTGGCGGCGACCGCGGCGTTTGCCGTGGCGGCGCACACGAAGGTGGCAAAAATCGGCTGGCTGCTGATGATTACCACCGCGGGCCTGATCACGTACTACGGGTACTGGGTGCTGACGGGGGAGAGCACGGGCCGGTCAAATACGGCGCTGGCTGCTTTTGTGATTGGCCTGTTCAGCACCTATATGGCGTATAGGCTGCACGCGCCGCAGGCGATCTTTTCGATTCCGGCGCTGACGTTCCTGCTGCCGGGCCTGGAATTTTTCCGGGGCATGTATCTGCTCACGGTTGATACGAACGTGGTGTTCGGCCTCTCCAGCATGGTCACGGCGGTTTCGGTTGTGATTGCCATGGCGGCGGGCACGGCGGCGGGTAACTACCTGATGCAGTACCTGCTGCAGCGGTTCGCACCGACCACGGGGGAGACGGACTAGCCTAGCCCCCTTAAAACAGTGTTGCCGTAGCCGGGCGGATGTGATTCCGTTCGGCTACGGCAACCGCCGTTTAAACCCTATTTGACGTGCCAGTCCACCCCGGTGGTCCCCTGCTGTGCCAGCAGCTCGTTCACGCGTGAGAACGGGCGGGAGCCGAAGAACCCTTTGCTGGCTGAGAGCGGTGAGGGGTGCGCCGACTCCACGCACGGGTACGGTGCGAGCATGGGCGCGGTGCGGCGTGCATCGGCGCCCCACAGCAGCCCCACCAGCGGTTTGTCGCGGGCTACGAGGGCTTCAATGGCCTGCTGGGTCACCTGTTCCCAGCCTTTATTGCGGTGGGAGGCGGGTTTGCCTTCTCGCACGCTGAGCACCCTGTTCATGAGCATCACCCCTTCGTCAGCCCAGCTGGAGAGGTCGCCGTGTTCTGCGGGGGCGATTCCTAAATCGTCGTTGAGTTCCCGGTAGATGTTGTTCAGCGAGCGCGGCAGGGGGCGCACATCGCGGTGCACTGAGAATGACATGCCCATGGCGTGCCCGGGGGTGGGGTACGGGTCTTGTCCGAGGATGAGCACTTTAACCTCGCTCATGGGTCGGGCGAAGGCACGGAAAATGTCGTCCCCGGCGGGGAAGGTGCGGTGCCCTGCGGCGTGTTCGGTGCGCAAAAAATCGCCCATGGCGCGGATTTGCGGTTCGACCGGGGCGAGGGCTTGCGCCCATTCTTCGTGCATAATGGACGACAGCGGCGGATACTCGGACATGGATACCTCCCGTAGGTGCGGCGCACACAACATAAATTACGTACTCTAGAGTAGAGCACACCCGGTCTGTGAGAACACCCGCGAGGTCATGGTGAATAAGAAATTTGAGGAACTTAGCCCCTTGGAACGGGCCATTATTGGTATTGAGAAGCGCCGCTGGAAGTACCAGGGGTCGAAGGAGAAAACCATTGGGGCGCTGGGCATCACACCTATTGCCTATTATCAGAAGCTCAACACGATGATTGATGACCCTCGCGTCATTGCGGCGGAGCCGATTCTGACTGCGCGCCTGCGGGAGCACCGCGACCAGCAGTAGCGTTTTGGTGGCGTTGAGCACCGCGCCCAACGAGGGCCGCAGGGCGCCTGCGGTTCGGCAGATAAATTAGCCACAAAACGGTAGAGGATGCTGAATAACTCTTCCTGAAAACTTTACAATGGGTGTGTTATTGTTCAGACCCGTCCTTGGAGTCGGGCGAGAATCCCTGTAATCTGTATAGAACACCAAAGACGACCCACCCGAGAGATGCATGAGTAAGTATCCGCACGACGAATTCGATGATATCGACGAGAATACCGCCCGGCGCGGCATCTATCGCGGTACTATCGACGACCCCGCTAAGGACCCGCGAGGAGCCATTCCTCTTGTCACGGCCGGGGTTATTGCGTTGCTCTTGGGTGCGTCCATGTATGTGATGGCTCCCCGCTACAGTTCACCCAACTCTGCGGGCTCTAAAGCGTATGCGGGTAAGGCGGCAGCCAGCCCTTCCAGTAACGCCCCGAAAACTGATGACGGGAATAAGAGCGGCAGCGCCCAGCCGTCGCAGTCGTCGAGCCAGAGCTCCACCTCGGGGACTGTGGCCGTGTATAACGCGTCGGCCCCTTCGGGCAGCGCATCCCGTGCCGCCGCTAAGCTTAAGAGCTACACCATTAGTGAGACCGGCAATTGGCCCGGTAACCCGCCGCAGCGCAGCACCGTCTACTATAAGAGCGGCGCCCAGCAGCAGGCCCAGCAGGTTGCTAACGCTGTGGGTATTAGCAATGTTCAGGAAGGCACCGCCGAGGATCTGGGCAGTAACGACACAGTTGTGGTGCTTGCCAGCGACTTCCAGAGCTAGTTCATTCATTCTTTCCCCTGCACATGATCCGGGCGTTAGTGCTGTGCCCGTGAGTATCTGTGTGGGCTGTACCCTGTTTTCCTGCTGTGCCGCGCGTGTTCCTTGCGCTGTTGGCGATATGATGGCCCGCCACGGCCGAAAATGTTTGCCCCTGGGTGCGGTCGGTGCCAAAATTGATGTAGCATTCGGTGCACTCACGGTGCGCATGCGTCTTGAAGCGTTCTGCGGCGGCGCATCCGCTCGGGTGCACCGCACACTTTTGATATAGGGATTCCTACATTCATTTATCAGGAAATATAGGTCCAGGAGGGACATCGCCACATGGCAAAACTTATTGCTTTTGATGAAGAAGCTCGTCGCGGTCTAGAGCGCGGAC
>ERZ773075.96-NODE-96-length-75568-cov-15.4233_pt1 | contig 75568 bp, 62 predicted proteins | sample MGYA00580614_ERZ773075 | MGnify/ENA primary metagenome ERZ773075 (study PRJEB29015, sample SAMEA2738021) | human oral metagenome | biome: human oral; feature: human-associated habitat; material: dental | place: China | collected 2043 ...
TTCACTCACCCACGATAGTAACGCCCCACACACCCCCACCGCCAGACCCCCACCACAGTCTGCGCACAACCACCCCATCCGCCGCGGGTGGGACTGGGGTCCGAGAGCCGCCCGGAGCGTCCGCCGTTCCGGGTGCCCGATCCCCGCGCGGCTCGCCACAACCACAGGGGCGCCGCCCGAGCACCCGATCCCCGCCAGGACCGCACACAAGGCTCCGGATTACGCAACACCGGAGCGCACACAACGGCGGAATCACGCCCTTGTGTGCGGCCGGGTGTTTCGAAAACACTGCCCTTGTGTGCGTAACCGAGGGAGGGGAGCACCTCACGGTTCGCGGCAGGGCCTTCCGCCGCCCCGTCAGCGCAGGCGGGCAGCCTGCTTGGCCGCTCCCAGGGCGACGTATTCGCCTGGCTCGGGCACCTTGACGGCCGCGCCGAGCGCTTGCGGGGCCAGTGCCCGCACGGCGGTGGATTTGGCGCCTCCGCCGACCAGGAGCACCCGCCGGGCGGGGACCCCCAGCGCGCGCACCGCGTCCAGGGCGAAGCGCATGAGATCCAGCAGGCCGTCGACGGTGGCCCGCGCGACGTGCTGCCGGTCCGAGTTCGCCAGCGTCATGCCCTCCAGGGAGGCGGTGGCGTCGGGCAGGTTCGGGGTGCGCTCGCCCTCGAAGTAGGGCACCAGACGCAGCCCGGCGGCGTCCGGGACGGCCAGGGCCGCCTCGTCGAACTCCTGGTAGTCCAAACCTGTGACCCGCGCCATCGCGTCGATGATCCGCGAGGCGTTGAGCGTGCACGCCAGGGGCAGCCAATTGCCCGAGGCGTCGCAGAAGCCCGTGACCAGCCCCGAGGGGTCGGACACGGGATGGTCCGACACGGCGGCCACGACCCCGGATGTGCCCAGGCTGAGCAGTGCCGTGCCCGGGGTGAGGCCCACGCCCAGGGCGGCCGCGGCGTTGTCCCCCGCTCCGGGGCCCAGCGCGATGGCGTCCCAGCCGCGCGCCGGGTCTCCGTGGCCGACGGTGTCCCAAGGCCCGGCGATGCGGGGCAGGACGATCCGGCGGGCCGCCTCCTGGTCGATGCGGAGGGCGTCGGCCAGGATGTCCCAGCAGTACTGGTCGCCCGAGCGGTCCACATAGCCCGTGCCCGAGGCATCGGAGCGATCGGTCACCAGGCCTTTGAGACCCACTGCCTCGAAACCGCCCGCGATCCGCCAGGTGAGGTAGTCGTGGGGCAGGCAGACGGCGGCGATCCTCGCCGCGTTCTCCGGCTCGTTGTCAGCCAACCAGCGTAGTTTCGTCACAGTGAGGGAGGCGACGGGGACGGAGCCCGTGGCCCCGACCCACCAGGCAGCCCCCTCGGAGTCGGCGCCGTCGCGCCCGTCCGAGCCCTTGGCGCGGATCAGGTCGTGCGCGGCGGCGGCGCTGCGGGTGTCGTTCCACAGAAGCGCAGGGCGGACCACCCGGCCCTGCGCATCGAGCACGACCATGCCGTGCTGCTGGCCGCCCACCGACAGCGCGCGCACGTCGTCCAGGCCCCCGGCGGAGTCGACCGCCTCGAGGAAGGCGTCCCACCACGCCTGGGGATCCACTTCCGTGCCATCGGGGTGGGAGGCCCTCCCCTGGCGGACGATCCTGTTCGTCCCGGGGTCGACGATGACGATCTTGCAGGACTGGGTGGAGGTGTCGACGCCTGCCACGTAGGGTCGTGTGCTCATGGTCCGCTCCTCGATCACGCGGTCCGCGGGGCCCGGGCCGTGCCGCGCCCTTCGGGGACAGCGGCGTCCGGTTCCGAGGCCGGCCCGCCCAGGGCGTTCGGGGAAGACCTGCGCGTTCCCGTTGCGGGATTCAACATAAGCCGGAAGGAGGATCCGCGTCAAGGGCTTGGCCGGCCTGATGGGGCGCGCTGGCACCCATCTCCTCGGCGGATCCGCCCCCTCGGCGGGCCCGCCCCTCCCCGCGCTCACACTGCGGGCGCGGTGACGACCAGCGGGGCGTCCCCCGCGGGCGCCTCGATGTCCAGGACCCCGCGCCCGTCGTGGTGGGCGCGGCCCCCGGCCATGGTGGCGCGCGCCCAGTCGTAGCCCGGGGGCAGCGCGCCGACGCGGCGCACCGACGGGTCGACGAAGAGGGCGGCGCAGCCGGTGCGGGCGAGGACGCGCGCCCACCCGGCCCCCGAGGAGTGGCCGTCGGGCGCCCCGGACGAGGCGCCTTCCGCCGCGTCGAGGACCTCCACCTGGCCGAGGGGGGCGGTGGCGATCAGTTCGTCGCGGTGGCGGTCCATCCACGCGGCCATGCCCTCCAGGCACTGGACCTGCTGGTCCGGCAGGGAGCCGTCGGCGCGGGGCCCGACGTTGAGCAGCAGGCGCCCGCCCCGGGAGACCACGTCGATGAGGTGGCGCAGTGCGGCGGCGGCGCTGAGGTACTGGCCGGGGCCCTCGGCGCGGTTGTACCCGAAGGACAGGCCCACGCCCCGGCAGTTCTCCCACACGGCGCCGTCCTCCGCCTCGCCCATGTGCTGGTACTCGGAGGTGAGGAAGTCGGCGTGGACCCCGCCGTAGCGGTCGTTGGTGACGCCCTCGGGGCGCGTGGCGTAGAAGTGCTCCAGCAGGCGGCCCAGCCCGTGCTCGCCGAAGTCCTTGCCCTCGTCGGGCCAGTCGATGTCGTTCCACAGGACATCGGGGCGGTAGCGGTCGATGAGGTCGCGGGCGTGCTCGTAGCAGTAGCGCGCGTAGTCGGCGTCCTTGGGGCGGCACACGTCCTTGCAGTCCTCCTCGGAGAGGATGGGCGGGTGGGGCCGGTAGTGCCAGTCGAGGCCCCCGGAGTAGTACAGGCCCACGCGCAGGCCCGCGCCGCGCACGGCGTCGGCGAATCCGGCGACGAGGTCGCGCCTCGGGCCCCGCCGGACGGTGTTGCGGCTGCCGGTCCCGGGGGCGTCCCACAGGGCGACGCCGTCGTGGTGCTTGGTGGTGAGCACCGCGTAGTGCCCCCCTGCGCGTTTGAACAGGTCCGCCCACGAGGCGGGGTCGAAGGCGCTGGGGTCCCACATGTCGAGGAACGCCTCGTAGTCGAGGGATCCGTAGAGGCTGCGGTGGCGCTCGGCGGCGGGCGAGCCGGGGATGCGGATGGTGTTGTAGTACCACTCGGCGTAGGAGTTGTGGGTGAACCAGGCCCTCCAGTCGTCCTCGGCGCCGAGCTCCCCGTGGTCCTCGGCCCACGCGGGCACCGAGTAGGGGCCCCAGTGGACGAAGAACCCCAGGGGGGCGTCGCGGTACCACTGCGGGGTGGGGCGGCGCAGGTCCTCCCAGGTCCGGGCGCGCGCGGCGGGTTGCGGGTCCATCAGCGGCCCCCAAACGCGCCCAGTGCGACGCCTTTTTCGAGTTGTTTCTGCAAGAAGACGACGATGATGATCGAGGGGATCGTCGTCATGGCGACGGCGGCCATCATGGGCCCCCAGTCGGTCCCCCGCTCGCCGGAGAACATCTGAAGGCCCAAGGGGATGGTCGCCATATTGCGGTCGTTGATGGCGATGAGCGGCCACAGGAAGGTCGACCAGTAGTCGATGAAGGCGAAGACGCCGACCACCAGGATCGGGGCTTTGAGCAGCGGCAGCAGGATGCGGGTGAGGATCTGGAAGTCGCCGCACCCGTCGATGCGCGCGGCCTCCTCGAACTCGTGGGGCAGGCTCATGAGGAACTGGCGGATCAGGAAGGCCCCGAACGCCCCGAAGGCGAAGGGCACGATGAGCGCGAAGTAGGAGTTGATCAGGCCCATGCGCTGCATCCCGATGTACAGGGGGATGACGAGGACCTCCTGGGGCAGCACGAGCGTGCCCAGGAAGAGCAGGAAGAGGTGGTCGCGGAACTTGAACTTCAGGCGCGCGAAGGCGTAGGCGGACAGGACGGACACGGTCATGACCAGCAGCGACCCCACCAGGGAGACGATGAAGGAGTTGAGGATGACGCGCCCGAAGGGGATGGTGGTGAGGGCCGAGGAGTAGTTCGACCAGGCGACTTCGCTGCCCACGGGCGAGATGCCCGAGGTGAAGACCTCGGTGGTGGGTTTGAGCGAGGTCGCGATCATCCACGCGAAGGGGAAGAGGAAGGCGACGGCGATGACGGCCATGGCCACCGCGGAGGCCGCCCGGCCGATCCTGCGGGACAGCGGCTTGCGCTTGGCGGCGGGGGTTTCAGGCATCGTAGTTCACCCATTTCTTCTGCTGGCTGAATTGGAGGGCGGTGAGGACCATGACGATGACGAAGAGGATCCACGCCATCGCCGAGGCGTACCCGAGCTTGTCGAAGGAGAAGCCGTTGCGGTACAGGGCGAGCACGATGGTGTTGGTGGCCTCACCGGGGCCGCCCTTGGTGAGCATGTAGGGCTGGGCGAAGACTTTGAAGGCGCCGATGACGGTCATGATGGTGCAGAAGAACACGGTCGGGGAGATCATCGGGAAGACGACTTTGAAGAAGCGCTGCCACCCGGTGGTGCCGTCGATCTTGGCGGCCTCGAGCACGGAGGTGTTGAGGCCGTTGAGCCCGGCGGTGAGGACGACGATGTTGTAGCCCAGGCCCTGCCACAGGCTCATCATGAGCAGGGAGCCCATGGCGAGCACCGGGTGGTTGAGCCACGGCACCGGGCCGAGGCCGGCTTTGCCGAGGGCGGAGTTGACGACCCCCTGGTCGTCGAGCAGCAGCCTCCAGATGAGGGCGTTGCCCGCCATGGGCGTGACGACGGGGATGAAGAAGATGACGCGCAGCAGGCGCGACCAGAAGTCCGACAGGTGCTGGAGCCAGTAGGACAGCCCGAGCGAGATCACCAGGTTGAGGATGGTGTAGCTGATGGCGAAGACGACGGTGTTGCGCAGGATCGTCCAGAAGGCGGGGTCCTCGCCGCTGAGCATGCGTTGGTAGTTGCCGGCTCCCACGAATTTCGCCTGGCCGAAAAGGGACCAGTCGAAGAAGGAGATGACCAGGGAGGCGACCAGGGGGATGAGGATGAACAGCAGGAAGCCGCTCATCCCCGGGGCGAGGTAGGCGAGCGCGCGGAGGCCGTCGCCCCGTTTGCGCGCGCGCTTGGGGGGTGCCTGAGTAGCGGCAGCGGTACTCATTGTTGTCCTTACGGGTGGGGTACGAGGCGGGGGCCGGGCCGCGTTGGGGCGGCGGCCGTGGGGCGCTGGCACCGGAGGGCCGGGCGGCCAGCGCGGTGGCCGGTCGGTGCGCCCTGGGGTACGAGGCGGAGGCCGTGGGGATCAGGGCCCCCGCCTCGTCGGTCATGTGGTGTCAGCCGGCGGTCTTGGCGAGGTCGCCCAGGATGTCGGCCGCTGTGCGCGTTCCGCGGAATCCTTCGGGCGAGTACTGCTCGAAGGAGGTGTTGATCTGGTTCCACGTGTTGGTGGTCACCAGGGGCGTGCCGTTGTCCAGGAGGGTCTTGACGGCGGCGACGTTGCCCTCGGGCTTGTTGGCCGCCCACTTGTCCAGGGCGGACTCGACGGAGGGGACGGTCCCCTGCTTCTCGGCGACCGCACCGATGACCTCGGGGGTGACCAGCTGCTTGAGGACGTTGAAGGCGGCCTTCTTGTCGGGGCAGCTCTTGGAGATGCCGAAGCCGGAGCCCTGGATGACGGCGCGGGGCTGGCCGGTGGGCGTGGGCAGGACCGCGACGCCGAGGTCCTCGCCGAGGGCCTTCTCGAAGGTGCCGTACATCCAGGGGCCGTCGACGATCATGGCGGCGGTGCCGTTCTGGAAGGCGCCCTGTGAGGGCCCGTCGGCGTCGGCGGCGTTGGGGGCGGCGGCGACGCCCTCCTTGGCGACCAGGTCGAAGGCGAATTGCATGCCGTCGACGAACTTCTGCTCGGTGATGGTGACCTGTCCGTCGCGCGAGACGTCGCCGCCGAAGGCGATGGCGAAGTCGCCGGCCGCGTTGGCCATCAGGGAGGCCTTGACGGCCAGGCCGTACTTGCCGTCACCGGTGAGGGCCTTGGCGTCGCTGAGGAACTGCTCGGTGGTGTAGGCGGTGGTGGGCTCGTCCAGGCCGGCCGCTTTGAAGGACGCCTTGTTGTAGAAGAGGACGTCGGGCTCGGCGTCGTAGGGCAGGGCCAGGACGTGGCCGTCGACGGTCATGCCCTGCATCATGGCGGCGTTGTAGTCGCCGGCCTGGATGCCGGCCTCCTTCATGTACTCGTCGAGGGGCTCGAGGATGCCGGAGAGCTCCTGGGCGCGGGCGGCCTGGGTGGTGAGGATGCAGGGCGCGTCGGAGGCGACCATGCGGGTCTTCACCTTGGTCCAGTAGTCGTTGAAGGAGGGGCCGTCGAAGGTGAGGGTGAAGTTGGGGTCCTTCTCCTTGGCGGCATCGACGAACGCCTGCCACTGGGCGCGGTCGTTCTCGGTGGAGACCCACGTGTACATCTGGGTGGTTTGGGCGCCGCCCGAGCCGGACTGGGCGGTTCCCGAGGAGCAGGCGGTGATGGCGAGGGGCGCCAGCAGCGCGACAGCGGCCAGTGCGGCCACTCGGGCGGGGCGGGGGGTGTGGGGACGCATTGTGGTTCCTCTCGGTGGGGGAACGCAGCGGGTTCGGCACCGGTGGCATCGTGGTGCTCCGGCGCCTGGTCGGCCGCGATTCGTCGTTGAACGTGACTGTTGGAAGGTAGCACGTGTTACCAGGTCATGACAATAGAATATTCAGACTTTGGCGGTGGACGTCCTCCCATCCGTCGTGGACGCATTCTCCGTTGGGATTCCAACGGTTCGCGCCTTCGCCGATCGGCGCCGGAACGATAGTTCCCGAACATACCGACTCGAACAGCATCGTTAACGCTACCAAAGTATGGCGCAGATCATACCGCAAGTCCAGCGGGACCCGGCGGCAGCGGGGCCGGGGCGGTCATGGCGGCGGCGCGGCGGTGCCCGCATCGAACACCGTGCGCTCCCAAAGGGAGATCATCGCCTCATTGTCGACAGCCTCGACGATGTCGACCGGGACTCCATCGGGGCACTCGACGAGCTTCCCGTCATCGCGCACATCGACCCGGTGCTGGCTGGAGTCCACCAACTCCGGATGCGCGAGGGCGACCAGGGCGACCAGGTCATGCACCCACATCCCATCGACTGGGCGCGTCACCTCCGAGAAGGACAACCAGGGACTGACCCACGCGTCGAAGGCGGAGGCCGCGGCGACAGCCATCGGCCCCTTCACCGCCGCACGCCGGATGATCGCCCGCCAGCGGTCACGAGTCAGGCACGTCGTGCGGGTCGTGTCCAGGGGAACGATCGTGACGGGGATTCCGAAGCGGACGACGACCCGGGCGGCGCGCGGGTCGACCGCGAAATTCGTGTCCACCATCGTGCCGAAAGCCAACGCCCCTCCCATGACGACGATGCGGTCGACGCGCCCCGGCGCCGCGCCCCACCCAGTCAGCACACGTGCGATATTGGTCAGGGGGCCGATCCCCACGAGCGTGGTCTGCTCCGGACAGCGCAAGTCGTCGACGAGGTCGTCCAGACGGGCAGGCGGGACCTCCCCGGCCGCGTCCCCGTCCGCCTCCTCCCGGACGGAGGCCCGCTCCGGTCGCCGCCCCCACGCGGCGAGACCGGCTGGGGACGAGGCGGACTCGCGCCTTTGCCGGAGCCAGCGCTGGGGATCGCCCGATGCCGGCTGGAACGGGCCGCAGCGCAGCACCGGCGATGAGGATGGGCCCCCGTCCGCCCCACTGCCCCCAGCCCCGACGACACGGATCACCTCGGACGCGCAGCGGTAACCCAGATCGGGCGGCGTGTTACCGAATACCGTCCACACGGCCCCCACGTCGACCAGGGGCGATCGGAGGGCGTAGGCCAGTGCGAGGGCGTCATCGACGTTCGCCCCCGGAACGCCGTTACCGGGATCGCAGTCGAGGATGATTCTACGGGGCGCCATCTTCAATCCGTTCCGATATGTCTCCGCATCCGCAACTGGCCCGGGCGACCACGTACGGGGCGATGGCGGCGCCCCCGGCGTCCCCCTCGCCGTTCAAAGCGCGTGCGATGCGGTCGGCAACGGCGGGGGCGGGCATTTCCACCATCGACAGCGACGGGGAGGCGTACTCAGCGAGGGACGTGCCGTTGATGCCGATGACGGCGATGTCTTCCGGGACTCTCACGCCGCGCAGGTGAAGGCCGTTGAGCAACCCGATCGCCTGCATCTCGTTGGAGGCGACGACCGCGTCCGCCCCCAGTTCCAGCACGTGATCGACGCTGGCCCGGCCGCCTTCGCGGGTGAAGGGGACGTGGATGGGCGCGGAGGAGGGCAAGTCGGCGCGGCGGAGCGCCTTCTCCCACCCGCGGACCCGTTCGCGCGCATTACGGCGACCGTTCGGACCCGCGACGATGGCGATCGTCCTGCGCCCGTGGTCGACGAGGTGCTCGGTGGCGAGGCGCCCCTCGAGGCGCTCGTCGGCGCTCACCGACCATATCCCCGGTCGACCGGAGAGGCCGACGGCGCGGGAACCGTTCTGCGGTGGACCGGTCGGCTGATTGAGCAGGACCGCAGGAACGTGCGACTCCTCCAGCAGGTCGAGGGGGAGCGGCTGGTTCACCCCGTACCAAACCAGGCCCGCGATCTGCTGGCGCAGGAACGCCTCGAGGATCAGAGTCTCCCTGTCGGGGTCGTCGTGGGAGTCGCCGACCAGGAGCACTTTCCCGCGCGCGAAGAACTCGTGCTCGAGGGCCTGGGCGAGTGCCGCGAGGTAAGGGTTCGCCAAGTCGGGGACTAGAAGCGCGTAAAGGTCCGTGCGCCCATGGGAAAGGGATTTGGCGAGGGCGTTGGGCCGGTACCCGAGTTCCCCGATCGCCCGGAGAACGCGGTGCCGCGTCTCCTCGCGCACGCGCCTGGGGCCGCCGTTGACAACGTAGCTGACCACGGCCGTGGAAGTCCCAGCCAGCCGGGCGACGTCGTCGCGGGTGGGTTTTCTGCTCATCGTGGTCCCAGTCTAGGTCCGTCGCGTCCAAGGGCGCAGGCGCTCGGCGGTCAAATCGCGTCCTCCATCAGGGCGAGGTCGCGCCCCCTCGTCTCCGGGGCGACGAAGGTCGTGGCGAAGCCGATGAGAGCCGTGGCGGCGAAGTACGCCGCCAGGGGGATCCACGAGTCGAAGGCCGCGAGCAGAGCGGATGCGACCATGGGCGCTGTTCCACCGGAGAGAATCGATCCGAGTTCTTTCGCGACGGCCATGCGCGAGTAGCGGTGCTGCACTCCGAACAGTTCCACTCCGTACGCGGCTTGGACCCCGAAAATGCCGAGGGATCCCAATCCCATGCCGACGACGATGACCGTTCCCACCACCCAAGGATCACGAGTCTCGAGCAAGGCGAACGCGGGGAACGCGTACGCGACCAGAAGGGCGCAGAACACCCGGTAGGTGATACGGCGCCCGAACCTGTCGGAGAGCCAGCCCGACAAGGGGATGATCGCGAACCCCAGCACCGACGCGACCATCACCGCAGTGGTGGGCACCGACTTCGACATCTGAAGGGCTTTGACGACGTACCCGACAAGGAAGGACTGCGCGATGTACGAGGGGCCGTTCTCCCCGATCCTCAGGCCGAGCATGACGAAGAACGCCTTCCAGCCGCCCTTCTTCGCGTCGAGACCACTCCGGCCGACCGCCTCCTGCTCTTCGGCCTTCTTCTGCTGGAACGCGCGGAACACGGGGCTCTCCTGCATAGAGCGCCGCAGGAAGATGGCGAAGAGCGCGATGAGCACCGAGACCAGGAAGGGGATCCGCCAGCCCCACACCACGAGGTCGTCCTTGGGGATCATCAGCACCAGGAGCCACACACTCGATGCCAGCAGCGTTCCAGTGTTCGAACCGACGCCGATGAGCGAGGACACTACTCCGCGGTGCTTGACCGGCGAGAACTCCGCGAGCATGACGGCTCCACCCGACAGTTCCGCGCCCGCTCCGAATCCTTGGCAGAGGCGGAGAAACACTAGCAACGCGGGCGCCACCCAGCCGACTTGGTGGTACGTGGGAAGCAAACCGAGGGCGGTGGTCGAAACGCCCATGAGCCCTACCGTGATCACCATGATGGTCTTGCGTCCGTGCCGGTCGCCGACATGGCCGAGGACGATGGCGCCGAGCGGTCGGGCCAGGAAGCCCACTGCGTAGGTCGCGAAGGACGACAGCAGGGAGATGATCGGGGTCTGCTCGGGGAAGAACACGTCCCCGAAGACCAGGCCGGCCGCCAGCCCGTAGAGCGCGAAATCGACGTACTCCATCGTGGTGCCGAGCCAGACCGAGACGATGTTGATCCAGAAGCTCCGCCGCCCCTCCGGTGTGCGAAAGCTCAGGTCCGAGGCCTGCAGGTCCTCGTTCTGCGTTGTCATGTGCTGCCTCCTCGCAGTGCTCCGATGACGGACAGCGTTGATTCTACGCGCGTAGATTCTTGTGCCGCAAGGATTCGGCGCATCATTTTCAGCCGTGTTCAACGAAACGGCACCGCCATGGGCAACATCCAGGAACTTCTAGTTCGGGCAGAATTCGAAGTTCCTGGATATCCGGCGGCCCCCGCCCCGCAGGAACCGCGTCACGCACCCCTCGCGCTCGCGCCCGCAGACCCCACGGACCACGAGGCCAACGCCCCTATGAAGAAGAGCAACGCCGCGATGGCGACCGAGACTACAACGCCCATCGTGGCCCCGGCAATGGCGTAGACCGCTCCCATGGCCGCAGTGCCGCACACTGTTCCCAGTTGCCGGGCTGTGTTGATGACTCCACTGGCCATCCCTTTTCGGCGTTCTGCGACGCTGCCGATGGCCTCCGCCGAGACCGGGGGCATGGCGAACGCCATTCCGAAACTCGCCAGGAAGCTCAGCGGGGCGAGGGCGGCCTGCGATCCGGTGAGGGGGAACAGGGCGATCCCGAGGAACCCGATCCCGCCCGCGGTCAAACCGACGGCGGTCGCCCGCCGCCCACCCCAGGCGGCGGCCGCCCTGCCGCCGAGTGGCGCGGCTATCAGCGCCGAGCAGGTCTGTGGGAATATCACCAGTCCGGCATGGGCGCTGGAGTACCCGAGGCCCTGCTGCAGGTACATCGACAGCACGAACAGCTCTCCGAACAATGCGAAGTTCAGGATCCACCCGATCGCGCAATTCGTTGCGAAAGCTGGAACACGGAACAGAGCCGTCTCCAGGAACGCCTTCGCGCTCCGGCTCTCGTACCGAAGGAAAGCCCACCAGCTAGCGGCGGCCGCCGCGCACCCCGCGCTCCCCAGGATCCGTGTGGAGCTGCTGCCGAGTTCGATCACGGAGAACGAAGTCAAACCAATAGCGAGAATGGACAGCACTTGACCCGCCCCATCGGATGGTGCTGCTCTCCTCCGACTGCGGCCAGCACGGCGCGAACCGTTGCCAGTGAGGACCAAGCGGATCAGGACGCAGATGGGGACATTGACCCAGAAGACGCACCGCCATCCCAGCGTTGAAACCAGGCAACCGCCGAGGACGGGCCCCATTGCCGCAGCGAGACCACCGGCAGAACCCCACCAACCCAGCGCAACGGAACGCTCCTCAGGAGTCCGGCAACCGTCGGCCGCCAGGACCATGCTGGTCGGGATCAGGGACGCTCCGGCCACCCCCTGCGCGAATCGAGACGCCAGAAGAACCCATAGTTCTGGACTGAGCGCGCATCCCAAGGACGCGATGGCGAACAGCAGGAGGCTGGCCTCGTACACTCGCCGTGTCCCGAACCTGTCGGCCATGCCGCCTGCACCGAGCAGTAGGGCGGCCAGGGCGATGGCGTACGCGTTAACGACCCATTGCAGTCCTTGGAAGGACGCGTGGAGCCCAGCACCGATAGAGGGCAGGGCGACATTGACGATCGTGGTGTCCAGCATGACCACGAAGAATCCCGCTGAAGCCCCTACCAGGGACCTGCGCGCTCGGCGCTCATCGGGGCCCGTTCGCGGATCCGTCATGGTGCGACCTCGCCGAGCGGGGCAGAACCGCGGTTCGCGTTCATCCAGTGGAGTCGGCTCGCACAGCCGATGGGCAGCGTTCCAGCCACGGTGTTCACTCCTTGTCCGTGAAGAGCTTGCGGATGGTGGAAGGGTAGGACCGCGACGGTTCGACGGGCGCCGAACTGTGGAACGATTAGAACCGTTCAGGAGAGGAGCGGGAGTGTGACGTTCAGAACCCTTCCAGTGGCGATGCCTGATATTTCAAAGATCAGCAGCGCTTTCGCGGATCGCACCAGAGCAGCGGTGTGCGGCGCCCTAATGGACGGAGCCGCCTGGACCCCCACCGAGCTGGCGGGGTTCTGCTCGGTGTCCAAATCGACGATGAGCGAGCATCTGGCTGTGCTCAAGGCCGTGGGCGTCGTCGGGGAAGTCAGGCAAGGGCGCCACCGCTACGTCCGCCTCGCAGGACCGGAGGTGGCGTCCGTCATCGAGAGCCTTGCCGCTATCGCCGGCGCCAACTTCCCAAGTCCGAAGAACTACAACGCCCATCGGGCGAACACGGAGTTCGCAGCGGGCAGAACGTGCTACAACCATCTTGCCGGCGAGCTCGGTGTCGGGCTCCTCCAGGAACTCAGTGCGCACGGTTACATCTCAGCGCACCTCCAGGTGACTGAGGACGGCGACGAGCTGCTCCGCTCATGGGGGATCCCACATCCAGAACGCCTTGAGGGCAAACCCTGCCTGGACACGACCCACCGCGTGTTCCACCTGGCGGGCGGGCTGGGGTCCACGATCTGCGCTCGACTGCTCGCGCTGTCGTGGATTGAGCGAACCCACTCCAACCGGTGTGTGCGCCTCGTCCCAGAAGGACGGGCAGCCCTCGGGGCCGCAGGACTCTCCTTGCCCTGACCGTGTCGGCCCCGTCCCGCGCGTCCGTCACTCCATCCACCCACCCCCGCCTTTCCGGGCCACAGCATCCAGCGGACGCGTCCCAACTTCCATTAACTTCTAATTTTGTCTAAATTAGAAGTTGCAAGATGTTCAGGAGGCCCCGATGAAGACACCCGCACCACCGCCGATGCGCCTCGCTGAACTGCACGATGCGGTTCTCGCGGCCCTGCTGTCCGGCGGCGCGCCACCGGACGCACGGACGTTGAGCATCGTCCTGGGGGGCGCCGAAGACCGCGAGTACCACCCATGGGAGTGGTTCGCCCACCATGAACCGCCCGAGCCCCTCACGCGGGAACAATGGTGGTACGCCGTCCGCCAGGACCGGGCCCGCACCGCCCGCCCCACCCCCTTCACGATGATCGACGGCACGCGTTTCTCCTTCAACCTGCCCGACCCCCTGCTGCGCCTGATCGACGACATCTCCTCCCAGGCGAGGGGCCGCCTGGAGCTGCCCGATCCGGTCGCGAACCCAGTGACGCGGGACCGGTACCTGGTGAACTCCCTGTACGAGGAGGCGATCACTTCCTCCCAGTTGGAAGGGGCCTCGACCACCCGGCGGGACGCCAAGCGCATGCTCCGGGAGAAACGGCGCCCACGGGACCGCTCCGAGCAGATGATCCTTAAGAACTACATGGCCCTTGAACGGGTGCGCGAGCTCAAGGACCAGGCGCTGACTCCCCAAATGGTCCTCAACATCCACGCCGTCGTCACCGAGGGGACCCTGGACGACCCCGCCGACGCGGGCAGGATCCAGCAGCCGGGCGAGGAGCGCATCCGGATCTACGGCGACGAGACGGACGACCAAGTGCTCCACGTCCCCCCACCCGCCGAACAACTGCCGGAACGTCTGCGGCGCCTCTGCGATTTCGCCAATGGGGCGGGCGACTTCGCCGACCAGTACGTCCCCCCGCTGGTCCGGTCGATCATCGTGCACTTCATGATGGGGTACGACCACTACTTCGTGGACGGCAACGGCCGGACCGCGCGCGCCGTCTTCCAGTGGTCGATGCTCCACCAGGGCTTCTTCCTGGCCGAGTTCTTGTCGATCTCGCGCCTGCTGCGCCAGGCCCCCGCCCGTTACGCCCGCAGTTTCCTGCGCGTCGAGCAGGACGAGGGGGACCTCACCCACTTCCTGCTGGCGCAGGCGCGGGTGATCTCGCGCGCCATCACCGACCTGCACGAGTACCTCGCCAGGAAGTCGTCGGAGTTGGGGCGCGCGGCGGCCCTGTTGCGCGGGACGCAGCTGAACAACCGGCAGATCGCCGTCGTCGAGTCGTTCCTGCGCGACCCCAGTGGTTCTGTTTCCGCAGTCGACCACCAGAGCACCCACCGCGTGTCAGCCCAGACCGCCCACAACGACCTGCGCGGCCTCGAGGAGGCGGGGTTCCTGGCCCGCACCAAGCGGGGCCGCCGCATTGTGTGGTTCCCTGCCCCCGACATGGAGGAACGGGTGCGCGGCGCGCACTGATCCCAGGCCCCCTGCCCGGTCCGCTTCCGACCCCTCCGCCGCGCGCACTGGCCCCGGTGGCCTCCTCCCCTCCCCCGCCTCACACGCTGGCCGCAGGCACTGCCGCCGGACGAGGCAGGGGCCGGTGAGTGGTTCACGCCCCCACTGTGGTGCGCTCGTCTGCGTGCACTGGCGGATGGAACAGTGGCTGCGCTCACGCCTCGAGCGCCGCCACTGGGATGACGAGCACCCCGTCGGAACGCCTGTACGCGATGCCGCCTTTGCCGACCAGGAGGGCGAGGAACTCAGGGGGACGCGTCTGCGCCAACGGGTTGCGCGTCGTCTTCTGGCGGAAGGCCATGAGCTTGTCGGCGGCCGCGTCATCCGCTTTCGTGTCGGAGAGTTTCGCCTCGAACGCCCCCCACCTGCCGTCGGAGAGCTCGACGACGAAGTCGACCTCCAGCCCTTTCTCGTCGCGGTAGTAGTGGATCCGGTTCGCCGCGCCCGGCATCGCGGAGAGGTACACGCTCAGGTCCCTGAAACAGAGGGTCTCGAAGAGCCCCCCGAGCGTCTGGGTGTCACGGAGCAGCGCCACCGGATCGGTCCCGATCAATGCTGCGGGCAGCGAGGGGTCGACGAAGTAGCGCTTGGGTTTGACCCGGATCCTGTTCTTGCCCCGGGGCTGCGGCGACCAACCGGGCAGGGGCTCGATGATGTACAGGTCCTCGAGCATCTCCAGGTAGGAGGTGACCGTTTGACGGGCGGGGCCCGGATCCCCATCCTTCCCCATGTCCGAGGCGAGGGTCCTGTGGGTCGGCGCCTGCCCGAGGTTGAACGCCAGGGCGCGCATGAGGGCGAGTGAGGTCGCCTGGGACTTCCCCAGCCGTGGGACGTTGACCTCGTTGACATTGCGGATGTACTCGGCGGGCGTTTCCAGGGCGAACTCGTCATCGAGACCGACCAATGAGGGCCATCCTCCCCGGCAGCACCACCGCGCGATGTCGGCAATGCTCGTGGGGCGGCGCGCTCCCGCCTCAAAACCGCCATCGAAGAGGCGCGAGAAGCTCACCCCTCCCCCACTGTCACCGGATTCGCTCAGCGCCATCGGCCTCATCCGCACGCGCGCGATGCGCCCGGTGCCGCTGTGGCGGATGGCCTCCGTGTCCTTCGGGGCGGAGGAACCCGTGAGGATGAGTTGGCCGCGCCTATTCGCGTTCGTGTCGATCCGGTTCCTCGAGGCGTCCCAGATCTGGGGGACCTCCTGCCACTCGTCGACGAGGTGGGGTTCGGCGCCCTCGAGCACAAGTGCCGGGTCGGTGCGCGCGGCGGCGAGGGTCGCGGGATCCATGAGCGTGTCGACGCTGCGGGAGTGGGCGAGTGCCGTCCAAGTCTTCCCGCACCACTTCGGCCCCGTGATCTCTACACCACCGAAGGCCCGGAGCATCTTCTCCACGCGCGCATCGACAATGCGGGCCCGGTAGCCGTCAGGCCGCAGATTCCGCGTGTTCGCAGGCATTCCCACTCCCCTCACATGCTGAGATTGTACATTTTACGCTGATATCAGCTTACATTTTACGCCCATCTCATTTAACATTTTACGCCGATGGTGATGGGCGCCCTGCGCGCCCTCCGTGTTCGAGGGCTCGGGTTCCCGAGTAAAGACACGTTCCAGTTGGACCCCAGCGGCAGCGGGAGCCAGTGGTGTCATAGGGTGTGAGCCGATTTCCTGATTGAGAGAGTGGGTACGGGTTGTCGTCGGTACGGGGCCAGGCGCGCATCGCCAGCGTGCTCGGCCGGTCCCCTTCAGCGATCAGGGGCGGAATCAAGCGCAACACGGGCGTCGGCGGGTGATGCTACAGGGACGGGAAGGCGAGATGTATGGCCGCACGCCGACGCGCCCATCCCAAGGAGCGCGTCCTGCCCGACAACATGACTACCACGACGACATGGGACAAGGAGAGCAAAATGGCCCGCCACCAGCGCCAGGTACGCCGCCACCAGGACCGAGCGTGCTCCTCCGCCCACCCTCGCAGCCCTTGGTAGAGACGGAGCGAAGGAGAACAGTGGGCCACCTCCGCGTGCCGTCACCTGCCCAAAAGCATCCCCATCACCAGCCGCCAACCCTGCCTCGGCGCCATCACCGACGAACCGAGCAACTGCCCCCGCACCACCCTCGACTACCTCACCCCACAAGAAGCAATCACCCCACTCATCACCACCACCCCTTGACGCCACCCTGAACCGCTACATGAGCAGATCACTGACAACCGCAGAAATCATCGCCGAGTTGGTGAACCTAGCTAAAGAGATGCGCCAGGACCAGCAACGAGCAAGTGAACTGGGTTTGAGCGGAGCAGAGATCGCTCTATATGACGCGATTATCCAAAACGACTCGGCAATCCTCGAGCTCGGTGACGAGACATTGAAGACCATCGCTCGAGAACTCGTTACCACCATCCAGAAGTCCACCACCATCGACTGGACATTCAAGGAGTCCGTCCGTGCCCGCATGCGCTCGCGCATCAAACGCTTGCTAGCCAAGTACAAGTACCCGCCGGACAAGCAGGAAGAGGCCGTGCGCCTCGTGATCGAACAGGCTGAACACCTGGCAACGGAAGGCGAGATGCAGAGCTGAGTTCCTCGCGCCGCTCCCGTGAGCCACATCGCCGATTCAAGACGCACTGTGGTGCCCTGAATCAATCAGGACGGGGGCTCGGAACGCGCGGCACAGAACAACGACATTCTCCGGCGATCCGTCGCGCGGCTCAAGGACCTGCACGTCCACCTTATTCGATCCGCGTTACGAGCTCACGGAACTGCGCCGAACCAAGGGCTTCACCTTCAACGCGCAACGAGCGGAGTAGGGGGTCAGGTGCCGATGCCCTGACGTATGCTTGAAGCCAGGCGCCGACTGATTGGATCCCCCCATGAGTACCCGTGTGGATGTCACCCCGAGCGTTCTGCGCTGGGCGTTGGCGCGCGCGGGAATCGACGAGGATGTTGCCGCGCACAAACACCGTTGGCTCGCGGGTCAGCGCAAGCCGACCTTCAAGCAGCTCGAGGCGTTCGCGAACGTGACCCATGTGCCGACCGCTATGCTGCTCCTGAAGGAGCCTCCCCGTGAAACGCTCCCCATACCGGATATGCGCACACACGGCGGAACCAGCGTGCGCGAGCCCTCCGGCGACCTGCTGGACACGATCTACCTGTGCCAACGCCGTCAGGACTGGTACCGCGAGTTCGCCATCAACGAGGGCGCCACTCCTTTTGAATTCATCGGTTCCGCTTCCCTGGACGGCGACCCGTCCGGCGTCGCCTCACACTTGTCCCGGCTCCTTGGCACTGACTCCGATCATCCCCGGAGCGGACCCACTGACTTCCGGCGCGCACTGGTCCAACGCATTGAGGCACTCGGTGTCATGGTCATGATCAGCGGCATTGTAGGAAACCAGAACAGGCGTTCCCTCTCCGTTGATGAGTTCCGTGGTTTCGCACTCACGGATCCAGTTGCTCCGCTGATCTTCGTCAACAACAACGACGCCAAGACCGCTCAGAACTTCACGCTGGTTCACGAACTCGCGCACCTCTTCCTGGGGCACAGCGCACTGTCCGATGCGGATGCGGGTGGGGGTGTGAACCACCGGCGCGGCGAGGAGTCGTGGTGCAACGCGGTCGCCGCTCAAGCGTTGCTCCCAGCCTCCGTCTTGAGATCGGTATGGCGGGAGCAGAAGCACTATCAACTCTCCAACGTCGACACGGTCGCACGCCGATTCGCCGTATCGAAAGAAATGGTCCTCCTCCGCCTTCGCGACTGCGGGCTTTTGGACCCTGAGACCCACCGGGATCTCCACGAGCAGATAGTCGCCGCGTACGATGATTCCACGCCTCCTGCGGGAGAGCCGAAGGCGCACGGCGGCGGCGACTACCGCACCGCCATCCTGCGGATGGGTGACCGTTTCACATCGGCGTTGATCTCGGCCACTCTGGAGGGCAGAACAACATACGGCGAGGCGTTCCGCCTCATCGGGACGCGCAATCCAGACGTCATCCGCAACTTCGCTGAACGATTGGAGATCGCTTGATGCACATCATCGACAGCAATGTCCTCATCGAAGCGAAGAACCGCTACTATGCCTTCGACCTGGCACCGGGATTCTGAGAGCGGCTCGACCGTCACCACCGCCAAGGGGTGCTGGCCGGTATCGAACAGGTTAAGTCCGAGATCACCATGGGCAATGACGAGCTCAGCGAATGGGCAATAGCGCATCCCAGTTTTTCCTCCCATTCGACGCCCCAGCGGTTGATGCACTTGCGGCCATCGCCTCCTGGGCGTTGGATGAGTATCCGACGCCTGCTGCCAATGAGTTCCTCCACGTGGCGGACTCAGCCCTCGTCGCTTACGGGGCCGCACACGGACATGCAATCGTCACACAGGAGATCGGCCAATCAGGATCGAAGAAGCGCATCAAGATCCCCAACGCCTGCGCTTCGTTCGGCGTCCATCACATGAGTATTTCGCCATGCTGCACGATATGGAGATCCGCCTCATAATCTGAACCCAACGAAAGGTCATGGTCGTCGATTGTTTCACGTGAAACATCCCGAATCCGCAGAACACCCGTTGTTTCACGTGAAACAACGGGTGTTTTCACGGCCCGACGAGTCGGTGCCACACCCTCCGTCGAAGAAATGAACCTGCGACTCGTCAGCGACGACGCCAACAGCGCTCGACAACTGGCCACCCTCGCCTTGTGACCTGGGTACGAAAGAGTGTCTATTACCATCAAGGAGCGCCACCAACGAGGATGCCCACCATCGAGGTTCCAACAATGTTCAACAACCGCCCCCCGCCTCATGACCCGGATCCGGAGGAGCGTCCACCAACAAAATGCACTCACCTACGAAGAGCGTCCACCATCCAGGGGCCCATCAACGAAGGACACCCATCACCGAAGACGCTCACCAACAGGAGCTTTCATCAGCAAACGCGTTCCGCCACAGAACCCATCAACCATGAACAGCGGACAGTCCCCGGGACGGCCCCCGCCTCGCGGCCCGGGCCCGGGCGAGCGCGCCGTGGCGGGGTGCGAAAATCCAGGCGAGGGCGAAGAAGCCGATGAGCACCAGGACGATCGTCGCACCCGTGGGGACGTCGATGGACCATGAGAGGTAAAGGCCGACGACCCCGGCCAACGCCCCCAGGGCGGGCGACAACCACATCATGGTGAAAAGGCGGTCGGTGAGCAGGCGCGCGATCGAGGCGGGCGCGACCAGCAGGGCGAGCACGAGCACATTCCCAATGGTCTGCACGGAGATCACCACCGCCAGGGCGACGGCCGTGTACAGCACCAGGTCCGTAGCGAGGATCCTCACCCCCGCCACGCGCGCGGTCTCGCGGTCCAGGGTGACGGCCACGATCCACCTGTGGAAGACGCACAGCAGGGTGAGCACCACCGCTCCCCCGCCGATGGCGACCGGCACGTCCGACGCGGGGACGCCGGTGATCGACCCGAAGAGGAAGTCCTGCAGGCTGCCCGCGTAACCCGGGGCGCGCGCGATGATGACGACCCCCAGGGCGAAGGCGCCGACGAAGAGCACTCCGATGATCGAGTCCTCCTTGAGGCGCCGGCTATGTGAGAGCAGGGCGACCAGGACGGCCGTGGCCACGCCCGCTATCGCGCCGCCGAGCACCAGGGATCCCGACGTGAGGAAGGCGATGGCAAGCCCTGGGAACACGGAGTGCGCCACCGCGTCGCCGATGAACGCCATTCCGCGCAGCACCACGTGCACGCCGACAGCACCGCACACCACGGCGGCCAGGACCGCCATGAGGAGCGCGCGCGGCAGGAACGCCAGAACCGGATTCGTCAGGTCCCGTAGGAAATCGACGGGGCTGAGGAACTCGGCGGCGCGCACGATCACCACCCCGTTCACGCGACCACCCCCAGGGCGCTCAGCAGGGGGTTGTCCTCGCGCACCTCGAAGGTCCGCACCCACACGTCGGCGTCGCGCAGTTGATTGGGCGTGCCCGATCCGATGACGGTGCCGTTGATGAGGTAGAGGCGGTCGCACTGGGCGCGCGCCCCCACCAGGTCGTGCGTGGTCATGAGGACCGCGCTGCCCGATGCCGCCAAGGAGGCGAAGAGGTCCATGAGCAGTTCCTGCGTGGGCATGTCCAATCCGGTGAAGGGCTCGTCGAGCAGCAGGACGGAGGGCTCCAACGCGAGGGCGCGTGCGACGAGCACCCTTTGCCGCTGTCCACCGGAAAGCTCCGCGACCGGCCGGTCGGCCAGTTCCCTCATTCCGACTTTCGCCAGCGCGCGCTCAACTGCCCTGTAGTGGGCGAGGCGGGGGCGCGCGAGGAGCCCGAGCCTGACGCTCACGGCGCCCAGGACCGCGTCGCGGACACTGATGGGGAAGTCCCACGCGAACTCGTGCCGCTGCGGCACGTACCCGACGGCGGCTGCGCATTCGATGCTGCCCGCGGCGGCGGGGACCAGCCCGAGGATGGCGCGGATGAGGGTCGTCTTGCCAGCGCCGTTGGGGCCGATGAGCCCGACCAGCTCCCCCGCCGACACCGTCAGGTCGACGCCACGCAGCACGGGCCGCCCGCCCAGGTTCACGCTGAGGCCGCGCACGACCAGCGGGCTGTCCGCCTCCCCCGTCGGGCCCTCGCCCCCTGTCGGGCGAGCGCCTCCCCTGTGCGACTGTTTCACCGCGTTCCCTCCTTCGACGAGGCGGGGGCCGACGTCCGCTCGCCCGTTGACGAGGCGGGGGCCGGGTCCGCTCCCCCAGGTCCGGCTGCCCGGTCATTCCCCCCGGTTGTGTCCGATTCTTCGGCTCCTTCCATCCCCTCGGCCCCGTCGGCCTCCGCGATGGCTTTGCGGCGCTCGGCGGCGATGCTCCTCGACCGCATGATGAGGACGGCTCCGAGGGCCACGGTGATGGATGCGGCGACGACGAGGGCGATGATGAGCATCACCTGGTCGGAGAGCCCGGTCCCATCCGCGGATGATCCAGTGGGCACCCGCGCCTCGTTCGCCGAGGCGCCGTCGTCGGCCAGGGCGCTGTCCCCTGCGCGGCCGGCGCCGGCCGCCGAACCCCCTCCACCCGCAGAATCCGCAGAACCCGCGGCGCCCGCCTCGGCGGCCGCAGCCGGAGCAGCGGCGAAGGCCTCGTCGGCGGAGGTCTGCGACCCGACTGCGAAACGCAGGGTCGTCGAGGCGCTGAGCTGTTGCCCGTCGGTGGTCCGGGCGGAGAAAGTGAGGGCAGCCGTGTAGACGCCGGGCGCGGTGAACACCCAGTTGGCGTGGACGTGGGTGGAGGCGTCGACCCACACGTCCTGGGCCTGACCGCTCTGCCCGTCGACCAGGAGCCGGGGCTTGCCGAAGGTGCCGTCCTGGAGGAACATCCACGTCCGCCCGGGGCCGCTGACGGATCCGATGCGCATGGTGGCCCCGCGGTCGATGGCGGAGACGACCCCGGGGTCCTGCGTGTTCCAGCCGAGCCACACGACGTCCGGGTTCTGCGTCTGCGGCACGACGTAGTACTGCTCGCCCGCTTGGGCTCCCATGAAGGCGTAGTCGGAGCCTGTGGGGGCCGCCATGAGGGCGGCGTCGCTGACGCGCAGCACCGTCCGGTCGGGGTCCCGCCACACGGGGTGGGCACCGGAGTCGTCGCGCAGGGCGACGCTCCACTGCCCGTCCACCATGCGGGGGCCGATGTCCACGTGCCCGGTGCCGATAACTGCGGACTCGGTCGACGCCTCCTCGTCGGCGGCGACCGTCTGATCCAGGGCCGGGTCGTCCGCGGCCCGGGCGGGGACGATCCCCAATGCCAGTGCGATGATCCCCACCGCCAGGGAGGCGACCGCGCCTCGTGTGCGGAGTCTCATGGTGTCTCCTGTTCTGTGTCCCCCAGGCACGTCGCCAGGGAGTGCGCGTTGAAGCGCATCATGTCGATGTAGGTCGGGGCGTTCGCGTCCAGGGTGTCCCCGTAGAGCGGGCACACGCGCACCCCCGCGTCCTCGGCGGCCGTGCGCAGGGTCGACCGGGTCCGCGCCAGGTTGGGCTCCAGGAACACGGCGGGGATGCGCAGGTCGGTGAGCGTCGCCTGGAGCCTCACCCTGTCGGCCACGGAGGGCTCCACCCCCGGGTTGGGGGCGACGAAGCCGGAGACCTCGAAGCCGTAGGCCCGTGCGAGGTACCCGAAGGCGTCGTTGGTGGTGAGGAGGCGCCGGCGCTCGGATGGTATCCGCGCGATCTCGGCCTGCACCTCGGCGTCGAGGCCGTCGAGCCGCGCGAGGTAGGCCGCCGCGTTGCGCTGGTACTCGTCGGCGGAGGCCGGGTCCGCTTCCGTCAGGGCGTCGCGGATGACGCGCACGTAGGCGGCGGCGTTGTGGGCGTCGTGCCACAGGTGCGGGTCGATCTCGCCGTGAACGTGCTTGCCGAGGACGGCTTGCGGCAGCATGTACACGTCGGAGCCGGGTTCGCCGACGAAGCGGTACCCGGTGCCCGGCACTTGGGTGAGGGTCCGCGTGGGCACGTCAATGACGACGTCGTCGAGGCTGTAGGACTCCATGGCGGACAGGCCTGTTCCCCCGGTCGGGCCTGCTCCCCCGCCTTCCCCAGTGGCCGGCGGGGCCGCCGCGGGGAGCGGTGTGGCGCCCTCCCCCACTGCGCCCTTGTCGGCGGCGAGGGTCAGCATCCCACGGTCGAGGTCCGCCGTGATGTCGGCGTGCCCGGCGGCCAGCACGGCGCGGCCCTGCTGTGCGGCGACCTCGTCCGCCCCGACGCCCACCGCGAACACAGCGGTCCCGGAGCCGAGCGGGGTGGGCGCGGCGCCGGGGCTCGTGCGCAGGCGGGCCTCGAAGTGGATGCGGTACACGCCGGGCTGTGTGAACGCCCAGCTCATGTGCTGGTGGGCGTCGGCGGGCAGCACTGAGGTGTCCGCCTGGTAGCCCGACGCCTCGTCGAAGCCGTCGGAGGAGGCGAATCCGACCTGGGGGTCTCCGAAGGAGGTCGTCAGGTAGGCCGACGCCGCGCCCGGTCCCTCGACCCCTGTGGCGACCAGGTCGACCTCGGATGAGCGGTCCGCCCCCAGGGAGCGGCCGCTACCGATCACGCGCATGCCGAGCCAGACGGTGTCCAGGCTCCGGTCCTCCACGAGGGGCAGCACCGTCGCCCCCTGTTTGGCGGCCTCCTCGGCGACGGACACGGACTTCGCGTTCGGCGGCAGGTTGGCGTCCATGGCGCGGATGATCGCGTGCTCCTCCAGCAGCAGGTAGTTCGACAGGGCCACGTCCGCGTAGGCGACATCGCGGATGGTGCGCAGAGAGGGCTCCCACGAGTGGGGGTCAGCGCCATCGGGCACCATCTGCGTGACGCTCGCGCGGTCGCCGGCGACGTTGCGCGCCAGGTCCGCCAGGATCCCCGTTGTGGCGACGACGCGGATGCGGTGGTCCTTCTGGGCGTCCGCCCCTGTGGCGGCGCCGGAGCACGCGGAGGCGGACAGGGCGGCTGCGAGCAGCAGGCCGGCCGCGCGACGCCTAGTGGGCACTGCGGTTCCCCACTCTGCCCTGCGCGCCCCTGCGCCGGGACGCTCCCACGGCCACGCAGCCGCTGAACACCAGTGCCGCGGCGAGGAGGAGGATGCGTTGCGCGTCAGCACCGGTCGTCGCCAGCGTGAGGTCGCATTCATCGCCCGAGGCGGTTCGGCCCACGACTTCCGAGACGACGGGGCGCCCATTCGCCCCCGTCGCACCCGTGGGCGTCAGGCGAGTCGTGGTGCCGCCGCCGGTGCCCGCCAGGTCGGCGCCCGTCGGCGTGACCCGCATGGAGAGAGTGAGGGTGTAGGTTCCGGGCTCGGTGAAGAGCCAGTTCTGGTGCGCGTGGGTGTTGGGCGGCAGGGTGTAGGTGCTGCCGGCTCCATCGAAGACGTGCTCGCCGACCCCTCCCCCGAGGCTTCCGGAGTTGAAGACCGCGACGCGCCCGGGACCGTAGACGGAGTCAAGGGTGAAGTTCACCCCGCCTGTGGTGCCATTGACGATCTCGTCCCTCTGGGAGTTCATGCCCAACCAGGGGACGCCCGGCACCTGGGTGGAGGAGATCAGCCACACCTGCGACCCGGGGGTGGCGACGAAGGAGGTCTCGTCGGGCGCCGTGATGCGGGCGGCGTCACCGAGGGCGAAAGTGAGGGAAGCGGGGTCCACCCATTGCGCGGGCGCACTGCGGTCGTCCTTCACGCGCGCGACCAGTTGCCCGTTCTCTATCGCGGGCCCCAGGTCGAAGTGCCCTTCCGTCGCATTCCCCGAGGCCCCTGGACCGACGCTGAAAGTGAGGGTCGTGCGCGCCGTGTTCGGCGAGGCCTGGTTGGAGGTGAGCGATGCCTGTTCCTCAGCGGTCGCCTCGCGGGTGATCGTGGTGGCCACGCACTTCTCGCCGCTCGACGAGGCGCGGGCCGCACCGCGCGCGTCCGACTGTCCGCTCGTCCTCCCGTCGCCCTGTGCGCTCGGCGAGGCGGTCGCATCACTGGCCGGGGCACTCTGCTGTTGCGCGGTGGCGGGCTGCGATGGCGCATTCGATGCGGGAACGCCAGCGGGGGCGAGGGCATTCGCGATCGCCTCGGATCCCACAGCGACGCGCAGCGCGAGTGTGGCCGGTGACTGGACGACTGCGTCGGTCGTACTGCTCCACGCGGTGATCGTCATATTCAGTGAGTACTCACCCGGAGCCGTGAACATCCACGACAGCGTTCCCTCGGTCTGCTCCCCCAATGGGAGGATCGAGTAGGCCTCCGTGTCCGCGTCGGCGATATTGAAGGACCCGCCGTGGAGGACTGCGGTCGTCTTCCCGTTCGGATCCCTCCTGTACACGAGGACTTGGGAACCCTCGGGACCCGAGGCCGTGACATTGATCTGCGCACGGTCGTATCCGGCCTCCCTGAGTGCGCCCAGGGACCAGCCGAGCGCGTCCGTTCCATCGCCGGGCGCCTGGCCCATCTCGTAGCCCTCTGTGGACATGGGCGCATTCGCGCCTTTCAGTAGAGCGGAGTCATCCACTCCGAGCACCGCGTGTTGCGCATCCACCGCCAGCCCGTCCAGCGCGAGGCCGAGGCTCAATGTTTCACGTGAAACAGTCGTTACGACACGGAAGTCCCGACCGGCGGTTGCAGAAGCCTGGGAGCCGCCGCTCATGGGAGCGCCCCCATCGGAGGGCACTACAGGCCCAGAAGAGGATTGCGCACCGGGAGAGTCGACCGCAGAGTCGACCGCCGCCACTGGGGAGGGAGCCGCTCCGCCATCCTCATCGGACGTTTCGGACGCCCGCGCCCCTCCTTGCACGAGGGGAATGAGGAGCGCCGCACCCGCCAATGAGGCAACGATCGTTCGTCGGAGCCACTGGATCCTGCTGGCCGAGGCCAACGGACGGGAGCGGCGATTAGTGACGGCCATAGAATCCAACCTTTGACTGCAACTTACACTGAATGAGAATCGTTATCATTATAGGCTCCGGGTTCCCGGAACGCCCAATCGATGCGACAACGCTCTGAAACCCGGGGCTCCGGGCACACTGCCCGCGGCTCGGCCCGGCCGTTCCCCGCATCCTGGACACCCCGCGCGCCCCTCGCGCAGCCACGTACCCGTCACCCCACCTGCGTCCTTCGGCCCCAGGGAACTTCATAGCCACGACACCGCCACCCCAGCGCCCTGCGCGCCCACCCCAATGTGCCTGGCGCGCCTTGACGACCAGCAGTCCGGCGACACTGGGCAATGCCCCTCCCCCACGCGCCTGGCGCGCCTCGGGACGGTAGGCCTTTCCCCCATGCGCCTGGTGCGCCTTCCGGCCACCGGAACCATCCGATCCGGGCAAAACGGATCGCGGACGCGCGCAGCGGGGATACCATGAAGTAGCTGACTGAGGAGGCGGAGTGGACGAGATACTCATTCGGCAGCGCGAGAAGACGCTGCGCCAGTTCAAGGCCAAGGGCCAACCGGTCCATGAATCCGAGGAGTTCATGGACAACGCGTTGCAGTACATGGACGCCCACATGCAACAGGCGTCCTCCAAAGTGGAACTCGCATTCCTCGCGGCCGAGTACTCCCAGAACCAAGCGGGCCGCAGCTGCATCCCCTCCGTCGGGGGCACCAAGTTCCGCCCATGGAACTTCAACCTCCTCTCAGTCGACGAAAGCGTCGAGAACCTGCACTTCGTCGCGGTGCGGACGAAGGACTGGGCATTCGCGCAGGTTTCCACCTCGGATGGGAGGAACCTCGCCCAAGGCACACCCGAGTACCTCAACCACATCGCGACTGTGGATCCTGATTTCATCCAACTGCTGCGCGAGAACCCCGACCTCTTCGACGGCATCGCCTCCGGGCGGATCCGCCTGCACAACGATATGTGCTGGGTCGATGACACGGGCCTCGACTCCATCCAGTACCGGTCGCAGCCCTTCGTCTTCACGCCCGAAACCTTGGCGGTCCTGAGAGAGAGGATCCACTCATGACCGAGTTCATCGCTCTGCGCCCCGAGCGCGTCGACCAGATCATCACCGCGTGGGCTGCGGTGCGATGGCCCCTCAAGGAACGCCACGCCGCCCGCCTGTTCGCCCAGACCGGCTTCATGCCCGACAGGCACGGCACCCACGCCTTCCGCTCGGAGCTGTGCCCCGTGGCGGACTCCTTCTTCATCTCGAATGGGAAACACGTCCAGAGCGCGCACGTCGCCCTATCGACTATCGCCACTCCTGACCAGTACGGACGCTCCGCTCCGCTCACCCAATCCGTGTACCTCACCTACGCCCAGATCATCGACGCCCGTACCGGCGCCAAGCGCGAGGCCGAGGACGACGCAACAGGACCGCAGGCGCGGTGGCGCCTGGCCAATGGATCGAACATCGTTCTTGGAGCCAATCAAGCGCTGGTGGATCTGACAGTCAACTCCCCCGAGCAGACGGCGATCCTCGATTGGCAGATCCTCTGGGAACTCCAAGGGCGGCCCGAGTAACGACCCGACGAGGGGAACGGAAGCAAGACCCCTCCCCGCCCCCGCCAACAACGCCACACCCTCCTGCACCAGCGCAGCCCCGGCGCACGATGCCCACCAAGGGCGACGGAAGCGACGCGCCAGCGGATGCTCAGAAGGCTGACGGCATGAGCGCGGGCGCAAGCACAGTCTCCCCGCGCAGAGCGCCGACGAACCCACTCCCCCCGGGAACAGAGCCCGATTCGCGGAGCGCCCGCCCCGCACCATCAGTTGGTAGCCCCAGGGCCGGGAGTCGGGACCCACCCCGTTAGCGAACGCCTCTAGGGCCGGGAGTCGGGACCCACCCCGTTAGCGAACGCCTCCAGGGCTGGGAGTCGGGGCCCATCCCTTCACCCCCGGATGGGATGCCAGGAACAGATTCCGCCTCGCGAACCGATCGCGATCACAGTGCCATGATCACCGCGCGGCGCGGGACACCCGCCCCATAGCGCGGCAAGACCCACAGCCCTACTCCGGAAGCATTCGATTGTTTCACGTGAAACAATCGAATCGCGCCCACTGGGACACCCCTTTCCGGCCTGCGGTACCCGCCCGCACCGGAGCCGAAAAAGTGGCACACTTGACCTATCCGCGCCCCGAACGAAGGGCGCGTCAGAACAAAGGAAGACACGCGTGAGCACGCCCACCCCCTCCCCGCAGGGAAAGAAATCCCACCACGGCACCCGCCTCGACCCTTGGTTCGATGCCTACGCCGAGCGAGCTCACAACCTGCGCGCATCCGAGATCCGCGCTCTGTTCTCCGTCGTGTCCCGGCCCGAAGTCGTTTCCCTGGCCGGCGGAATGCCCAATCTCAAGGATCTGCCGCTCGACCGGCTCGCCGCCTCCGCCGAGCGCCTCATCACCAGGCACGGAGCGCAGGCCATGCAGTACGGGAGCGGGCAGGGTTGGGAGGTCCTGCGCGAACGGATCACCGAGGTCATGACCTACGACGGCATCGTCGGCGCCGATCCCGACAACGTCGTCGTCACCACGGGGAGCCAGCAGGCGCTCGACCTGGTCACCGAGCTCTTCGTCGACCCAGGCGACGTCGTCCTCGCCGAGGCCCCCTCTTACGTAGGCGCCCTCGGCGTCTTCCGCGCGCGCCAAGCCGACGTCATCCACGTCCCCATGGACGAGCACGGCCTGATTCCCGAGGCCCTCGTCGAAACGATCCGCAATGCGCGCGCCGCGGGGAAGACCATCAAGTTCATCTACATCGTCCCGAACTACCACAACCCCGCTGGGGTCACCCTCTCCCTGGAACGGCGCCCGGTCATCGCCGAGATCTGCATGCGCGAGCGCATCCTCATCGTGGAGGACAATCCCTACGGCCTGCTGGGCTTCCACTCCGACCCCCTGCCCGCTCTCAAGTCCTTCTCCCCCGATGGCGTCGTCTACCTGGGCTCCTTCTCCAAGATGTTCGCACCCGGGTTCCGCATCGGATGGGCGTACGCCCCCCACGCGATCCGGGCAAAGCTGGTGCTCGCCTCGGAATCCGCCATCCTGTGTCCCTCCATGGTCGGCCAAATGGCCATCGCGGACTACCTCGGCGACTACGACTGGTACGGGCAGGTGAAGTCCTTCCGCGCGATGTACGCCGAGAGGTGCAAGGCGATGCTGGACTCCCTAGCCGAGTACATGCCCGACTGCCGGTGGACCGTTCCCGAGGGCGGCTTCTACACGTGGGTGACCCTGCCCGACGGCCTCGACGCGAAGGCCATGCTCCCCCGTGCTGTGCGCGCGCGGGTCGCCTATGTCGCCGGAACGGCCTTCTACTACGACGGCCAGGGGAACGACCACATGCGCCTGTCCTTCTGCTACCCCACACCCGAGCGGATCCGCGAGGGAGTCCGCCGCCTTTCCACCGTCGTCAACGCGGAGAAGGACATCGTCGACATGTTCGGAACAGGTGACAACCCGTCGTCCCGCTGACCGCCGACCCACATCTAGGAGCACCCCATGGCAACCCCCACCAAAGTCCTCATCATCGCCGGCGGGCTCACCCACGAGCGCGACGTCTCCGTCCGCTCGGGGCGCCGGGTGGCGAATATCCTCACCCGCGCAGGATTCGTGGTCCGCATCACTGATGTCAATGACACGCTCGTGTCCACTATTGCCTCATTCCAGCCCAATGTCGTATGGCCCCTGGTCCACGGCTCCATCGGCGAGGACGGCTCCCTGCAGACGCTACTGGAATCCCTCGGCATCCCCTTCGTCGGATCCGCGAGCATCCAATCCATGCTCGCCTCGAACAAGCCGACGGCGAAGGCGCTTCTGGCCTCGGCGGGAATGCCGACACCTGGATGGTTCTCACTCCCCCAGGCCCTTTTCCGCCAGGTCGGCGCCACCAACGTCCTCAGCGCCATCGAGCACGGCGTGAGCTTCCCCGTCGTCATCAAACCCACCGACGGCGGCAGCGCCCTGGGGCTGTCCACGGCCCACAACGCGGAAGAACTACGCACCGCCATGGTCGACGCCTTCGCCTACGGGCAGAAACTCATGGTCGAGCAGCGCATCGACGGCCGCGATGTCGCGGTCTCCGTCGTCGACCTGGGCGACGGCCCCATCGCCCTACCGCCTGTGGAGATCTCCACCGACGGGGGCCGCTACGACTACGACGCCAGGTACACGACTGACGAGACCGAGTACTTCGTGCCCGCCCGCCTCGAATCAAATGCGCTCGCCGATCTGCGCGCGGCAGCCATCGAGGCCCACACCGCGTTGGGACTCCGCCACTTGTCCCGCATCGACTTCGTCATCGACGAGGATGGGACGTGCTGGTTCATCGATGCCAATGTCGCACCCGGAATGACGGACACATCGTTGCTCCCCCAGGCGGCGGAAGCGGCCGACGACTATTCCTTCGCCGCGTTCTGCAAGGAGGTCGTCGACTTCGTCGCCTCAACCGGCGGGAACTCCACAAGCGAGTAGCCCCGGCCCCGGTGCCAAAGGCGACCAGAGCCCCGGATCCTCCAGGATCCGGGGCTCTTTCCCCGCTCAGAGCAGGTAACCGAACTCTCTGAGGCGCTGACGCGCGTCCAACGGATTCGTCCACAGGATCCCGCCCATGCCCATGAGTTCGGCGGCCCGCACGTTGACCTTGCGGTCATCGACGAAGACAACGTCGTGGACATTCGATCCCGACTGGACGAGGGCGTCCCTGTAGATCCCGCGTTGCGGTTTGCACACCCCGTAGTCGCAGGAGAACACGAAGAAGTCGAAACAGCTCCCCCATTCGGACTCTTTGATCGACCGGGAGACCGAGTAGGGGGCGTTGGAAACAATGCCGAGCCGCGCTCCTCCGCGCCTCAGATCGCGGGCCAGTTCGATGACATCGGGATTGGCGTCGAGCATGCGCGCCGTATCCAGGCCTACGAGTTCCTTGAGGGTCGCGGGGCTGGGTTCGGGGAGCCCACAGTCGCCGGCAACACGGTCCCAGAACTGCCTATCCGAGCAACCTGCATCGTATTCGCCGCGATGCGCCCAGATCGCCTGGTCGACGAGGCGGGCGAAAGCCGCCGTCTCCTCGCCGAGCAACGCGGCAACAGCCAGCGGATCGGGATGGGAGTCCACCAGCACGCCGCCGACATCGAAAAGCACGCTGCGCGTACTGCTTGAAGCAATCATGCCTTTCGCTCCTTCATCAGATCGGGGTTCCCGGCACTGAAAACCCTTAGTGTATTTACCGGTATCCGGACGCGCACGCGCTAAGAATGTCAGCTTTCGAACATACCGACTCTGAGCAGCAGCGTTCTACGGATCTGGATGCCCTCAGTGTCGGAGAATGAGATCGGCAATGCGCTGCAGGTCGTCGGAACCCGCGAACTCGATGACGATCTTCCCCTTCTTGCGCCCTTCTGTGATCGTCACGCGCGTTTCGTAGACATCCTGGAGTGCAGTGACAACACTCTCCCCGAGCGCCGAAACCTGTGGCTTCTTGCGGGCGCGCGGCTTGGGGCCCGCTTTGACCTTGCCGAGTCGCACCAGCTCCTCCGTGGTCCGCACGGAAAGGCCCTCACTGATGATCCGATCAGCCAAGCGCTCCATCTCATCCGCTGAGGGAAGCGCCAGGAGGGCACGGGCATGGCCCGCGGAGATCACCTGGGCGGCGACCTTCTTCTGAACGGCGGGGGGCAGCTTCAACAGACGGAGGGTGTTGGCGATTTGCGGACGAGAACGCGCGATGCGCTTGGCCAGTTCTTCCTGCGTCGCACCAAAATCGGCCATGAGCTGCTGATACGCGGAAGCCTCCTCCAGTGGATTGAGCTGAGCGCGGTGCAGGTTCTCCAGAAGGGCGTCCCGCAGCAGATCACTGTCGTCGGTTTGCCGGATGATCGCGGGAATCGTCGTCTCGCCCGCCAGTTGGGAGGCGCGGAGCCGGCGCTCGCCCATAATGAGCTCGTACTTCGCCTCGGGCTTCTCGGCGAGGTACTCCTTGAGCCGGCCTTCAGGTTCACCGTCAGGAATCGGGCGCACGACGACCGGCTGCAGGACGCCGACCTCTTTGATGGAGGCGGCCAGTTCGGCGAGATCCTCCTCGTCGAATATCTCACGGGGTTGCTTCGCATTGGGAACGATCTGATCAACAGGAACCTCCGCGAAGGAGGCGCCCGGAACAGGAAGCAGTTCAACTTCTTCCGATGTTTCACGTGAAACATCGGAAGGGGCATCCGGCACCAGCCGTTCCACGGGGAAAACGCTGTCAGCCCCGGCAGAGGGCGCACGATCCGTTCCCCTGGAAGGCGCGGCTCCGTCTTCCGCCACGTCTTTCACTGGAGTGGCCTGTCGCAGCATTTCCGCTCGCTTAGCAGGGCCCCGTTTCTTCCCCTGCGCGGAAGAGCGCTGCTTCGGCTGGAGCAGTTCTTTCGCTGAACCACCGCGCTGGCGAGTGTTCCCCTCGGGGAAGAAGACATCAAGGGGACTGCCGCCCGCCCTGGGTGCCGGAGTCTGCGACGGAGTGTCCTGCACCGGGGGGATGAGCGCCCCGAGCCCCCTGCCGAGACCCGTGTGCTTGCGCCCGCGCTTCACGCCATCAGCCTTCTGAACATCCGCCATTGCGATACTCCTTCAATTGCGTCAGCTCATTGTTTCACGTGAAACAACCCCGCGGGCACCGTCAGGGCGCGTCATTGGTCACTTTCGGGAGCACTCGTCCAAGGCGGTCGGCAAAACGTTCATGACCTGCGGAAACGTGGCGTGTTGACGCGCGGGCTCCGCATGAAACATGCAGCTCCGGCGTGGCCGCGGCGCCAGCGGCACGCGGCGCACGGCCTCACTCGGACTGCGGGAAACGGAGACTGACCTCCAGGGCGGCCATACGGTACGCGACAGCGCCCACCGAACGCGCGTCGTAGGTGACCACGGTCTGCCCGTACGAGGGCGCCTCGGAGACGCGGACGTTGCGCGGGATGACTGTCCGCAGCGTCTGTTCCGGGAAGTGCGCGCGCACCTCGGCCTCGACCTCTTCGGAAAGACGCGTGCGCCTATCAGCCATCGTCAACAGCATCGTCGACACGCGCAGGCCGGGATTGAGATCCGCCCCTATGCGCTCAACAGTCGCCCAGAGCTGGCTCAGCCCCTCGAGCGCGTAGTACTCGGCCTGGATCGGGATCAGCACCTCATCCGCGGCGACCATGACATTGAGAGTCACCAGCCCCAACGACGGGGGGCAGTCGATCAGGATGACATCGATGTCGTCGCGCGAGTCGAGGAACTCACGGAGCGCATTGCGCAGGAGGAACTCCCTCCCCTCGACATCGACCAGCTCGATCTCGGCCCCCGACAGGTCGATTGTGGCCGGGCAGACGCTGACCCCCTCGATATCCGGGCACGGCCTGAGGACCTCCTCGATGGAGGCGCCACCGATAATGACATCGTAAGTGGACAGGACGCCCGTGTCGTGCGCGACACCGAGCGCGCTGGACGCGTTCCCCTGCGCATCGGCGTCGATGACGACGACATTGAGGCCACCGAGTGCGAATCCAGCGGCCATATTGACCGTCGACGTCGTTTTGCCGACGCCGCCCTTCTGATTGGCGATGGCGATAGTGCGGGTGCGCTCAGGACGGCCGAAGGTCGCGTCATCCAGCATCTTCAAGTCGCGCAGCGCGCGCTCGACTTGGCCGGATAGAGGCGCGTTGTTCTCAGTGGTCACGGCTCACCTTCCTTCGGGCTCACCACTAGTCTACGTGCGAATACCCGCGGCGGGCAGCCGCCCTGCGGAGCAGGGCGCAGGGAGCTGCGCCACGGGGCGCTACTTCGTGCGCGCGCATTTCACGATGTAGGTCGACTCGTCCTCCATGACCGAGGGGACCTCGTGGATCTGCGCCATCAAATGATGGCGCTTCAATTCAGAAGCTGCTTCTTCTATCTCAATCGGAGCTCTCCGCCCCTTGAGTGCGACGAGCGCGCCCCCCGGTGCGATGAGCTTCGAGGTCATGCGGACCAGCTTCGCCATATTCGCAACAGCGCGGGCGGTGACGACATCCGCTTTCCCCTTGCCCCGCAGCTCCTCCGCGCGCGCCTGGTGGATAGTGGTGTTGTCCAGGCCCAGGGCGTCGACCACATCCGCCAGCCACTCGCAGCGCCTCGTCATCGGTTCGGCCAAGTGGACGTCCAAGTCCGGTCGGCACACGGCGATGACGATGCCCGGCAGCCCCGCGCCCGAGCCGATGTCCAGCACCTGGCCCCGGCGGGGCAGGAAGTCCAGGACCGCGGCCGAGTTGACGAGGTGGCGCGACCAGATGCGCTCCATGTCGCGCGGTCCGAGGAGGCCCCGCAACTCCCCCTCCTCCTCGAGCATGCGCGCGAACTCCGCGATGTCTGCGAAGGCGGGGCCGAAGAAACGGCGCACCTCGTCTGTGGGAGCCTCCGGGGTGAAGGGATCGCCCGCCCGGCGCGGCGCGCGTCCACCGTCGCGCCGGGCGGGCACCCCGTCGGAGGGGCTCAGGGGCGCCTCACTCACCGTCCTCGTCCTCTGGCAGGATGACGACACGGCGGTGGGGCTCAACGCCCTCGGACTCGGACACCAGGCCCGCGTCGGCGACGACATCATGGCAGACCTTGCGCTCGAAGGGGTTCATCGCCTCGAGCTTGACCTCTGTGCCAGTGGAGCGCACGCGCGCGATGGCCTCCTGCGTGATCTCCTGCAGCTCGGCCTTGCGGTCGGCCCGGAAGGAGGCGATGTCGAGCATGAGGCGCGACCTCTCCCCCGTCTCGGTCTGCACGGCCAGGCGGGTGAGTTCCTGAAGGGCGTCGAGCACCTCGCCGTCCTCGCCGACCAAGCGCTCCAGGTCGTCGTTGGAGTCGGCGATGATCTCGATCGAGGCGCGGCCGTTCTCGACGCCGATCTCGATGTCGCCATCCAGATCCGCGATGTCGAGCAGCTCCTCCAGGTAGTCGGCCGCCAGCTCGCCCTCTTCTTCCAGGCGCGTGAGCGCCTCGGACTTCTCGTCACTCATTGTGTTCCTCCCTCGGTGGTTTCGGACGTTGTGAGAACAAGTCAGCGCTTGTTCTTGGACTTCTTCCGGCGCGCCCTGCGGCGCTCCTGCCGGCGGCGCTCGAGCTCAGCGGCGCTGATCGCGGCCCCCTGGGCGGCCTTCGCCGAGGAGCCCTTGTCCGGGGCGGATGCCTCGCGCTGCGCCGCGGCCTCGCGCAGGCGCTGCTCGCGGGACTTCTTCTTGCCGGTGGGGCGCGCGACGGCCTCCTTGCGGCTCCTCGCCTTCTCGAGGGCCTGGCGCAGGCCGTGCATCCACTGCTCGTCGGGCAGCGTCGTCCACTCCTGCGAGGCGAGGTTGCGGTAGACCGTGACGATGTCGCCCGCGCTCATGAAATCGGGGAAGTCCGAGGCGATCTTCTGCTTCTTCGCCCGCTGGCGGATCTGCGCCAGGGATTTCTCGTTGAACGCGACGACATCGGGGTCAGTGGCCGAGGTGGGCAGCTCCGCGCGGCGGCGGTCGTACTCCACGAAGTAGGGCTTCGCCCACTCCTGGTAGTCCTTCTCGCGCTTGGCGCGCAGATCCGCGTAGGCGGGCGATCCGGGCGTGGGCATGACCTTGATGGTCCAGTACGCCTGTCCGAGCGCCCAGAAGGAGGAGGTCACCGTGTAGACGACGACGCCCATCTGGAAGAAGACGCCCGAGAACACGAACATCACGGGCATCACGTACATCATCGAGCGCTGCGAGCGCGCCATCGGGTTCGATCCCATGTCGGGCATGTTGCGCGAGAAGGACAGGCGCATCGACACGAACTGCAGGGCGACCATCAGGATGATCGCGACGACGAAGACGATGGCGGCGGAGCTGTTGGAGGTCTCCGTCCTGAGCGTGTGGGAGAGCGGCACGCCGAAGACGGTCGACCCGTTGATCTCCGAGGCGGTGGTCTGGGTGATCGGGCCCAGGCTGGACGCGGCCTGCCCGGAGTACGTGTAGGTGCCCTCCGCCAGGTCCTTGACGGCGTAGATCGCCCGGTACATGGCGAAGAGGACGGGCATCTGGACCAGGAGCGGCAGGCACGAGGCGAAGGGCGACACCTTGTGCTTGCGGTAGAGCGCCTGGGTCTCCTCCGTCATCTTCTGGCGCGAGACCATGTCCTTCTTGCCCTTGTACTTCTCCTGGATCTTCCTGATCTCGGGCTGGACGGCCTGCATCGCCCGCGAGGAGCGGATCTGCTTGAGCAGGAGGGGCACGATCGCGACGCGCACCAGGATCGTGAGGAGGACGATCGACAGGACCCACGCGATGCCGGACCCCGACGGCATGCCGATGAGGACCAGGAAGTCGTGGATCCACACCCAGACCCATGCGACTGCCACCGCGAAGGGGTGGATGATTGCGTCAAACATGCGCTCTCTCTTTCAATTGGCGGCGCAGCGCGCCGAGGACAAGTATGCGGGGCGGGTCAGCGTTCCCGCCCGCCCCCCGGACTCAGTCCCATGGGGAGCGGATGCTCGATGGTGGGGTCGTTGCCCGCCCAGTCGTCGGGCGGGACCCACGGGTCCGGCCTCCAGCGCCCCCGGGGCGGGACGCGGTCCACGCCCCCCAGGCTCCACGGGTTGCACCGGACGAGCCTCCACAGGGCCAGCGCCGTCCCCTTGGCGATGCCGTGGACGGTCACCGCCTCGACGGCGTACGCCGAGCACGTGGGCGCGTAGCGGCAGCGCGGCCCCAGCAGCGGTGAGACGAAGCGCTGGTAGAGGCGGATGGGCCACACGGCCGCCGCCCGCAGTGCCCCGGTCGCGCGGTTCACCGCTCCCCTCCCCCGCTCCACTTGCGCCAGGCGCGCGCCAGGGCCCCGTCGAGGCGCCGGGCGAGCTCCTGCGAGGACGCGCCGAGGGCGCGGCCGCTGGCGCGCACGACCACCCGGGCGCCCGGTGGCAGGGATCCGACGCGCTCGCGCATGATGTGCCGCAACTGCCGCTTCACCCTGTTGCGCCCGTTCGCGCGTTTGATTTCCCGCTTGGGTACGACGAAACCGACGAGGCGGTTCTCCTCCCCCTCGTCGGTTCGAGCGTGGACGACGACCAGCGGATCCCCGCCTCGCGACCCTGTCCGGATCGTGGATCTGAAATCAGCCGGATCGACCATGCGGTGCGCGCGGGGCAGCACCGAAGCGGCTCAGGCGGACAGCTTGGCGCGGCCCTTGCGGCGACGGTTCGCCAGGATCGCGCGGCCGGCACGGGTCGACATGCGCAGGCGGAAGCCGTGCGTCTTGGAGCGGCGGCGGTTGTTGGGCTGGAAGGTCCGCTTGGTGGTCACTGCAGTTCTCCTCGGGCGGGAACGGGGATGACTCCCCCGTTCGCGGTGGGCGCGCCCCTCGCTTGCGCGGAGGCGATTACGCGCACCCGGAAATGGGCGCAAACAAATGACAAGACTAGGGGCCCGCCTGGACGGAGTCAATGCGATTATCCACTGTGTGACGAACCGAATCCATCCACAGGTGTGGATTCCGCTGTGGACAGCCGCCGTCCACAGCGCCCACAGGGCGGAGTTATCCACAGAAGGGGCCGGCCGGCACCTTTCCCAGACGCGGCGCGATCCCCCTGGTGTAGTTACATAGGTGTGATTCCACCGAAGTTGTCCACAGATCTTTCCCCAACCTGTGGAACCAGGTGTGGACGGGATAGACTCGACTATCATCAGGTCATCCACAGGATCCCATCCCTTAATGACCCAACTCACAACCGTGAAGCCCTGGAGGAAAGCGTGGCGACCGACACCATCACCAGCGCGTGGGCGCTGGCACTCGAGACAGTCCCCACCAAAGAGCTCGGACCCGCCGCCACGTCCATGCTCCGATCCGCCCGGCCCCTGGGGGACATCGAGGGGACGATCCTGCTGGCCGTCCCCAACGCCTTCACGAAGTCGTGGATCGAGGACCGCGCCTCCAACCAGCTGACCGCCGCCCTCACCGCGTCCCTGGGGCGCACCGTGCGCATCGCCATCACAGTCGACCCCTCGATCAGCGCCGTCACCGAGGAGCCCAAACCCGAGCCCCCCGCCGCCTCCCCCCTGGCCCCGGCCGCCCCTGCCTCCTCCCCACTCGCGCGGCCCGCGCCCGCGCCCCAGACCGGTCCCGCCCTGGTCTCCTCGGCCCAGAACGGGGGGCTCACCCACCTCAACCCCAAGTACACCTTCGAGACCTTCGTCATCGGCCCCTCGAACCGCTTCGCCCACGCCGCCGCGCTCGCCGTGTCCGAGACGCCCGGCACCTCGTTCAACCCCCTGTTCATCTACGGCGACTCCGGCCTGGGCAAGACCCACCTCCTCCACGCCATCGGGCACTACGCGCTGTCGCTGCTCCCCCACCTCAAGGTCCGCTACGTCAACTCCGAGGAGTTCACGAACGAGTTCATCAACGCGATCCGCCTCAACAAGACGGACAACTCGCAGGTGGAGGCCTTCCACAGGCGCTACCGCGAGCTCGACATCCTGCTCATCGACGACATCCAGTTCATCGGGGACAAGGAGCAGACCGTCGAGGGCTTCTTCCACACCTTCAACGCCCTCTACGAGAACAACAAGCAGATCGTCCTCACCTCCGACGTCCCCCCCGCCCAGCTCAACGGCTTCGAGGACCGCATGCGCTCGCGCTTCGCCTCGGGCCTGCTGGTCGACGTCCAGCCCCCCGACCTGGAGACCCGCATCGCGATCCTGCAGAAGAAGGCCACGACCGACTCCCTGGAGGTCACCCCCGACGTCCTGGAGTACATCGCCTCGCGGATCTCGTCCAACATCCGCGAACTCGAGGGGGCCCTGCTGCGCGTCATCGCCTTCGCGAACCTGTCCAAGGAGCGCATCGACCTGCCGCTGGCGGAGATGCTGCTCAAGGACTTCGTCTCCGACCCCACCGACAACGAGGTCACCGTCCCCCTCATCATGGGCCAGTGCGCCCACTACTTCGGGATCACCATCGAGCAGATGTCCTCCTCGGACCGCTCCCACACGGTGGTCGAGGCGCGCCAGATCGCCATGTACCTGTGCCGCGAGCTCACCGACCTGTCGTTGCCGAAGATCGGCCAGGCCTTCGGCCGCGACCACACGACGGTCATGCACGCCAACAAGAAGATCACCGCCCTCATGAAGGAGAAGAGGGAGACCTTCAACCACGTGTCGGAGCTGACCAACCGCATCAAGCAGAAGGCCAAGGAGTCCTAGCCCGGTTTCCACAAGCCCTGTGGGCCGGCGGTGGACACACCCCGTCCCGCCTGTGCACGGCGGCGCCCCTCCTGTGGAGGGCCGCAGGGGGCCGGATCCTCCGTCCACAGCCCGAACGGGCGCGTCCCCAACCCCATCCCAAAATTACAACACTGTGATTACCCGCGCCCCATCAAGCAAAAGTCCGGTTATCCACAGTTTCAACACCCCTTATTGTGATGAAGTGAGAATATAGAGGAATCAATCCACTCCCCCGCACATGGGCGCCCGCTCCCACCGGCGCGACGCGGCCCGGGGGCGAATCGTCGAACGGCCGTAGCCGATGCGCCGAAACCAGTCACTTGTAGGTAAAGTAGGGACGCGATCGTATTCCCTGTTTGGAGGCTGGCATGAAGTTCACCGTCGCACGAGACGTCCTCGCCGAGGCAGTCTCCTGGACCGCCCGCGCGCTACCGGTCCGACCCGCCAGTCCGATCCTGGCCGGCGTGCGGATCCGCGCGGCCGACGATGAGCTCACCCTCTCCTCCTTCGACTACGAGGTCTCCGCGAACTCGAAGATCCCGGCCACCGTCGACGAGGCGGGCGAAGTGCTCGTCTCCGGACGCCTGCTGGCCGACATCTCCAAGTCCCTGCCCTCCAAACCCGTCACCGTCGAACTCGAGGGGCAGAAGGTCAACCTGGTCTGCGGCTCCTCCCACTTCACACTGGCGGTCATGCCGCTCGACGAGTACCCTCTGCTGCCCGCACAGCCCGCCGCCATCGGCTACATCGACCCGCAGACCCTCGCCCAGGCGGTCGCCCAGGTCAGCATCGCCGCCTCCCGCGACGACACCCTGCCCCTGCTCGCGGGCGTGTGCACCGAACTGACGGGCTCGACGATCACGTTCCTGGCGACGGACCGCTACAGGCTGGCGATGCGCGAGCTCGACTGGCAGCCCACCGACACCTCCATCGAGGAGGTCACCGTCATCAAGGCCCGCATCCTCCAGGACGTCGCCAAATCCATGACCTCGGGAACGAAGGTCGAGGTCGGCCTGTCGGGCCAGTCCCAGCCGGGCGCCTCCTCCCTCATCGGCTTCTCCGCCTCGGGCCGCCACACCACTTCGACGCTCATGGACGGCGACTACCCCGCAGTGCGCCGGCTCTTCCCCGAGACGACGCCCATCCAGGCAGTGTGCGACCGGCACGCCCTGCTCGAGGCCGTCAAGCGCATGTCCCTGGTCGCCGAGCGCAACACCTCCGTCCGCCTGGCCTTCAGCGAGGGGCAAGTGGTGCTCGAGGCCGGCCAGGGCGAGAACGCCCAGGCCTCGGAGGCCATCGAGGCGACCCTGCACGGGGACGACATCTCCACCGCCTTCAACCCGCAGTTCCTCATCGAGGGGCTGTCCGTGCTCGACACCGACTACGTGCGCTTCGGTTTCACCCACGCCACCAAGCCCGCCGTCATCACTGGGCAGAAGAAGCCCGACGAGGGCGAGGTCACGCAGTTCCGCTACCTCCTGATGCCGATCCGCTTCGGCATCTGACTCCGCCGTGCGCGTCTCCCACCTGGCGCTCGACGACTTCCGCTCGTGGAAGCGCGGGCTCGTCGAGTTCCCGCCCGGAGCGACGGTCCTGGTGGGGGCCAACGGCCAGGGGAAGACGAACCTGGTCGAGGCGATCGCCTACCTGTCCACCTTCTCCTCACACCGCGTCGGGGCCGAGTCGGCCCTGGTGCGGATCCCCGCGGATCCGGCCTCGACCGCACCGGGAGGAGCCGTGATCCGCGTGCGGCTGGTGCAGGCGGAAGGGCGCGAGCAAGTCGTCGAGCTCGAGATCGTGCGCGGCAAGGCCAACCGCGCCCGCATCAACCGCACGCAGGTGCGGCCCCGCGAGATACTCGGCCTGGTCAGGACCGTGGTCTTCGCGCCGGAGGACCTCGCGCTCGTGCGCGGGGAGCCCGCCGCGCGCCGCGCGTTCATGGACGACCTGGTCATCCAGCGCAGCCCAGTCATGGCGGGCGTCAAAGCGGATTTCGAGCGCGTGGCCCGCCAGAGGGCCGCGCTCATGAAGTCCGCGCAGGCGTCCGCCCGGCGGGGCGCGTCGCCCGACCTGTCCACTCTGGACGTGTGGGACCAGCAGTTCGCCCATCTGTCGGCCCGCCTCAGCGCCGCCAGGGCCCAGGCGGTCGCCTCCCTGGCCGGTCCCGCCTCACGGGCCTACGACGAGGTCTCGGACTCTCCCCGCCGCCTCGTCCTGTCCTTCGAGGCATCAGTGGACCGCACGATCGGCACCTACCCGGACGACCCCGCCAGCACGGACCCGTGCGACGCGCCGGCGCAGGAGAGGCGCACCCTGGCGGCGCTGGCCGCGCACCGCGACAAGGAGGTCACCCGCGGCGTCAACCTGGTCGGCGCGCACCGCGACGAGCTCTCCCTGGTCCTGGGCGGGATGCCGGTCAAGGGCTACGCCTCGCACGGCGAGAGCTGGTCGGTGGCCCTCGCCCTGCGCCTGGGTGCCTTCGAGCTGCTCAGCGAGGACGGGGAGACGCCGGTGCTCATCCTCGACGACGTCTTCGCCGAGCTCGATACGGCGCGCCGCGAGGGACTGGCCGCCATGGCCTCGCGCGCCGAACAGGCCATCATCACGTGCGCCGTCGAGGAGGATATCCCCGCTGGACTGGACCACCGGACCATCCGCATCCGCATGGACGCCGCGGAGGGGAGCGCCGCCGATGCCTGAGGGCGCCGATGAGGAGTTCGCCGCCCGCGCCCTGGAGCGGGCGCAGAAAGTGGCGCGCGCGAGGGGCTACATCCGCTCGACCATGCCCACGTGGGGCATCGACGAGGAGCGCCCCGCGCGCACGGCCGACGGCAGTTCCGAGTACGCGGCCATCGAAGTCGACGGCGCGGGCACGGCCGGAGGGGCGGACTCGAGCGCGCGCCGCGCGCGGATGAGGGCCGAGGCCTACGGGCGCGCGGGCGCCGCCCCAGACGCTGAGGGGGAGCTGGGCGCCCTGCGCGCGGCGCTGGCCAGCCACCCCGATCAATGGCGCAAGAACCCGGGGATGGCCCCGATGCGCACCCAGTACCGGCGTGCCTCCAGCCTGGGGAGCGTCTTGAGCCGCATGATCCGGCGCAACCAGTGGGACACGCCGACCCGTATGGGGTCGATCATGGCGATGTGGCCCGCCATCGTCGGAGAGGACATAGCCGCGCACGCCACGATCGAGACCTTCGAGGGGCACAAACTCATCGTGCGGTGCTCGTCGACCGCGTGGGCCAAGAACCTCCACCTGTACCTGCCCATGATCGAGCGGCGCATCGCCGAGGAGGTGGGCCCGGGAGTGGTCCAGCAGGTCGTCATCCGCGGACCGGTGGCCCCCTCGTGGCGCAAGGGCCCCCTGTCGGTCAAAGGGAGGGGGCCGCGCGACACCTACGGGTGAGGGGGCGCACCATGTCCGCAGAACGAACAGTTTGTTAATAAGTATTATTCCACTGCGGATCGTTGCGGTAGTATCGCACCCAACGGGCGCGGCCACCACACGGCGCGCCAGTCGAACATGAGGAGAGCTCCATGTCCACAGTCCCACCCTCAGCCGGGGGCCCCACACCGTTGGGCCCGTCGCAGGATCCCCGGTCCGCGAACCAGGACCCGGGCGCTTCTCAGCAGGGCGCTCCTGGCGCCTCTCCCCTGCCCTACTCCGATCAGCCCACCTCGGTGCTCCCCCCGGCCTCCGCCCCGTACCAGGGCGCGCCCCAGGGCGGCGGCGCCCCGGGTTCCCCGTACCAGGGCGGGTACCCTCCCCAGTCGAACCCGGGTGCTCAGCAGAACGGCTACGCCCCCACCGCCCAGCAGGGCGGGTACGGGGCGCCGGATTACGGCCAGGGCGCCCCCTACGGGCAGCCCGGCCCGGGGGACGGTGGCCCCCGTGCGCCCAAGAAGAACACGACGGCGATCATCATCGGCGCGATCGTCGCCGTACTGGTCGTCGCAGGTGTGGGATTCGCCGTCTACTGGTTCGGATTCCGCGGTTCCTCCGATCCGTCGGCCGGATCCGCGCCGACCGCGTCCGCGCCGGCCAGCCCCGGCGTTCCCAGTGCCGGTGGCGGCGCTCCGAGTGCTGGCGGCGGTTCACCCAGCGCCGCGCCGACCTCGTCGGGCGGCGGGAGCTCGAACGGGGGCTCCGCCTCCCAGGGGCAACCGGGCAATATGACCCTGGATACGTCCGGTATGAAAATGTCGGTCGACAGCGTTGAGCGCGGACCGAAGGACAATGGCGGACAGGACACTGTGATCGTGACCCTGACAACGACGAACAACACCAGTTCGGCCCAGCCCGCGGTCGCCGCAGTCCCACTGGCGTTCTCGGGTGGGGAGGCGAAAGACGAGACCGTCCTCATGCCAGCGGTCTTCCCTGTGGGCAGTGAGCCCGATGGGTTGGGTTTCGAGGAAGGCGCTGGGCAAACTGTTCAACCTGGGAAGAGCGCCACGTGGAAGATGGCGTACAAGCTGCCGCAGCCGACCGATGAGGTCACCATCCAGTTGATCGGCACGGATGGGACCACGGCGGGCCCTTGGACACTGAAACTTTCTAAGTAACCGCAGATTCCGCCACGGGCCGCACCGGGACGAGCGCGCGAGCGCTGATGGGGCGGCCCGCGCGGACAGCACCGGTCCGGCAATGGGCGCAAGGAGGGACCATGTCGTACGCACCACCTCCAGGAGGGCCAACCGGCTCTTGGGGGCCCACCGATCCCTACGGGACGATGGGCGCCAACCCGCAAGGGGAGGCGGTGCTGGGGGCGCCCAAACCGGGTAGCGCCCAGGCCCAGCCCCCGTCGCAGGCCCCCGCGCCCCCGGGCTTCCCCGGGCAGTCCGCAGGCGGCGGAGCGCCCTGGGCCGGTGCGCCCTCGGGCTCCGCAGGCCCGCAAGTGCCGCCCCCGCCGGGGGGCTTCGCCCCCACGGGGTACGGCGCGGCGGGCCCCGTGCAGGGCGGCTACCAGATGCGGCCGCCCGCTCCAGGGGCTCCTGGAAGTGGTGGCAACAAAGCCGCGTGGATCGCCGTCGCCGCAGTGGTGGGCGTACTGGTCATCGCCCTGGGCGGTTTCGGCATCTACAAGCTGATGACAGGCGGGCAGTCGGCAACGACCGCTCCGGCTTCCGCCGCGACCGCTCCGCCAGCTGGCGCGGGCAGGGGCGCGCCGTCGCCCACCGCCCCCGGGACCAGCGCCTCCGCTCCTCCGACTGGTTCAGGCGGCCCTTCCCCGTCGGCTGGCGGGGGCAGTGCGGCCCCGTCGGCGAACGCCGAGACGACGGTCCTGGGGACCGCCTCAATGGCGGGGGGCAGTGTTGCGTCCGAGATCAGTGTTCTTCCCGGGCCCGACGACGAGAACGGGAAGAAGACCGTCATCGTCGTTCGGAAGCTCACAAACAACTCATCCGCGCCGATCCAGGCCGATGTTTACTCCGTATTCGTTAGGCAGAATGGATCGTTGCTCGACTACGCGAACTACCCGTCCGGCAAGGATCCCGATCCAGTCGATATCCTCCAGTGGTTCGCAACTGTTCAGCCGGGCCAGGAGGTCACGGTCGCCGAGGCGTACACACTGGTCGATTCCTCGCAAGTCGAAATCGAGCCCTTTGAGAGGGGCGACCTGACCACGGATTACACGAAGTACTACTGGCAGCCCTCGTAACGTGGCCCGTCCGCAGCGAGTGGGCCCGGGCAGTGCGAGCACCGTCCAAGTCCGCGCTGGCGTCGGCGGGATCGTGACCGACCGCCGTTTCCTAAAGAGCGCTGTGCGATAGGATCCGCTCATAGGAGCTCCTGAGCCAGGGGCGGGATAAATCGAGGAGCACGCAGTGTCGTACACACCACCCACAGGGGACGGCCCCAACCCGGGTCCGGTGCCCTCAGGGCAGACGAACCCACAGGACCCCTACGGCGCTCTGAACGGGGCCCCCTCCCAGGGGTCCCCGGCCCCCGGCGGCGCCCAAGCCGGGTCGGCGCAAGCGGTTCCCGCCTCGTCGGCTGACGGCGGTGGGACCAGCGGCGGCGGCCACTTCCCGCAGACCGGGGCCCCCGTCCCCTCCGGCTACCAGGCAGCGCCCTACCCGGGCGCCCCGGCCCAGGGTGGAACGGGGTACGGGGCGATGCCCGCGGTGAACGCTCCGACCCTCCCAGCCGTCCGAACGGCAGCAGCCCCGCAGAACGCGTCGCCGACGACGAAGGCGGCGGGCACGATCGCGGGGATCGCCATCGCTGTCGTCCTGATCGGTCTGGTCGCCTTCGCGATCTACCGGGTCGCCCTGGTCGCCTCGCCCCCCGACGATCCGGCGCCCGGGTACTCCTCCACCAGCGCGTCCCAGGACGAGGACCCCATGGAGGCGGACCTGCCCGTCGCGAAGGCGCACATCGCAGTCGACGACGTGCGCGAAGGGCCCGAGGACATCAACGGCCGCAGCACTGTGGTCTTCACCCTCACGGCCACGAACAACTCCGACGCGCCCCTGCTCAAAACGGATCTGCACCCGGAGGTCACCCAGAACGGCGCCGACCGCTCGACGACGGACTACCCCAAGGGCGGGGAGCCCGAGGGCTTCGACCCCAACGGGATCTTCGGCGAGATCCGGCCCGGCGCGACGGAGACGTGGACGGTCGCCTACGAGGTCTCCAACCGCACGGACCTGACCGTCCAGGTGCGCGACTCCAACGGCTCCACCTCTGGCCTGCCCGAGTGGATCCTCAGTTTCCCGTGACCGCGCCCTCCGGCCCGCTGCGCGCAACGGCAGCGGGCCGGGCGCTGACCGCCTCGCGATCCGGTGCTGCCGCATATGATTCGTCACAGGGTCGAAAACGTTGAAATATCAATATTTTATGGAGTAACCCCCGAGGGTGTCGTTTCCCGGGCGCACAGGCACTTTTGATAGAATCTGCAAGGTTAAACATCGGATCTCAGTGATCCGGTCCATGCGCGAGGGGAGCCACGTGGCTGACATCGACAACAAGACCGACGGCGCCGCGACCTACGGCGCCTCGGACATCACCGTTCTCGAAGGACTCGAAGCCGTCCGCAAGCGCCCGGGCATGTACATCGGATCCACCGGGGAGCGGGGCCTGCACCACCTGGTGTACGAGGTCGTCGACAACTCCGTCGACGAGGCTCTGGCCGGGTACGCCGACCACATCGAGGTCACCATCCAGGCCGACGGCGGTATCAAAGTGGTCGACAACGGCCGCGGCATCCCCGTCGACGAGCACCCCACCGAGCACAGGCCCACAGTCGAAGTCGTCATGACTATCCTCCACGCCGGCGGGAAGTTCGGAGGCGGCGGCTACGCGGTCTCCGGCGGCCTCCACGGCGTCGGCATCTCCGTCGTCAACGCCCTGTCCACCCGGGTCGACACGGAGATCCGCCGCCAGGGCCACGTGTGGCGGATGTCCTTCGCCAACGGCGGCACGCCCGTCACCCCGCTGGAACGCGGCGAGGAGACCACCGAGACGGGGACGACCCAGGTGTTCTACCCCGACCCCTCCATCTTCGAGACCGTCGAGTTCGACTTCGAGACCCTGCGCCAGCGCTTCCAGCAGATGGCCTTCCTCAACAAGGGCCTGCGCATCACGCTCACGGACGAGCGGGAGAACGCCATCGAGGAGGGCGACGAGATCGCGGGCGCCCCCGACGAGGACCCGCAGGAGGCCGGGGGGCGCCGGAGCGTCACCTACTGCTACGAGCACGGCCTGCGCGACTACGTGGAGTACCTGGATTCGGCGAAGAAGACCGACACGATCAACAACGAGATCATCGACTTCGAGGCCGAGAACGACGAGGGCACCATGAGCGTCGAGATCGCCATGCAGTGGACCAGCGCCTACTCCTCCTCCGTGCACACCTTCGCCAACACGATCAACACGACCGAGGGCGGCATGCACGAGGAGGGCTTCCGAACGGCCCTGACCTCGCTGGTCAACCGCTACGGCCGCGACAAGGGGCTCATCCGCGACAAGGACGACAACCTCACCGGCGACGACGTGCGCGAGGGCCTGACTGCCGTCATCTCCATCAAGCTCACCGAACCCCAGTTCGAGGGCCAGACGAAGACGAAACTGGGCAACACCGAGGCGCGCACCTTCGTGGCCCAACAGGTCTACTCCAAGCTCACCGACTGGTTCGACGCCCACCCCGCCGACGCCAAGGCCATCATCGCCAAGGGACAGGCCGCGCAGGCGGCCCGCGTCGCCGCCCGCAAGGCCCGCGAGGCCACCAGGCGCAAGGGGGTCCTCGAATCCGCCTCCATGCCCGGCAAGCTGCGCGACTGCTCGTCACGCACCCCCTCCGAGTGCGAGATCTTCATCGTCGAGGGCGACTCCGCGGGCGGCTCGGCCGTGGGGGGGCGCGACCCCGAGCGCCAGGCCATCCTGCCGATCCGCGGCAAGATCCTCAACGTGGAGAAGGCGCGCCTGGACCGCGCCCTGTCCTCGGACACGATCCGCTCCCTCATCACCGCCTTCGGGACCGGCATCGGCGAGGAGTTCGACATCGAGAAGCTGCGCTACGGCAAGATCGTCATCATGGCCGACGCCGACGTCGACGGCCAGCACATCGCGACCCTGCTGCTCACCCTGCTCTTCCGCTACATGCGCCCCCTCATCGAGGGCGGGCACACGTTCATCGCCATGCCGCCGCTCTACCGCCTCAAATGGACGAACTCGGACCACGAGTTCGCGTACTCCGACAAGGAGCGCGACGAGCTGCTGGCGGTCGGGGCGGCCGCGAACAAGCGCCTCCCGAAGGAGGGCGGCATCCAGCGCTACAAGGGCCTCGGCGAGATGAACGACCACGAGCTGTGGGAGACGACGATGGACCCCGAGCACCGGATCCTCAAGCAGGTCACCCTGGACGAGGCCGCGGACGCCGACGAGACCTTCACCATCCTCATGGGTGACGATGTCGACAGGCGCCGCACCTTCATCCAGCGCAACGCCACAGACGTGCGCTTCCTCGACATCTGACCCATCACCAGCGGCTCCGCGACCGGGCGCTGCCCGCGCGGCCGCAGAACGAACGAAGGAACAACGTGAGCGACGAGCGAACCACCGACGCGCGGCACATCTCGGACACCGAGCGCGTCCGCCAGGTCGACCTGCAGAAGGAGATGCAGCGCTCCTACTTGGACTACGCGATGAGCGTCATCGTCGGGCGCGCCCTGCCCGACGTGCGCGACGGCCTCAAACCCGTCCACAGGCGCGTCCTGTACGCCATGTACGACGGCGGCTACCGCCCCGCCTCGTCCTTCTCCAAGTCCTCCCGCGTCGTCGGCGAGGTCATGGGCAACTACCACCCGCACGGGGACGCGGCGATCTACGACGCCCTGGCCCGCCTCGTGCAGCCCTGGTCCCTGCGCTACCCCCTGGTGGCCGGGCAGGGAAACTTCGGCACCCCCGGCAACCTGGGGCCCGCCGCCCCCCGGTACACGGAGTGCAAGATGGCGCCCCTGGCCATGGAGATGGTGCGCGACATCGACGAGGAGTGCGTCGACTTCCAGGACAACTACGACGGGCGCAACCAGGAGCCGACCATCCTGCCCGCCCGCTTCCCCAATCTGCTGGCCAACGGGTCCGAGGGCATCGCGGTCGGCATGGCCACGCGCATCCCCCCGCACAACCTGCGCGAGCTGGCCCGCGGCGTCCAATGGGCCCTCGACCACCCCGGAGCCTCCCGCGAGGAACTGCTGGAGGCGCTCCTCAAACTCATCCCCGGCCCCGACTTCCCCACCGGCGCCACCATCCTGGGCCACAAGGGCATCGAGGACGCCTACCGCACGGGACGCGGCTCCATCACCCAGCGCGCCGTCGTCAGCGTCGAGGAGATCCAGGGCCGCCAGTGCCTGGTGGTCACCGAGCTCCCCTACCAGGTCAACCCCGACAACCTGGCCGACAAGATCGCGCAACTGGTGCGCGACGGCCAGATCCAGGGGATCGCCGACATCCGCGACGAGACCTCCGGGCGCACGGGCCAGCGCCTCGTCATCGTCCTCAAACGCGACGCCGTCGCCAAGGTCGTCCTCAACAACCTGTACAAGCGCACGCCCCTGCAGGAGAACTTCTCCGCGAACATGCTGGCCCTGGTCGACGGGGTGCCGCGCACCCTGTCCATCGACGGGTTCATCCGCCACTGGATCACCCACCAGATCGACGTGATCGTGCGGCGCACGCGCTTCCGGCTGCGCAAGGCCATGGAGCGCCTGCACATCCTGGAGGGCTACCTCAAGGCCCTTGACGCCCTCGACGAGGTCATCGCCCTGATCCGCCGCTCCCCCACCGTCGACGAGGCGCGGGCCGGGCTCATCGACCTGCTCGACGTCGACGCCGTCCAGGCCGACGCCATCCTGGCGCTGCAGTTGAGGCGCCTGGCCGCCCTGGAGCGCCAGAAGATCCTCGATGAGCACGCCCAGCTCAAAGCGCGCGTGGACGACCTGCGCGACATCCTGGACAAGCCGGAGCGCCAGCGGACGATCATCTCGGAGGAGCTGTCCGAGATCGTCGACAAGTTCGGCGACGAGCGCCGCACGACGATCCTCCCCTTCGACGGCGAGATGTCCATGGAGGATCTGATTCCCGAGGAGGACGTGGTCGTCACCATCACCCGCGACGGCTTCGCCAAGCGCACCCGCACCGACAACTACCGCTCCCAGAAGCGCGGCGGCAAGGGGGTGCGGGGCACCCAGCTGCGCGGCGGCGACGTGGTGGAGCACTTCTTCGTCACCACCACCCACCACTGGCTGCTGTTCTTCACCAACCTGGGGCGCGTCTACCGCGCTAAGGCCTACGAGATCCCCGAGGGGGGACGCGACGCGAAGGGCCAGCACGTGGCGAACCTGCTGGCCTTCCAGCCCGACGAGCGCATCGCGCAGGTCCTGGCGATCCGCACCTACGAGGACGCGGACCACCTGGTGCTGGCCACCAAGTCCGGCCTGGTCAAGAAGAGCCCGCTGGCCCTGTACAACTCACCGCGCTCGGGCGGCATCATCGCCATCAACCTGCGCGAGGACGAGGCGGGCAACCCCGATGAACTGGTGTCGGCCCAGACCATCATGGCCGACCAGGACCTCATCCTGGTCTCCCGCGACGGGCAGGCGGTGCGCTTCGCCGCCACCGACGAGCAGCTGCGCCCCATGGGCCGCTCCACCTCCGGCGTGCGCGGCATGAAGTTCCGCGGCGACGACGAGCTGCTGTCGATGGAGGTGCCCGTCGAGGGCACTGATTTGCTCATCGTCACGGAGTCGGGGTACGCCAAGCGCACGCCCGTCGCCGAGTACCCCACGAAGTCCCGGGGCACCATGGGCGTGCGGGTCGGCAAGCTCTCCGACGAGCGCGGCGGTCTGGTGGGCGCCCTCGTCGTCAAGCCCGACGAAGATGTGATGGTAATCACAGAATCTGGGAAGCTCGTGCAGGTCAACGCCTCCGACGTGCGGCCCACCTCCCGCAATACGATGGGCGTGATCTTCGCCCGCCCCGACGCCGACGACCGCATCATCGCGATCACCCGCAACTCCGACTCCACCGTCGGCCCCGAGGACCAGGACGACGCGGACGCGCCCGCCGACGACCAGCCCGCATCCGAGCAGTGAACGCGCCCCTGGGACTGGGGCCGCGCCCCGTCCCAGGGGAGGAGCGACCGGGCCCCGCGCGACGGAGGGACCGGTACGATAGCCATTAGGTACCCGCACCTGGAAGGAAACCCATGAGCGAGCAGCACGCACCCACATCGAACCAGAGCGACGCGCCCCGCCGCGTCGACCTGGCGATCGCACGCATCGATGCGTGGACCGTCATGAAGGTTTCATTCCTGCTGTCGGTCGCCTTCGGCATCGCCATCGTCATCGCCACCATCGTCCTGTGGTTCATGCTCGACGCCATGCACGTGTTCTCCACGCTGGAGTCCTTCCTGCAGGAGATCGGCGCCGGCAAGTTCACAGAACTGCTCGAGTACGTGCGCCTGCCCCGCACCATCGCCTACGCCACCATCGTCGGAGTCATCAACGTGGTCCTCATGACCGCGATATCGACGCTGGGGGCCATGCTCTACAACGTGGTCGCGTCCCTGGTCGGCGGCATCAAAGTGTCCCTCATGGACGAGTGATCCGGATGGGGCGCAGTCCCAGTGCGCGGTCGACAGCGGCGCCGACGGCGCGCGGGACGGGCCCCGGAACGGGCGCGGGAACGAAATCGCCGCCCTCCACCACCCACGTGTAGGGGTCGTGGCCCATCGGACCGGGCAGGCCCGAGCGGACGAAGCGCGCGGGGCCGGGCTGGTCGAGCAGCACCGACACCCACGATCCCGGGATCCGCACGCGGGAGGCGGGTGCCGCGTTCGCCTCGAAGAAACCCGACCGGACGAGGGGGGCGGGGAAGCCCGGGGCGTCCAAGGAGAACAGGCGGACCCGTTCCGCGTCGCGGGGACGGGCGCGCAGCAGGCTCGCCAGCGCGTACTCCGCCAGGTTCCCGCCCTTCGAATGCCCCATGACGAACAGCGGCCCCGGGTGGCGCTCCGCCGCGAACGCCAGGTACCGCGCCGCCGCCCTGTGGCCCGGCAACGGGAACGACAAGCCCATGGCGGCGTCCTCGGCCCAGCCCTGCCACGACCTGTCCGTGCCGCGGAACACCACCATCACGGGCGATCCCGGGCCCCCGGGGGTCCGCAGTGTGAGCGCTGAGAACTGGATCAGCGGGCGCGCGCTCCACCGGTCCACGGCGTGGGCGCAGGTGAGGGGCGCGAAACGGGGCGACGACGCCGCGGCGACCAGCATGCGCCGGTCGAGGCGCGGGTGCAGGGAATGGCGGTAGAGGAAACGGGACAGTGCCAGTGCGCCCAGGTCGGCCACCCGCATCCCGTCGGCCCCGCGCACGGCTCCGAGCGCGCCGAAATCGCATTGCGCCAGGCAGCACAGGGCCAGGGCGTCGGCCGGGCCCGGCGGAGCGGAGGGGTCCGCGTCCGCCCCCCGCGCGTGATCGATGACGTCGCCCATAGCGCCTACCTGCCTGGGAAGGGGATCAGATCGAGGATCGCGCCGCGCAGCACGGCGTGCGCCTCGCGGCCCATGGACGTGAAGGAGCGCGCGAAGAGCGGAAGGTCGGCGGCGAAGGCCGCGACCATCTCGGGCACGGTCTCCGTCGACGAGCTGGTGGCGACCCCGTAGAGGGCCTCGATGAGCAGCTCCGCCTCGTCGCGCGGGTGGGCGGCCAACCAGCGCGTGAGCCGCGTGTCGAATCCGCGGGCGTCCTTGTTGAGCGGGCAGTCCACGAAGTCGCCGTCCTCGACCCGCCACGTGTACGGGTAGTGCGCCAGGATCCCGTTCGTGGTCGCGCGGACGACGCGCGCCCGGCGGGGCGAGGACATGAGGAGCCCCACCAGGGCCGATTGCGGGACGGTCTTGCGGAAGATGTGGCGGACGGGGGAGAACTGGTCCAGGGCGTCGTCGGGGAAACCCGGGCCGTCGTGGTTGTACACGGCGCCGAGGCGGGCGCGGACCGGTGCCCGGGCGTGCGCGGCTGCGTACTCCGCCAGGTTCCCGCCCTTCGAATGGCCGCCCACGATGATCTGCCCGCGCCTGTGGGCGGCGACGTGGTCGAGGTAGGCGGCGGCGCGCCTCTGGGCGGGCACGGGGTACTGGAAGGACATGTTGAAGTCCTCCTTCCACCCGACCAGGCTCGCGTCCGTGCCCCGGAAGGCCACGTAGGTGAGGTGGGGGCCCAGCGCGAACGACACGGCGCAGAACTGCTTCTGCTCGTCGATACTGGTCTCCGTCGTGTAGGAGAAGACCCGCACGTCGCGGAACCGGGGGTTCGCCGCCATCGCCGTGAGCAGCCGGTGCCCGTCCTGGGGCTTGAGGACGTGGGCGAAGTAGCGGTCGTAGTTCTCCGCGCGCGCCAGGTCGCCGATGCGCACGCCCGGGCGCCGGGCGCGGACTCCCGCCATGGGGGACAGGTCGAAGTAGGCGGCGGCGGACAGGATCAGGGAGTCGACCTCGCGCAATGGCTCTGCGTCCAGGCGCGCCAAGTGCGTGCGCGCGTCGTCGATGATGGTGCCCATGCTCCCCCTTCCGCGTCCTGTGTCAATCGTAGGGGCCCCAGGGCGCCTGCGGGAGGTGGGGGCCTCCGGTGGCCCACGGACGGCCCGCTTGAAGAGGCGCGCCCTAGTGTTGGACGTCACCTAAGTGGATTTGTTGGCGGGGGCGGCGGATGTGTACCATATCCGAGTGCCCTCAAGGGCGCGGATGGGCCTATAGCTCAGTAGGTTAGAGCGCAGTCCTGATAAGACTGAGGTCGGTGGTTCGAGCCCACCTAGGCCCACCATCCACAGGTGAGCACGAGCCGGGGGAGGTCGCCATGAAGAAGTGGGCCACATGCCTAGTCGCCGTCGGATCCGCAGTCGCCGTTGGCCTGGTTGTGCGCCAGATCGTCCACGACCTCTCCGACAACGCGGAGCTGTGGACGTCCGTGACGGACGCCGTGGAGGCCTGATCCTTCCGAGGGGCTATGGCGCAATTGGTAGCGCACCTGCTTTGCAAGCAGGGGGTTACGGGTTCGAGTCCCGTTAGCTCCACCCCGGGGGCAGTGCTGAACTCTCAACAGAGAGTCAGCACTGCCCCCGTCTATCTTTCCTCGGTGTAGTCCTCATGGCTCATTTCCGCGTTGTCGTCATAGAATCGTGAGGCGATGGAGATCACCTTGGGCCCGACCCGGATCTTGTTGACGAAGTAGTTGATCAGCATCTCCTTGGTGGCGCGGGGATCATGGAGGTGGGGACTGTCAGTTGGCGGAGTGTCCATCCCGTTCGGCCCAGCCTTCGCAACTAGACTCGCACGTGTAAGAGCACACTCGAATCAAGCTCATACTGGGTAGCCAACCAAGGAGATACCGAACCTTCCATGAGGATCTGTACACTTCGACTCAAGAACTTCCAGTCGTTCGGTCCAGAACCAACCGAGATCGACCTCAACCAGCTCACGTTCGTCCTCGGCCCGAACGGCGCAGGCAAAACCGCTGTTCTCGTTGCGCTGGCTCGGCTGTTCAGTCCGTTGCCTGCGCTCCGCCGGATGCAACTTGAAGACTTCCATGTTCCTGCGAATGTTGACCCGGATCTGGTCGATAACGAGCTCTGGATCGAGGTGGACATAGAGTTTGAGGAGGCATCCGACGAGGATGAGACGCATCCGTCGATTCCGCCTTTCTTCATCCACATGGCGATGGAGGCGCCAGCCGAGCCGCCGCGAGTTCGGGTCCGCCTTACGGCCGTCCTCGCCGCTGACGGTTACATCGATGAGAAAATCGAATACATCACCCAAGTCGATGATGATGGTGAGCCGACGCGGCGATCGGACATGTCGCGCCACGACCGGGCAGCCATTGAGGTGCACTATCTGCCAGCGCGCCGTGACCCCCTTGACCACATCGCGTACACGACCGCCTCTCTTCTGGGGCGGATGCTTCGAGCTGCCGACTGGACTCAAGAGCGATCCAAAATGGCGCGCTTGGCGGAAGAGATCTCCACCTCGATGGCTGGTAACGATGCCGTGACCGACATCAGTGTCGAGATCCAGAGAGCTTGGTCTGTTCTGCACAAGGGTGCGTTCTTCAAGGACCCGGCCATCGCCTTCGGACGCGGTGAGATTGAGGGTGTGCTGCGTCAATTGACGGTCACCTTCACGCCGGGGCCGGCAGGTGACGTAGTAGGCTTCGAACGGCTTAGCGACGGTCAGAAGTCGCTGCTGTACATCTCGCTTGTCCTGGCATGGCAAGGGATCACGCGTAAGGTGTTGAGTGGTGGGGAAAGCTCCTTTGATCCCGATAAGCTGCGGCCACCGGTTCACATCGTGATCGCGCTTGAGGAACCGGAGAATAGCCTCGCTCCGCAATACCTTGGCCGGATCATCCGGCAGCTTCGCGAGGCTTGCGACAAGAAGGATGTGCAGGGCGTCGTCGCGACGCATGCCCCAGCGCTGTTGCACCGTTCCGAGCCGGAAGATATCCGGTTCCTGCGGTTGGCTGAGGACCGCACAACCAGCGTCCGCACGATCGTGCTGCCTCCCGACACTGACGAAGCGGCAAAGTATGTGCGCGAGGGGGTGCTGGCCTACCCGGAGCTCTACTTCTCGCGCCTCGTCATCTTGGGCGAAGGGGACAGCGAGCAGATTGTCCTTCCACGGGTTCTCGCTGCTGCCGGCATTGCTGAGGACGACGTTTCGGTCTGTGTTGTGCCGCTCGGGGGCCGTCATGTCAATCACTTCTGGCGACTGCTTGAGCACCTAAGGATTCCGTACATCACGCTGCTCGATCTCGACTGCGGGCGTCATCAGGGTGGCTGGGGGAGGGTGAGGTACGCCGTCAGCCAGCTCAACAGGTTCCGACCTGGCGCAATCGGGGACAAGAATGTCGCCGAGATTCCAGTCTGGGATAGCGACCTTGACTTCCCGCGATTCACCGACGAGAATTGGCTCGATCTGCTGGAGAGTCATGGCGTTTTCTTCTCATATCCGCTCGACCTCGACCTGATGCTGCTGGAGGCCTACCCCGACGCCTACAACGTCGCAAGGGCGGCTCCAACGCAGACCACCAAGGAGGCGGTCCTTGGCAAGGCGTGTGTCAACGCGGACCGGCTCGGCGACGGCTACCTTCAACTCTTTGACGAGTATCAGCGGCAGTTCAAGCTGCGCAGCAAGCCTGCCAGTCATATCGCTGCTATGTCTAAGCTTACGGACGAAGAGCTGCTAGGGGCTCTGCCGGATCCGCTTCAGCGGTTGGTCAAAGCCCTTCGGGAGCGGCTGGGATCGATCCCAGAATGATTCGACAGGAGGACTGGAAACCGACAGGCGGCATCACGCTTGAGCCGAACGCTATACGGGCCGTTAAGCAGTTGACGTCTAACGTCGTTGTGGCTGCCGGTCCTGGATCGGGTAAAACCGAATTGCTGGCCCAACGGGCTGAATTCTTGTTGACGACGGGTGTCTGCCGCTATCCCCGTCGGATCCTAGCGATCTCGTTCAAGGTGGACGCAGCGCGGAATATTCGTGAGCGCGTTCGTCGACGGTGCGGCGAACAACTTGCTGCGCGATTTGACAGCTTTACTTTTCATGCATTCGCCAAGCGGATCATCGACAACTACCGACTCTTGTTGACCGGCGAAAACGCCCTTGATCCGGACTACACGATCGACAATAGCTTTCGAGTTCCCCGTAAACAGATCACTTTCAATGACATTGTGCCATTGGCGCTCAAGATCCTGCAAAAGAGCCCACACGCGCGAAATGCTATCCGGCAGACGTACACCCATGTCTTTCTCGATGAGTTTCAGGACACCACATCCTACCAGTACTCGTTACTCAAAGAAGCTTTCCTCGGCGGTGACGCTGTACTCACCGCTGTGGGCGACGCCAAGCAACAGATTATGGGCTGGGCCGGTGCGTTGGACGGTATTATGGGGGCTTTCACCGATGACTTCGCGGCCCAAGAGCTGACTCTGTACCAGAACTACCGCTCCGACCCAGTCCTGCGTCGAATGCAGAACCGCATGGTTCAGGTGATGGATCCATCAGCCGCAGTTCCACTCGCCGAGCTTCCTGGAAACGATGGCTCGATCGAGGTTCTGCATTTCCCCACGTCCGAGGTTGAGGCGGAGGCTATCGCACGTCGAATCAAGGCTTGGCTCGACGAAGGGGTATCGCCGAGCGAGATCGCGATCGTGGTGCGTCAGCAGCCCGATCTAGTGTGCCAACTGCTGATCGATCGACTGAACGCTCTTGGCATCGCGTCGCGCAACGAGCAGCGACATCAGGATCTGGCAGCTGAGCCAGCCGCCGCCTTGATTCTCAATCTCATCCGGGTCCTCGCCGACGAGCGCAGGTCAAGAGCCTATGAGCACCTCATGCGCCTGGTCATTCCTAACGGTTTGAGCGAGGAGAGTGAGTTGCGCAACTCCAGAGCTATGACTCGCTTCTTGGAGGAGAAACGCGAGAAATTCCGTGATGGGAAGACGGCGCGGTCAAATCCGGCGGAGTGGAAGAGAGTCATCGCCGAGTTCCTGGCGATGATTACCTTGCCGGTCCTGCATGCTCTGTCGCCCGAGTATCAGCGTGGTCGGCGCCTCGAGCAAATTATTAAGGAAACCTTCGCAGTTTTCAAACAAGAGCTCGACAGGGACGATGATCCCGTAGCGGCTATAGTGCGGCTCTCTGAAGAGGACGCTGTCCGAGTCCTTACGATCCACAAGAGCAAGGGGCTCGAGTTCGAGAAGGTCGTGGTCTATGGGGTTGAGCGTGAGTTCTTTTGGGGAAGCTCAGATGAGGTCTACCGTTCGGAGTTCTTCGTGGCTATCTCAAGAGCCAAGAGTGAGATCGTCTTAACCCACGTACGACATCGTCCTCGCCCGAAGAGGGCGCCGTCTGGATGGGAAGAAAGACGCCACCCGATGCAGGACTTTCTGGATTACGCCAATTAGAATTAACGAATCTGTGTGGGACCTTGTGCGGGAAAGGAGAAAATCTGAGCTACGCAAGGCCAGCACGAGTTTGTCGAAGAATGGCGTGATTGTGCTCGGTGGTCGAGTTCACAAGACGGTCACACGACATATCTTCGATCTAGGCCTTGTGTGGTTTGGTGTGGGAGTTGGCTGCATGGGCGAATGACTCGATGTGCGGCTGGCTGACGCGTCAAGCTGCTGGCTGATCAAAAGTAGGTGGTTTCGCATCGAGCAGAGTTCGACACATACCCCGTTAGCTCCACTTGATATTCCCCGGGATCACAGAGGAAAGTGGTTCCGGGGTTTTCGTCGCCGCCGTCAGTGCCGCCAAGTCGCCGCTGCCGGATCGCGGCGGTCCGCGCGCGGCGGGAGCGCCGGTTCCGGGCGGGCTGCCACCGGTGGCGCCCCTGTGGATCCCGAATCCCTGAGTCCCGCCGGTGTTGACGCCCGACCCCTATTTCGATAATCTTCGAACTGTAAAGTAGTTCGAAAAGTATCGAAGGAGTGAGTGGGGATGCACGGTGGTTCGACGGCTTCCTGGGGGAAGATCGGTGTCCTGGCGCTCTGCGCGTTCCTCATAGGGGCGGACGGCTTCATCCTGGCCGCCATCCTGCCCCAGATCGCCGACCAGCTCAATGTCCCACTGGCCCAGGCGGGCCTGCTGATCACCGCGTTCGCCTGGGTCTACGCCGTCTCAGCGCCCCTGTTCGGCATGGTGCTGGGGCGGTGGAACCGGCGTTCGACGCTGGGAGCGGCCATGCTGGTCTTCGCCCTGGGCAACGTGCTGGTCGCCACCGCCCCCACATACGGGTGGATGCTGGCGGCCAGGGTGGTGTCGGCGCTGGGCTCGTCCATGGCCACGCCCACCGCCATGGCCCTGGCGACCAGCCTCGCGCCCGCCAGGCACCGCGGCAAGGCGATCTCAGTGGTCTCCACGGGCATGACGCTGGCAACCGTCGTCGCCGTGCCGCTCGGAGCCCTCATGGGCGGGCGCTACGGGTACAGGGCGGTGTTCTGGGCCATGGGCGGAGGCGCCATCGCCGTCCTCCTCGCGATCCTCGCGAGCATCCGGGCGCGTGAGGCCACCGCCTCGAAGAGCGTTCCCTCGATCCGCGCACTGCTCATGGGCCTGGCGGATCGGCAGACCGTCCTCACGCTCGCCGTCACGATCACGATCTTCATCGCCGGCTACGCCTGCATATCGTACTTGAGCGCGATCGTCGGCCAGGCCGGGATGGGCGACCAGTTCAGTCTGGTCCTGCTGGTCTTCGGACTCGGTTCGCTACTGGGCGGCGTCCTCGGCGGATGGTTGTGCGACCGCTGGCCCAGCGTGGTGCTGGCCCGCGCGGGGATGGGCGTCTTCGCCGTGTCGTTGGCGGCCCTGGGCCTGGCCGCCGCCTCGGACCGCCACCCGTGGGCCGTCCACGTCTGCGTCGCCGCATGGACGGTCAGCGCCTGGGTCGCCGTGATCGCCCAGCAGTACCGGCTGATCGCGCTGGCGCCCGAGCGCGCCCAGCTCAACCTGTCGCTGAACTCGTCGAGCATCTACATCGGGCAGGGCTTCGCGGGGCTCCTCGGCGCCGCGGTCATCAGCGCCCAGCCCGCGTACGTGATCCCCCTCGTGGCCTCCGCAGTGGTCGTTCTCGCCTTGGCCATGACTGCGCCGTATGAGACGATGAAGGGCGATGAGCCGACGAAGGGATGACGCCGATACGCGAGAGGCCGCACTCGCGCGCGTCTTCGCCGCGCTCTCGGACCCTTTGCGCCTGAGGATCGTGCGGCGCATCGCCCTCGAGGGCGAATTGGGGTGCGGCCAGATCGACCACGGACTGTCCTCTTCGACAGTTTCCCACCACTGCAAAGTACTGCGGGAAGCGGGGATAGTGGTGAGCACGCCGGTGGGGAACCAGCGCGTGCTCACCCTGCGCCCGGAGTTCGAGCGCGACTACCAGGGGCTTCTGGCCAGTATTGTGCGCAGGGGCTCTGCGTCCCCCGGCGGGGATTGAGGAGCGCCCGCATTCGGCTGACCTGTGGGTCGAAGACGCCGCTTCCGCCGCTCCGCTGTCGGCGCGCCCGGGGATCAGCGCATTCGCGGGGTGGAACCTCCCCGTTGTCCACAGGTATATCCACAGTTGTGGAGAAATTTTGTGGACGGTTGGCCGCATGGCTCTGAGGGCGAGGCGGAATCTGACCACCGGCTGTCTGTGCGAGAATCGGAGGATGAGCACCACCGCGCAGAACGCACACGACCCCGCCCGCTCCGCTGACGTCGGCGGACTGCCGCCCCTGGGGATCACAGGGGCCTCTGGGAACGTCGGCGGCACTGTCGCGCGCGTGCTCGCGGAAGCAGAGATCCCCATGCGTCTGCTGGCGAACACGCCCTCACGCGCCCCGCAACTGCCCGGCGCTGCCGCCGTCCAATGCTCGTACGAGAACACCGGGGCCTCCCGCGCCGCCCTCGCGGGCGTGACCACGCTCTTCATGGTCTCCGCCCCCGAATCCGCCGACCGCCTCGCGCGCCACAAGGCATTCGTCGACGCGGCGGCCGAGGCGGGGGTGCGCCACATCGTCTATCTGTCCTTCATGAACGCGGCGCCCGACTGCGTGTTCACCCTGGGGCGCACGCACTTCCACACGGAGGAGCACATCAAAGCCTCCGGGATGGCCTGGACCTTCCTGCGGGACAACTTCTACATCGACTTCTTCGTGGACCTGCCCGACGAGGAGGGGGTGATCCGCGGGCCCGCCGGAGACGGGCGAGTCGGCGCGGTGGCGCGCAGCGACGCGGGCCGGGTCGCCGCGGCCGTGCTGCGCGATCCCGGGCGCCACGTGGGCCGGACGCTGAACGTCACGGGGCCAAACTCGCTCACGCTCGACGAGATCGCCAAAATCCTCACCGGCGCCCTGGGCCGGCCGATCCGCTACGAGCGCGAGACCGTCGACGAGGCGTACGAGTCCCGCAAGAAGTGGCCCGTCGAGCAGTGGCAGTACGACGCGTGGGTCTCCACTTACACCTCGATAGCCGCGGGCCAGATGGACGTCGTGTCCACCGTGGTTGAAGACCTCACCGGCCGCCCTCCCCTGAGCGTGCGGGACGTGGCCGAGGGGCGGGGGTAGGCCCGCCCGGGCCTCCCGCGCCCCGCTGACCCGGACGGGGTGCGGAGCGCGGGAATGGTACGAGGCCGGGGGGTGGCCCCGGCCTCGTCGTGTTGTGCGCCATCCGGTTGACGGCACTGCCCCGGCGTTGGTGGAATGCAGCTGCCCCCGGCCACCCGCGCGGCGGGCGGGCCCTATAAGGCGCGCCTGAGGGCGTTGGGACCCAGTAGGAAGGGCGTCAGGATCATCGTGGAGCCCAGGCCGATGCCGAAGCCGCCCAGCACGTCCGTCAGCCAGTGGACGCCCAGGTACAGGCGGGAGACCGCGATGAACACGATGAACGCCAGGGCCGCGATCCACAGCAGGTGGCGCAGGCGCCGACCCCAGCGCGTCATCGTGAGGACCAGCACCAGGGCGGCCAGGAACGCCGTGATGGCCGTGGTGTGGCCGGAGGGGAACGAAGGCGAGGTCTCAGCCGCCAGGCGCGTGACCTCCGGGGGGCGGGGGCGCCCGTCGAGGGCTTTGATGATGTGGGCGTTGACCGCGGACAGCGCCACCGATCCCGTCACGAAGACGCCGTGGAGGATCTTCTTGACCACGCGCCACACGATGAGGCCCGCGACGACGGCCATGACAGCGACTGCGTTCGGGTCGAAGACGAAGCCGACGCCGTTCATGAGGGCGGTGACGCCCGGGGAACGGGAATCGATGAAGTCGGTCAGTACGGACGAGTCGATGGGCGTGGGATTCGTGATGAGCCCACCGGCGATGCCGATCAGTACGACCAGGATGGCCCCGATGATGACCGGAGCGGAAAGCAAACGGCGAAGGAACATGGTCACCAGCCTAGTGGAGTCTCAGCGGTCCGTGCCCGAGACGTACACCCACAGACCACGGCGTCGTTCAAAACGTGAACGTTCCCGTTGCGCTCCCGTCCTGCCCGTCGTCCCATCGCGCCAAGATGCCTCGAATGTCACAATCCCCTCCTCGTCGGCCTCGCCGCCGCCCTCGACGGCGACGACCCTCAAACCGGTCCACGAGGTCCCCGGCGCCCAGTAGGGCGGCCGCGGGCGCGTGCGGGGGTGCCACGTGCGGAACAGATGGTCCTCGTCGCCCAAGGCGAACGCCGTGTAGCGCGAGCGCATGAGGGCCACGGCCGTCGGCGCGGGCGCGCCGCCCAAGTACGGGCCGCAGCAGTCGTCGAAAGCGCTGCCCGACCCGCACGGGCAGGGCCTCACGCCCGCTCCGCCAGCCACCGCTCAGCGTCCAGGGCGGCCCGGCAGCCCGAACCCGCCGCGGTGATCGCCTGCCGGTAGGTGTGGTCCACCGCGTCGCCGCAGGCGAAGACGCCGGGGACGTCAGTGCGGGTCGACGGCTCGTCCACCACGATGTACCCGGCCGGGTCCAGGGCCACTTGGCCCGCCAGGAAACCCGTGCGCGGCAGGTGCCCGATGGCGACGAAGACGCCGTCCACGTCCAGGACGGACTCGCTGGAGTCGGCCGTGGAGGCCAGGCGCAGACCGGTCACCGAGTCATCGCCCAGGACCTCGGAGACCGTCGAGTTCCACGCGAAGGAAATCTTCGGGTTGTCGAAGGCCCGCTGGGCCATGACCTTCGAAGCGCGCAACTGGTCGCGCCTGTGGACGACGACCACCTCCGAGGCGAAGTTCGTCAGGAAGAGGGCCTCCTCCATCGCCGAGTCGCCGCCGCCGACGACCGCGAGCCTCTTGTCCTTGAAGAAGAAGCCGTCGCAGGTGGCGCAGTAGGACACCCCGTGGCCGGAGAGCCTGTCCTCGCCGGGAACGCCCATGTGCCGGTACTCCGAACCCGTCGCCAGGACCACAGCCCTCGCGTAGAGGACTTCGTCATCGGTGGCCACGGCCTTCACGTCGCCCGCCAGGCTCACGGACACGGCGTCCTCGTAGCGGATGTCGGCGCCGAAGCGCTCGGCCTGCTCCCGCATGCCCTCCATGAGGTCGGGGCCCTGGATGCCCGTGGGGAAGCCCGGGTAGTTCTCGACCTCTGTGGTGTTCATGAGGGCGCCGCCTGCGGCCAGCGCGCCTGCGAGGACGACGGGGGACAGTCCGGCGCGCGCCGTGTAGATCGCCGCCGTGTACCCGGCGGGGCCCGAGCCGACGACGACGACCTCGTGGACGGTGGCGCCCTCGGGCACCCCGGAATCGGGGAGCGGGGCGGTGGCAGCCCCTTCGGGCGCTTTCACCTCGGCGTGGACGAGGCCGGTGAGGACAGGGAAGGACATGGGGATCCAATCATGAGACATCTGCGCCCGGGTGGGCCTGCTAGTTGACGGTCAGCTCCGATACCCACGCCCAGTTGCGCCCGTCCTGCGCCTTCGGCATCTGGCGGAACACCAGGGCGATGGAGTCAGTGGAGACCGGCTCGGGCAGGGTGATCGTCGTCGAAGGCGACAACGCCGACGTGGCGAGTTCTGTTCCGCCGCGCGGGTTGCTCGGATCGGTGACCTTGCGCACGGAGATGAGGCCGCCCGATGTCTGGGAGTCCATCGTCAGCGTCACCGACGAGACCGTGGCGACCTGCTGGAACTTCACGACGATGGTGACTTCGGCGCCCTCGCGGAACTGGTTGTCGTCGAACCAGCGCGATGTCCACGACGTGGCGGGGTTCGAGTCGATCATGTTGATCGCGCGGTCGGGGTGGTCGCCGTTGTCGTTGTCCCATGACAGCACCGACACCGAGGAGATCACGGGCGGGGCCGTGGGGGCGGAGGTCGGCGGGGGAGTGGTCGCCAGCGCGGACTGCGGGGCGTCCTGCGGGGCGTTCTGCGCCACTCCGGAGCGCAGCGACTGGGCGAGGTCCAGGTCCGTGGCGGGAGTGAGGACCATCCACGTCGACCAGACGGCGCCCACCAGGAAGACCACGGCGGCGAAGATCAGCGTCGGCCTGGTCGGATCCATGGTGCGGCCGTGCTGCGCGGACTTCTGCCCCGCCCCGTCGCCCGGCTGCCCGGGCCACTGGGGGGCTACGGGCGCCACCGGCTGCTGGGCCTGCTCGTGGGCGCGGTAGTCCTCGAGGGACTCGAAGAGGGTCGCGTCCATGGGCACGACCTCAGTCTGCTGCGTGGAGGGATCCTCCACGGCCGGATCCTCCTGCGGTGCGGCGGGGGCCTCGGAGGGGAGCCGGTCGGGGGCTGCGGCCCTGGCGACGACGGGCACGGCGACAGTCGGATCCGGATCGGCTGCGCCCGTGTCGTGCGGCTGCGCCACCTGCGGCTGCCCGGGAAGGGGGGCAGGCTCGGGCGCGTCCGACGGCGCGGGGACGACGGTGGCCCCGTCCTCGGGGGAGAGGGCGGCGTCCTCCTTCGGCTTTCGGCGGCGCACCAGGGGGATCTGGTGGGTGATCGGCGACTTGGGGGAGGGCGCGGGACTGGGGAAGTCCTCGGACACCGGCAGCAGGGGCGAGCGGTAGGCGTCCTCGTCGATCGAGCGCGGCGCGGGGTGCGCCTGCGGGTACACGGGGCCCTGGAACGATGGGGCGACCACCTCCTCGAAGGACGGGATGCGCTTCCCGTCAGGACCGGGTCCCGACGAGGCCGAACCCCCGCCGTCATGCGCGCCAGCCATCAAATCCTCCCTAGTCACCGGCTTGATCCTTGTCATTATCCCAGTAACGGACGGATCGGTGGCGGATGACGCGGCGAGGACATTAACCACACCCTCGGGCACGCGCACCCGGCGGAGCAGGGGGCGCATGGTGGTCGCCGACTCGGTGGAGGACAAAGCGCGCAGAACCAGCATGTACGCCATGGTCGAGGAGAGGCCCACGAGCACCACTTTGAGGACAGCGACGAGGAAGCGCACCGGCGCGGGGGACAGCGGTGTGGTCACGCCCACCAGCCACAGCATGCCGAAGCCGACAAGTCCCGCGACGATCGCGCTGACGAGGTACTTGAAGTAGGAGCGCAGCATCGCGCTCTTGTCGACCAGCGGCACCCGCTTGCCCACCCAGGCCACCGCGATCACGCCCTGCATGAGGCGGCACGCGGTCTCCCCCAGGGCGGCGCCGACCACCCACCAGGAGGCCCCCGTCGTGAAGTACATGCCCCATCCGACGAGGGCCTGCAGCACGGTCGGGCCGATGCCCATGAGGAACACGGGTTTGACGTCCTCGTAGGCGAAGAACACGCGCTGGCTCATCAGGACCATGCCCGTCGAGGCGACGCCCGGCATCAGCGACGCCAGAACCAGCGCGTACGCCATGACCACCTGCTGGTTGGCCGTCGAGTAGAGCACCATCTGCATCATGGGGACCGAGGCGGCCATCAGGATCGCCGCTGCCAGCAGGGTGAGGGAGGTGATCGTGCGCACGCCCAGGGCGTAGTTGTGCGCCACGCCCCGGTCGTTGCCGTCGGCCACGGCCTCGGCCATGCGGGTGAAGATCGCAGTCGCCAGGGACACCGTGATGAGCGACTGGGGCACCATGAAGATCATGAAGGCCGTGGAGTAGGCGTTGATGCCGGCGATGACCATCTCGCCCGCGTTGTCCTTCGCGTAGGCGTCGGCCAGGGCTGCGATGTTGTTCGTGGACAGGACGCCCACCTGGCTGACCCCCAGGGTCGCGAACGTCCAGCCCGCCACCTTCGAGGCGGAGCCGAAGGACGTGCCGCGGAAACGGAAGTCGGGCCTGAACCGGATCCCGGCGCGCCGCATGGGGATCAGCAGGATCAGCGCCTGCGTGATGACGCCCAGCGTGGCGCTGCCGGCCAGCAGCCAGAACTGGGGGCTGGACAGGTCCCCCACGTCGATGCGCCCGTCCGTGGACCCCCAGATGGCCAGGAAGGCGCCCAGTCCGGCGATGCCGACGACGTTGTTGACCACGGGCGCCCACATGTAGGGGCCGAAGATCCCCCGGGCGTTGAGCAGTTCGCCCAGCAGGTTGTACAGGCCGTAGAAGAACAGCTGCGGCAGGCACAGCAGGGCGAAGAGGATCGCCAGGTTCCGGATCTCGGAGTCGTAGCCCGCCGCGGTGATGATGACCAGCAGGGGCGCGGCGACCATCGCGACCAGCGTGACCACGAACAGCAGCGTGCCCGCCAGGGTCAGGAGGCGGTTCACGTAGGTCTCGCCGTCGTGCTTGCGCTTGAGGGCGCCGACGATCTGGGGGACCAGGACCGCGTCGAAGACTCCGGAGGCCAGCAGGTTGAACACCGTGTTGGGCAGGGTGTTGGCCGTTTGGAAGGCCGCCGACACACCGCCCGAGGCGGCGCCGATCGCCGCGAGGAGCATCGCCGAGCGCACGAAGCCCAGGAGCCTGGACACCATCGTCCCGCTGGCCATGAGGGCACTGGCGCGCAGGATCGAGGGGCGGGATTTGCTGCTCATGTCTGTTCCTTCTCCTCGGTGTCGTGTTCTGCGCTCCGGGCGTTGCCCGGGCCGGTGGCCCCGAGTGGGGCGCCTGGGTCCTCCTCGGCCGGCACTGCGCCCGCGGGGCCGCCGTCAGTGGGGCCGGCCCCGTCGTCGGCGCTGTCCGCGGGGGCGCCGTCGTCCGCGCCCTGGCCGCTGGAACCGTGGTCGGCCGGGCCGCGCACATCGCCGCCGTGCCCTTCCCCTGCCGATTCCGCGGAGGCCGTACCAGCGCCGACCAGCGCGGCGCGCGCACGGCGCCGCCGCAGCGAGCGCACGACGCCCATCGCGAAGAGGAGGCCGAAGAGCGACGCCACGACCATCGTGAAGGCGTCCTCCCAGCCGGCCCTCATGCGCACGCGCACGCTCTGCTTGTTGTCGAGGACCGCGCCGGAGGGCGTGGTCACGTGGTACTTCACCTGGATGTTGCCCGACCCGATGGCGCTGACGGGCACCTCCACGGTGGTGGCGCTGTTGGCGGTGACGACCCGGTTGGTCGCGGGGGTGGCCTGCAGCCTGGGGTCGTCGGGGATCAGGGTGACGTCCACGTGGACGTCCCACGGCAGCGAACTGCGGATGCGCACGGGGAAGGCCGCCGACTTGTTGATGAGGTTGACGGCGTCGGAGGGCTCAACGGCGATGGAGGCCAGCAGCCCGGCGACCTGCGCCGCGTAGCGGGAGGCGGCGGCGACCTGCGAGTCGGGGGACAGGCCCGCGCCGATCGAGGGGAGCAGGAACGGCTCGACCTGGCTGAAGACCTCGTCGGGCTCCTCGGTGGCCTTCGCCAGGGGCGCCAGGTCGGCCAGCGCCTGGGTGAGCGAGGTGACGGCCGCCTCGGTGCCCGCGTCGAGGGAGCCGGCGCCCGCGGTCCGCCGCTCGAGGTCGGTGGCCTCGGAGTCCGCCATGTCGCCGAAGGAGACGGGTTCGACCCACCTGTTGGTGAGGAGCGCGTCGAGTTTGCCCGTCAGTGAGGCGCTGACCGCGGTGCCCCGCGGCGCCGCGGTGAAAAGGGTCCGCGACGAGTAGGGGCGCTCGCGCGTGATGATGGCGGTGATGGCGGTGATGGCCTGCTCGGCGTCGAGCTGGTCGGCCTCCGACTGGCTGTCCCACCCCAGCAGTGCGGCGATGTCCCCCTGCTGGGCGAGCACGTCGGCGCCGTCGACGGTGGTGGTGGGGATGACACCGATGGTCTCACCGGTGCTGGGGTCCACGCGGACCCTGGCGACCGACGTGAAGGGGACGTCGTCGTTGGGCATGAGAGAGCCGACGGGGGCGATGGTGAGGCGGCCGGGGTAGGCCGACAACTGCGTGGTGCCGAAGGCGGTGTCGGAGGGCCACACGACGTCGGTGTGGATCCTGGGCCCCTCGTCGGCCTCGGCGGCGTCGATCCCCGTCTCGCCCGTCTGGGCGCCCGGTGTCTCGGTCGCCCCCGTGGAGGGCGTCGGCGCGGACGAGGCGGGCGCCGACGGGCCCGCGCTGCCCGAGGGGCTCGGGGAGGGCGCGGCGGAGCCCGGTGGGGACGTCGGGGCCGACGGACTGGCCGAGGGCGCCGGCGCGGGGGCGACCCACCCCGCCTTGCGCGGCGTGGAGGGGAAGGCCGCGATCGACTGGAGGGCCTTCGTCTGCAGGCCCGCGTCCCCGGCCAGGGCGAGGGCGCCCAAGTCCGCGTCGCCCGCGGGCAGGGCGACGAGTTCCGGGGCGGTGCCCAGCAGGGAGGTGGTGAAGCTCTGGTTCGCGCGGTACCGGGTGTTCTCGACGGGGTCGGTGGGCGTGGGGGAGGGCGTTGGCGCCGGCGAGGCGGACGCGGACGGGGAGGGCGTGGGGGCGGGCTGGTCGGACTGGTCGGATTGGCCCGACTGCCCGGACTCGGGGTCCTCCTCGCCGGCGCCGTCCTGCGGCGGCGCCTCGGTGGGCTGCCCGCCGCGAGGGATGAGCAGCGGGTCCACCGCCAGCGTCGCCCCCGTGCGCCCCGCGATGGCGAGGACGGCCTCTCGCTCGCGCGCTCCCTGGGAGGCCGACTCGCTCGTCCACGGCACCAGTGCGTTGACGCGGGAGGCGGCGACCGTCTCGCCGGAGTCCCAGACGATGATCGCGTTGTCGGAGCCCGTGGCCCCGCCCGACGAGGCGGTGGCGGTGAGCACGCGCGGCCCCCAGCCGCTCGCCGCGCCCAGGGGCAGGGAGGAGGTCGGCACGCGGACCTCGAAGACCGCACTGGCCCCGGCGGCGATTCCGCCGAGTCCGGTGGTGGAGACCTCGGAGGAACCGGCGTCCTCCGACAGGGCATTGGTGAGGGCGGCGACGGAGACGGGGGTGGTGGTGCCCACGGTGATGGTGAGGGCCACTTCACTGAGGGGGGAGCTGGTCGTGTTCGTCACGGTCCCGGCGATGAGGAGCTCCTCCTCGGAGGTGATGATCCGGGGGTTGAGGGAGGACACGGCGACCGTCAGGCCCGACGAGGCCGATTGGGAGCCAAGGACCGAGGGCCGCTCCTCCCGCGCGCCGACCGCCTGGGCGACGGCGTCGGCGGTCCGGGCCGCCTCCGTCCCCATTGGCGCCGGGTGCGCGGCGGACGCGCCCGACAGGGGGGCCAGGGCGCACAGCGCCGCGGCCGCAGCGGCGGTGGCCCGTTGGAATCCGCGTGTCACAGTGCCCATCAGGCGTCCTTGTACAGCAGGTCGAGGGCGATGGCCACGATCCTGCGCTCGTTGGGGTAGGCCAGTTGGCGCGCCACGTCGCGCAGGGGCACCCAGGCCGCGTCCTCCGCCTCGTGGTCCGGGTCCCCGGCCACGGAGATCGCGCCCGAGGCGTAGCCCATGAGGTAGTGGTGGACGACCTTGTGGACCCGGTGGTCCGAGCCGGAGAACCAGTAGTCGATGGACGCCAGGTGGCGGATGATGCGCCCCCGGATGCCCGTCTCCTCGGCGACCTCGCGCAGCGCCGCCTGCTGGGGGGTCTCCCCGTTCTCCAGGTGCCCCTTCGGCAGGCACCACTCGATGCGCCCGGCGCGGTTGCGCCTGGCGATGAGCGCGGCGTAGGGGACGCCCCCGCGCACGTCGATGACGATGCCCCCCGCGCTGGTCTCCGCCGAAACGGGCATGTGGGCGCGGGGCGCTCGCGAGGATGCGCGCCGACGAGGGGGGCGTGGCACCCCGGGGCGGCGGTCCTTCGAACGTGCGGGCATGGGACCACTTTAACGGCGAATAGGGCACAGGTGGTCGGACAAGGGGGTTTGCTGGCATCCTTGAAGCGATGAGCACCGACGACCTTCCCACGGGTGAATCGCTCTTTTCCGCGGAAAACGGCGAAATCACGGATCTTGCTACCCTCATGGCGAACGCCACGAGGACCTTTCGCGGGCTTCCCGCCGCGATTATGGAACTCGGCACGGTTTTCGAGTCCGCGGGCGAGGAGATCGCCCTGGTGGGCGGCCCCGTGCGCGACGCCTTCCTGGGCGTGGCGCCGCACGACTTCGACCTCACGACCTCCGCCCGTCCCGGGCGCACCGAGGAGCTGCTGGGGCAGTGGGGCAACGCCGTGTGGGACATCGGCAAGGAGTTCGGCACCATCGGCGCCAGGCGCGGCGACGTAGTGGTGGAGGTCACCACGTACCGCGCCGACTCGTACCAGATCGGGTCGCGCAAACCGGAGGTCACCTTCGGCGACACCCTGGAGGGGGATCTGACGCGCCGCGACTTCACCGTCAACGCCATGGCGATGCGCCTGCCGCGCATGGCCCTGGTGGATCCGTGCGGGGGGCTGGCCGACCTGGCGGCGGGGAACCTGCGCACCCCGGTCAGCGCCGAGCAGTCCTTCGACGATGACCCGCTGCGCATCATGCGGGCAGCGCGTTTCAGCGCCCAGCTGGGCATGGACGTCGACCTGGACGTCATGAACGCCATGGAGGACATGGCGCACCGCCTGGGGATCGTGTCCGCCGAGCGCATCAGGACCGAGCTCGAGCGCCTCATCGTCTCACCCCACCCGCGCCGCGGCATCGAGCTGCTGGTGCACACGGGCGTGGCGTCGATCGTGCTGCCCGAGGTGGCGGATCTGGTGTCCACAGTCGATGAGCACCGCCGCCACAAGGACGTGTACGAGCACACCCTCACCGTCGTCGAGCAGGCCATGGATCTGGAGACCGGTCCCGACGGGCCCGTGCCCGCCCCCGATTTCATCCTCCGTTTCGCCGCGCTCATGCACGACGTGGGCAAACCCGCCACCAGGCGCTTCGAGCCCAATGGCGCGGTGACCTTCCACCACCACGAGGTGGTGGGCGCCAAGCTGACGCGCAAACGGATGCGGGCCCTCCACTTCGACAACGCGACCACCGACGCCGTGTGCCAGCTGGTGGCCCTGCACCTGCGGTTCCACGGCTACGGGGAGTCGGCGTGGACGGACTCGGCGGTGCGCCGGTACGTGAGCGACGCCGGGGAGCAGCTGGAGCGCCTCCACCGCCTCACGCGCGCCGACTGCACCACACGCAACCGCCGCAAGGCGAACCGCCTGTCCGCCGCCTACGACGACTTGGAGGAGCGCATCAGCGCCCTGCGCGAGCGCGAGGAGCTGGACGCGATCCGGCCCGACCTGGACGGCGACCAGATCATGGAGATCCTGGGCCTGCGGCCCTCGCGCGCGGTGAAGATGGCACGCGACCACCTGCTGGAGCTGCGCATGGAGCACGGGCCGCTGGGGCCCGAGGCGGCGCGCGAGGCGCTGGAGCGCTGGTGGGCCTCGGACGCCGTGCGGGCCCAGGCGGCCGCCCTGCAGGCCGAGCAGGCCAAGTGGGAGGAGAAGGCCGCCCGCAAGCGCGCGCGCAAGGCGGCGGCGAAAGCCGGGCGCGGGGACTGACGCCGGTGGGGCTGTCCGCGCGGCCCCCGCCTCGTGAATCTCACACGCACCCGCATGCGCGCGCCAGGGCACCGCCCTAGGCTGGTCGTGAACCCACGAACCGCACCACGGTTGGAGAACCGCATGACGACATTCGTTCCCGAAGCATCAACCGCCGACATCGGCGTGTACGGACTGGGCGTGATGGGGGCGAACCTGGCGCGCAACCTGGCCCGCAACGGCTACGCGACCGCCGTCTTCAACCGCACCCAGGCGCGCACTGAGAAGCTCATCAGCGAGCACGGCGAGGAGGCGACCTTCGTTCCCTCCTCGACCCTGGAGGACTTCGTCGCATCCCTGCGCGCACCCCGCGTGGCCATCATCATGGTGCAGGCGGGCCCCGCCACGGATGCCGTCATGGAACAGCTCGCCGCGCTCATGGACGAGGGCGACATCATCGTCGACTGCGGCAACTCGCTGTTCGCCGACACGATCCGCCGCGAGAAGTGGGCGGCCGAGCGCGGCCTGCACTTCGTGGGCGCAGGCGTCTCCGGCGGCGAGGAGGGCGCCCTGTGGGGGCCGTCCATCATGCCGGGTGGGACCCCGGCCTCCTACGAACGCCTCGGCCCCATGTTCGAGGCGATCTCCGCCACCTACGACGGCGTCCCCTGCTGCACGTACATCGGGGCGAACGGCGCGGGCCACTTCGTCAAGATGGTCCACAACGGCATCGAGTACGCCGACATGCAGGTGATCGCCGAGGCGTACACCCTCCTGCGCGAGGGCCTGGGCGCCACTCCCGCGCAGATCGCGGATGTCTTCGCGGCCTGGAACGAGGGCGAGCTGAACTCCTACCTCATCGAGATCACGGCCGAGGTGCTGCGCCAGGTGGACGCGTCCACGGGGGTGCCCCTCGTCGACCTCATCGTCGACGCGGCCTCGCAGAAGGGGACCGGCAAGTGGACGGTCCAGACCGCCCTGGATCTGGCGGTCCCCGTCACCGCGATCGGCGAGGCGGCGTTCGCGCGCGGGGCCTCCTGTGAACCCGCTCAGCGCGCGGCCGGGCAGAAGCTCGCCGGCAACGCCACGCCCCTCGTCATCGAGACGGACGAGGCCCGGGCCGCGTTCGTCGAGGACGTGCGGCGCGCCCTCTTCGCCTCCAAGATCGTCGCCTACTCGCAGGGCTTCGACGAGATCGGGGCGGGGGCGGCCGAGTACGGCTGGGACATCGACAAGGGGGCCCTGGCCCGCATCTGGCGCGCCGGCTGCATCATCCGCGCGGCCTTCCTCGACGACATCACCCGCGCCTACGAGGCGGACCCGGCCCTGCCGCTGCTGCTGGCCGCCGAGCCCTTCGCGACCCGCTTCCAGGAGTGCACGCCCGCGCTGCGCCGCATCGTCTCCCAGGCCGCGCTGGCCGGAGTCCCGATCCCGGTGTTCGCGTCTTCGCTGGCGTACTTCGACCAGATCCGCGCGGCGCGGCTGCCGGCGGCCCTCATCCAGGGGCAGCGCGACTTCTTCGGTTCCCACACCTACCGCAGGGTGGACCGCGAGGGGATCTTCCACACGCGGTGGGCCGAGCCGGGCCGCCCCGAGGAGCAGTGGGGCTGAGCGGAGCGCCTCCGCTCCGTCCGGGCCGTTCCCGCCGGTCGGCGGGCGCGCCGAGGGGGATGGGGGCGGGCCGTCTGCCCCGGGGTGAGAGGCGCCATTCATCTGTGAACTTCCAGCTCCGCCGGTTAGGCTAGACGAATCCAAGTCCGCTGAAAGGCTGAACTCGTGGCAGATAACAACGGAACAATGAACTGGGACGACATCATGGGTCCGGGACCCGCGTCCAGCGACCCTGCCCCGCGGACGCCCGCGAAGGCCCGTGGCGGCGGAGGGCCGGAGCCCCGTAGGCGCGGGGACCGCAAGCGCCCTGCTTCCAGGCGCGACGCCAAGGGGGACGCCGACTCCGGGGGCAAGGACGGCAAGGGCAAGAAGGGCGGCAAGAAGAAGCGCAGCCTCGGCCGCAAGATCGGCCTCGGCATCGTCTTCACCCTGCTCGGAATCGTCATCCTGGGCATGGCCACGTTCCTCTACCTGTACGCGACGATCTCCGTCCCCAAGCCGGACGACCTGGCGCTGGCGGAGAAGACGACGGTGTACTACGCCGACGGCACCACGGAGATGGGGACGCTGGGGGACGTGAACCGCCAGATCATCGACGCCTCCACCCTGCCCGACTACGTGTCGAAGGCCGTCGTGGCCTCGGAGGACCGGACTTTCTACACGAACTCGGGCGTGAACTTCAAGGGCATCCTGCGCGCCCTGTGGAACAACCTGCGCGGCGGGGCCCGCCAGGGCGGGTCCACCCTCACCCAGCAGTACGTGGAGCGCTACTTCATGGGGGAGACCACCTCCTACGTCGGCAAACTCAAGGAAGCGGTGCTGGCCGTCAAGATCAACCGCACGCAGTCCAAGGACGAAGTGATAGGGAACTACCTCAACACCATCTACCTCGGGCGCGGCGCCTACGGCATCGAGGCGGCCTCGCAGGCCTACTTCGGGCATCCGGCGAAGGACATGACCCTGTCTGAGGCCGCGATGATCGCGGGCATCATCCCCGCGCCGTCGGCATGGGATCCCGCTATCAGCCCCGACAAGGCGAAAGAGCGGTGGGAAAGGGTCCTGGGGCTGATGGTGGAGGACGGATGGGTGTCGCAGGCCGACGCGGACGCAGCGGTCTTCCCCGAGACCATCGACCCCGACTCCCTCAACCGCGAGTCCATGCAGGGGACGAACGGCTACCTGATCGCGCACATCAAGCAGGAGCTTGTGAATTCGGGCGCATTCTTCGAGGACCAGATCACCCAGGGCGGCCTGCGCATCACGACGACGATCGTGAAGGAGCGCCAGGACGAGGCGGTGGCCGCCGCACAGACGATGAACTCGGTGAACGGGTGGGACCCGGCCCACCAGCACGTCGCCCTGTCGTCGATCGACCCGAACACGGGCGAGATCCTCGCCGAGTACGGCGGACCCGATTACGAGCAGCGCCAGCAGAACGCTGTGACGCAGGACATCGCGATGGCGGGGTCCGCGTTCAAGCCCTTCGCGCTGCTGGCGAACGCGAGACAGGGCGGGACCGTGAACGACACGTACTCGGGCGCCTCGCCGCAGACCTTCCCGGGCCTCGTCGAGCCGGTGACCAACGACGGCGGCTACTCCTTCGGCAATGTGACGCTCGTGAAGGCGACGGCCTACTCGATGAACACGCCCTACGTGGCCCTCAACCGTGACATCGGCCCTGAGACCACGATGCAGGCGGCCGTTGACGCGGGCATCCCCCAGGAGACGCTGGGCCTGAACGACCAGCTGCTGAACGTGCTGGGGTCGGCCTCGCCGCACAATATCGACTTGGCGACCGCTTACGCGACGATCGCCAACGGCGGGCAGCGCGTGGAGCCGCACATCGTCCGCCAGGTCACCAACTCGGGCGGCTCGAACAAACTCTACGAGACCACTGTGGCCCCCACCCGCGTGTTCGAGGCGGAGGAGGTGTCGTCGATCATGCCGGCCCTGGAGGCCGTGACCACGGGCGAGGGCACCGCCGACTCCGTGGCGGGCGCGCTGCGGGGCTTCACGACCGCCGGCAAGACGGGCACGTCGTCGGACCAGCTCTCCGCGCAGTTCGTGGGATTCGTGCCGAACATGGTGACCGCCGTGTCCATGTACCAGTCCGACGACGACGGCAACTCGGTGCCGTTGGAGAACATCGGCGGACTCGACCAGTTCCACGGCGGCGACTGGCCGGTGGACGTGTGGACGAACTACATGCAGAACGCCACGAAGTCCTTGACGGAGAAGGATTTCACGTGGATCGTCAAGTCGAACCGGAACTCGAAGAACAACGCGCCGTCCTCAGTGCCCGCGCCCACGCAGGAGCCGACCCAGGAGGCCAGCAACCCCGAGCCCACTTACGAGCCCACACGGGCTCCCGAGCCCGAGCCCACCCAGACCGCGACCCCCGGTAACGGCGGTGGCAATGGCGGCGGTGGTAACGGTGGCGGCAATGGCGGCGGTGGTAACGGTGGCGGCAATGGCGGCGGTGGTAACGGCGGTGGCAATGGCGGCGGTGGTAACGGTGGCGGCAATGGCGGCGGCGGTAACGGTGGCGGCAATGGCGGCGGCGGTAACGGCGGTGGCAATGGCGGCGGCGGAGGCGGCGGTGGTGGCGCCAACCCCGGAGCCGCGGGCGGCAACTAGCCACCGGTGACCCGTTGCCAACGGTTTGGCCGTCGGCCAGTCGATGAGAGGGGGTTGGCCTTCATTGATTGGCCGTCGGCGCCGAGCCCCCCCGCGCGTTCGCCCCTTGCTCGCGTCTTAGGGCACGTCCCAATACGCGGTCCACTGGGCGAACGCGCACAGTGAGGAGGCGAGGACGGCCCCTAACGGGTGAGCGGCCGGGACCCAGTCGTGCCCCGGCCGCTTCGCGCACGGGTTCTGCGCGGGGACTGGCGCCGTGGCGGCCGCGCGGAGTCGGCGCACCGGGCGGGATTTAGGGTTCGGCCGTGGCTGCTTCGATTTCGACGCGCACGCGAGTGCGCATTGGGGCAGGAAACCAGCTACTGGGGTAGGTTAATCCCCATTGGGGCAGGCTAATAACCTACCCCAATGCACCGCAAACTGCCCCAATGTCCACTAACCTGCCCCAATGCGGAGGGTGGTGTCATAGGGTGTAAGCGATTTTCCTGGTTGAGTGGGGTTGGGTGTGGGT